>SPJK01024358.1_pt1 | contig 156496 bp, 139 predicted proteins | sample 3741771 | NCBI WGS metagenome assembly SPJK01 (sample SAMN10925997, study PRJNA522277) | cold seep metagenome | isolation source: Elba SIP-enriched marine methane seep metagenome, extraction at timepoint T2 | place: Italy: coast of Elba, Mediterranean Sea
AGTTCTGGCCGATAATCTTTATCGGTGCTGTGGCGCAGATCATCGGCACCTTTGCGCTGGTAGCCCTGTTCCAGTTTAGAAACTTTGCGGTCGGCAACGCCTTTTCCAAGACCGAAACCCTGCAAGCGGCCTTTTTCGGCCTGATCTTGTTGGGCGAAGGGCTGTCCCCCCTTGCGTTATTGGCCATTCTGATCGGATTTGGCGGCATTACGGTTTTAAGCGTCCCGCGCGGGGCAAGGTTTGACACCAAGGCCGCCCTGATCGGTATCGGATCGGGGGCGGGATTTGGCATTGCTGCCATTTGCTATCGGGCGAGCGCCCTGTCATTGACGGACACGGACACTAGCATGCAGGCGGCCATTGCCTTGCTGGCGGCGCTGTCCATTCAGACGGTGACGATGGGGGCATGGCTGGCCCTGAAGGAAAAGGGCCAAATCGCACAAGTTATCCGCGCGGTTCGTATTACGGCGCTGGTGTCATTTGTGGGGGTGTTATCCTCAATCGGGTGGTTCACGGCAATGGCGATGGAAAACGCGGCGCTGGTGCGGGCTGTGGGTCAGGTGGAGCTGGTTTTGTCCATTTTGACAGCGTGGTTGATCTTCAAAGAACGCAGCACAAAACGCGAGCTCGCCGGGGTGGTGCTGATCGCGCTATCCGTGATTTTGATCGTGTTCAGCCGCTGATTTGACACCTTGATCGGGGGCCTGATCGGCCCTGTGATCAGGCATGGCTGCGGGCTATTGTTAGCGGGCCTGAAGCGTGACGGGCCGTCGCAGAAAACGGGGGCTGCAAAGGCTTGACGGGTCGGGCGGGGGGCACTATACCCACCTCTCACCTGTGCCGAACAGTGATCGGCGCAGCCTGTGTGGCGGAGTAGCTCAGCTGGTTAGAGCACCGGAATCATAATCCGGGTGTCGGGGGTTCAAGTCCCTCCTCCGCTACCAAATTCTCATAAAATTGTTGGATTGCAGCACCCTTATGATGTGCCGCCTGTGCGATGTGGCCTATGCCCCACCAGAATTGCGCCGTATATTGGGGCATGGCTGTTCGTGTCATACATATCACATCAGAAAACAGGCGGCTGTTGGGCGCTATTGCGCCCGACGTGTTTGATGCTGACATCAAGGACAGGTTTCTTGATGTCTATCTAGCCAATTCCCTTCATGCGTTGTTTGTCGCCTGTGTGGATGACCCGGCAAGCCCTGATCATGAAGTGGTCATTGGACAGGCGCGCGGCATTGTGCATTTTCATCCTGACCAGCCCGCTGAGTTCTATGTCGAAAATCTGGGCGTGACCCCGCGCTATCAACGTCAGGGCATTGCAACCAAATTGATGGATGCATTGATCGATTGGGGTGAGGCACAGGACATTGATTACACATGGCTGGGAACCGAGGCAGACAATGACGGCGCTATCGGTTTTTATAAACGCTATGGATTCCGTCCCAGCCCCATGATTATGTTTGATGATGAGGGGGAATGAGCATGAAACATGCGGGACAAGACGCGCTGGACCAATTGGCGGGACTGTTGGCCGACCTGCGCAAGGTTGAAGGGCTGGTCGAGAAGAAGCGCGGTATATTTTATCGCAAGTCGCGCACCTTTTTGCATTTTCACGAAGACCCGTCGGGCCTGTTTGCCGATCTGCGACTGGCGGGGGTTGAGTTTGATCGTCACGATGTAACAGATAAGGCCGGGCAAGCGGCGTTGTTGTCTTTGGTTCAGCAGGGCGTGGTTAGCGGCTGATGGCTGAAATTGTTGCCGTTCATGCCAGTGCCTTGCGCGGTATTGCAAAGGATCAGCAGCCAACCCTGCGCTTGATTAAGGGGCGGGGCGTTGAAGGCGATGTGCATTACGGCGCGACCGTCCGTCATCAAAGCCGCATGGTCACGCAGGCGGGCCAGCCAAATTTGCGGCAGGTTCACTTGATCGCCAGCGAAACCATCGCGATGTTGCAGGGGCAGGGGTTTGCCGTCAGTCCCGGTGCGATGGGCGAAAATATCACAACCACAGGATTGGATTTGTTTGCATTGGCCCCCGGCGCACGATTGCGCTTGGGCAAGCGGGCCGAGATTGCAGTGACGGGCCTGCGCAATCCATGCAAACAGCTTGATGCCCTTGTGCCCGGCTTGATGGCGGCGGTGCTGGATAGATCGCAGCAGGGCAACCTGATCCGCCGTGCCGGTATTATGGCGATTGTAAGTGTCGGCGGTACGATCACGCCCGGCGATACCATTACTATTTCCGATCCGGGCCGGGTTGGTCAGCTACTTGATCCAGTATAGGGTGCCTGATTAAAGAGCCAATTTCTTTTTAAAGGATCATGACATGGCAAAAACGATTTTTATTACCGGGGCCAGTTCCGGTATTGGGGAACATGTAGCGTTGGAAATGGCGCAGCGTGGCTATAATCTTGCGTTAACCGCTCGCCGGCTTGAGCGGTTGGAAGATTTGAAGGGACGCATTACAGCCGCCCATCCCAATTGCGAGGTAGAGCTGGCGCAGCTAGACGTCACCGATACTGATGCCACAGTCGCCTGCGTGAACGCGCTGTGGGAGCGGTGTGGCGGTTTCGATATTGCGCTGGCCAATGCCGGTATTGGTGCCGATGGCCCGGCGGGGACAGGTGTGCTGGACCGTCAGCTTGAGATGATTGACACGAACATTCGCGGCTTTGTCGCCACGATTGATGCGGTCACTGCCAAGATGGTGGCACGCGGTGCGGGTGGCCAAATTGTCGGCATCGCCTCTGTCGCTGCGTATCGCGGGATGGCTGGCAGCGGTGTGTATTCAGGGTCAAAAGCGTTCGTTGTGACCTATATGGATGCGCTGCGCCTGCAATTGCGTGGGGCGGGCATTGATGTGTCGATCCTGTCGCCCGGCTTTATCGATACAGCGATCAATGAGGATTTGGGCGATAAGCGCATGTTCCTTGTCGATGTCAAAACTGGGGCCAAGGCTGCAGCGGATTTGATCGAACGCAAGGTGAAGCACAAGACAGTGCCGGTGATGCCGTGGACAGTTATGGGCTGGTTGATGAAGCGTCTGCCTGACGCCATGGTGCCCAACCCGATGGGCGACCGCTAGGGGCGATGGCCTGACGGATCCTGACGGATCAAGACCGGAAAAACAAAACGCCTGCCGCGACGATCGAGGCAGGCGTTTTTAATGCAGTGTCGTCGTTTCTTAACGAACGTAGATATGGACTTCGCTGGAATTGACGCGGCCGCTTGTGGCTGATGACAGGCGCAACCGGTCAGCGGGCAGGCCCATATCAGTTACAGCACGGACAACGCTTTGTGCGTAATTGCGTGTGCGGCCCTTGACGATCTGGGCATCTGCATCTGAACGTGTCTTGGGTGACACGGCAACCAGATCAAACTGGGCACCGGGCTTGCGTTCCAGCGCACGAGCTAGCGCATTATATAGCGGCTGTTCGTAAACAGGGTCCGGACGATCAAAGCGGATCACGATCAGCGGGCTGGAGCCTGCTGCCGGGCCGGTTTGCGGCGCGGCTGTGTTGGCTGATACACGGGTCTGATAGGCCCGGTTGGCCAGCGACTCGCCATAAAGGCGACCGCCCTTGATGCCCAGTGCCAGCGTGCCCAGATTGGACTGCTGATTGGCGACATAGGCGCTTTGGCGCAGCAATTCGTCAGACACTTCTGAAAGCAGGCGGCTGATGGCCAGGCTTTCTTCCTGAACGGCACTGTCCAGCATATGAAGCTGGCGATGGTCTTCGTCAACCGCACCGGGCAGGGCCAGTGTGGCGTCAATCATATCGGCAAGATAGGCCGCGCCGGCTGAATCAGCGGCAATATTTGTGGCCAATGTGTTCAACGCGCCAAGTTCCGCGCCCAAAGCTGACAGGCTTGTTTGTGCCTGTGTCCACTGTTCGATCAGAACCGGGTTGCCGGGGGTTGTGCCTTGTTGCAGGCGTGCCTCGACAGCGCTGACTGTGCCGTGGAAGTTGCGTGATTGATCAACAGAAGCCTGCCGCGTCCGTGCCAGTTCAATAACGCGTGAACGGTGGTCGCCGACAATCTTGTCGTAATCGCTGCGCAATTCGCGAATGCGTGATGCGATTTGCGTGTCTGTATAGGTGAACGGTGCCAGCTTGCCTGCTTCAGGCGCTAGGGCCGCCAGCGGCGGACGTGCCGATTTGGGCGCGCGTACGACTGTGCGTCCGTTCGTGGATGTTGTAACTGACGCATTGGCAGAAGCAGAGGTAGAAGTAGAGCTGCTTTCACCGCTTTCAAGTGACGTGCCCATTTCCGACAATTCGGTCGGATTGTCATTGGCAGTCTGCCTGAAATATTCTTCGTCAGAGGAACAGGCGCTTAAAGCCAGCAACGACACACTCGCTACAGCGGCATAGCGCCAGTTGTTAAGAAGAATCCCCCGCATGGATTACCTCGTCATAATGGGACCACTTCCCTAAAAAACGTGCCATGCTCCCTCTTGATGAGTGTCATTGGGGCGACAATTGCCGGTCATACAATTGGGCCCGAATCACAAAACACTGCCCGTCATTAACCCTCGACACGCAGCGCCAGCATCGGCAAACGCTCACTATTCAGGCTCATACTAAACAATGACAGTGAATCGGACAAGCGGTGAATTGGCGTTTACTATGTCGTTTTTCACATTTGCTGATGCAGTAAAGCCGCAGCATCATTGTGTTTTTTGAACGCTGTGGAGCGTAATTCAGTGACTTTTCAGGTGGTGGCGCGGTGGCGAAGAGGCGGCGATGAGCGCGCCTATGGCGCGGCATCGGTTGCGCGGCGGCGTGTCGCGCCATATCGCGATTCTGGGGCAATCTTGGTGCTTGCGCTCCCAATGGTGATCGCTTATGGTCCGCTCCTCTTTAGGGCTTTTGCGACGCAAATTTTGCAGCAAAACAAGGCCTTTGGCACCGGTAGCTCAGCTGGATAGAGCACCAGACTACGAATCTGGGGGTCGGGAGTTCGAATCTTCCCCGGTGCGCCACTTTTCAATTTTTTCCATAGCGAGGGCGCGAAGCTTTGCGACAGCAGCCAAGTAACCTGCTCCATTTTTTGGGGCTAGCCGTCGCCAATCCGTTTTGAATGACGTCCCTTGCTAATTGTTAGAATGGACTGCGCGACATCTCCGTGGTCTTGGAATGCACGAGCAGACAAACGGAGAAACCGCGCCCCAGATTGCACGATGCGAGCCTCTGCCTGCAGCAACTCTGGCTTCGTTCGAGCCAAATATGTTGTGTGCGCAATATCGACCAAGAAATCTTCATTGCCGTCGTCCGCATCGAACGCGGTCAGCAGGCCTGCTGTCTCTAGAGCCAACGCCACAACGCCGCCATGCAAGGCGCCAATCATGGAATTCCCCAAATTTCTTTCATGAAACGGTAAAACCACAGAGCCACCTCGATCGTCATTTATGATCTGCTTAAAGTTAAAATGTTGAATATGTGGACGCTGCGCCAAGAAGGACGGCAGTTCCTCAACCGCACCGACAGTCATTCTGCGCGCCCTTTTGGCAGCTGTTGCAGCAAGCCTTCTGCAAAATTCGGACCCTTCGTATTAATCGCAAAGGCCCCATTGGCGCGGGCCAGTAACGTTCCGCTATCTGCGCCATAAAGATTGCCAGAAGCATACGCAATATCATCGGTAAGCGCATCCGCCCATCCCACAGCCCGAAGCGTCTCTTCTGCCTGATTCGGAGCCACATAATCCACGCTTAAAGAAAGGGTCGCGACCGGCACATATGTGCCAATCGCGACCAGTGACCCGATGCCCAAAACTGAATCCATCAAGATGGTATAGACACCGGGGGAATAGGTGCCCGTTTTAGCATCGGAAACAAAATTTGGATTAAACGGCATCAGGAATTCAATTTCAGGGGCCTCAAACCGCGACACTTCAATCGCCATTTCCCCGAACAGGGCATGCCCTGATGACGAAAAATGTTGAGACATCTGGCCGACAAAATCAGCATTGACGAAAGAGGCAGTATCATTCATGCCGCTTTTTGCCCAGTTGCTCGCGCCTCTTGAAAAGCGGCCTCAATATTCTCCGCTTCTGGTTTCGCCCTTAAATATATTTCCGGCGAGCGGATGTGAAGCATTGAGCGCACCTCCTGCAATGGTAAGTCCAAGAGTGCTTCCCAATCTTGCTTCGGCAGCCAAAGGGCCATTTTTCCATGTAAATAGCCTTCAATTACCGCCCGCATTCCGGGCAATTGCGGTGTTTCCCTGCGTGTTTTAAACAATCCTACAAGAACTATGAAGGCGATACCTGGGTTCCAAATTTGGGCCGTCGAGAACGACAGAAGGGCAAGTTCCCCCAAGCCATCACGCCCATAGCCGGTTGTGATGTGCCAAAGGTCATGCATATCCCGCACTCTGTTCACAAATCTCTCTGCGTCCGGATCACTGATAGAACGACGGCCCGCCTCACTCGCCTCGACCAACCCATCCGCAGACAGTCCTTCATCGTAGACAAACGCAAGATAAGCCGCGCCCAAACTGTCCGGGGGGCATTCGCGCAACCTGTTCTGGTCTTGCAAAACGTCCACGAGATCGGATCGTTCAAGCAGCACGCGCGCGCCCACACCGCTACGACGAAAACGCCGATAGGGGCGGACAAAGGAAGAGCCCGTCAACGCCTCTACTATTCGAAATACCTGAGACGTGTCTTCCTTATCTTTCAACAGCACCTTTACGGCCTGAATAGCCTTGGGAAAAGATATTTTCTTGCGCAACGCCTGCTCACTCATTTCGCTCTCCGGTCAAAATAGCCTTGATACTGACCTAAGGTCACTATATAGATGTGTCATTGTCAAGGAGTGATCTATGCCCACATTTGAATTTGATGAAAATTTAGGCTTCCTAATAGGTGATATTACCCGGTTGCTTCGGCTGGAATATGAGCACCGCGCTGCCAAACTGGGCGTTACCCGCGCGCAATGGCGGGTGCTTGCTTATCTATATAGGCAAGATGGCCAAACACAACGCGAGCTAGCTGATCGCCTTGAGATCGAACCCTCCCCCATGGGACGCCTGATCGATGCGCTGGAAGATGGTGGATGGGTGATGCGGAAAGCCGACCCCAATGACCGACGCAAGTGGCGAATTTATAAAACCAACAAAATTGAGCCCTTGGTGCCCGCTTTGGCCAAGGCAATGTTGCAAACTTATGACGACGCCTTTGCCGGGTTCCCCGACGCACGGCGCGCCCGCTTCATGAAAGACCTGATGATCATTAAAGAAAATCTGGCCCGCAGTGTGGGCGCGGCCCCGGAAATTGAATTGCAAGACATCAGCTAAATTTGACATCAACTCCACAGGCCGTTCGGCGAAGGACCCTAACCAATGCGCACAAATATCGATGCCTTTATTCAAAGGCGTTTTGAATGGATCGTTGACCACCCATGGACCACCATTTTTCTTGTCCTGTTGGCTGTTGCCGCCCTCGCCACTGGCATGAAAAACCTAACTGTTACGAACGATTATCGGTACTTCTTTTCAGACGAGAACCCAAATCTAGCCGCCTTTGAAGAAATCACAGACACGTATGCTAGTCCCGACAGCATCTTGATTGTGATAAAGCCCAATGATGGCTATATGACCGACCCGAAATGGCTGAAAGTACTTGGGGAGCTGACGGAAGCCGCATGGAAAATACCCTACACCAGCCGAGTCGATTCCCTTATCAACTACCAGCACATTGAGGCAGATGAAGACAGCCTCAACGTATCTACGCTGGTGGAAGACCCGCAAAACCTATCGCAAGGCGACGCCTCTCGAATCCGGGACATCGCCTTGAATGACAGCCCATTGGTTGATTTGCTCATCTCACCTGACGGCAAGACTTCTGGCATTTTTGCCAATGTGCAAGTGCCGATGGGTGATCAAGATGCGATCAACGAAGTGGTAAGTTATTCCCGCGCCTTAAGAGATGAATTTCGCGAAAAATACCCCGACATGCGGATTGAGCTAAGCGGCACAACCATAATGGCAGCCGGCTTCAGTGAGGTTGCAGCCCGTGATCTTGGCGCTTTAACGCCTGTTATGTTTGTTGTGATCGGATTGGTTGTTTTAGTGCTACTGCGTTCGATGGCAGGGATGTTCGCCTCCCTGCTGGTTATTGCGCTTGCAGCCATAGCCGCGATTGGACTTGCTGGTTGGTTTGGCATTGTAATGTCGGCACCATCGGGTACCGCGCCTACCATTATTCTAACAATCGCAATTGCAGATTCGATACATATCCTTGTCACCATGCTTGTTTACCTGCATCGAGGCATGGCGAAACGTGAAGCAATGTTAGAATCGCTTCGTCTAAACCTAGAGCCTGTCTTCCTAACAAGTGTCACCACCGCCATTGGGTTTTTCTGCCTAAACTTCTCAGATTCCCCCCCCTTTTGGGATCTGGGCAATATCGCGGGCATGGGGTGCTTGGCGGCGTTTTTGTTGTCACTAACAATCTTACCAGCCCTCATTATGCTGTTACCGGTCAAAGGCAACGCAACGCTAGAACGCCAGACCGACTACATGAAGCATATCGCTGGCTTCGTGATCGCGCACCCGAAACAAATATTGATGACGACAGGCGCGATTGCAATTGCCGCCATCTCGCTTGTGCCGCGCATCTCCTTGGATGATCGTTTGGTTGAATATCTTGGCCCGACCACAGAATTCCGGCAAGCTGCCGACTTCACATCAGAAAACCTCACAAGCTATTACCAGTTGCAATACTCACTTCCAGCAGCTGAGCCAGGCGCAATTACGGACCCGGACTACCTTAGAACACTTGAGGCGTTTCGGGACTGGTGGCTGGCACAGCCCGAAGTCATTCATGTTGCATCGTTTTCGGAGATTATTCGTAGGCTCAACAAAGCGATGAACGCCGGTGACCCCGCCTTTGATACCATACCCGACAGCAGGCCTCTGGCAGCTCAATACTTGCTGCTCTATGAAATGTCCCTGCCATTCGGCCTGGATCTGAACAGTCAAATCGATGTGGATCGCTCTGCAACCAAATATTCAGTCGTTGTCAAAAGCCTTTCAACCGATGAAATTTCCGCGTTGATTGACAGGGCAGATATTTGGCTAAAAGAGAATGCCCCCACACATATGTATGCCCTGCCTGCGGGTCACACCCTTATGTTCGCCTTCATTGGTGAAAACAACATGACCGGCATGACCCAAGGCACTTTACTGGCAATTGTCCTCATTGCATTTTGTTTGATGGCCGCGCTGCGTTCTATTCGCTTGGGGCTGCTAAGCTTCATTCCAAACCTAACGCCGCCACTGATTGCATTTGGCCTTTATTCCCTGTTTTCGGAAACGGTAGGGTTCTGGGCCTCATTCGTTACAGCAACAGCGCTGGGTCTGATTGTGGACGCAACAGTCCATTTTCTTAGCAAGTATCAACGGGCACGCATAGAGCAAGAAGCATCGGCTGAAGATGCCGTTCGCTATGCATTCCAAACTGTTGGCACAGCCTTATTGGTTTCCACTCTGGTGATAATGATTGGCTTTTCCATTTTGGCGATATCGCAATTTAAAATCATCGGCATGATGGGCATGATGGTCGCGTTAACAGTGTTCATTGCATTCGTATTGGACTTCCTGCTGTTGCCAGCGCTTCTGCTTTGGATTGATCGCCCAACCAAAAATACGCACAAACCTTCTTCTTTGGCAGACCGAAAGCCAATTGAAATAATGGAGACAAATCAATGAAACTGCCCCATCTCATCTTCATCGGATCCTGCTTACTTACAACCAGCGCATTCGCCAAAACAGCCGGGGAGATAGATGCGATTGCAGACCCCCAAGCCAAAGGCCGGGCGATCGCCGAAGAAGGCGATAATCGCGAAGACGGGTATGGCGATACCGAAGCTACCATGCATATGATTTTAAAAAATGCCAAGGGGCAAGAAAGTGTACGCCAATTGCGGATCAAATCTTGGGAAAACCCAAATGCATCTGGGCAAGATCGCGGGTTGGTCGTGTTCGACGAGCCCCGGGATATTGCGGGCACAGCTTTGCTGACCCACTCCCACCCCACTGACGATGACAAGCAATGGCTGTATCTACCGGCTTCTGCAAAAGTAAAACGTATATCTGGCTCTAACCAAACCGGCAGCTTTATGGGGTCTGAATTTTCGTTTGAAGATTTTTCAGCGAACAGCCTTGAAAAATACACCTACACCTGGCTGCGTGATGAAGCTTGTGACGAAGATCAATGCTGGGTGATAGAGCGGACGCCAACAAACACCAATTCCGGCTATACGCGGCAAATCGCTTGGGTTGATAAAACCGCGTTTCGTCTGCGCCGCGTAGATTTCTTTGATAAGCGCGAAAAAATGCTGAAAACGCTTTTGCTGAGTGATTTCAGGCTGCACCTGGACCGTTTCTGGCGCGCGCATAAGTTAACAATGGAAAACAAGTTAACCCGGAAAAGCACAATACTTACTTGGAAAGAAATCGCTTTCCAAACGGGGCTTCGGAAACAGGACTTTACGCAAGGAGCACTTAAGCGTGCTCGATAAAGTATTTCTCGTTGCTTCACTTTCACTACAAGTTTTGTTTGTCGGATCGCCAGCGTTTGCCATAGACACGTATCTGAAAGGCACGCTGGAGACTGAGGCACAGTATTTTATGGAACCGGGCAGCCAAGCCGCCCAACAACAAACAAATGCCTCATTTTCCGGGCAGATGGCATTCGATTTATTTTCTGATGATGGCTCGCACCACTTTGCCATCGAACCATTTGCCCGTTTGGATTGGCGAGACTCGCGCCGAACCCATTTTGATCTTCGTCAGGCCAAATACCAATTTGCCAAGAACGGCTTTGACTTTACCATCGGTTTGGACAAAATCTATTGGGGGGTAATGGAGGCCGTTCATCTTGTAGACGTTATCAACCAAACTGATGCGGTTGAAGCCGCTGATGGCGAGGACAAATTGGGGCAACCCATGGCACGACTTTCATATGAAAGCGCGTGGGGCACTATAACCGGCTTCGCACTGCCCTATTTTCGAGAGAGGCGTTTTGCCGGCACCTCCGGCCGACCCCGTTTGGATTTCAATGTCGATGAATCTCGTACAACTTATGAAAGCGCCCGCGAAGCGGCCCATTTCGATTGGGCCGTGCGCTATCAAGCCTATATAGGTGATTTTGAAATCGGCCTCGCCCATTTTCAGGGCACAGCACGCGACCCGGCATTTACACCTATTATTTATCGCAACGGAGAGGAGTTTAACGGCCTTAATTGCCCACCCAATGGTACGGCCAACGACCTTGGAGCCATCGTAAATGATTGCCTGTTAATTCTGGCACAGACCCTCAATCTGCCATTGGCGGAAGTTGGCCAGATCGATATTGAACTGGCCCCGCATTACCTCTTGATGGAGCAGACCTCCATTGATGCGCAGGCAACATTGGGATCATGGCTCCTCAAATTAGAGGCGCTAAGCCGATACCAGCAGTCCGAAAGATTTGCCCAAGTCACAGCAGGGTTTGAATATAGCATCTATGGTATCTTTGAAACCGACGGCGATCTCGGCATGATTGCAGAATATGTATGGGATGAACGGGGCACAGCAGGCTTAAACCCGTTTCAGAACGACCTATTTGTTGGGGGGCGGTGGGCGTTCAACGATGTAGATTCGACCACAGTTCTTGCCGGCGGATCCGTCGACCTTGAAAGCGGCGCTGTTCTTGGGTCGATCGAAGCTGAAAGGCGCATAGGCAATAGTTTCAAATTGGCGCTAGAGGCACGCTTCTTTTTGAACGTGCCCGACGATGACCCACTTGCCACAATTGCAGACGACGGGTACGCACAGCTCCGTGTTGCATGGTTCTTCTAGACACCATTGAGAATTGTGTTATGTGAATGGCAGGTGCACCGAAGTTTATCATGGCGGCATAGCTCTTGATCTGTTTGGCCGGACCGCATAGCGATACGCTTCCGCCCTTTGCGCTTCGCAAAATAGGCCAAGCGGGACCGCCGCCATTCACATATCTCTTTATCGACACCGGCGGGGCTACACACTGCGTTCATTGTAAAACAACAAAATTCATTGGCGCCTTCTCTCCTCATTTTAAGATAATGAGTGCCGCTCGATGTTGTGATGTCCGAAAAGTTTACAAACCGTAACGCGATATGGAGCATTTTGAGCTCGTTTTGAACTTTCGACTTCCGCTAACCTATTGAAATCATTAACAGCACCCCAGACTACGAATCTGGGGGTCGGGAGTTCGAATCTTCCCCGGTGCACCATTCCCGTTCAAAACTGCGAACTTCTTCAGGCGATGCTGATTGCCCGTGGATTGCTGTGGCTGCCACGGCTGCCACGGCTGCAAGGGCCGCTTTTGAGCCTGTGATTGTGACCTGTTCGCGGCTGACGGTGATTTCATCTACAATTAGGCCAAGATAGGCTTTGCGGAATCCAATCGGCCCATCAGCCAATACTTTGCGCAGGGCGATGCCAAACCGTCCGATCGGCACGGCTAACCGTGGTGGGGCGTGTTTCTGTAAGGCCGATGTTGCTGAACCCATCACGCACAAAGCACAGCACTGCTTTGTAGCCTTTGTGCCAAAGCCCCTCGCTCAAAAACTTGATGTGGAAGTTGGGCTGCATATTTTCGGTCAGGCGGATTTCCATATCGCGTGACTTGAGCATGCAGCGATTGGGATAAGTGCCAAAGGCCATAAGGGCGAATGTAGCATTGCCAAGGGCGAGGTTGGTGAACGCCTTGCCATCTGCGCGTAGCAGTTCTTTTTGATATGGCAGGTCTTCACAATCAATGCTTTGCAATAGGAGCAAAGGCTATTCCATAGGGCATTGCGTGTCCTTTGCAGGAGGTTGTGCGAAGTTTCCTAGGGAAATTGAGGTGCGAAAATAGCCTTTCCTTAGCTAGGGGCCAAAATCCCGTCGCCTAGGTAGGGGGAAAGGCAAGGCCCTTAGGGGATGGTGTGGAAGGATTAAGTCATGACGCGCACGGGCTGGGACAAGGCGCAGCGCCGGGACCACAACACATGTTGTCGCTGCTGCGGATGCATTTTGTACGCACCCCCGCCGTATTACTAGTCACGGGGTTTAGGAAGGCTTGTCGATGGCACCAACATCCAACACGGGCGATGCATCGATTTCTTCGGCATCCAGTAGGCTGGCGACCTTTTCCAGTGACGCGATTAGCATTGATTGTTCCCAAGGTGCCAATTGATTAAAGCGGCTGCTAAACTGATCTTGCAAAAGGTCCGGAGCGATGGACAATGTTTGTTGCCCGAATTCGGTCAGGTCAATGATCACGCGGCGCTTGTCTTGTTCGTCCTTGCGTCGTTTGACAAGGCTGCGCCGTTCAAGTTTGTCAATCAAAGTGGTGACAGTTGCTTGGGTAAGTGATGCTTCACGGGCAATTTGGCTGGGCATGGCATTTTCCAGCTTGCCCACAATTTGCAGAATAATCAGTTGTGAAGGCGTCAAACCCGACTGACCTGCCAACTTGCGCACATTCATTTCCGTCGCGCGCAAGATTTGGCGCATGGCGATTAATGCTGTTTCTGACCGTTTTTCCAAAATAGTCCCCAAATTTAGACTGACTCAAAGCCAGTAATCTACCCAGCCAACCCGGGAAAAGACATAATTAGATTTAGACATCATTTTATCGGGTTCTTTGGAAGTATAATTAGCAATACAAATTACTATTTTGCCGTAAATCTGTACAATTTGTCACGAAATATCATTTTAGTTGCATAAAAACAAAAGGTTAAGTGTTATAACTGTGATCGTGAGTGGCCCCTGGATGGGCGGCGGGCCTTGACAATTTTATTTAGCTAAGCGAAATAATGGCTCCTTTTAACTGAAGAAATGGAAAAAGAGGCGCCACCAGAAGTGCCTCGGATCATCATGTTAAAACTGCGCCAACCAGACGCAAAAGACGGCCCCACGATTGAGGCCCTTATCACAGCTTGTCCGCCGCTTGATCAAAACTCATTGTACAGCACATTACTGCTATGCACTGACTTTGCAGATACTTGTGTGGTGGCAGAACAGGACGGCAAAATTCTTGGCTGGGTGTCCGGCTATATCCCGCCGAACGATCCTGCGACTCTTTTTGTTTGGCAAGTTGCCGTGCATGAGGACGCGCGAGGCCAATCCCTTGGCCGTCGGATGATCGCTGAATTATTGGCACGTCCCGCCGCAGCCAATGCGCATCGCCTGCGCACGACCATTACACCTGATAACGACGCGTCCTGGGCCTTGTTCCAGTCGGTTGCCCGGCATTTAGGGGCAGCGTTGAATGACCAGCCATGGTTCTTGCGTGAAGCCCATTTCGCCGGCGCCCATGACACTGAAAACATGGTGACCATCGGGCCGCTTAAGCGGGCAGCGCGCGCTGCGTAATTCCTAAAACAATTTTGATTGAAATTTGATAGAGAGGCAGCATGTCTGTAACCTCCGCCGATCCCAATACAGGGAACACCGATATTTTCACACGCCGCGAAAGCGCAGTGCGCAGCTATTGCCGCAGCTTTCCCGTGACCTTTACCAAAGCGAAAGACGCCCGTCTTTATACCGATGATGGCACGTCCTATATCGATTTCTTGGCGGGCTGTTCGTCATTGAACTATGGTCATAACCCTGACGTGTTACAGGGGGCGCTGCTTGATTACATCACAAATGATGGGCTGACCCATTCACTGGATATGCAGACAGAGGCGAAAGCCAAATTCCTTGAAACATTTGAATCCCTGATCTTGAAGCCACGCGGGCTTGATTATGTGGTGCAGTTCCCCGGGCCGACAGGTGCCAATGCGGTTGAAGCAGCCATGAAGGCAGCGCGCAAAGCAACAGGCCGCCAGAACATTATAGCGTTCACCAATGGCTTCCACGGTTGCACTCTGGGTGCCTTGGCAGCCACCGGGAACAAGCATCATCGCGGCGGGGCGGGTATCCCCCTGCAGGGCGTGACCCGCGTGCCGTTTGATGGCTATTTCGGTGATCATGTTGATACCGCATCACAGCTTGAAAAAATGCTGGATGATCCGTCCAGCGGCATAGATGCCCCCGCAGCCATTTTGGTTGAAACTGTGCAGGGGGAAGGCGGCTTGAACGCAGCGTCATTCAAGTGGTTGCGTCAGATTCAGTCAATTGCCCGATTGCACGGTGCCTTGTTGATTGTTGATGATATTCAGGCCGGAGTGGGCCGGGCGGGCAAGTTTTTCAGTTTCGAAGATGCTGGCATTCGTCCCGACATCGTGACATTGGCAAAGTCGATTTCTGGGTATGGCCTGCCCATGGCGCTGACCTTGTTGCGTCGTGATTTGGACCTGTGGAAGCCGGGTGAACATAACGGCACATTCCGCGGCAATTGCCATGCCTTTGTGACCGCAACCGCGTCACTGGAAGCGTATTGGGCTGATGATAACTTCGAACAGGAAATCGCGCGCAAGGCAGCGATTTTGGCAAAACGTTTTGGTGCCCTGTCCAAAAAATTCGGCAATGCGTATGCGACGGTCAAGGGGCGCGGCATGATGCAGGGCCTTGATGTGAAGTCCGGGTCGTTGGCGTCAAAAATTACGAGTCAATGCTTTGAAAATGGGCTGATCGTCGAGACCAGCGGCGCCAATGACGAAGTCATCAAATGCTTATGCCCCTTGACCATTTCTGACGCTGATTTCGCGGAAGGTCTGGATATTTTGATGACCGCGATTGATGAAGCCCTATCCGATCATATCAAGCAGGTTGCCTAAGATGATAGTCAGAGATTACGAAACCTCAAATGATACAGACCGCGCGGTCAGTGCCGAAGGCTGGAAAAGCGTCCGCATGTTATTGAAGGATGATGATATGGGGTTTTCATTCCATATCACGACGATCTTTAAAGGTGCTGAATTGCACATGCATTACAAGAACCACTTTGAATCTGTTTATTGCATTTCAGGCAATGGCAGCATCGAAGACCTTGCCACCGGTGAAGTGCACAAAATCGCACCAGGCATCATGTATGCGCTGAACTTGCATGACGAACATATTTTGCGCGCCGATAGTGAAATGACCATGGCGTGCTGCTTCAATCCGCCGGTAACCGGCCAAGAAGTACATGATGAAACCGGGGCCTACCCGGCAGCTGCCGAATAGGGCAAAGGACAGAATCAATGACCGCTACATCCACGCCGCTCAGCGTTGAAAAAATCGGCGGCACGTCTATGGCAAGCACAGACGTGGTTGTCCCCAATGTGCTGTTGCCCGGCACTGATAAAAGCAAATGGTACAATCGCATTTTTGTCGTGTCAGCCTATGCCGGGATTACCGACCTGTTGCTTGAACACAAAAAATCTGGCGAGGCCGGGGTTTATGCGCTGTTCACCAGTTCTGAAACAGATTGGAGCTGGTCTGATGCCCTAAGCCGGGTGACAGACCGGATGCAGGCCATCAATGCAGAAATCTTTGGCGATCATCCTGATTGTCAGGCCGCAGATGATTTCGTGCGTGAGCGTATCGAAGGGGTGCGGTCGTGCCTGTTAGATTTGCAACGCCTTTGTTCCTACGGCCATTTTCAGCTTGAAGAACATTTGCTGACGATCCGCGAAATGCTGTCCGCTTTGGGCGAGGCGCATTCGGCGCACAACACAATGTTGTTGCTGCGTCAGAAGGGTGCCGCCGCCAGCTTTGTCGATCTGACCGGGTGGCGTGATGAAGAAGTGCCCAGCCTGGATGACCGCATCAAGAATGCGTTTGATCAAGTTGATTTATCAAATGAGCTGCCCATTGTGACCGGCTATGCCCATTGTAGCGAAGGGCTGATGCGGTCTTATGACCGTGGTTATACAGAGGTGACGTTCTCGCGCATCGCTGTTGTGATGAATGCGGATCAAGCCATCATCCATAAGGAATTCCATCTTTCATCGGCTGATCCGAAAGTCGTTGGTCTTGATAAGGTGCGGACCATCGGTCGGACTAACTATGATGTTGCTGACCAATTGTCGAACATGGGGATGGAGGCCATTCACCCCAATGCGGCCAAGGGCCTGCGTCAGGCGCAAATTCCCTTGCGCGTGAAAAATACATTCGACCCGGATGATCAAGGAACAGAAATCAGCGGCGACTACGTATCTGAACGGCCCGGGACAGAAATTGTCACGGGATTGAAATCTGTTATTGCACTTGATTTCTTTGAACAGGACATGGTCGGCGTCAAGGGGTATGACGCGGCGATATTGGAAACGCTCAAAAAACATAATGTGCGCATTGTTTCCAAAACGTCCAACGCCAATACGATCGCACACTACCTTTCAGGGTCGTTAAAGGCCGTGCGCCGTGTGGTGCGGGAATTAGGCGGGCTTTTCCCGTCGGCTGATATTTCGACATCGAAAGTGGCGCTGGTTTCTGTGATCGGGTCTGACTTGGGGCAGGCAGGTCTGATCAGTCGCGCTGTCCGTGCGTTGGAAGATGTGGGCATTAACCTAATGGGATTGCATCAACTGACGCGAAATGTAGACATTCAATTCATTGTGCCAGCCGATGCCTATGATCATACAGTTCAAGTTTTGCATAAAGCCTTAGTTGAAAACGATCACGCTTCGTTCGTCTCGACCGAAGCGGCGTAGCATGAAACCCTCAGTGAAGTATTTGGTGCCGGTGTTGGTTGCGCTACTCTCTGGAATGGCCATATCAAGTGGTTATGCAGATACGACAGGGCAGTCATCCAGAAAATCATCCATAGATCAGCCGATCGAAAATATGGATGTGCCTCTGTATTCGCCCTTTACCGCAAGGTACCTGTTGGACGAGGTGCGGTCGCTGCGAACGCAAGTAGAGCGACAGCGTGCGGATCTAATTGAACGGCAGGTAAGTCGAGAATATGAAGTCGCGCGTGAAGCTGCTGGCTATGCCAGAAATGCTGTTGAGCTGTTTTTCTTCATTATCATCGGTGTCACGACCTTGCTGGTTTTTCTGGGCTGGACGTCGCTTCGAGATATCCGCGCGCGTGTGCAATCAATTGCCGAAAATCGTGTTGGAGTGCTGGTTGAAGGATATTCTGACCGACTAGATGTTCTTGAGCAACAACTGCACGTGAAATCGGAATACTTGAAAGAAACGCAAGCTGAAATTGACGTTACAAATGAAATTCAGTCTTTATGGCTGCGGGCGGGGCAGGAAAGCTCGCCGGGCGGCAAGATAGAAATTTATGATGAGATTTTAAGAATCAGACCGCAAAATGTCGAAGCATTGACATTCAAGGCTGACGCCGCGCTCGAACTGAACGAAACGCAATGGGCATTAAGTTTGACAAACAAGGCGATTGCGATTGACGACACGAATGCCCATACCTTTTTTCAGCGGGCTTGTGCCAATGCGTGTCATGAAGCGTATGACGATGCGATTTCAGATTTTAAGACAGCAATAGAATTGTCGGAGACATATAGGGCACAAGGGGCGGGCGAGCCAGCCTTTGAAATGCTACGACAGCGGGAAGATTTTCAAATATTGCTTCGGGGTGAAGGGGAACATTCATGACCTTGGTCAGCTTTATCATATTTCTGGCGCTATTTTTGGCGGTTGGCTTGGGGTCTGCATTTGTGGCCAAGGGAACGCGCAAGGACTATTACCTTGCAGGCAGTTCGGTGCCGCCATGGTTGGTTGCGTTGTCAGCGGTCGCAACAAATAACTCAGGCTACATGTTCATCGGTGTTATTGGCTATACCTATGTCACAGGACTCGCCTCTATATGGCTGATGGTGGGCTGGATCTTGGGTGATTTTGTTGCCTCTCTTTTTATCCACAAGAAGCTGCGCGAGGCCACGGGTGACACGCATGAGGCATCATTTGCCGGTGTTATCGCAGCGTGGCATGGCCGCAAGTTCACGACGTGGCGCCGGGTTGCCGCTATGGTTATGATTGTCTTTTTGGGCGCCTACGCAGCCGCGCAGATCAGCGCCGGTGGTAAGGCGCTGCATGGCGTGCTGGGCTGGGCTCCAGAAACTGGGGCGATCATCGTTGCAGCGATGGTGATGGTCTATTCTATTGCGGGCGGCATTCGTGCGTCTATCTGGACAGATGGATTGCAATCACTTGTCATGATGGTGGCAATGGCGGTGCTATTCATTGTCGGCGTGAACGGCCTGGGCGGTTGGTCCGCAACCGTGGATGCATGGGATGATGTGCCGGCCTTTATGAATCTATTTCCTGCAGACTTGTTGTTCCCTGGTGCATTGGGGGTTGGTTTGTTTGTTCTGGGCTGGATGTTTGCGGGCGCGTCAGTGATTGGCCAGCCGCATATTATGGTGCGATTCATGACACTTGATAATGCGGATCATATGACCCGTACGCGCGTCTGGTATTACAGCTATTTCACTATCTTCTATTTGCTTGCAACAGGTGTGGGCATGCTATCGCGGCTTTACTTACCTGACCTGCAATCACTTGATCCTGAACTGGCGCTGCCAACCATGGCGGTGGAGCTGTTGCCTCCCGTGATGGTCGGCGTGGTTCTGGCGGGCATTTTCGCAGCCACCATGTCCACCGCCGATTCTCTTGTGTTGAGTTGCTCTGCGGCAGTTACGCATGATTTGATGCCGCAACAGATGGAGTCACAGGGGAAGATTAAAATGGCAACTGCGGCTGTAACAGGATTGGCGCTATTCATTGCGCTTTCCGACAACAGTTCAGTTTTCTCGCTTGTTATTTTGGCGTGGTCTGTTCTGGCATCTGCCTTTGCGCCCATGCTGTTTCTGATGGTCTCAAATCGCGATATTACAGAAGGCCGAGCGATTATTGTTATGTTGATAGGCGTTGGTACTGCTTTACTTTGGCGTGAATTTGGTTTTCACGCTGACGTGTATGAGGGGATGCCCGCGATTTTGCTGGCATTGGTTGTTGGTTGGGGCTTGTCAAAGAAGACTGCGAGTTAGTTAGTCAGAGTTGAGATCGTCCAGTTCTCACTTTCATCTTCCGCAGGAAGCGCCATAAACCAATATCGGGTTGCGTTTGCGGCCCGTTTTGTTTCGGCACACAGCTATATGCGCCCCAAACTTGGCATATGCGCCCCAAAATTGGATGCGCGCTAATTATGTTGCCTATTTACAAAATCCCAATAGGCTACCTGATCATGAAAACTGCCAAGTTATAGTCAGGGGCCTATGAGCGATACAATCTTCAGAAAGGATGGCACTGCCCAGGGTGTCGCCAAGCAACGTCTCATCGAAACCATTGCTGATCCTCATAAGCGGGTCATCGACGATCCTTATGCGGATAAATTTGTTGTTGGTGCGGGTCTGATCAAGCTGATGGGGCACAAGTTTAACCATTGGATTACCCAAAAAATTGCCCCCGGATTTCATGAACATATAGTCGCCCGAACGCGGTTTATCGATGATCTGGTCAGGGATTGCGCCGATAGGGGAATTGAACAATATGTCATTCTTGGCGCGGGATATGACCTGCGGGCCCACAGGCTTGGGCTGCCGTCCTTCATGCGCATTTTTGAAGTTGACCAGCCTGAGGTTCAAGCCAGAAAACGGTCTAAACTTCCTGCTGCCTTACCGAATTCGCAAAACGTCACCTATGTGAGCGTTGATTTCAATCACCAGACGCTTCTTGATCAATTGTTGGCGGCTGGATTTGATCAAAACAAGTCTACGGTGTTTACCTTGGAAGGTGTCTCGCAATATATCAGCAAACAGGCGCTTTGTGCCACGATTGGGGAAGTGGCTGCGCTTGCCGCGAATGCAAACGCAATACTTTTTTTGTCATATGTGGATAGGCGTTTGGATGAAAATCCTGAAGCCTGTTTCGGTCAGGGTTATCCCAACGCCGCAAGGCGCGCGGAAACAATCAAAGGGTTGTCCGCCAAAGCGGGGGAACCTTGGATATCATTTTACGCGCCGGAAGAGCTGCAGGACATGCTTTGCCGGCATGGTCTTGTTGTAAAAGACAGCAAAACGTTGGCCGACTTGAACACGGCGTACTATGCCCCGGTAGGACGCACCCTGCGGGATGATCAGATTTTTAACCTTGAACATTTCTTGGTGGCGACCTCTTAGCCGCGTGGCTTAGCCCGGCGTGAAGTGCGTTCTGACTGCATGCGCAAAGGTGTCGTACAGAAACCTGTCTGCCGCCTGGCTTATCTTTGCGTTCGGGACAAGCACTTCGAACCCATGATAGCCGCCGGGGAATTCCTCAAACTGGACCTGTACACCGGCAGCCTTCAAGTTCTCCACATAGGTGATTGTTTCATCACGGAACGGGTCGACGCTGCCCACAAAGGTGATGGTAGGGGGCAGCCCAGCATAATTTGTTGCGCGGGCGGGGGCAGCATCATAGGGAATGTCGGTGCCACGGTGATGCAAATCCTTCAGGTACAGATCCCAGCCCAATTTATTGTGTTTTGAATTCCAAACCGGTGCGGTGTTGCCTGTTGCGGACGCAGTGATCATCCGGTCATCAATCATGGGATATATCGGCATGTGGAAGGCGATAGTCACATCCCCCCTGTCACGGGCGCGAAAACTGACCGCAGCGGTAAGCCCGCCGCCTGCACTGTGCCCCCCGACGATCAGTTGATCGTCACGGCCACCCAATGTGGTTGCGTTTTTTTTCGCCCACAATAACGCATCATAGCAATCATCAATTGCGGCCGGATAGGGTGCTTCTAAAGAGCAGCAATAGGCGGGCGCAACAATGATACAGGGGTGGGCTGCCATAAATTTCTTAATGGCAGGGGCACTCATCTCAGGTGACCCCATCGCGTAGCCGCCGCCATGAATATAAAGCAGGGTGGGCAGGCCCGTGCCGCCGCTTTCAGGCCGATAGATACATAGCCTGATTTTGCGGTCGCTTGTGCTGCTGTCTATCCAATGTTCTTCGGCCTGCATTCCCGGAACGGGGCGCCCTGCGCCGCGCTTGTTCATGGCGCGCATGAATTTGAAGAACCACTTTGTCGGCCTGAAAATCAATTTGGCGAGCCTGCCGACCGCGCGAAGTTCCGGGTCAATCATAGTGGCGGTCATAATTATGGCCTTCATTTTGAATGGATCAATTTTGGTGCCCGATTCTTAAAGGCGTTAGACGCCCCATGCAACGGCATTGACTCCCCAAATGATACAATGTATGGATTATGTAACATATACCAAATTGATATATATACAGACATGCGGGGGCAGAGTTATGACATTCGACACACTTATCTGTGGCGGCTTTATCGTTGATGGTACAGGCGCGCCGGGGCGTTATGCAGATGTGGGCATCACAGACGGTAAGATTGCCGCCATTGGCAATCTGGTGGGGGCTGATGCCGCTGAAACCATCGATGCCAAGGGCAAGATCGTTGCGCCGGGCCATGTCACACAACACACCCATTATGATGCTGCCCTTTTTTGGGACCCCTATTGTTCCAATTCTGGTGAAAACGGTGTCACCACCGTCCTGAATGCCAATTGCGGCTTTGGGTTTGCCCCGGTACGCGCCGCAGATAAAGACCGTGTTATGGGCATGATGGAAACGACAGAGCAAATTCCCGTTGCCCATCAAAAGGCGGCGATGCCGTGGGATTGGGAAAGCTTTCCTGACTATTTGGAGCGGGTTAAAGCGCTTCCCAAAGGCATCAATGTCATGACCTATCTGCCCGTCAATCCGCTGATGATCTATGTGATGGGTGTGGATGCTGCAAAAACGCGCGCCCCCACCAAGGATGAGCTTGCCGAAATTCATCGCCTGATTAACGAGGCGATGGACGCGGGCGCGCTGGGCATTTCCATGTCTGCTATGGGGGCAATGGGGAATTCCCATGTTGATGTCGATGGCACCTCCATGCCGACGGATGCGGCTGACCCGCAAACACTGCTGGATATTGCGCAGGCGGTTGTTGATCGGGGCGAAGGTGTGATTCAAATCCTGACCCAGATTGCCATTTTCGGTATGCGGGAAACAACCGAACGTATGGCAGAACTTGCCAAGGGCACCGCGGTGCGTGTGATCCACAATGTGTTCCTGTCCTCTGACCTGTTGCCAACAATGGTGGATGATGATTTGGCATGGCTGAATGGCCTGCGCGCAAAGGGTTGTGATGTCACAGCGGGCGCACAAATCAATCGCGGCTGGGTTGAGGCAGGCATAAGGGAGCTGGATGCAGCGGGCGGTCAACTGCCTGCCATTCGCGAAATTGTTAACTGCAATAGTGACGATGACGTGCTGTCGCTGATTGCGCAGCCCGATTTTGTCACCCGGTTTGAGGAGCAATATGCCAGCACCGGTCCGTCAAACGGGGCGGCGGGGCTTGAAGGGCAAATCATTATTTCGGTCGGTGATGCGGTTAAATACACTAATTTGATCGGCAAGACATTGGCTGAACTGGCAGCGGCCAATGGCACATCCGTTGTTGCCACAATGCTCGACCTTGGTGTGAAAACAAAGCTGGGGTTGCAATTAAAATCCGGGCTGATCGGATCAACCGACACAGGTCAGATTATGAAGCTTCTCTCCCACGCGGGGGTCATTGGCGGCGGATCAGATGGCGGTGCGCATACGAAATCATTCGGCATGGGCCACTATCCTACTGACCTGTTGATCTGGTTGGTGCGTGAAGAAGGCGTGATGACGCTTGAAGAAATGCACTTTCAGCTGTCATTGAAGGTCGCCCGTAGTATGGAGCTTTATGATCGCGGGGCGCTGATCCCCGGGTTTTGGGCAGATGTGCTGATTTATGATTTGAACGCGCTTTATTTCGATATGGATCGGTATGAAATCGTGCATGACATGCCCGGCGGTGACTGGCGCCGCAAAGGCAAGGCAGGCGGCTATGACAAGATCATCGTGAACGGTGTTGTAACCCATATTGATGGCGCGCCCACCGGTGCTGTGCCGGGCCACTTTACGGGCCTGACTGGCGCTGCCAATTTCGCTATCGCAGCAGAATAGCCATGAGCAAGACAACAAAGGACCGTATCGCAGATGCTGCGGTTAGCTGCTTCAAACAATATGGGCCGCAACGCACGTCAATGGCCGATATTGCGGAGGCAGCGGGCGTTTCGCGCATGACCTTGTATCGCGCATTTGAAGATAGGCCGACATTGGTATCCTATATTCTGGACCGTATTTTGGCCGATCTTGCAGAAGAACCGCGCGCGAAAATTCAATCATTCGACACGGTAGAAGAAGCCTTGGTTGAAGGGTCAATCGTCTCATTGAAAGTGGGGCAGCAGGACGAGTTGTTTACGACGATTGTTCTTAAAGACACCAATCACAGTGTTGAACAATATATGTTGCGCGGCAGTCCCAAGGTGCGGGAAGGCATGATGCAAACATGGGGGCCGGTGTTTGAAAAGGCGCGGGCACAACACGCCATTCGCACCGACCTGAATGATGCACGATTGGTGGAGCTGATCATCTCGGTCCACTCGCTTTTGTTTATGCGCGACGACCAAACCGATGATGAGCGGCGGCAGTTTTTGCAGGACTTCTTGGTGCCTGCCGTAACCGGAAAATTACCGGGCTAACTACTATTTAGATGGGGTCGAAGGGTGGCCTTCGGGGGGAAGAATGAAACAATCAGCAATTCTGGGCGCAGCCCTTGTGTTTTTTTATGGTGGTGTATCACTTGCGCAAACGCCGGAAGTGGAGCCGCAGCAGGTTTTGGACGCGCCCGCTAGCGCAAGCAAAAGCGCATCCTTAATGGATGAAATCGTGATCACCGCGCAAAAGCGTGAGCAGGGCCAACAGGATGTGGGCATCGCTGTTTCAGCCTTTAGCGGTGATGCGCTTGAACGCATTGGCGTTGAGGACACAACAGAGCTTGCCCACCTTATCCCCGGCTTCAATTATTCCGAGGGCCGCGGCGGCGTGCCGATTTATACGCTGCGCGGTGTTGGCTTTAACCTTGCCATGTCGACCGCATCATCCACCGTTGGGATCTATGTCGATGAAATGAACATCCCTTATTCGGCATTGTCTGTCGGCGCGAATTTGGATGTGGATCGGGTTGAGGTTGTAAAGGGCCCGCAAGGAACACTGTATGGGCGCAACACCACCGGCGGCGCGGTCAATTATGTGGCGCGCAAACCCGGCGATGAATGGGAATATGGTCTTCGTGCGGAACTACGCCGGTTTTTAACCAGTGATGTCGAAGCCTATGCAGGTGGGCCGCTTACAGACAAAATTGGCATTCGGTTTGCTGTGCGCAACACCAGATCAGAAGAGGGTTGGCAGTATGACTATACCCGCAATACGAACAATGAATTGGGGTTCGTTGACAAGACTGTGGCCCGTTTGATCACGCAATGGGACGTGTCAGAAGATATTGATCTTAGCTTCACCCTTTCTGGGTGGCGTGATCAATCAGACAGCACATCGCCGCAATATTATGCCAAGCGCAATCAGGCCGGCGTGCCGGTTTTTGCGCCATCACCGGAAGTGACCGCGCATGAATTTGCACCAGAGGATGACGCCCGTGCCACCGCCTACAATCCTGAAAATGATTATCAGCAAGACAATTGGTATTATTCAGCATTCGGGCGTTTTGATTGGACGTTAAGTGACAGTGTTGATTTTGCGCTGCTTGTCTCCCATCAGGATTATCAGGCTGATGGCCTTGTTAATGTCGATGGCCTGAATGTGTCCAACATTGATTTTGATCGCGAGGTGACAACCAATGCGCAATCGTTGGAGGCACGTTTTTCAGGCGCGCTGGGCGATGAAGGCATATGGGTTGCCGGTTATTGGTACAGTCAGGACGATGTTGACAGCGTGACACTTTTGGATTCGTCCCATAATTCAATTGGTAATGGCGGGATGATTACCACACTGTCAGAACAGTCCAGCTTTCAACAATCGCAGTCACATGCCGGGTTCGGTCAGGCAGAATGGCAATTGACCGACACATTACGGCTGACAACAGGGGCACGTTATACGTGGGAAAACAGGGACCATCAGGCCTGCATTACAGATGATGGTGACGCGACGATCCTGCTTTCGCTTATCGCGCTGGGGCAACAGGTTGGCGCTGTGCAGGCGCTTGGCCCCATATTGGCAGGCACAAGCCCGGCGGGCACCACGCCTGAACAGCAGGCCATTTATGATGCGATCAAGCTGGTGGTACAGTCTAGCGGCACCCAACAGCCCACAGGACAAATCCTAAGCCTGTTGTTGGCAGGCGGATTGGGCGATGCTGCGGGGCAAATTCCCGGCATTAACAGCCCCGGTGAATGTTCGGCCATCAATTCAGAAAACAATATACCTGAACTGCTGGACCGCAGTTTGACAGAGGACAATATCTCATTCCGGGTTGCGGTGGATTGGACGCCATCTGACCAGCTATTGCTTTATGGGTCTGTTGCCCGTGGCTACAAATCAGGCACATTTTCTGATTTGGTGACATCGTCATCCGATCTGATGCAGCCTGTGACACAGGAAGAATTATGGGCCTATGAAGTGGGCCTGAAATCAGAATTTTATGACCGCGCCTGACGGTCAACGCGGCTGCTTTTTATTATGACTATAGGGAAAAACAGCTTTTCGGATTTGTCGTCGATCCCATTTTTGGCCCGCTGGAAGCCTTGCAAAACATTCCCAAGGCCGAAGTGTGGGGCGCCGAATTCGAAACCCGCCTTGTGCCGCTTGAAAACCTGTTCGTCAGCCTGTCAGCGGCCTACACCCATACCGAAGTGCTGGAATATGTTGGCATCGGATCAGAAGGCACGACTGAGGATTTCTCCGGCAACAGCTTTGCCTATTCGCCTGAATGGGAAGTAGCGGGCATGGTGCATTACACAATACCGGTGGGCAATGCACATGGCCTGTCATTAAGTGCCAATGCGAATTATCAGTCATCAACCGAAGGTGAGCTTTCAAACGATCCAACGTTCAAGCGCGACGGCTATGCGCTGGTTAATGCACAACTGTCATACGGGCCAGATGATTTTCAGTGGGAAGTGCGCGGCTTCGTAAACAATATTTTTGACCAGATATATTTCACGTCCCAGTCACGCGCATCAGACGTTGCCATCCGCTATACCGGGATGCCGCGCGTATATGGGCTAAGCCTGACCTATCATTTCAGGTAGACGGAACGAAAAAGGCCGTGCCATTGTTGGCCCGGCCTTTTTGTTTGACGGTTGTATAGATCTTATTCGGCTGGCGCATTGTGCGGGTCGTGCAATTCATGTTTTTCCAGATCCGCGGGTGGGGGGCCAAACGCCCTTTTTTGATCGGGGATGAACGGCGCAATCATCAGACCCGCCCAGGTCAATGGATAGTTCGGCGCGGTGCCGATACCGATTGTGTCGCTGGGCCGTTCGTCCTTTGGATTGTGGAATGTGCCGAACAGAATATCCCACACGATGAATTCACCACCGTAATTTGAATCGCCAATGCCCTTGATGGGGTAGTGGTGATACCGGTGATTGTCCCCGATTGAGAAAATATATTCCCAAAAACGTAATTTCAGATCGATGTTGGAATGCTGAAAAATGCCGATACTTAGCGCCATCAGAATTGCGATGAACACAATGTGCGGTTCAGGTTGGAACAAGGCTGTGGGAATGGCATAGAACAGCGCCTGTCCGATAATCTCAATCGGATGGCTGCGAATACCGTTCAACCAATAAAGCCGTTCTACCGAATGATGCACTGCATGCCAACGCCACAGGAACGGCACTTCATGCAACCAACGGTGATACCAGTAACGAAAGAAATCTTTCGCCAGCAAGAACAGCATGACCTGGACGGCACCGGGTAATTCAGACGGCCACAATGCATGGCCATAAGGTTCCAGCATTTCAACAATTACGTTGATCGACAGGACAACCAGCAAAAGTTTTGACAAGGTGGTCCAAACAGCGCCGGACACATACATCATAATATCAACAGTTGGGCCGTTTTCATCTTCAAGCCACTTGCGGCTGAACGGCATCAACCGTTCTAGCGGGCCAAAAATAATACCATAGGCAAAGGGGAGCAGGGCGAGGACCGCAAGGTTTTCAAGCGATGTGTCTTCGTCAACAAATTCAAATCCGATATAAAGCGTCGCGATCAGCGTGACGGGAAATATCGTGTGTTGCAGAACTGTTTTCAGGCGCGTGCCTTCAAGCTTGTAGGACAGCTTATCAAGCGGTCGCATGATCGTGCGCAATGGCAGAACCATTATGTAATAGCCGATAAACTCGATCAGCTTGAACGGCGCGCCGAGCCATTTTTCCAGCATACGCCCAATTCCGGCTGTTGCCGGCATGGGGCGATTGTTTGGGTTTGATTGTGCGGTCATGATGGTCTCCCTCCCCAATGAATTAGAAGCTGATATTGAAATTGGCGGTGACGGTGCGTGGTGCGATCACTGACCCGACATGCCCGCCTGAGATCAATGGAATGTCGTGTGATCCGGTCAGCGCCACTTCGTCCAAGATGTTTTTGACAAACACGGTGAAGTTCCACAGCCCTTCATCGTCGCGCAGGCCGATGCGGCCATTCAAAACGCCATAGGCGTCCTGCGCATCCTCGGGGTCGCCGTCGATGGCAAAGAACTGATGATCTTTCCAGTAATAGTCAGCGCCAATGACGAAATCGATAGGCAGATTGCCAAGGTGATTTAGGTGCGTCAGGCCGATTGAATATTGATATTCAGGCGCGCCGGGCAATTGGTTTCCCGACACATCGCAAAAATCACCTGCGCCTTGTGGATCTTCGGTGCGTGCCTGTGTTTGACAAGGACCAAAGGGAAAGCTGTCCATATAGGCATCGGTCCAGGCAAAAGACATGGTAGCCAAAAAGCCCCACGGCAACAGCGCCATGCCATCGGCCTCGACCCCCTGACTGATGGCGGTAGCTGCATTCTGGACGATATATTCAATGCCGTTATAGCTTGAAACCTGCAGGTCATCGAATTCGGTACGGAACAGGCCCAGATTCAAACGTGCCGCGCCGCCGAAAAAGTCGCCCTTCAGGCCCGCTTCGTAGGTTAGGGAATATTCAGGCTCAAACTGAAGCTCAGCTTCGGTATTTGTTGCGGCTGAGTTAAAGCCACCTGCCTTGAAACCCTGTGCGACCGTTGCATAGAGGTTGATGTCGTCGGTCACGCGGTAAATTGCCGAAATTTTCGGCGTGAAGGCCGCGTCATCGCGTTCATCGGTGATGTCGAATTCTTCGGCCTGAATGATCAATCCATACAAAATTGCCGGGCCTTGATTGCCATTGATGGACTTGTGTTCAGCGGTGAAATGCAGGTCCTTATAGTCAATGGAAATACGGGCACCGATGATCAGGGACAACTCGTCCAAGATATGCCAGGTGGCCTGCCCATAGGCAGCGTAGGAGCTACCTTTTTGATGGAACTCTTGGCTGCGGGTTTCTTCTTCAAACGGGCCAACCGCCGGTATGATGCCATCGGTGATGGCCTGCGCGACCTGGGGCAAAATGAATTGCGTTGCGCCGGTGCCAATAACCGGGGCCACCTGAATGTCCTGCCAGTCATTGCGATCGGACCAGAAATAGTACAATCCGGCGACATATTCGATTGTGCCGGGGTCAGACAGGATCCGCAGTTCTGCATTGATTTGATCAACATAGCCGCCGCCAAGCGCGCGCATGATGGGGGCAGGGCCAAAATCCACATCCAGACCACCATCTGATTCAGAGGTTGAATAACCAAGAATCGCGATCATGTCATGACCGACAGCGCGGAATGATGTGTGGGCAGAAAAATCCCAAAATGTCAGCTCGCCGCCAGAAAATTCATTGGTGCCGTGGGCGTAATCATCCAAGCCGTCTTCAAATTCAGGGTCGAATGCCGCCAGAACCGGATGCCACATATCAGGCACCTTGTGGTACTGGTCAGCGCCGCCCTTGACGCTTGATTTTTGATGCTGGGCAATGAGTTTGATTTCAGCATCATCGCCAAGCGACAGGCGTGCCTTGGCGCGATAGGATTCATTGGTCATGTCGCCATTGGTGTCTTCCAAAGTGCGGTCGTAAATATGCCCTTCACGATCAAAATATTGCCCGCCCAGCCGCACTGCCAATACATCATCAATAAGCGGTGCGTTGACGATTACCGTATGCTTGTTCCAGTCACGCTCGCCAAATGTGCTGTCGAGCGCAAGACCCCAATCATAAGCAACGGTCCCGGTGTGCATGGAAACGGCACCGGCGATGGTGTTGCGGCCAAACAGTGTGCCCTGCGGTCCCCGTAGTACCTCGACCCGTTCAATGTCGAACATGGCGGCCAAAAGCCGTTGGGTGCTGGCATAATAGATATCGTCTATGAAAATGCCGACTGACTGTTCAAAACCCTTGTTCGTGCCAGATCCAAGCCCGCGAATTGAAATCGTGTTGAACACGCCGTCAGACGCGATGTTCAGATTGGGGGTCACCCGGGACAGGTCATCCATATTCTCGACATTCATTTCCTTCAGGTCATCGCCGGAAAGTGTAGAGACTGAGGTCGGCACCTCGCGAATGTCCTGTTCGCGCTTTTGTGCCGTCACGACGATTTCATCCAGCTTGCGTGTTTGTGCCGGATTTTCTGCGCCAGATGCAGTCTTGGCGGTGTCGTCTGTGTCGGATTGCTGCGCTGTCGCCGTCGTTGCAACGGCAAGCCCCAATAGTATGAGCGTGATCTTTCTCATCGCTGTCCCCTCCCATAATCGTTGCGGTGAAATATCCTATATTATATGAACCGTCAATAGTAATTACACAAAACGTCAATAAAAAATTCTGTCAAGTTTGGTTGGATGCGGGTATGAATGAGGGATGAGCAAGTCAGAGCAGAAACCAAAGCGGGTGCGTCTGTCGCCTGAGGAGCGGAAGGACCTGATCCTTGAAGCGGCCGCAGACTTCATACGCAAAAATGGCGTGACGCCGTTAAGCATGGACCGGCTGGCGCGTGAATCGGGCCATTCAAAGCCCCTGATTTATGCCTATTTCAACAGTCGGATCGGCCTGCTGAAAGCGTTACTGGTGCGCGAGGTTGAGGCGCGTCAAGCGGATGACCGTGATGCGGTTGCCCGATCCGCAAATATGGATGAGCTTATTCGCAATACCGCTCGCGTTTTGTTGGAACATGTCGAAAAAAGCGGCAGCGTGGTGCAGCAATTGATGCTGGAGCCTGAGGTTGCTGCCGTTTTGACCGACATGCGGTCACAGGCAGGGCAATCCTATATCAGCTATCTATCCAAGCGTGCTGCTGAACAATACGGCATCCCCGAAGAATTGGCCCCTGCTATCGTGGAAAGCGTCTTTGGCATTGGCACCGCTGCTGGCAATCATTTCGATCGGACCAAGCGGGATATCGATCAGATGGAAGACATTATGGTGACGTTGAGCAAGGGCGCCCTGGCCGCTGCTGGCCGTAAATACGGCAAAAAAACCAAAAAATCGTAATCGCAATTTGGCCCTGAACCGGGGCTTTACAGCCGGGCCTTGGGCTGTTGGCGCTGTTGTTGCGCCCGCCGTTATTATATGCACCGTCAAAAGTTATTGACGATACGTATAATAATAGATATGGTTCGCGGATATTTTGGGGGAGCTATCACCATGACCTACGCACATCGCGACGACATCTATGATGCTGACACACATATGATGGAACATCCGAACTGGGTTGCGGATTTTGCTGATCCGGCCATCAGGGATCGCATCGTGCCCTATCTGGATGGCGTTCCTGTCATGCAGGATTATGTGAAAGATGCGTTGGACAAATTTGAAAAACGCCGCACCGATACTGACTTTGCTGCAAAGGTTGATGCCGACTTTATGGCGATGCGGAACAAGGGGTGGCACGCGCTGGGCGGGTGGGACCGTGATGAACGGGCCCATGCCAATGATCTGCTGGGCTTTAAGGGGTCCATCGTGTTTCCCAGCCGCGCCTTTCGGCAGGTGGTTGAGGCAAAGGATCCCGAGGTTTTTCTGGGTAGTGTCCGCGCGCTAAATCGTGGGATGGCGTATTTCTGCGAAGACGATGCCCGCATGTATGGCGCAGCTTACCTGCCGCTCGCCACCGGGCCTGAAACCTGCCTTGCTCTTTTGGATGAAATTATTGCGGCGGGTTTCGGCGTTGTTTTGATCGACACGGTGGCACCTGATGGCAATCGTTCCTTCACGCACCCCGACTATGACCCTGTTTGGGATAAGATACAGGCCGCGCAATTGGCGATCACCCTGCATATCGGTGTGAATGGCGGCTATAACCCTGTGCCGTCATCCATTTACAATAATGGTCGGCAAACGCGGATGCATTTTGAAGATTCACCGTCAGAGGCGGTGACCTACATGACCATGCAGTACAATGCAGAAATATTTCTGGCGACCATGATCTTTGATGGCGTGTTCGAAAAATTCCCGAAATTGAAAATCGGCGTGATCGAACTTGGTGCCGAATGGGTGATTTCATGGCTGAAGCAGCTTGATCAGGCGCATCGCATATTCAGCCGATTGCAAGACCTGTCCCATTTGACTATGGCCCCGTCCGATTACGCGCGCCGTCACATCCGGCTGACGCCTTTTACGGGCGAAGATATTGGTTGGATCATGCGCATGGGCGGCGAGGATATGTTGATGTTCGCCAGCGACTATCCCCACCTTGAAGGGTCAGATGACCCTATTCGTCGCTTTGAAAGCACGATGGACGGGCTGCCAGATACGGTCAGAACAAAGTTTTATCGCGACAATTTCAAAAGCCTTTTGGGCGCGCAATTGCGCGGCTGAACGCCTTCAAATCATTTTTCAATATCAAGGGTAAAGCTGATGCGTGAATCAGATAAGAACGCCGCGTGTACCGGTGCCGATAATCTTGTGGCTGCGTTAAAGTCAGGCGGGGTCGATACCTATTTTGCCAATCCGGGCACATCTGAAATGCAGTTGGTCAGTGCGATTGACAAGATTGAAGGGGTGCAATCTGTTTTGGCCCTGTTTGAAGGTGTGGCAACAGGTGCGGCAGACGGATATGCGCGCGTGTTGAACAGGCCCGCCGGTGTGCTGCTTCATTTGGGACCGGGGCTGGGCAATGGCTGGGCCAACCTGCACAATGCCCGGCGCGCCCATGTGCCTGTCCTGAATATCGTCGGTGATCATGCCGTGGATCATTTGGCGCTTGATGCCCCGTTGACCAGTGACCTTGATGGCATTGCGCAAAGCATCTCTCACACCACTGTCAGACCGGCTGATCAGGCTGATTTGGTGGCGGCGGGTGACCGTGCATTGGCCGCGGCCTATCAGGGGGGCGGGCAGGTATCGACCCTGATCGTGCCATCTGATTTGGCATGGTCTGCCGGGCAGAATGCAGTGCCGCCCCTCGCCCAACCAACTCCAACATATGACGGTGTCGATGACCAGACAATCGACAAAGCCATAACAGCCCTGAAGGGCAGCGGCCGGCGTGTGATATTTGCAGGCGGCAGGGCGCTTCAGGGCGCGGCATTGGATCAACTTGGTCAGATTGCGCAGGCAACCGGGGCAGAGCTGATTGCAGAAACATTCACGGCGCGTGCGGAACGGGGCGCGGGCCGCGTACCGTTCAAGAAACTGGCCTATTTTGCAGAAATGGCACTTGATCAACTGACAGGGTGCGAGGCGATCATCACCGTTGGCACGAAATCACCTGTATCGTTCTTCGCTTATCCCAATGTGCCCAGCAATCTTGTGCCTGATGGGTGCGCGGTGATTTCATTGGCGTCCCCCACACAGGATGCGTCCGCTGCGATTGGGGCATTAGCCGATCATTTGGGCGTGGCGGGGTCTGGGATTGATCAGGCGGCGCGCATCTGCCCTGAACGACCATCGGGTGATTTGACAGCCGATAAATGCTGGCAGGCGATGGCGGCCCTTTTGCCGGAAGGCACCATTTTGTCAGAAGAAGCAGCAACATCATCCGTCGGACTTGATGTGCATATGGCGGGCGCAGCGCCGTTTGACCATATGCAGACGATGGGCGGGTCAATCGGGCAGGCACTTCCCGCGGCATTGGGGGCTGCCATTGCCGCCCCTGATCGCAAAGTGGTTTGCGCCACAGGTGACGGCGGTGCGATGTATACGATTCAAAGTCTGTGGAGCATGGCACGCGAGAATTTGGACGTGGTGACTATCATTTTTGCCAATCGTTCATATGCCATTTTGAATATCGAATTGATGCGGGTTGGCGCGCAAAACCCCGGCCCCAAGGCGCTTGATATGCTGGATATCGGTCGCCCGGATATGAACTTCACCCAGATTGCACGTGGCATGGGCGTGGAAGCGGGCAGGGCAGAAACGGCAGCGCAGTTCGCAACTTTGCTGGACGCAGCTATGCAACAAAAAGGGCCGTTTTTGATTGAGGCCGTGATCTAATCAATAATGGTTTCGGTTTCCCCATCAAAGCCAACAAATGTGGCAGCTTCCGCAACTGATTTGCGTCCCGACACAACGCCGTTGGCGGGGAACGTGTCGTTTGGCCACCCAAGGGCAACAGCTTTCATGATGATTTGATCATCAGCAATGCCTGCGTGTTCGCGGACCACGGGCGATTGCATAATGCCCTGGCTATTGATCACCGCACCAAGGCCGCGTGACCACGCCGCATTAACAAGCGCGGTAGTCACGGCACCGCAATCAAACGGCGTATCGTCACTGCCTTGTAAAACTTTATCATAGGTGATGATGACGCAAACCGGTGCGTCGAACTGGCGGAAGCCGCGCATCACCCAATCCAGACGTTTGTCCTTGTCGTCGCGGGCAATGTCCATGGCGGTAAAGAGTTGCTTGGCAACGCCGATTTGTCGTTCTCGATGCACGCCGTCAAAGGGGTCTCCGATGCGGAATTCCCGGCTATGGGGCACGCCCGCCAAATTACGCTCAGTATTACCTTGACGAATGCGGTCAAGTGGTTCGCCTGTCAAAACGGTAAAGTTCCAAGGCTGGGTATTCATCGATGATGGCGCGCGCATGGCCAAAGCCAAAATCTCCTCAATCAGGGCGCGCGGCACAGGGTCGGGCTTGTAGCCACGAATACTGCGTCGTCCCATGATCACATCATCAAATTCCATGTTCATTCCTATCAAGTGTTTTGAGATAGCTTGGGCCGCAGAAAACTGTTCGCCGGTTCTGATCTACAATCGTTTGAAAGCCTGCGCCCGTTTTCTGATGGCGGCGCGCATACGCGCTAACACGCCATCTTGTAATGTATTGTGCGCTACATGCCAACAATCAAAGATGCAAGCAATCGGTGGAATTTTTCACGTCACCGCGGGCCAAAAAAAACCAACCATGGCGCTACTGACCGGTTACCGTCCGTCAGTTCGGCGCGACGCGGACAGAGTGGACGATGGCCAATGCTTCTTGATGTTCAGGTCGTGTCAGTGCGGTCATCTGAAACGTCGTCCACATATAGATGCCATCCACGGCATAGCGGCCCAAGGTGATGCTTTCGGCGCCGGATTTCATCGTGAACCCGTGGTAGAGGCCATGCAGGTGCCCGCTGTCAAGGTAGGTGACATTGGTGGTGCCCTCCTGCGCACGGACGCCCCAACCCTTGCGGCTGATTTCGGTGTTCATGCGATTTTCCAACCCCTGCATGGTCAAGGCATAGCCCGGTGCGAATGATCGTGGGTCCAGCTTCATCACTGACAGCCAGACCTTTTGGCCGTTCTTTTCCAATTTGAATTCGCGCGCCACCGCATCATGTCCTTCTTTTCCCGGAATGATGTTGATGTCTTTGGCGTCTATCGACCACCCGGTCGGCATTGACAGGGTTATGGTTAGATCAAGGTCTTGCTGCGGGTCACGCAGGGCAAATGCCTTTTTGTCTGCGGTGGCGTGTGGTGCGCTGCAGGTTCCGGCATTCTGCCAGAAATTTTTGCGGGCGCAGCGAAACTTGGTTTGCCCCTCGCACCGGGTTGCGCCGATATCATAACGTTCTGCCGTTCCGGTCAGCTGGCAAATCGGCTTCTTCGGTTGTGATTGCAGCGTATTTCTGGGTGGTGGCGGTGCAGCGCCGCGCCGACACCGGCCACCCTCCTGCCATGTGCCGTTGACGCAGACATACCGGCTTTGGCCATCGCAGCGGTCCGCCATTTGGTTGTATGTCTTGCCGTCAAACGCGCAACTGTTCGCTGCGACCGCGGTGGGGGCGTAAGTTTGCATGCCGCATAGGGCTGCAAACATGATGATGGTTTTGAACGTCTTCATTGTAACCCTTCCCCAATTTCCCTGTGCATGAGTTCAGCACATGCGTGGCCCGATATCCAGATAGCGATCTTGATGTCTATTTGCGGCCTGATCACTGAAATTGCTGGCATCCGGGCGTGCCCAAAACATCGTCAATACAGCGACCAAATGACACCTAATGCGCCGCCGCATTGTGTTGCGGGTCGCGTTGGCGTGAAAACTGGCGGAAAACTGCTGTTTTCATGGCGTTGCGGCTGGTATTGCCGTGTTGGCGGCATCAGTGGGGCGAAAGGCCCTAATGGCACAGGGGCTATAAATAGGGTAACTCTGCATCATCAAATTCCAGCAATCGGCGGGGCGTGTCTCGACAGCGGTCAAAATGGCGCGTCTTGGCGGTTATTGCGGAAACATCTTGTTGAGCATTCGGGCAAAAAATCTAAAATGCCCGGCCAAGATATATCGCATTGCACCGGACTTCTGCCGGGCGCTGTTCACACGTAACTTTGAAACGACATGGTGGTAAAATCATGAGCTTGTATAAGAACTATCTGGACGAGATCGACACACGCCAAATTCAGGGCCTGAACCCCAAGCCGATCGAAGATGCCGCGCTGTTGAGCGAAATTATCGCGCAGATCAAAGATACCGGGCATGAGCATCGCGAAGACTCGTTGAAGTTCTTCATCTACAACACGCTGCCGGGCACAACCAGTGCCGCTGGTGCGAAGGCGCAGTTCTTGAAAGACATCATTCTTGGGAACGAAGCGGTCGCCGAGATTTCAACAGAATTCGCGTTTGAACTTTTGTCCCACATGAAGGGCGGCCCGTCTATCGAGGTGTTGCTTGATCTTGCCTTTGGTGATGACGCTGCCATCGCAACACAGGCTGCCGAGGTTCTGAAAACACAGGTGTTCCTGTACGAGGCTGATACCGACCGTTTGGAAGCAGCCTTCAAGGATGGCAATGCCATTGCCAAGGACATTCTGGAAAGCTATGCCAAGGCTGAATTCTTCACCAAGCTTCCCGAAGTGGATGAAGAGATCAAGGTTGTCACATACATCGCCGCGGAAGGTGATATTTCAACCGACTTGCTGTCACCGGGCAATCAGGCCCATTCGCGGTCAGACCGTGAACTGCATGGCAAATGCATGATCACCGAAGAAGCGCAGGAAGAAATTCAGGCACTTCAGAAAAAGCACCCTGAAGCACGCGTTATGTTGATTGCGGAAAAAGGCACGATGGGCGTTGGCTCCTCGCGCATGTCAGGTGTGAACAATGTGGCCCTTTGGGCCGGCAAGCCCGCCAGCCCCTATATTCCCTTCGTGAATATTGCGCCGGTTGTTGCGGGCACCAACGGCATTTCACCGATCTTTTTGACGACTGTTGGCGTGACCGGCGGTATCGGCCTTGATCTGAAAAACTGGGTCAAGAAAGTTGATGCCGACGGCAAGACCGTTGTGGATGCAGAAGGCAATGCGGTTCTGGAACAGACATATTCTGTCGATACCGGCACCGTGCTGACCATCAATACCAAGACCAAGAAACTGATGAATGCAGACAGCACCAAAGAGCTGGCCGATATTTCATCAGCCTTCACCCCGCAAAAGGTTGAGTTTATGAAGGCCGGCGGCTCCTACGCTGTGGTCTTTGGCAAGAAGCTGCAAACACTTGCCGCTGCAACGTTGGGCGTTGAAGCGCCTGCCGTGTTCGCGCCGTCCAAGGAAATCTCCCATGCCGGGCAGGGTCTGACAGCAGTTGAAAAAATCTTTAACCGTAATGCCATTGGCGTCACTGACGGGGCTGTGTTGCATACCGGTTCCGACGTGCGCGTGAAGGTCAACATTGTTGGGTCACAGGACACAACAGGCCTGATGACATCGCAGGAGCTTGAGGCGATGGCCGCAACGGTTATCTCTCCCACGGTTGATGGGGCATATCAGTCCGGTTGTCACACCGCGTCTGTTTGGGATTCAAAGGCACAGACCAACATCCCCAAATTGATGAGCTTCATGAACAAGTTCGGCCTGATTACCGCGCGCGACCCCAAGGACGCCTATCCTGCAATGACCGACGTGATCCACAAGGTGTTGAACGACATCACAGTGGATGACTGGGACATCACAATCGGTGGCGATTCCCATACACGTATGTCCAAGGGCGTGGCCTTCGGTGCAGACTCTGGCACCGTGGCGCTGGCATTGGCAACGGGTGAAGCTACCATGCCGATCCCTGAATCAGTTAAGGTCGAATTCAAGGGTACCTTGAAAGACCATGTTGATTTCCGTGATGTGGTTCACGCCACACAGGCACAGATGCTGAAGAAATTCGGTGACAACGTGTTCCAGGGCCGTGTGATCGAAGTGCATATCGGCACCTTGCTTGCTGATCAGGCATTCACCTTCACAGACTGGACTGCGGAGATGAAGGCAAAAGCCTCGATCTGTATTTCACAGGATGAAACGCTGATCGAATCGCTCGAAATCGCCAAGAGCCGCATTCAGATCATGATCAATAAGGGCATGGACAATGACAATCAGGTCCTTGCCGGTTTGATCGCCAAGGCTGACAAGCGGATCGCTGAAATTCGGTCAGGCGAAAAAACGGCATTGCGCCCCGATGACAATGCGGAATATTTCGCGCAATTCACTGTTGATCTTGATTTGATTGACGAGCCGATGATCGCGGACCCTGATGTGAATAATGATGACGTGTCCAAGCGTTACACTCATGACACGATCCGCCCCGTTTCCTATTATGGCGGTGACAAGCAGGTTGATCTGGGCTTTGTCGGGTCTTGCATGGTCCATAAGGGTGACATGCAGATCATTGCCCAAATGCTGCGCAATCTTGAAAAACAAAATGGCGGTATTGAATTCAAGGCACCGCTGGTTGTTGCCCCCCCGACCTATAACATCGTTGACGAGTTGAAGGCCGAAGGCGACTGGGACATTCTGCAGAAATATGCAGGCTTTGTGTTTGACGATGCGTCGCCCAAGAACGAAGCGCGCCAGTCATATGATAACATGATGTATCTGGAACGTCCGGGCTGTAACCTGTGCATGGGTAATCAGGAAAAGGCTGAGCCGGGCGATACAGTGATGGCAACATCAACCCGCCTGTTCCAGGGCCGTGTCGTTGAAGATACCGATAACAAGCGCGGTGAATCATTGCTGGCCTCAACGCCGGTTGTGGTGCTGTCCACCATCTTGGGCCGGACACCGAATGCAGATGAATATAAGGCTGCGGTTGAGGGGATTAACCTGACACACTTTGCACCGCCTGCTGCATAAGCTGCCTATCGCTGCTGCCTTCCTAAACCGGGGTGGCACATGAATAAAATGAGCCCCCGTCTTTTCAGGCGGGGGTTCTTTCTTTTTTTGGGGGCGAGGGGGGCTTGCTTATTGTGGGGCGTCCTGCCCCGCAGGTGATTGATCTGCGTGTGATCAGTCAGGCCACAAATCAGTGCTTAGATATTTTAGGCCTGAATCGCATATAGTGATGGCGATTGTGCTGCCCTGCTGTGTGGTGTCGAGCAGCTTTAGCGCCGCTGCAAGATTAGCGCCAGAGGAATAGCCGGCAAAGATGCCTTCCTTTTTGGCAAGCAACCGCGCGGCCTTGGTGGCCTCGTCGCCTGAAATCTGCACATAGCCATCAGGCGTGACGCCGTCTAGCTGCGTTAGGTCCGGCATGGCATAGCCGCCGCCCTGTATGGGGTGGTCAGGGTTCGGGGCCGTGCCGGTTTCCAAAATGGCCGCGCCTGCAGGTTCAACGATATAGCATTTGATGCCTTGGTTCTGTTCGCGGAAATAACGGCTGCACCCGGCGAAGGTGCCGCCCGACCCGGCGAAATCACAAAAGGCATCAATCGTGCCGCCTGATTGGTGCCAGATTTCTGGCCCGGTGGTTTTATAGTGGGCGTTGGCATTTCCCAGCAGCGTGAATTGGTCAGCCCGAAAGGCGTTGTGGGTTTTGGTTAGTGCAACGGTCTTTTGTTCGACCAGCGCAAGGTCGGCCCCCGACACTTCGCCCACCCGGCTGCCCGGTGCCTGCGCGACCAGTATGACCGTGGCCCCAAGTGCCTGCATCATCCGCGCCCGTTCCGCCGAATTGCCCTGTGACATGACCGCAATAAAGGGGTAGCCCCTGACGGCACACATGATGGCGAGCCCGGTTCCCATATTGCCGCTTGTCAGCTCAATCACAGTTTGGCCGGGCTTCAGCGCGCCTGTCCGTTCTGCCTCAAGAATGATTTCCTTGGCGGCGCGATCCTTTTTGGAAAAGCCGGGGTTTAACATATCCAGCTTGGCCAAAATGCGTCCCTTGCGCCCGGCGGTGATGCGGTCCAACGCCACCAGTGGGGTGTTGCCAATGACATTTATGGCGCTGTCGCAAATGCTGTCTTTGGTTGTCATCTCAAGAATCTTTTTTGCAGGGTCATGTCAGTGTCTTAGGTATCTCAATACGAGGACAATGCCCTGACTGCGCTTGCTGTGGCAAGGCTATTGATGCGGCAAGAGCCTTGCGCCATTGGCAAAACGCAATGGGTCACGCCCGGCGGGCGTCGGTTGATCGCAAATCAGCACGAATGGGCATGGCAGATAATAACCAGCCCGTTTTTGACGGCCCTAATATTTCATAACGGGTAGGCCCGCTTCGTCAAAATCGGCCTTATGGGCGCGATAAAAGGCGCGGTATTTCGTAAACGGAATTTTGGGGAAGGCGTGATGAACCCCGTGATAATTCTGCTGCAGGTCCAACACTGTCACTACGGTGTCAAGCGGGCCTTCATTCACCAGCACACGGGTGTTTACAAAGCGGCCCTGATCATCGTGGGGATGATGGACGATCCAGTCAAACAGGAAGGCCAAAGTGGTGGTCGCGGTCAGTGCCGGTATGGCATAGCCGAACACAGGCACCTGCCACCCATACACCTGACCGATACCGGTCAAGATCACAATCGTCACGCCAATGGCCCCGATACTGCCCCAGAACGCCTTGCGCATTTCGGGGTTTTCCCAATGTTTGATGCAGTAAATCAAATAGCCGAAAACCGCTGTCATGCAGCGCAGGAAAATCATGATCGGGTTTGATGCCTTAACCCAATGATCGGGGTCATGATCAGGGTCGTTGGTTTCGCGATGATGGGTCAGGTGAATGGTTTTGTGGGGACCGTAAGGGACGCTCATCAAAAAACCGGCGGTCCTGCCAACCCATACATCAAGCCATGCCATATCCTTGTTCCGGCCAGAAATATTGCCATGAACGGACTCATGCAGCGGCGTGTACACCATAAAGACTGAAACAGCGGTCATAATGAATGACGCCCATAGTGGGATCATTCCTTCGCCCGCCATATAAAGCCCGCTGACCAGCGTGATGACAGCCACCAAACAAATCACCGGCGTCAGCCACACAACACCGCCAACCGCCTGCGCCGCCGCCTTGGACAGTTCAGCGGAATGGGGGGCCACTTTGCCCTGCTTGGCCATATCGTCATCATTATCTGTCATATGGTTTGCCCCTGCCTAATGCCTGATTATCTGCGGATAATAGATGTCGCGACATTGCACCGACATGATTGGATAGCGCAAAAACTTGGTCAAAGATGACAATTCTCTGTGTGGCGTTTGTCGTGATATTTGGGGCAGCTTATGATGCGTCCCGTCAAACTGACCAAGATATTGGCAAAAACGACCATTGTCTCTTGGCCCCATCATTCCCATCCTGTGGCATGAGACATAATTGGTATGGCGGCACACAATGCCGTCCACACAAGCGGAGCGTGCCACAATGAACAGCAATGATAATCTAGCCGATGGTGAAGTGAAGAAGTTGCGCAAAAGCGGTTATCAATATTCGAACAAGCCTGCCAGCTGGCCGCGCGCCATGTTGGCCGCGTGGCGCATCCTGAAAGACCCTGAGGCTGAATCGTCGAATGTGAAAGAGGCCGCGATTTTTGAGGTCTTTATCAATCAATCAAAATTCGGCAAGAAATTATCGCGTTGGGATTTGCTGGCTGAAGAACTGGCAGAAGCCTATCCCGAAGTGCGCGCCCCGATGAAGTCACGCAAACAGCTTGGCCTGTTTGATATGGACAAGATGCTGGCAATGCCCGAAGGGTCATTGGGCCGTGAATATGCCGACCATGCGGTGCGCCGGGGCATCAACCCCAATCTGCTTGAGCCTGTTGCCGAAAAGCATGATGGCGACTGGTTGATGAACCACCTTTATGCGACCCATGACTTTCATCACCTGTTGACCGGCTTCTATTACGACATGCGTGGCGAATTTGGTGTGACGGGGTTTTATCTGGGCCAAATGCCCAAAAACACGTTCTTGACTGTGATGGTTGCCCTGTTGCTGGCGCAGCGCAGTTGGAAACATCGTGATGAATTGCCGACAATGCTGGATGCCCTGACAGAAGGGTATGAGATGGGCAAGCGCGCCAAGTGCATCATTGGTCTGGATTATGACGAGGTGTTGGCCCGTGATATGGATGATTTGCGGGTAGAGCTTGGCATTGTAGAGGCTGGGACTTTTCCCGATTTTGCAATCGCAGCGGAATAAACGCCTGCAATACACAATAGCTGGCAATAAAAACTGATGTGAAATGCCTGCCCCCCGATGAAGGAGGGCGGGTATTTTATTGCGCGCTGTCGTCCTTCATGTGCTGCTGAAATTGCGATGGCGACATGCCTGTCCACCGTTTGAATCCGTGGTTAAACGCCGTGACATCGGCATAACCCAAACGATGCGCCAAATTACTGATGCTGACGCGCGGGTTGGCCAATTGCGCACGGGCAAACTCAACCCGTGCCTGTTGCAGCAGCTCCCGATAGTTTGTGTCTTCCTTTGCCAGCGCAAAACGCAATTGCCGTTCTGTCATGCGCAATTGTGCGGCAAGGTCCTTAAAGCTGGGCGGGGCGTCAATGCTGGCCGCAATTTTGCGTTCCACTGTTTTGGCCATGCTTTGATTGACGGACCGGTCACGCTCAGCCGCCTCGAACTGTTCGACATGGCGCTTGAATGTCAGCGGATCGGCAAAGGGATTGGGTGCATCAAGAATATCTTGGTCAATCCACACTTTGTTGGCCTCGTTACCGGCATGGGGGGTGATGCCCAACATGTTCTGAAACAGCGCCGCTGTGTCGTCGGTGACGTTGCGCAGCTCCAGCCGGCTGAAATTGCATTTGTTGTGGGTGATTGACGCGATTTCCGTCGATAGCGAGACAAAGCCTGCGATGATGACAAAGTCTTCTGCCCGTGTACTTAACGGTTCATTCACGGATAAGATAACCTGGGCGCCATCCTCGGTTTTGGTGAATTGTGGGTTGACCAAGGGGGCCTGCAAGTGAACGAAGCGGCAAAGAAATTGAATAGCCTCGCTTACGGTGGGGGCGAACTTCATCGGGATGGCAAGCGGGGCATAGGCCGTAAAGGGCACCTGTGCCCCCAACTGAAAGGCAAGCCTTGTGCTGTTGGGAAAGCCTGCCAGCAATTCAAACAGGCGCGCGGCCTGCGGTGCCAAATCGACAATCGGTGTTTCTGAAAATACAGACAATAAATCGCGCAGGGTTTGCCTATGCGGCGCTTCTTCAGGCACCAACATATCGACGATATCCTGAAAATATAGCGGAAAGGTTTGCTGTGTCTTGTCCATCTGTTGCCCCTTGGCGATGCCCTGAAACCGCCACTGTTCTTTAGAATGGGAGTCTAGGCCCAATTGGTCGTTTTGACCACAAATGATCGTAATCTTCTTGTGATTGGGGGTGTTTTGGTCAGACTGACCAGACCTTTGTGCGAACTGACCAATCGACAGGATGGTTTGACCAACTAGTATCAATGATAATAAGGGGCAAATTGCAGGTAGAATGATGCGTTTCAGGGGCAAGCCATTTTTGATGGCGGCGGGTATGGCAATCGTGGCAGCACAGGCGGCCGCGCAGAACAATGATGCAGCAGTATCAGCGGGGGCGCAGGGTGATGCGGCGATAGCTGACCCTGTATCATCAACCCCAGATGAAGCAGAACGCGCTGGGCCGCGGCTTGATGAAATTGTCGTGACCGCCCAAAAACGGGCACAAGGTTTGCAGGATGTGCCGCTGTCCCTGTCTGTCGTGTCGGCAGAGGAAATTGCCCAAAAAGGTATTCAAAGCTTCACTGATATGGCGCGGTTCATGCCCAATGTGTCAATCAATGAAGGCTCCAACTCAATGTATATTCGGGGCATCGGCACGCCCGAACTGAACCCCATTGGGGAACAGGCCATTGCCTATATTATTGATGGCGTTTACGTGCCCAAGATTGCCTTTGTACAGGCAGGTTTCATGGATATTGAACGGGTTGAGGTTCTGAAAGGCCCGCAGGGCACGTTGTTTGGGCGGAACGCAACCGCAGGCGTGTTCAACATCACAAATGGAACGCCGTCATATGATGACTGGCGGGTCAGCGGGTCTGCCACCTTTGGTGATCGGGATATGCGCGGGGTTGAAGCCATGCTGACAGGTCCGATTATCGAAGACGTCCTTGCCTTCCGTATTGCGGGGAAGAAATCCTTTGAAGAAGGGTCAACCGTCAGTATTTCAGATGGCGGTACATTGGGTGATCGTGAACACACAATGCTGCGTGGGTCGATCCGCGCGTCCTTGTTTGAGGATTTGGAAATCAGTGTCGGCGCGACCTATTTCGACTTCTTCTTTGGGCAGGTGATTTGGGACGAGCTGTATAATTATCCAACAGAACTGGCGTTGGCGTTCGGGACGATTGATCCGAATTTCGAAACCAAGCTTGATCGCCGCACCAACAGCGCCAAGAGCGAAGGTACCGAAGATGAAAATCGCAATGTGGGCGAAGGTTATCTTGTCCCCATCGGTATCGAATTCAAATTGTGGGATCATACCATCACCTCTGTCACGGGCTTTAGCGGCGTTGATACATTCTTTGGTGGTGACATTGATTTGCAAAAGGCCAAGATTGTTGGCCTGACGTTTGCAACTGAGGACCGCAGCATCAGCGAGGAGTTGCGCATCCAGTCAGCCCCCGGCAAATTTGAATATGTGCTGGGTTTCTACTATTTGGATAATGAAAGCCACACAGACGCTACCGTGCCTGCCTATGGTGACTTCAACATATTGTCAGGCTTTCCACTGGGGACCGAATTGGGTGTCATCATCTCTGACCTGTTTGGGGCAGATTCCCAAATCGTCGATAATCTGTTGGGTGATTACAATATTGAAACCCAATCCATCGCCGTGTTTGGCGAGGCGACGTGGCATATCACCGATGATTTGAATGTCACGCTGGGCGCGCGCCAAACGTGGGACGATAAAACCGGCGCCGTTGCGTTGACCAATTCCGGCCCGTTGCCGGTTTGGCCGTTGCTGACCGATGCGCCCTATGCGGTTAGCGAGACAATCCTTGATGTGGCCTTTACCCCCAAGGCAACGATCGCCTGGGCCGCGACTGAGGGGATCAATCTTTACGCCACCTATGCACAGGGGTTTCGCGCGGGCGGCTTTAACGCCGGGGCGACACAGGAAGTGAATGTGTCATTCGACGCGGAATATTCGACCACCTATGAAGTGGGGCTGAAAAGCCTGTTGTGGGACAGTCGCATACGCCTGAACGCCAGCGCCTATTACACCGATTACGAAGACTACCAGTTCAATGTCTTTACCGGCCTTGGCTATGTCGCGGATAACGCACCTGAGATGGAGCTGAAGGGGGTGGAGGCTGATGTGGCCTTTGCAGCAACTGAAACCTTAACCTTGCAAGCGACACTGGGCTATAATGATGCCCGCTTTACCGATCATACCGATGCCCCTTGCCGTTCAGCGCCCCTGTCTGAGCAAGTGTTGACCGGCAGCCCGCAAAATCCGGTGGTGCCGCCACGGGGTTGTGACCTGACCGGGCGAACTGTGCCGCGCGCGCCCAAAATTACCGGCAGTGTGTCTTTCGATTATGGCTTCCGTGGGTTTAGGGGCACATGGCCGTTTGAAATCTTCCTTGGGGGTGACGCCAGCTATAAGGGCAAGGAATGGTTTGATGCCGACCTTGACCCGGTTGATACGCAGGATGGTCACTTCCTGTTCAATGCGCGGGTCGGTGCGCGCGATGCAGATGGCCGCTGGTCGCTTGAGGTGCATGGCAAGAATTTGGCTGACAAAACCGTCAAGCTGCACAGTGGTGATGCCGTTGCGCAGCCGGGTGCCCATGCCGCGTCATTGAACGCGCCGCGTTATTTCTTTGCAACGGGCAGGGTGAACTTCTAGGCACGTTGCCAGCTCCCCCTAATGCTGCGGGCACTGTATCCCGTCTGCATTTGCTGACATGCTTGTCAGAAAGTATGTTGACATAATTGTCAGAAAAAAATTACTGTGATGCCTGTCAGCTAAAATAAAAACACGCTGACGGGGGCTGCCCTTTGCGGGCATATGCAAAAACATTTCGGGGGGAATGCGATGCGGGGGGCATTGTTTCTTGCTGCGGTAGCAGCTTTTTTTATTGTTGGCGGCGGGGCAGCACAGGCCCAACAGGCAACAGATCAATCAACAGCATCATCGGCACAGGCAGGAACAGGCGAAGCGTCTGAAACGTCAACTGACGCTGCACCTGATGCTATTGCCAATGCAGACGCCGGGGGCACAGCAAAGCCCCAGCGCAGGCGGCGCACCCTTGATGAGGTGATCGTCACCGCACAAAAGCGGGCACAAAGCCTGCAGGAGGTGCCCATGTCGGTCACCGCCATCGGTGGTGAAATGATCAAACAATCCGATATGCAGGATATGAATGATCTAAGCCGTTATACTCCGAACCTGAAAATCATTGCAGGCGGCATTCAAAACACCGTCTATATTCGGGGGCTGGGCTCTGATCCGAATGAGGGGTTTGAACAATCGGTCGGTCTGTTCATTGATGATGTTTATTATGGCCGCTCCCACTATTTGACATCTGCCCTGCTGGATATTGAACGGGTGGAGGTGCTGCGCGGCCCGCAAGGCACATTGTTTGGCAAGAATACCGTCGCCGGGGCCATCGCCATTCATACAGGTATGCCCGATTATGAATTTTCCATTGATGTCGATGGCGCGATTGGGGAGTATGACTACCAGCAATTGTCTGCTGTGGTGAATGTGCCGATCATCGATGACCGCTGGGCCGTCCGCGTGGCGGGCATGTATTCCGATCGCGGTGCATTTTTAACCAATACATTTCATGATCAGGATGACGGCCCGATTGAGCTGCGCACGTTTCGCGCCAAAACCCGATTTGACGTGAACGAGGATATGAACCTTACCCTGTCTTACCTTTATAATGCGGGCGAGCTGCCGCAGGGGATGCGCACGCAATTATCTGCTGCGCCCGATGTCTTTTTGACATTTTTCCGCCTGTTTGATCCTGAAACAGAAACCGATATTGAAGATGGCCAAACATCCGCCGATACGGTCACAACCGGCAAGCAGGTCAGTGATGATTTGATCGGCAAGCTAAGCTGGGATGTGTGGAACCATAATCTTAGCTTTGTCATCGCAGGCAGTGCCTATACCCGCGAAGGGGTGGTTGATGCGGATTTTGGCCCGACACAGGCGCTGACCTTGCTGGCTGATCAAACCTATGATCAGTGGAGCGCGGATCTGAAGATCACGTCTGGCCTTGGCACGGTCGAATATGTGGCGGGGCTATATTACTTTGAAAGCGTGCTGTCCAACCGCCATGACATCAATGTCATTCCGATCAGTGATATTTTCAGCGATGCTGTTGCCCTTTTGGGGCCTGAAGCCACAGCCCCGTTGACTGACCCATTGGCCGCCATTTTACCTGACCAGCCGCTAACCACTGAAACTGTTGTCTCGTTCTATGATCAGGACAATTACAGCATGGCCGCCTATGGCCAGCTCACATGGAATATCACCGGCAAGTTAAGCCTGATCGCGGGCGCGCGATACGCCCTTGATGTGAAAGAACTGGTCATGTCTACGGACCTTGAATCCGCTGACGGGAATGTGCCGGGCTTTGCCCCCATATTGCAGACCGTTCTGGCGGCAGAGGAATTTGTGGCCCACAAAAAACAAACGGCCAAGGATTTCTCGCCCAAAGTGTCTGTTTTGTGGAAGGCATTTAGCTGGGGTAATGTTTACGCGACCTATGCCGAAGGGTTCAAATCAGGCGGCTTTAACGCCAATGCAGTGAATGACGACCAGATTGAGTTCGACCCTGAGGAAGCGGTGACGTATGAATTTGGGCTGAAGACTGAATTTTGGCAGGATCGCGCCCGCCTGAATATCGGTGTGTTCCAAACCGAATTTGATAATCTACAGGTCTCGGTCTTTAACGGCATTGAAACGATTGTGCGCAACGCAGCCACAGCAACCAGTCGCGGTATTGAAATTGACGGCACTGTGTTGTTTGATTTCGGCCTGATGGCCATAGGCAGTCTGGCATTGCTGGATGCCACATATGACGAGTATCCCGAGGGGCCGTGCCACAGCTCGCTCGAAAATTCAGCAGGGCAGGGCGAAGACGGTAATTGTGATCTGTCCGGTGAACGGGTTGCCAAAACGCCTGACTATCAGGCATCGCTGTCGCTGAACTATATCCATCAGATGAACAGCCTGCCGATGGATGTGTTTATCGGCGGTGATGTGTTGGCGCATGGTGATGTTGATCATCAAAGTGATCTTGACCCGCTTGATTTTCAGGAAGCCTACACCCTGTTTCATGCGCGTGTTGGTGTGCAGGCCTCTGACCTTGGTTGGACGGCTACGCTTGCCGTGCGCAATATCACCGATGAAACAGTGTTGATGGCATCAGGTGATGTGCCGTTTTATGCGGGCGCGCATTATGCGGTGGTTGATCAGCCCCGTTCAGTCTCGCTGAAGTTCAGAGCACAATTTTAGGACATATTGAATGAGTATTGTTGAGCAGCCCTTGCTGCAATCACAGCGTCACCTTGATGACTTGGCAGCGCATGGACCGATCAGTCGGGGCATGTTGGTCCTGTTGATCAGGTTGGGGGTTGGCCCTGCTGCCATCCCCACCCCGCGAGAATGGATGACGGGCTGGCTGATCTGTATTGCGGTGATGCTGAACCATTATGATCAATCGATCTATGGATTGGCGCTGCCGCGTATTCAAGAAAGTCTGGGCATTGCGGAAGTGAATGTCGGCATTTTGTCTGCGATGATGAGCATCAGCATCATCCCCGCCTTTTTGATTGCGTTTCTGGCTGATTCTGTCGGTCGCAAACGTTTGCTGATCATAACTTTGCTTATGACGGCGATATTGACGGGACTGACAGCCTTTGCCCCCGATGCCCGCAGCTTTTATACGCTGCAAATTTTGGTGCGTGTCTTTGCCAATGCCGAAGACATGCTGGCCGCTGTTGTGATTGTTGAGGCTATGCGCCCTGAAGTGCGCGGCTGGTCCATCGGCGCGATGGCAGCATTGGGGGCGGCTGGCACCGGGCTGGCGGCGGCGGTCTATTCAATGGTTGACCTTACTGCCTATGACTGGCGCGCGCTTTATGTGATCGGCACCGTGCCGATGTTTTTGGCCCTGTGGTTGCGGCGCAATCTGGAAGAAACCGACCACTATCTGAACTATCAGGCAGGCCGCAAACAATCGCGTGACAGTTTCTGGGAAGAAACCATCAGGCCCTTGCGCCAATTGGTGAAGGATTACCCCGAACGGGTGTTGTCGATGGCTGCCGCCATGATCCCCTTTGTTTTTGGGTGTGGGCCGGCGCTGTTCCTGATGCCGAAACTATTGCAGGACATTCATAATTATTCATCGGGGGAGGTCAGCTTGCTGTTCCTGACGGGGGGCACATTCGCCGTGATGGGGAACCTGCTTGCAGGCCGGGTCGCTGACAAGATCGGGCGTAAAAAGGTGCTGCTGATTGCCGGGCTGACGGCCATGACGGGCGGCTTTATCGGCTATGGCTTTGCATCGGGGGCATTGCTGGTGATTGTGTGGATGGTGACGCTGTTTGCGTTTTTTGCCGCTGCGGTGTCCTTCATGGCGCTGACGGGCGAAATCTTCCCCACGTCATTTCGGTCAACCGCGTCTGCCATGCGTGGCATCCTTGGCGCAATTGGTGGCGGGGCGGGTCTTGCCGCTGAATCCGGTCTGTATGCGCTGACGGGGTCGCACGAAACGGCGGTGATGATCCTGCTATGTGCTGTGCCTGTGGGCATGGTGGCGCTGATGGCCCTGCTGCCGGAAACCGCCGGGCGGGAGCTTGATGAGATTGCGCCCGAAAAGGCCGGGTAGGGCGTGTCGTTGAGATTGTCAGGTTAGGGGCCAACCAGCCGGGACCGCCATGTAACGTTGCGGTGCGCCTTGGGGTCTTCAAGCTGGATATTGCCGCCCCGCACGGCTTCGCGGACATAGCAGGGAAAAGGATGTCTGGCGAGATAAAACAGAAAATCGCGTGCGTCCAATATCAGGCATAGGCTGATCACAATGATTTGACTTTGGATGAAGTAGTACATCATCGCCCCGTCATTGATTGTTATATCAGATAGCAGCAGCATGGTCAGCACCGGCCCGAATGTCAGTAGATGACATAGCCCCAGCGCGCGGGTTAGGGGCATGATGCCGTCTAGCTTCCGCACGATGCACATGGCCACCATGCGCGCGACAAAAATCGCCAGCGTTTCCAGGTGCAATCCGAATAGCGGCGCAATGACCCATTGGGGAAAACACATCACAGGTGCCCATATCAAAACCAAAAGACCCGTAGGGCTGCCCGCCCGAATGCTTTTGACCAATCCATCTGTGTGTTCAAATACGACCCACCACTGACTTTCAATCACCCACCATAATGACAAAATGGTTCTAGTCAGGATTGATTTGTCTTGCTGCGCATCAGGCATATGGGAATTTGTCATGTGGTGCCCCCCCCCTTCGCGGTGTAGGTCATGTTTAACATGCCTATCATTAAACCCCTGTGTCGTATAATTGTACAGGTGGACGAATAGGCAGGGGATGGCCCTGATGTGGCGATAGGGGCGGGACAGCAATGATACAGATGTTCAAGACAGGCGGATGGCTGGGCGTGGCGTTGCTGGTTGCGGTGCCCTTACTGATGTCATCTGCGTTTGCTGCTGATGCCGACAAGGGGCGGCAGATCAGTGTGTTGGTCTATAACACCCACGGGCTGCCTGGCCTGATTGCGTTTGACAAGCCAAAGCAACGGTTCCCGAAAATCGCGGCCCTGTCGGGGCAATATGATTTGGTCCTGTTGCAGGAAGATTTCGCCCATCATGATGTTTTGCTGGAAAATTTAACCGCACCGACATCAGTGACCCGCGGTGCCCGTCCTGACATCCCGCCCTGTGTTGTGGGGTCAGGATCAGGGCTGACGCAAATTTCAAATTTGCCGGAAGCCGACTGGACAATGGCTACCCGGTTCGAACCGTTCGGGGTGTGTGCGGGGTGGTTGTTTGGCGCAAGCGATTGTTTTGCCCAAAAGGGATTTCAGATTTCAGTTCTTGGGAATGCAGATGGTGATCGGGTGGTGGTCGTCAACACCCATCTTGATGCGGGGCGCAGCGAATTTGACCGCTGGGCACGCGGGGTCCAGCTTGATCACATCGCAACAGTGCTGGAGCAAGAGGCAACGAATGATGCCATCATCATGGCGGGGGATTTTAATCTGGATTGGAACAGCCCCGAAGACAGGGCGCTATTACTGGCATTTCGTCAACGGCTGGGGCTGGGGCAGGTTGAAACCGGCATCACCGCTGATCGCGGGTGGGAGATTTTGGACTATGTTCTTTATCGCAGCGGCCAGACCGCGGATTTGACCGTGCTGCACGCTGGCGAAGATCGCGCATTTGAAAATGATGACGGCGCGTTAAGTGACCATCCCGCCTTATCCGTCATATTCCAAATCGGTGATTGATGCGCGCCTGCATTGGGCGGCTTGTGTGAAACTTCATATTCTGGCGATGAAATAGGTCTGGGCAGGCGATTTGTTTGCCCCTAAACTGCGCCGCATCTGAATTAAATTGGGGGGACTTTTCGTGCCAGCGAAAGACCATAAATTAACCACCGCTGAAATGGCGCAGTTTGTGTCCGAAGGTTTTTTGCGGTTTGATGCCATCATTCCTGATGAAATCAATCAGCGTGTGATCGCTGAATTGGGAATGCTGTTTCAGTCCAAGATCAAACAGGCCATCGGGCAGGACGCGGATGAGGGGATTTATTTCCCTGAATCCCTGACACCCCTGTCTGAGTGCTATACCGAACAGTCAGCCATTGGCGAGTATCTGCGTCTACCGCAGGTGCAGGGCATCATTCAATCATTGGTCGGTGCAAACCCGCTATTTGATCATGACTTTGTGCATTTGTTGCCCGCGGGCAGCACGTATGAGCAACACTTGCATGTCGACGCGGTGCTGGACGACCCGTCCCCTTCGTTTGACATTCAGCTGTTCTATTACCCCGCAGAGGTTAAGCCCGGTTGCGGCGGCACGCGCATGGTGCCGGGTAGCCATTTGCGGCGCAGTCGTGCCGAAGGCGTGGCGCGCTATCAGCATATTTTGGGTGAGCAGCAATATAGCGGCCCTGCCGGGACCTTGGTGGTTTGCCATCAGGCATTGTGGCATGCGGGGCAGGCCAATCCGGGGGAGGCTGATCGCTGGCTTTACAAAATTCGTCTGAACCCGACCCAGCCGCAGGTCAAGCTGTGGAATCAGGATGACTTCGATGCGCTTCATAATGATGCGCGCGACCATACCTTTGCCCATCGGCGCACCGATAGCGTGGCTGAGGTTTTGCGCCAAATGCAGCCGTGGCAGCAGGGGCATGAAACACGGTATGAATTGATGCAGCGGACCAAGCTGTGGCGCTATCTAAGTGATGATGCGCAATTTGATGCGGATTATTACTACACAAGAATGGAAGCGCGGGCGCGCGCCAATGGGGGTGCAGCATGAAACGTCAACAGGTTCTGTATCTATGGCTTGCCGAAGGCGCGCTGGACACCGCAACGGTTGCATGGGCGTTATATGATGGGGCAACGGGCAATGGCCCCGCACTGCCTGCGGGGGAGCCGCCCTATGCCAACGGCCTTGCCGCACTTGAAGATGGCTGGTTCATGATCCAATCCCCGGCGCCCTATCAGTTGCAGTCGGGGCATGAATATGAAACGTCCTACCTGCCGAACGAATTTATATTCGAACGGACGGTTGCACTGGCTGATAAGTAAAAGCCGATGGCAGAACGGTAATCAAGGGTGAGGGCAAGACGGTATGGAATCATTACGCCAAATCCGTCACCTGATTGCCCTTGCCCGGTTTCAGTCGTTTCGCAAGGCCGCCGACCATCTTGATATTTCGCAATCAACCTTAAGCGAAAGCATCAAACGGGTTGAGGACGTCTATGGCGTGCCCCTGTTTGCGCGTACCCGCAGCGGCACCAGCCTGACTGCCTTTGGTGAGATTGTGGTGGCAAACGCCCACCGGATTATGGCGGTGATTGAACAGACCAAGCGTGACGTTGACATGCTTGAGAATTTTCAAACCGGTCATTTGGTTGTGGGGTGTAATGCCTATTTGACGGACCCCTATATCGCCCCCGTCATTGCCGAGATTATGAAGCAATATCCGGGCATTAAATTTTCATTGCGTGTTGGGGCGTGGACCGAATTAATCGCGGCGATGGCTGACGGTGAAATAGATATCGTGTTTGGTCTGCGCCCGGACAGTCCGTTGAACGGGTTGCGTGCAGAAACCTTCACGTTGCCGCCGCCGGTTGTCTATTGCCGGGCCGATCATCCGTTCTTGACGGCGCAAGACCCGGCCAGCTATTTGGCGGCAAATGCCGTTTCGATTCTGGTGCCGAATGTCTATGACTATATTCTTGAACAGGCACAGGAAGTTCTGCCGCCGGCTTGGGCAGGATTTGATCTGAAGGAAAGTTTTACCGTCGTGTCAGAGGACGCAACGGCAAATCTGACCATTGTCAGCAGTACCGATGCCTTTTCGGTCCATCATTATTACAGTCTGCGCGGGGCTTTGAAGACCGGCGCGGTGAAGCTGCTGCCGTCCCATCTGGTCCCAGTGGCACCGCGGCTTTCTGCGGTTCTGGCGACAAGTGATGGCAAGCCTGCCTCCCCCGTATTGGCACTGTTTCAGGAGGGGTTAAAGCGCCAGATCGGGCGGGTTTGGGACGAAACCCCCGGCGCTGATTAGCGTTCGGTTTTTCCGATCATTCTGCATAATAATTCGTAATTGTCCTTATGTGGGGGCGGGCGCATGGTGCAGTGCAGCGATGGATAGGCGATTGACGCCATGCACCATTGGCCAAATCAAGGATGGAGACCCCCCATGACCAGTGCAGCCGAGATGCTAGACCAATTGATACAGGACCCGTGGCAGGCCCCGTTGGCCGGGATTGATCCCAGCATGGGTGATTTGTTCAAAACCCAAAAACATCACGAGGTGTTCAAGCGCCTGCGTCAGGAATCGCCCGTCCACTACACGCCAGACAGTCCGCATGGGCCATTCTGGTCGATCACACGGTTTGATGACATTGTTGCGGTTGATACGGACCATGAAAATTTTTCGTCTGCGCCGACAATTACAATTGGTGATCCGCCTGACGATTTCGTGCCGGAAAATTTCATCAGCATGGACCAGCCCAAACATGATGTGCAGCGTTTGGCAGTGCAGGGCGGCGTGGCCCCGAAACGATTGCAGGATTTGGAAGGGTTGATCCGTACTCGGGTGGGCGACATTCTGGATGGCTTGCCACGTAATGAAGAATTTAACTGGGTCGATCATGTCTCGCGCGAGATTACCATGCGGATGCTGGCAACCCTGTTTGACATGCCCCAGGAAGACCGCCACCTGCTAACCCAGTGGAGCGATACGGCAACCAACAGTGTGGTGTTTGGCGGGCAATTGCCTGTTGAAGAAGGTATCCCCATTTTGCTGGAAGCGCTGGCCTATTTTCAGGACCTGTGGAAAGTGCGCGCGCAGGCAGAACCGGCAATGGATTTCATGTCGATGCTGGCCCACAACCCACAAACCAGCGACATGGGCGATGATCCGATGGCGCTGTTGGGCAATGTGCTGTTGTTGATCGTTGGCGGTAATGACACAACGCGAAACTCAATCTCAGGCGGGTTGGTGGCGCTGAACCAAAATCCTGATCAATACGACAAACTGCGGGCAAACCCGGGCCTGATCCCCAACATGGTGCCTGAAATTATTCGCTGGCAAACGCCGCTGTCGCATATGCGCCGCCTAGCGGTGCGTGACATTGAATTTCGGGGCCGCCAGATCAAAAAGGGTGACAAGGTCGTGATGTGGTACGCCTCCGGCAATCGGGACGAAGACGCGCTGGACGATCCATACAGTTTCCGCATTGATCGCGAAAACGCCCGCCGTCATTTGTCTTTCGGCTTTGGCATTCACCGTTGTATGGGCAATCGTCTGGCCGAAATGCAGTTGCGCATCGTGTGGGAGGAGATTTTGGCCCGCTTCGACAAGGTGGACGTGGTGGGCGACCCTATCCGCACGTCATCTGCAATGGTCAATGGGTTTGACCATGTGCCTGTAAAAATCGCCGCATAAGGAGGTGCCACCAATGACAAAGATAACTTTTATTGATGCTGCCGGGGTTGAACGGGTGGTTGATGTTGCTGAAGACCTGACGGTCATGGAGGCAGCGGTCAAAAACAATGTGCCGGGTATCGACGCAGATTGTGGCGGCGCGTGCGCCTGTGCCACCTGTCATGTTTATGTTGATGAAAGCCAACTAGGCAAGCTGGGTGATAAAACTGATATGGAAACATCCATGCTGGATTTTGCAGACAGTGTGCAGCCAACCTCGCGCCTTGCCTGTCAGGTGAGGGTGGTCGATGGGCTGCGCGTGACAACGCCCGAACAACAGTTTTAGAACAGGAACAAGAGCAGGCGGCGTGTTGGATGTTGGGTCAACAGGCCGCTTGGTTCCCCGCGATTTTTTGCGTCTGATGGTTAACCGTCAGCCTTGATCACGGGCAGGCCCTGCGCGATCCAATCGCCAATGCCGCCAGCGACATGACCAACACGGTCACAACCGACATGGGCGCGATATTTGTCGGCGGCCATTGCTGACCGGCCACCCTTGGCGCAGTGAAACAGGACCGGGCGGGCCGGATCATTCGGCAGGGCCGCGGGGTCAAATGTTGACAGCGGATGCAGCAGGGCACCGGGAATGCGGGCGGCGGCAAATTCCTCTGCCTCGCGCACGTCAATCAGAATGACTTTGCCTTGCTTGACCAATTCAGCGGCTTCTGTCGGGGACAGATTATCCAACCAATCCATAATGATGTCCTTTCAGATGGTGTGGGAGTGTGTGCCTCACAATATTGTTATTTTGGTATATACAAATAATGGAATATAAAGTCAACCAGGTTGAAAACTGTTTGGGCACGTATCATAGGAATAGGGCGCATCATGTCGTTACTGATTGAAGGGCTGATAAATTACAGGGCTGAAGTCGCGACCCTGCCCACTGCCGTTTATGTGCGGATGTGGTTCATGCGCACCGTGTTGATTGCGGGTGGGTTGATATTTATCGGCACGCGGGCCGGGCGGGTTGTGTTCCCGGTTATGGTCGTGAATATTCTGGGCCTTTGGTATGGTAAGGGGCTGTGGCCCGACTTGTCACTTGGCCTGTTGGGCACCGGCCTGCACATCATTTTGTGGGTGCCGATGGCCATCTACCTCATTGCCTATGTTCGTGCCAGATCTGACAACGCGCCCTACAACGGGCCTCACAACGGGCAAGACAATGCCGCCGCCACGCCCTATCACCGCCTGTCTTACAGGTGGGCGTGGCTGTGCCTGATCGTGATCGGTATCAGCCTGTTATTCGATGTGCGTGAAATTGCGACGCTGGCTGCGGTCGCCTAAAGCACCTCAAATGTCATACCGGCATTCTTGATCAACCGTTCGCGCAACGCATCACCCATCGCATATGATGGCGTGAAGACACCGCCCCCGGTTGCGTTGCGGTCCACATCCTTCAACAGGCATAGTGCGCTTTCGCCCAACATTTTTGCTGTGGAGCCATAGCCGGGGTCGCGGTCGCCCGTCACCTGTGTTGTGATGGTCTGGCCATCCTTGGTCGTGCCATAGAACCGAATGTCGTAATAGCCTTCTTCCTGCGCCTTGGGGCTTGGCCCTTCGCCAGGTTTGGGCAGCACGAATTTTTCCAGCAGCGCACGGGTAGGCGGCAGGGCAGCCAGCCCCAAAAATGCTGCCATCCCGACACCCATACCGGCACCGGCCAAGGCACCGCGTACACCGCTGCCGACCAGCATGGCTTCTTCATACAAAAAGTCTGCGCCGTATGACATACCGGACAGGGCGTTGGACCGATGCACAACGCGGGTATCAATGCCCGCCATCATAAAGGGGGCAATCCATGAGTCTGTCACCGTGTCACGCTGCAACATGCCGGGATTGTTTTGTTCTGGGCCACGGGGCGCATCGGCGGGCAACAGGCTGTAATGGTCGGACAACACCTTGCGTAGGGACGGGTCTTTGCCCGCCTCCTTCATCATATTGACCATGCTGGCAGCTGTGCCGCCACTCATCCCGCCTTTCATGCCATGAACGCGCATTTTAACGTCGCTTACAGGTTGGCCGAATTGCTTCAACGCCTGTTCTTGCAAAAAGTGAACACCCAAATCTGTGGGGATGCAGTCAAAGCCGCAGGTATGCACGATGCGCGCGCCGCTTTGTTTCGCGGTATCATTATGCAGCGGGATCATTTTGTTCATCCACTGCACTTCACCGGTCAGGTCGCAATAATCTGTGCCTTGTTTGGCGCAGGCTTCAACCATCGGGCTGCCATAAAGGGCATAGGGGCCAACCGTGGTGATGATCACCCGTGTTTGGGCCGCAATGTCATTCAGGAAATCAAGGTCAGCGGCATCGCCAACCAGTGCGGGCAGGTCGGCGCTGTCGATATTCAGATCACCCATCAGCGTGGTCATCTTGTCTTGTGACCGTCCGGCGATGGCCCATTTCAGCCCCTGACCAAGGCCATAATTTTTGTGCATATAGCTGGTCAGGATTTGCCCGACAAAGCTGGTCGCGCCGAAAATGATGATGTCATAGGGGCGTTCGTCCCAGTTGGTTACAGGCATGGTTACTTCCTTTGGATCATTGTGTGAAACTGCCGCCATTCAACATGGATTTGCCATCTGTCGCAACAAGATTGGTGCGAGTGTGCCCCGGTCCCACCCCCGTTTCAATGGGCTGCGCAGTGAAAGGTGGCGCGTTTGCGCATGACGGACATGTGACAAGACGGAATATTCTCTCAATCTCGATTGCATCGTAAAAAAGGGCGCGGCCATCAGGTGCCGCCTTTGGTGAGAGAGAGTTTATGTTCCGGCGGTTTCCGCAACATCCTGACAGGCAGGCCATTCATGACGAGGCCCATGCCCGTCCCCCCCTGTCGATCAAACGCGACTGGGGCGAGGTTTGGCATTGGGCGCTGTCAAATGGCGTGGATGAGGCAAGCTGGCCCAGCGCCATTGACCCGACCCAGCGCCATCAACTGATCAAGTTTGACAATGGCGTGCTGCGGTTTGAGCGTCACACGGAATTTTTCGCCCTGACATGGGCGGGGACACAGGCCCCCGATGCGGAATTAAGCGCCCTGATCAGTGCCTGCCCCGGCGAACAATTGGCAGGTGCCCGGGTGATCTTTGACCCGCAGGATGAAAAACAGCAAAGCCTGTTTGGCTATGCCCGTGTGTTTGGCGGCACCATCGTATTTGATGGGGTGCGCCTTGCCACTGATTTCCAGCTGGATGGCAATGGGCTTGTCACCTATTTGGTCAGTGGCGGGTTTGAGGATGATTTCGCCCGCGGGCGTATTGTCAAACGCCTGCTTGATATTGAAACCTATCGCATGGCCGCACTGTTGGCATTGCCTGTTGTGCAGAAAAATATCAACGACCTTGAACGGCTTGAGCATCGGTCCGCCACCGCCGCGTTGGAGCTGCCGTCTGACAATGATGCCGCCCTGACCGATGATGCGGCGCTGAAACAATCCGTCAGTCAATTATCATCTGTCTTGGCAGAGTTGGGGGAGCTGTCCGAACGTGTGCGGTTCCGCCTTGCTGCCAGTCAGGCCTATTATGATTTGGTTGAGGATCGGTTGGACAGTTTGAAGGAACAACCCGTTGGCCAACGCCAAACCCTGAAGGGGTTTATTGATCATCGATTGGCACCGGGCATTAAAACGGTCACCGCGTTTGAACGCCGTCTGACGGCCCTGTCAACACAGGTTGCCAATGCCCTGGCGCTGGCGCGGACGCGTCTTGAAATGATGATCGAGATTCAGAATCAGGCCCTGCTGCAAAGCATGGAAGAACGCGCCCGCCAGCAGGTGCATCTGTCCCAAGCGGTTGAGGGGTTGTCCACCGCCGCGATCACCTATTACGCCATTGGCCTGTTAACCTATGTGTTGAAGGCATTGCCTGACAGTGCACTTGCGACTGACAGTGCGATTGTCGCTATGGCCATTCCGGTTGTGGCGTTGCTGGTGTGGTGGCGCACGCGCAAAATCACCCGACGGATCGTTAGAAAAGCTGCGCAGAAATAGGGCGCGGCCTTCCCATTAAGATGGGCTTTTATGCCAGTGCCGCTTGTGACATGCTTTACTTGAAGGCAAGGGCATGGGGGACGGGACATGACCATATTGGTGATAGGTGCTGGGCCGGTTGGTCTGATGGCGGCGTTGGCGCTGGCCAATCAGAATATCCCCTGCCGCATTGTTGAACGGCGCACCACACCATCTGAGCTGTCGCGTGCCGTTGGCATTATTCCCGAAACGATTGAGGCGCTGTTGCGCCTTGGTGCCGGCGAGGCCATCTTGGCAGAGGCAATGCCCCTGCGAAAGATTGAAGTCAGCCGCGCCGGCAAAATTCTGATGCAGCTTGATAACACCGGACCTGTATTTCGGGACCGGGTGATCATGGGCCTGCCGCAAAATCGCACGGAGGAGATTATGCGCGATATTCTGGCGGCAAAGGGTGTGCAGGTTGCCTATGGGGTGAGTGTCGAAACCCTCACCACTGATGATGACCGCGCGACCGTTACCTTTTGCGATGGCAGTACAGAACAGTATGATTGGGTCATCGCCGCTGATGGCGTCCACTCAACCGCCCGCACGCAATTGGGTATTGCCTATCCCGGTATCGACTTGCCCGGCGACTGGTCGATTGCAGATGTCGATGTTGCGGGGGATTTTGATCCTGAGTTCGTGCAGATAGAGGCGCAGGGGCGGGGCGGCAACTTCCTGATTGTCCTGCCGATTGAGGCCCGCCGTGTACGCATCGTATCATCAACACCCGATGCGTTGGCCGCGCTTGATAGGCCGATTAAAATTGCCCGCGTGCGTCGCACGGGGACGTTCGGCATTTCAATCCGGCAGGCACAAACCTATCGCAAGGGTCGGGTGCTGCTGGCGGGGGATGCCGCCCATTGTCATTCGCCCCTTGGCGGCAAGGGGATGAATTTGGGCATGGCCGATGCGGTCGCAGCAGTGCAGGCCATCGTAAATGGGCAGGTGGACAGCTATTCCGATCAGCGTCATGCCGCCGCGCGCGATGTGATCATGATGACCGAACGGGCACGTAAAGTTGTGGCGTCTGATGCCCTGTGGGCAAGGCTTTTGTTTTCATTCGTGACAGGGGCCATATCAACCCTGCCTCTTGCCCATCGGCAATTCATGCGGGCGCTGACAAGTCTTTAACCCGCCACCGTCTGAATCAAAAAGAATATTGCGCCTGATAGCAGGGCTGCGGCGGGAACCGTAATCAGCCATGCGGCAATGATGGTCAGGAAATGTGACCGGCGCACCAGTTTGCGGCGCTTGCGTTCCTCGGCGGAATATTGCGGCCTGTCAGGCAAACCGTTTTGCAGTTTTTTGAAGCGCCGCTCGACATGCCATTCACGGAAAAATCCAACACCGAACACAGCCCCCACAGCAATGTGGGTGGAACTGACGGGCAGGCCCAGCCAGCTGGCCACAATCACGGTGATGGCGGCAGACAGCGCCACGCAATAGGCGCGCATGGGGTTCAGCTTGGTGATTTGGCTGCCCACTGTGCGGATCAGTTTGGGGCCAAACAGGAATAGGCCGAACGAAATACCGAACGCCCCGATGACCATCACCCAGAAGGGGATGGAAACCGCATCGGTGAAATGCCCGGTGCCAACCGCCTGCACAATCGCAGCCAACGGGCCAACAGCATTGGCAACATCATTGGCGCCGTGGGCAAAGCTTAACAAGGCAGCGGAAATAATCAGCGGAATGCCGAACAGGGTTTTCAGGGATTTGTTACGATTTTCCAACCCCTGCGACTGGCGGCGGATAATCGGGATTGTGGCCTGCCAGATGATCAGCCCGGTGACACCGCCGATCATCAATGCGGTGGTCAGGTCAATCTTGATGATTTTCTTCAGGCCCTTCAACGCCAAATAGGACGCAAACGCCCCGCCCATAATCCCAACCAGAACGGGCACCCATTTGCGGGCCGCCGCAATCTTGTCATCCTGATAGATGATGCGGGACTTGATGAACCACAGGAACCCCGCCGCAACCAAGCCGCCCAATACGGGGGAGATGACCCAACTGGCTGCGATCTTTGCCATGGTCGGCCAGTTCACCGCAGCAAACCCGGCAGCGGCAATGCCAGCCCCCATCACACCGCCCACAACGGAATGGGTGGTTGAAACAGGCGCGCCGATCCATGTGGCGAGATTGACCCAAAGGGCAGAGGCAAGCAGCGCCGCCATCATCGCCCAAATAAAGGTAGAGGCGGTTTGCATTTCCTCGGGCGCGATGATGCCCTTGGCAATGGTGGACACAACATCCCCCCCGGCGATCAATGCCCCGGCGCTTTCAAATATCGCCGCGATCAGGATGGCCCCGCCCATCGACAGGGCGTTGGCACCCACCGCCGGGCCCATATTATTGGCGACGTCATTGGCACCGATGTTCAGCGCCATATAGGCCCCAACCGCAGCGGCAATGACCACAATCATAGTGTTGCTGGTTTGCCCTAAAAACAGGGCAGCAAACAGGCCCGCCGCCAAGATGAATATCAGTGCGATGCCCGACCCCATGATGGGGCGAGCAACAAAGCTGGTGGCGTTTTCCAGACGGGAAAACCGCCTTAAGTCACGGTCCAGCGTTTCAAGATGATCGATGTCCAGTTTCGGATCCTTGGCCAACGTCTAGTCCCCCGGCAGCAATGTCTGGTATCAGAATATCTGGCGTCATTAGATCAGCGGTGTGTGGATTCGGGAACCGGAAACTGTCATAAAAGTGTAATATTTCTGTTGCGGCAAATATCGCAGTATTTCAGGCAATCTGGAGATGAAAATGACCAAACCGGGCGCCTATGTGGAACAGTCCTTGACGCTGGTGGCAGAGCGGGTCGGTGACCCGACACAGGCGATCTATCAGGACCTGTTTGACAGTTTTCCTGAATTTGAGGACCTGTTCGCCCTGGACCCTGATAATAGTGTGCGGGGGTCCATGCTGATGCATGTCTTTGACTGTATTGAAGATTATTTTGCGGGCAACCGGGTTGCGTTCAGCTTTGTGTCATCCAGCCGGATTGTGCATGAGGGGTATGGCGTCCCCCAGGACCAGTTTGACCTGTTCTTTGTGACGCTGAAAAACTTTTGCCAATCGGCGTTGGGGGACGAGTGGTCAGACGGGATGGAGGCGGAATGGACCCGCATGTTGGCTGATTTTGCTGCAGCCTGACATGCGTGCCTCGCTCATTTTTTGAAGCGCCGCTTACGCGCCGCATTGCCTGATTGAAGCGCCGCTTACGCGCCGCATTGCCTGATTGAAGCGCCGCTTACGCGCCGCTGGCCACCTTTGTAATCGGTGTGACTTCATAGCTTGGCTCAATCGCAGCGGCGGTGCCCGTGGCACGTGCCTTCGCGATGGTATGACACGGCAGCTCGCCAACGGCCCAGCGGATCAGCTTGGCCTTGAAGGCTTCGCTGGGGCGCAGGGCCATCCGGTCAAATGTCGGTGAATGATAGGTGCCGGTCATTTGCCGTGCCCAATCAGGCATCATCATCATGGACCCATGGACCCCCATCCACATGTCGAACCGCTGCTTGCCGGTGGTTTCAATGTCATCGCTGGTGCCGACAAGGAAATCATAGAACTGGCGCGTCTGGTCGTTGAACGCCATATAGGGGCGCATTTTTTCAACATAATCCGTTAGCTCCGCCACGGTTTCGGGCACCCAATCGGCCCCGCCCATGCGCCCGATCAGGGCCTGTTCCGTCAGATACTGGTCTTTCTCCGCGGTGGTCAGCGGGCCGTTATACCGTTCATAGGCCATCATGATCGCCCACGGAATGCAGGTATGCACCCAGCCGATCAATTCGGGGTCAAGTGCCTGATAGGGCACGCCATCGCCGCGTTCACCATTGATGCGGCTGTGAACCATTTTGACCTGTTCGATCACGCGCGTCGCAGCCTGCGTATTCCCAAAGGTTGAGCGCAACACATAGCCCAGCGTATTGCGCGCCCGACTTAACGGATCACCGCGATAATTTGATTGCGTAAACACCCCGGCCATAACCGACGGGTGCAACACTTCCATCAATACGGCGGCAGAGCCTGCCGCAGACACACTGGCAAGGTCGCCATTGATTTTCCACGACATGCTGTCGGGGCCACCCGATAGGCCCGGATCACCCGCGGGGCCATCATAAATGGCAGCTTCATCGTGGCGACCGCCAACTTCTTCCATGGTGGCGACGAACTTGTCCTTGATGGATTGCATGATACTGCCCCTGTCTTTGCGGGCCAATATTGGCCCCATATGTCAATGTGGCGGCAGAGTGCCAGTTAAAGTGACAGCTGTCAATTAAAAGGCATATCTTGAACGCACACGCTAAAAAACAGTGAATTTACAGCCGGTTAGGGGCGGCTTAACAAGCCGTCAAAGATCATATCAACCGCTTGAGCGATTTGATCGGCCTTAAGGGCGCTTGTGTCGCCCATCAGGCGGCCAGACAGGCCGGGCAGGGCAAACACGCCGCCTGCCCCGTGGGTCATCAGGAAATACAGTAAGGTGACTGAGTTTTGGCTGATCTTCCCTTCGGCTGCCAAACGGTCAAGCCATGTCTGCCCGAAATCACGCACAGGCTGGATATAGGTTTCAAATAGATAGTCCAACCGGGGGCCGGGATGGGCCGCTTCTTGATTGATGATTTGCAGCAGGCTGGGATGGTCTGCATTGACCGCAATGAACTTCGTCACCAAACCGCGCAACACGGTGACATCATCATCGCCCAACAGGTCAGCCTCGCGCGCCAGATCCTCGCCCAATCTGCCAAAGCCGTAATCAACAGCCGCATACCATAATACCTGTTTGGAACCGAAGCGTTGCGGCAGCAAATTATGGCTGACGCCCAATTCGCGCGCGACCTCACGCACGGACGTGCCGTCAAACCCCTGTTCGCCAAAGGCCCGCAAGACCGCATCCAGCAGCACGCTGTCTTCGATGGCACCGCCATCAGCTTCGGCTGGACGGCCGCGTGGTCTGGGGGGCATAGGTGATCTCCAACAAGGGCGGGGTGGGATATGTGGCCATTATCGGCATCAACGGGGCGTCTGCCAAGTCTTGTCTCACCCGCCTGTGAAAAGTCGGCGCTTTCTCTATATTCGAAAATTCAATAACAGTGATGGTTTTAATTCGTTTTTCTATTTACTGCTGCGGCGCTACCCTTTGGTCATGGATCGTGATCAAGCCATTGGCTGATGACGAAAATAGACAAGTTTCTAGAAGGGCCAGCAAAGGCCAGTAAAGGCCAATAAAGGCCAATAAAGGCAAGTAAAGGGAGAGAAGCGATGAACCAGGTAGACAAGGGGGCAACAGGTGGTTGCCCGGTCATGCACGGGGCCAACACCCAAACCAGCACAGGTGTGATGGATTGGTGGCCCAATGCGCTGAACCTCGACATTTTGCATCAACACGACAAGAAGACTGACCCGCTTGGGGCGGGGTTTGATTATCGTCAGGAACTAAAGTCGCTTGATGTCGCCGCGTTGAAGGCTGATTTGACAGCCTTGATGACAGACAGCCAGGATTGGTGGCCTGCCGATTGGGGCCATTATGGCGGGTTGATGATCCGTATGGCGTGGCACGCGGCGGGCACATACCGTACAGCCGATGGTCGTGGTGGCGCGAACACTGGCAATCAGCGGTTCGCCCCGCTGAACAGTTGGCCCGATAATGGCAACCTTGATAAGGCGCGCCGTCTGTTGTGGCCGGTTAAGAAAAAATATGGCAACAAAATTTCATGGGCCGATTTGTTCATCCTTGCCGGGAATGTCGCCTATGAATCAATGGGTCTGAAAACGTTCGGGTTTTCATTCGGGCGCGAGGATATTTGGGCACCTGAAAAGGACATCTATTGGGGTGCAGAAAAAGACTGGCTGGGCGCAGACCGCCACGATGGCGATGATCGCGACACGTTGGAAAATCCGCTTGCCGCTGTGCAGATGGGCTTGATCTATGTGAACCCCGAAGGCGTGAACGGTGTGCTTGATCCGTTAAAAACTGCCAAGGATATGCGCGTCACCTTTGCCCGTATGGCCATGAACGATGAAGAAACCGTCGCCCTGACGGCTGGAGGTCATACAGTTGGTAAGGCGCATGGTAATGGCGATGCCAGTCACCTTGAGGCTGACCCGGAAGGTGCCGATGTTCACGAACAGGGCCTTGGCTGGATGAACCACACCAGTCGCGGCATTGGCCGTGATACGGTCACCAGCGGTGTTGAAGGCGCATGGACCACCAACCCGACCCAGTGGGATAATGGTTATTTCGACCTGTTGCTGAATTATGAGTGGGAGCACACGCAATCACCCGCCGGTGCCGGTCAATGGCAGCCTGTGAACATCAAGGACGCGGACATGCCAGCAGATGTTGAGGACCCGTCGATCCGCTGTATGCCGATGATGACAGATGCGGACATGGCCCTGAAGGTAGACCCGGACTATCGCAAGATTTCTGAAAAGTTCTACAATGACCCGGCCTATTTCAATGACGTGTTCGCCCGCGCATGGTTCAAGCTGACCCATCGCGACATGGGGCCAAAGGCCCGTTATGTCGGCCCCGAAGTGCCGGACGAGGATTTGATCTGGCAGGACCCGGTGCCTGCAGGCAATGGTGCCTATGACGTCGCCGCGCTGAAGGCAGCGATTGCCCAAAGTGGGTTGAGTGTCGCTGAACTGGTTGCAACCGCATGGGACAGCGCGCGGACATTCCGTGGGTCTGACATGCGCGGTGGTGCCAATGGTGCGCGTATCCGCCTTGCCCCCCAGAAGGATTGGGAAGGGAACGAGCCTGAGCGTCTTGAAAAGGTTTTGTCAGTGCTGACACCCCTTGCCGCTGCGGCTGGTGCGTCTATCGCAGATACGATTGTATTGGCAGGGAATGTCGGGATTGAACAGGCTGCCCAAAAAGCCGGCAGCGATGTCACTGTGCCGTTCTCGCCCGGTCGTGGTGATGCCACGCAGGCGCAGACCGACGCAGACTCCTTTGATGTGCTTGAGCCGGTGGCAGACGGTTTCCGCAACTGGCAGAAAAAGGACTATGCGGTCAGCGCCGAAGAAATGATGCTTGATCGCGCCCAGTTGATGGGGCTGACTGCGCCGGAAATGACGGTGTTGGTTGGCGGTATGCGTGCCATGGGCACCAATCATGGCGGCGCCAGCCACGGTGTGTTCACCGATCAGGTTGGCGCGTTGACGGCGGACTTCTTCGTCAATCTGACTGACATGGCTTACAAGTGGGTGCCGACAGGCAAGAACCAGTATGACATTGTTGAGCGTCGCTCAGGCACTGTGAAATGGACGGCGACCCGGGCCGATCTGGTCTTTGGCTCCAACGCCATCCTGCGGTCCTATGCTGAGGTTTATGCTCAGGATGACAATCAGGCCAAGTTTGTCAGCGACTTTGTAGCGGCATGGGTCAAGGTGATGGAAGCCGACCGCTTTGATCTTGAGTGATTGCTAATTCACATTATGAAGAGGGCGTGGCCGTAGTGGTCGCGCCCTTTTTCTCGGGGTATCCTGTTGGCGTGCGCCTTTATGGGCCTTGCCTGCCTGTATAAAGCGCCTTACTGTCACCGCCGATGACCCGCCAAACCGGACATAAACCTGTTTTCAGGCAGCCTTTATTGGTTGTGCTGCTGGCCCTTGGTGCCCTGCTTGTCGGTCAAGGGTTGTCGGCGCAGCATATGGCGACCTATGGCGGGCATCTGCACACCTATATTGATCATGCAAAAAATGATCATCAAACCGGCGGTGCCCCGGTTGATCAACAGGACCAAAATCGTCTGTGTGATTTGGCAGCATTTGCCCATTCGACCTATGCGCCTGTTGATGATGCGCCAGTGCCGCAACTGTTTTTGGTCGCCGTGGTTACTGACGCCGTGGCTTATCAAGCCCACCATGTCAGCACCTATCGCCATTTAAGGCCGCCAAGCCGCGCGCCGCCCCTGAATTCTAAAGCCTGAACCAGTGCCGCCCAGCGGCAAAGACTACTTCAGATTTGGATTTCCTAAATGATGACGCAAAAAATGGGGGCCGCCCTTATGGTGGCCATGTGCTGTGCAGCCAGTGGCGTGCAGGCAGAAACTGATGAAATTGTTATAACTGCCAGCCCGTTAAAGGGCGACAAGGTTGCGGTGCCTGTATCAAAACTTGATCAGGGCGCGCTGGATGCCAAGGGTGGTGGGTCGCTTGGCGACATATTGGATGGCGAATTGGGTGTTGCCCAATCAGGCTTTGCCACCGGGGCCTCACGCCCGATCATTCGCGGGCTGGATAATTTCCGTGTGCGCCTACAGGAAAATGGCGTGTCGGCGCAGGGTGTGTCGGCGTTGAGCGAAGATCACGGCGCGCCGCTTGACCCGCTATCGGCTGATCATATTGAAGTGCTGCGCGGCCCAGCGGTGTTGCGCTATGGCTCACAAGCGATTGGGGGCGTCGTTACGATATTGAACGAACGCATTCCCACGCAATTGCCTGATGACCCCCTGACCGGCACTGCCTATGGCGCGCTGTCATCTGTTGACAATGGTCGCGAAGGGGCCATGTCCCTTGATGGCAATCTGGCGGGGTTGGCCATTCATGCGGATGGTTTTATCCGCAGGGTTGACGATTACGACCTGCCCGACAGTTCAGGCGTGCAGCGTGACAGTTTTTTGCGCAGCGAGGGGGGCACCATCGGCATGTCCCACATTATGGATAACGGGCATATCGGTGTCAGTGGTGGTCGGCTGACCAGCACCTATGGCATTCCCGCCGCGGGTGGCCTGTTCATTGATATGCAGCAGGATCGGGCCAATATTGCCGGGTCATATAACGGCCTGTCATTTGAAGGCGGTTGGTCAGACTATAAACATGACGAGGTTGATGGGGCGACAGGTGCCATCGGGTCGACCTTCAATAATGAAGAATGGGAAGGGCGGGCAGAATATCTGTTCACGTTGGAAAATGGCGCGGACACGGCCATCGGCGTGCAGGCCAGTGGCCGTGACCTTGATGCCGCCGGCGAAGGCGGGGAGCTGTTGGCCCCTGTTGATAGCAATGCCATCGCCCTGTTCGGCTTTCACGAAACACCATTGCATGACCGTTTGACCCTGCAGGCGGGGTTGCGGTTGGAACACGTGAACCATGAAGGGTTCGGCGTCATACCTGATCGTCTTGATCAGGCCAATGCAGCTGCGCCGCAAACCATTGATGCGTTTGGACGCACGCAGGATCGTGACTTTACATTGACCAGCGGCAGTGCCGCGCTGGTATTCGCGCCTGATGAGATACGTTTGTTCAGCCTTGGTTTGAACTATGCAGAACGTGCCCCCGCCCCGTCTGAGCTTTATTCAAAAGGCCCGCATGAGGCGACCGAAACGTTTGAGGTCGGTGACCCTACTCTGAACGAAGAACGTGCCCTGTCGGTTGAAGCACATATGGAACTGGATCGTGATGACCGTCAGGTCACATTTAATCTGTTCTACACGCATTTTGATGGCTTCATTCACAAATCATTCACCGGCTTTGTCTGTGATGATGATTTTGATAGCTGCGGTGCAGGCACTGAACTGACGCAAATACAGTTCGCGCAGGAAGACGCCCGTTTTTATGGGGGTGAAGTTGCGGTGACCCAATGGCTTGGCCATGCCCACGGGATGCGCGTTGGTTTTGAAGGCAGCTTTGACATTGTGCGTGCTCGCCTTGATCAGGGCGGAAACGTGCCGCGTATCACGCCCATGCGTTTGGGTGGTGGCGTGATTGCGGAGGGCGATACGCTGTCCGCCTCAGTCAACCTGACCCATACCTTCAAGCAGACCCGGGTCGCCGTGAATGAAACCCGCACCAAGGGGTACAACAATCTGTCGGCGCAGATTGTCTACACGCCCCCGTCGCATGACAATCTGACGATTGGCCTGGTTGGTAAAAATCTAACCGATGATGCGGGGCGCAATCACGTGTCGTTCAAAAAGACAGGCGTGGTTCTGCCGGGCCGCAATGTGCGCCTATATGTGCGCGCCGGTTTCTAGCGGGTTATGACAGAATGAAGATGAGGGGCGCGGCTGTCACGGTTGCGCCCTTTTTTGTTTCAGTCGCAGTGAATGCAAGTTGATTTTGTGGGGCAGGCCGATTGTGCCTGTTAGCCGATCAATCAGGCAGCGCCATCCTTGATTTGATGGACATGCACATCCTGTTGCGGGAACGGGATGGAAAAGCCTGCGCCTTCAAGCTTGGCCTTGGCAAAGCGGTTCAGGTCAAAGCTGACGCCCCAAAAATCGGCGGTATTCACCCAACAGCGCAGCTTGATATTCACCGAGCTGTCGGCCAATGCCTCCACCATTGTTTGGGGGGCGGGGTCTTTGAGGATGCGTTCATCACCGCTTAACAGATCCAGCAACAGCGGCAGGGCCCGTTCTACATCATCACCATAGGCAATGCCGACGCTTAGATCGATGCGGCGCACCGGATTGCGGTTGAAATTGATGATCGGCTTGTTCCAGATTTGCGAATTTGGCACCGCCAGATAGACGCCGTCGCCCCGCTTCATACGGGTCATGAACAGGCCGATATCTTCAATCGTGCCGGCAACGCCGCCTGCATCAATAAACTCGCCCACTTTCAGGGGGCGCAGCCACAATAACATGACCCCCGCAGCGATGTTCGACAATGTGCCTTGTAGGGCCAGCCCGATGGCAAGGCCCGCTGCGCCAAGGGCGGCAAGGATGCTGGTGGTTTCAATGCCTGCCTGGGTCAAGACGGCGGCGATGACCAAGATCATAACAGTGTAATAGGCGATGCTGGACAGGATCGGGCGCAAGGTCGGGTCGATATTGCTGGCCCTGCCCAATGCCTTGTCCGCTGCACTGCGGACCCACTTGGCGACGATAAAGCCGACGATCAAAATGATCAGGGCTGTGCCGATACTGACAAGGAAGGGCATGCCATAGTCTTGCCACAGGGTGTCGATCGTTGCCGTCATATCGTCCATGGGATGATCCTCATATAAACATTTGTTGCAACGCTAGCCGCGCCTGGGCAGGCTGGCAATAGATCGTCACACACAACGGGCATTAAAAAAGTCCCAATCAGGGGCGAATGGCGTCCGCATCATCTTGCAGATAGGCAATTTCGTCCCGCAGATAGGTCAGCTTGTCCTGCTGTTCTGCAAACAATGTTGAAAGAGAGTTGCGCTGCCTGATCAGGTCTTCGCGCGTTGCGGCAGGTTCGTTGCCGCTGTCTATGCGGGTGGTCAGGTCAGCGATCTGTTGGGCAAGGTCGCTTGCGATTTGTTCCCGCGCTGTCAGGTCTTCGGACAGACGATCAATTTCGCGGGTCAGCCGATAGCGTTCCTCGCCACGATCAAAGCCCTGCTGAAAGTCACCAAATTCCCGGCGGTCACATTGGCTGGGCCGTCCGCCGCCATTGGCGGCAAGGTCAAAGCCGCGTTGGCGCGTGCAGTAAAGCGGCAGGCCCTTGGCAAAGCCTGCAAGATAGCCATCAAGGTCAGGTGCAATGCCCGCATCGGCGCAGGCGCGGCGGTGATCTTCAATCCGGTCGCTGCCAAAACCGCGCGCTGCATCGGTGTGTCCTACCTCACGCCAATCAGCGACGGCGCATTCTTCGGCGCTCATCGAGGTGCAGGCGCTTAGGCCCATCAGGCCAACGCCCAATACTAGGAAAAGGCGGCATTTGGTCTTGAACATGGTGGTCTCTCACTTCAGGCGGTAGGGTTATTGTATCTGCTTATGCTGATATCGGCTTGCGCGCAAGATAGACCAGATAGGCAGCAACGCTGAAATCAATCGCCGCACAAAAAGCGGGGTAAATTTCCCACACGCCGGGATTGATGAACAACAGATCATGCCAGACGTCATAGGCGGCATGGACCAACCAAAACCCCGCCAATAGATAGAGCGCGCCGGCGCTGCGGGCGCGGCTGATCAACAACAGCGCCCCGGTCAGAATATAGGGCGCGCCCCATATCAGCTCTGCCCTGATTGCCGCCCCATCATGCGCCAACAACCCAAAGCCGACATAAAAGAACGGCAGGCTGATCAGCGCAGCGGCCCAAAACCAGCCGTCAATATTCCAGCGCCGAGACAGATAAAAGCTGGGCACAATGAACCCAAGCCCCAATAAGAAACCCAAAAGATCAGTCACGCGCTGTTCCTTTCATCCCTTTACCGGCCCACTCAAGGCCCACTTACAGCCCGGGCGGGGTCCATGCCCCATCACGGTCTGCATCAACAAAAATGGGATTACTGAAGGCCAGCGGGTGATGGCGCGGGGCAATGATTTTGTAGGTGTCCGACGCTGCGCCCTCAACCTCCACCAATACAAAGGCATCCTGTGCGAAGGTCAGGTCGTGGTTTTGGCTTTCGCGGCTGCCGATGCGGCCCTGATGAACCTGTTCGCCGTTGACGCTGATGCGCAGCTCATAACTGCCTGTGGGGTCTGCAACCCAGTCGGCGGCTGCGACAGAAACCGTTAGCGTGCCGCTGTCCGCTGCAATCTGGTCGCCCGGTCCCGCGCCGTTCAGTGACACTGACACGATTGGCCCGGTGGTGCCGATGATCCTGCCCGCCTTCACGGCGGCAACGAAATCAGCCTCATGATAGGCGGCGATGTCATCAATGCCCATCATCACCATGTTGCGCGGCCAGCCAATCAACTCAGCCTTGGTGTGGGAATCTGAATTGGCAACGCCAACCACATACTCGCCCTGTTTCAGCCATGAAATCCACATCTCGCGCATCATGCGATAGGATTTGAACCACGGGCCGTTCAACAGCTCAACCGCGTCGAAATCCAGATCGCGATAGCCCGTTACCGGATCAGGGTCGATCAGGTTTTGATTATGGGGATCGGTCAATGGTTTGGCAGGATCAAACTGCCGCCCCACCGGGCCCATATGATCAAGGAAAAAGCCGCGACTGCCCGCGCTTTCCTGCGGATTGCCATCGGTGCTTGCCTCAACCTTATCGCCCACTGTGGGGTGGTTCAGCTGCATGATTGTATTGGGCCAGCTTGCCCTTGTGTCGGCAATGACATCACGCCAGCGGCGTGCCTCGTTCATTGGTTGACCGCGCCGCCAACGGTCACGCTTGACTGTCAGGGGGAACGCATTGGCGTGGCCGATGGTATAGGGGTTGCGCGGGGTGGCAACCTCGCTGGTGATTTCGGTCCCGTTCACAACAATCACGCGCCCGAATAGATCAAGGCTGTTCAGCACGGGCCGATAATCAAAGATGGTTTCATGTTCGGCAGCGACCATAATCTCGCCCCCCTCAGCGATAAAGCTGGTGACCCGGTCGCCTGTTGCCATCACGGTGTCGAGCGAGGGAGCCGAATGGGTGTGGAAGTCTGCGCCCATCATATTGGGGCTGTCCACCGCGCGGCGCGGCGCTTCGATAACCAGTGTTGTTGTTTCCCCCGCGTTGAGGGTGAGGGAGGCTTCCTCAACACTGAATTCAAGCCCGCGACTGGCCAAAACCCTGTAGGTGCCGGGGGCAAGGTCTACATGGGCGGGGTCTGCTGCAATGCCTGCCAGATAGACATAGGGCATCGGCGTTTTTTCCCGCAGCCCGTCGGCGTCCGAAACGGTTAGGCCCAGCTGTTTGTCTGCCAGATCAGGGGTGGGCGTGTCTTCGGCGCCCAGAATTGTCAGCCGCATGGGGCCGCTATTGCGCGGCAATAACAGGCGGGCGGGGACGGCGCTGTTGATCACCCCAAGGGCTTGGGGGCTGTCGTGATGATCAAACGATTGGCGATATTCATCGGCACCGGCAGCTTTCACAATCATCTGATAGCTGCCAGCGGGTAGACGGGCCGCAAAGGCCCCCGCCGCGTTCGGGCGCACATAGGTAATGGGCGCACCGTCAGCGGTTTCAAAATGCACCACGCTGTCCAGATCCGCGCGGGCCAGCCGCCCTGTAACGGGCGCGCCATCATAGACTTGATCCGTGATGGCCGCCGCATCGGCACGGTCACCGATCAGCAATTCTTCTTCAAAGGTCAGCACGTCACCTTCATCAGGGGCCATGATCGCCATTTGTAACAGTTGCAGCAGGCCCAGCTTGCCATCCGTCGGTTCAAACCAAAACGCGTTGGTAAAGGAGGCAAAGGCGGTGGCGGCGGGCTCTGACAAACCAAACACGGGCAGTGTTTCGCTGGAGCCGTCAGGCATGTGGCGCATGGCTGTGATCTGTCGCCAGCCATAGGCAATGGCGCGGCCTGACCCGCCTGCGCTGACCGGCACATCATCATGGGGCGAGGTTGCAATCATCAGATCGGCATGTTGCGCATAATCCGCAATGTCAGTGGGGGAGCGTCCGACAAAGGCTTTCAGTGCGGTGCCGGGGGATCGGGCCGGATCAGCAAGGTTGAGCATATAGGGGGTAAGGGAATAATAGTTCATCCACACATGGGGGATCATGGGAATGGCCCCCACATCGCCCGTAATACGATATGATTTTGCGATCTTGATTTTTTGCGGCGCGTCAGTGCTGACCGTATAGGTGGTCTTTGTCACCATCCCCGGTGCATTGCCATAAACGGTGATCTTGGCGCTTTCGGTGCCGCTGTAAGCTTCGATCCGTTCGGCGCGCACGGGGGTGTCACCGATCAAGTCATGGAAGGACTGGATGTTGTCGTCAGCACGGTCGCAAAACCCAACATCTGAAAGCGCGCCACCTGTGGCGGCCAAATCGCTTTCCCGATTGATGTTTGAAATGGTGGCGCAAATCACCCCATTGGACAGCGCCCAATCACCAACACCCGCATGGGCGTCCGGGCCATCCTGAATATGCTGGTCGGCATTTTGTGTGGTGATCTGTTCGGCGATTATCGCGCCTGCAAATGCCGGCGCCGCCAGCAAAACAGCCAGCGCTGACAAAAGTAAAAGCCGCATCTTGTTTCTCCCCCAAAAACAACAGGCCCAAAAACAACAGGGCCCCCAAAACAAAAGACCCAAAAGAAAAGGCGATGCAACGATTGCACCGCCTTCGCTTAAACGCAATGTCTGTGTGCTGCGTTAGGCAGCGTCGTAACCAAGGACTGCCTTGATTTCAAGGAAGTCTTCAAAGCCAAACTCACCCCATTCGCGGCCATTGCCTGACTGCTTGTACCCACCGAACGGTGCGTTCAAATCGGGACCAGCGCCGTTCAGGTGAACGTTACCGGTGCGCAGCTTGCTGGCCACGTCGCGGGCATGGTTGATGTCGCCGGACTGCACGTAACCTGACAGGCCGTAAACCGTGTCGTTGGCCATGTCGATGGCTTCTTCTTCGGTTTCATATGTCAGGATTGACAGAACCGGGCCGAAGATTTCCTCGCGTGAGATGGTCATGTCAGGGGTGACATCACCGAACACGGTCGGGCGTACAAAGAACCCGCGGTTAAGCCCTTCGGGGCGGCCGGGGCCACCTGCCAGCAGGGTTGCGCCTTCTTCGATGCCTTTTTCGATCAGGCCCTGAATCTTGTTGTACTGCACTTCCGATACGACCGGACCGATGTGACGGCCTTCCTTGGTGGGATCGTCAACCTGTACAGTGTCTGCTGCTGCGGTTGCCGCAGCAAAGGCCACGTCTTTTTGGTCAGCAGGCACGAACATACGGGTCGGTGCGTTACAGGACTGGCCTGAATTATTCATCACAGCGTGAACGCCCTGTGTCACAGCGGCGGGAATGTCGGCATCAGGCAGCACGATATTGGCTGACTTGCCGCCCAGTTCCTGTGCCACGCGCTTGACCGTGTCGGCAGCAGCCTTTGCCACCAAAATCCCTGCGCGGGTGGAGCCGGTGAAGCTCATCATATCGACATCAGGATGTGCTGACAGGGGTGACCCAACTGCCGGGCCATCACCGTTCACAAGGTTGAAGACGCCTGCGGGCAGACCGGCTTCATCAATGATTTCGGCCAGGATCATGGCGTTGATCGGGGCAACTTCTGACGGCTTCAGCACCATGGTGCAGCCAGCGGCCAATGCGGGCGCAACCTTACATACGATTTGGTTGATCGGCCAGTTCCACGGGGTGATGAAACCGCAAACACCGACGGGTTCTTTCACAATACGGGTGGAGCCGCGTTGTTCTTCAAATTCCATGTTTTTCAGAACTTCCATAGCGGTGCCGAAATGGGCAATGCCCATAGCAGCCTGTGCCGCAGTGGCAAGCGAGATCGGCGCACCCATTTCCATGGAAATGGCCTGTGCGATTTCGGCATAGCGGCCCTGATACAGCTCAACAATTTTTGCCATATACCCCAGACGCTCTTCCTTGGTGGTGCGTGACCATGCGGGGAAGGCAGCTTTCGCAGCAGCAACAGCTGCGTTCACATCAGCTTCGGTGCCCATTGAAATGGTGGCGCAAGCTTCTTCTGTAGCAGGGTTGATGACATCAAGTGTTGCGGGTGTTGACGGGTCAACCCACGCGCCATTGATATAAAATTTCAGTTTCTCGAGCATATCAGCCTCCTTAATGTCCCGGAAAATAGGGAATTCTGTTCAGATCTTATCTGGATAATGTCGGCGCGCACTGTGCGACAGATGGGGGTCGCGATCAAGCGTGAATCGGCCAGTTCGGGCCGGAAATAGCGTCTATAATATCTGCGGATTGATGGCGCTGGCGGCCCTGTCGCCCGGTTTGCAGCCGGGGAACCAGATTGACAGGTCAAATTGCTGTTGCGGCCCTGTGGGTGGTTTGACCGTCATATCCGCATCCATATAAATCACGGTAAAGGCGGCGCGGGTTTGGTCGGTCAGGTTCGGGCCTGCCTTGTGATAGGTCCAGCCGCCGTGAAAGCTGACCTCGCCCAAATCAAACGGGGCATCGAACAGGGGGTAGTCCGCCATTTTTTCGCCGATGATCGCCTCGCTTTCATCACCGATGATCAGATCGCGGCCCTCGTCCCCCTCCATCAGGTGTGACCGGGCGGCAAAGCCCAGCGGCCCCATTTCGGCACTGACTGCCTGCAAAGGCATCCACAAGGTCACGGTCTTGTCAGAGGTCATGGGCCAATAGACCTGATCGCAATGCCACGGTGTGTGGCCGCCCTGCGCTTCCTTGTATAACGCCTGATCATGATATAGGCGCACCCCATCCACGCCCATCAGCTTGGCGGCAATTTGAGCCAAACGGGGCGAGAAGACGACCTGCCGCGCCACATCGTTCCAAAGCCACAGATTGAAAATCTGCGTGAAGGCGCGGTCATAGGTGTCTTGTTCGCTTTTCCGGTTGCCGTCTTGGTCATTGGCCTGGCTTTGCTGCTTTTTGGCGGCAATGGCCTGCAACAGCGCGCGGGTTGGTTGATCCATTAGTTTCAGATGATCGGGGTGGAATGGCTTGCCCGTCTGTATCTGGCGCACAGTGGGGGTCAAGGCCGCCTCAATCCGCTCTAGTTCATCGCTGGGCAAGACGTGCTTTAACCGGACATAGCCGTCGCGTTGATAGGCGGCAATGGCCGCATCAGGTAGATCATAGGATTGCGTCAGGATCGACATGTTGCATGGCCCTTGCTACACAAAAACTAGGTGGGGTCTGGTTCAGTAATAACGCGAAACCTTCCATAAATTGATTGAACGGTCAAATTTTTCCGGTTACTGATTGTGTCCTGTGAACGGGGCTGATTTACTGCGGATAACAGCAGTATGGGAAGGCGTATGAGCAAGATCAAAATGGGCATGGTCGGCGGCGGTGCAGGTGCCATGATCGGCGGCATTCATCGGATGGCAGCGCGCCTTGATGGTGAGGTTGATCTGGTCTGCGGTGCGTTTTCGTCTACCCCCGAAAAGGCAAAGGCATCAGCGGCCAAGCTTGGCGTGGCACCTGAACGCGCCTATGGCTCCTATCAAGAAATGATGGCCGCGGAGGCTGCCCTGCCTGCGGCGGAACGCATGGACTTTGTCTCGATCGTTACGCCCAATCATATGCACGCGCCTGTCGCCTTGGCCGCGTTGGCGGCGGGGTTTCATGTTCTGTCTGACAAGCCTGCCACCCGCACCGTTGCGGAGGCGCAGACCATTGCCGCCAAGGTCGCGGAAACCGGGTTGCTGTATGGGTTGACCCATAATTACAGCGCCTATCCCCTGATCAGTACCGCGCGGGACAAGATTGCAGACGGCGCGTTAGGGACGATCCGCAAAATCTGCGTTGACTATTTACAAGGCTGGTTAAGCGAACCTGCCGCCCCTGATAATAAGCAGGCCGCGTGGCGTGCCGACCCCACATTGGCGGGCCCTGCCGGGGCGATGGGGGACATCGGCTCCCACGCTGCGCAATTGGCTGAGGCTGTGACAGGCCACCGTCTGCGCCGGGTCAGTGGCCACCTATCAACCATTGTTGACGGGCGCGTATTGGATGATGATGCGGTGGTGTTGTTTGAAACGGACCAACAGGCCAAGGGTATTTTGAATGTCAGCCAGATCGCCACGGGGGAGGAGAACGGCCTTTCCATTCGTGTTTATGGCACCAAGGGCGGCCTTGAATGGCACCAGCAGGACCCTAACACCCTAACGCTGAAATGGTTGGATAACAGCCGCACAATATTGCGTACCGGTAATGATCATGCGGGCGTCATCGCGCAATCGCAAAGCCGGGTGCCGTCCGGCCACCCTGAGGCATTCTTGGAAGCGTTTGGTAATCTGTATCGAAACTTTGCCGCCAAGATACGGGCGGTACAGGCGGGCGAGGCCGCCCCGGCAACCGCCATTGTGCCGGATATTCATGATGCCGTGCATGGCATGGCAGTGATAGAGGCGGTAGTCGCGTCGTCGCAACATGATCATGCATGGACTGAGGTAAAGGCGTAATCAAATGCAGCAAATCAAAGGCCCGGCAATTTTTCTGGCGCAATTTGTGGGTGAAGACGCCCCCTTCAACAGTTTTGATGCCATGTGCAAATGGGCTGCGTCGCTGGGGTATAAGGGCGTGCAGGTCCCCACATGGGAAAGCTGCCTGATCGACCTTGAAAAGGCCGCGACCAGCCAAACCTATTGTGATGAATTAAAGGGCGTTGCCGCCAGCCACGGGATTGAAATCACCGAACTGTCCACCCATTTGCAGGGCCAGTTGGTAGCGGTGAATCCGGCCTATTCGACCTTGTTCGATGGCTTTGCAGCGCCGGGGGTGCAGAACAATCCTGCCGCCCGCACACAATGGGCCGTGCAACAATTGATGTGGGCCGCGCAGGCCAGCAAGAATTTGGGGCTGACCGCCCATGCCAGTTTTTCCGGTGCCCTGATGTGGCACACATTCTATCCGTGGCCCCAGCGCCCGGCCGGTTTGGTTGAGGATGGCTTTGCCGAATTGGCCAAACGCTGGACGCCGATCCTGAATGCATTTGACGATGCGGGGTGTGACCTGTGTTACGAAATTCATCCGGGCGAAGATTTGCATGATGGCGTGACCTATGAGCGGTTCTGGGAAGCAACCGGCAGGCATGAGCGCGCCTGCATCCTGTATGATCCCAGCCATTTCGTGCTGCAACAGCTCGACTATCTAAGCTTCATTGATATTTACCATGAGCGTATTCGCGCCTTTCATGTGAAGGATGCGGAATTCCGCCCCAATGGGCGATCCGGCGTTTATGGCGGCTATCAGGATTGGCGCGACCGTCCGGGCCGTTTCCGGTCATTGGGGGACGGGCAGGTTGATTTCCGCAGCATCTTCACCAAGCTGACGCAATATGGCTATCAGGGCTGGGCAGTGCTGGAATGGGAATGTTGTTTCAAACATCCCGAAGACGGGGCCGCTGAGGGCGCGCCCTTTATTGCTGATCACATTATTCGCCCGGCGGAAAAATCATTTGATGATTTTGCATCTGCCGGAACTGACGCAGATTTGAATGCCCAAATACTCGGTCTATAGAGTGGTCTATAGAACGTGTTGGGCGTAAAGAATTAGGGGGAATATCCATGTTGAAGAAAATCATGATCGGCCTGTTGATCGGCCTGCCCACATTGGCGGTGGCAGGGGCCGTGACCTTTGCCTATTTTTTTGGGTTTATTTTCCCGCAGATTGATGAAACGCCGCCTGCTGATTTCCCGACCGAATTGTCAGACAATGCGGTGCTGATCTTTGACAAGACCAACGGCTTTGTTCACAAAGACACATTGCCGGTTGCGCGCAAAATGTTGAATGACATTGCCGCTGCGAATGGGTGGGACATTTATCACACCAGCAATGGCGCGGTGATGAACCCCGACATGCTGGCCAAGTTCAAGCTGGTGGTGTGGAACAATACTTCAGGTACAACGTTAAGCGATGAACAGGGCGAAGCATTCCGCACATGGCTTACCAATGGTGGCGCGTTTGTGGGGCTTCATGCTGCGGGGGGCGACTTTTATTACAGCTGGAAATGGTACGTGAATGAGTTGATCGGCGCCCAGTTCGAAGGCCATACGATGAACCCGCAGTTTCAGGATGCCACCGTCATTAATGAAAATGACGCCAGCGGTTTAACCAGCCACATTCCCGCCCGTTGGGATGTGCCGTATGAAGAATGGTATGGCTTTGACAAGTCTGTACGCGGCAAATCCAATGTGCTGCTGTCACTGGACGAAAGCTCATACGATCCGAACGATGCCGGTATGGATGGGGGCGACCACCCCATTGCCTGGTGGCACATGATCGGTGAAGGCCGCGCGGTTTACAGCGCCATCGGTCACCAGCCTGATACCTATCTGATCCCCGAATATCACCGCTTTGTCGAAAAGGCGATGATCTGGGCGGGCCGGTTCTAGGGCGCGCAGCCTTAGGGCTGGGTGCGGGCAGCGGGGGAGTGGCTAGCAAAACCGATTGCGCAAAAACGCCAACCCGTCGCGGGCGACCTGTAATTCATCGTCAAAACAGTTGCGCCACAGGTTCGCCGCGCTGACCATGCCGGGGTCCAGCATCCCGAAACTTTCGATGACCAGCCAGTCATCATAGCCCGCATCGGCAAGGCCGTTCCTGGTGCCTTCCCAGTCAACCTGCCCGGTGCCCAGCGTGCCCCGATGGCTTTCCGACATATGCATGTGCATCAGATGGCCTGATTGGGCGAGGGCCTTGATCGCTGAACTTGCCTCTGGCTCCTCAATATTGGCGTGGTGGGTGTCGTACAAAACGCCGACATTATCCATGCCCACATCGTCACACATGCGGGCCGCATCCGCCGATGTGTTGATCAAATGCACTTCAAACCGGTTCAGAAATTCCAGCCCCAGCCGAACATTGAATTTCTGGCCATGTTCGGCGGCGGCGCGCAAATAATCCCGCGACCAGTTCCATTCGTCTTGGGTTGGGGCCTTGCCGGTAAATGCCTTATGCGCCTGATAAATACCCCCGATCAAAATATCTGAACCCATAAAGGCCGCTTCTTCGATGCGTTGTTTCAGGTAGGGCACGGATTTGGCACGTATAGCAGGGTCGGCGGCGATGGGGTTTACCTCATCGGGGATAAAGGTGGAACATGTGACGGCCAGCCCGGCATCCTCTGCGGTGCCGCGCAGCACGTTCAACTCATCGCGCGGCTGGCCACCGACCGGCACCTCAACCCCGTCAAAGCCGATGGCGGCAAGCTGGTCAATCAGGGGCGCGTGGCGGGCTGTGATATCGCCGCCCCAAAGCAGTAAATTCATACCGATGCGTCGGGTCATGGGCTGGTTCCTGATTGTTTTAGGGGGCAGAACGGGCTAGTTTGCTGGCAACGAAATATCGTGACATGCGGTGAACTTCAGGGGGCTATTATGACCGGACAATCGTCAACTCTCAATCTACGGTCTTTGTTTTTTATCGGCAATTTGTCGATCTTTATGATCGGCCTTGGCTTTGCCGTGCGGGCAAACATTGCCGCTGATCTTGAAACCGATATTTTCAGTGTGCTGGATGCTGCGCGGTCGGCATCGATGGTGGGTGAAGTGCTGGGCGCGACCTTTATCGGTTTTGCGCTGACTTTGTTGTTCGGTAGCGCGTTGGTTGATTTCATCGGCACAAAAATGATGATGTTGCTGGCCGCTGTTGGCTATCTTGTCGGCTCCATCGCGGTGATTGCCGCAACATTGATAGAGCCAAGCGCGATGGCCTATACGCTTGTCTATGGCGGGTTGTTGATGACCGGTTTTGGATGGGGCGCGGTTGAGGCGGCGTCAAACCCGATGATTGCGGCCCTGTTCCCCGATGAAAAGACCAAGCGTCTGAATATCCTTCATGCGTGGTGGCCTGCGGGCATTGTGGTTGGTGGCTTGACCGGGCTGGCGCTTGGCGCGTTTGACCTGAACTGGCAGGTCAATATGTTCATCCTGATTATCCCCGCCTTGCTGCTGTTCGTGCTGACCTTGCGGCAGGAGTTTCCCGTGACGGAACGCGTTGCAGCGGGTCTTAGCTATGGCGATATGTTTAGGGAGCTTGTCCGCTCCCCCAGTTTCTTTATTTGGGTGGGCTGTATGCTTGCCACTGCCTCGTCTGAGTTGGCGCCGGGCCAGTGGGTCGATATCACGTTAAGTAATGTTGTGGGAATGCAGGGCATTTTGTTGCTGATTTATGTCAGCGCCTTGATGTTTGTCATGCGCAGCTTTGCCGGGTTCTTCACCAGCTTCATGTCACCGATTGCCTTGTTGATGTTCGGATCAGCCTGTGCGGCGGTGGGGCTTTATACCCTGTCCATCTCAACCAATCCGGTTGGGGCCTTTGCGGCGGCGACTGTGTGGGGCATCGGGGTGTGTTACATGTGGCCGACCATGTTGGCGGTGACATCGGAACGCTATCCCCGTGGCGGTGCGCTGTTCCTTGGCATCATGGGCTTTACCGGTGGGATGGCGATCCAGTTCGTTTTGCCTGAATTGGGCGCGATTTTTGACCGTGCCAAAATCGAAGCGGCTGGCAGTCTTGAAAAACTTCAGGCGATGAGTGGCGCTGAGCTGGCTGAAGTGATCCGCTATGCGTCAGTGGAATCGTTCCAGTCCGTTGCCGTGATCCCGCTGGTGTTGATCCCCATATTCGGGGCCATCTGGCTGTATGATCGCAGTAAGGGCGGCTATAAGCCAAATGTGATCGGTGACGCTGCTGAATAGGGCGTCTATGCAGCCGACCTAAAAGAAAAGCCCGGCATTGCGACCGGGCTTTTTGGTTTCTCAGCAATGCCGGGTAAAGATCATATTACCCCTGCTTTGACCTGTTTGACCGCATAATCAACCGCGCGGGCCGTCAGTGCCATATAGGTCAATGACGGGTTCACGCAGGATGATGATGTCATGGCCGACCCGTCGGTGACGAACAGGTTGGGCACGTCATGCACCTGATTCCATTTGTTCAGGACAGAGTCTTTGGGATCGTGGCCCATGCGGGCGGTGCCCATTTCATGAATGCCCAATCCCGGCACGCTCATTTCATCCATCGTGATGGTGAACAGTGCGCCTGCGGCCTTCAGCATTTTTTCTGCCTGCGTTGCCATATCGGTGCGCATTTTCACTTCGTTCGATGTCCAGTCGTAGTTGAAGCTAACCTGCGGCATCCCGAAACGATCAAGCTGATCTGCATTCAGCATCATGCGGTTGCCGGCGGCGGGCAATGCCTCGCCAAAGCCGCCAAACCCGATGCCCCACGGGCCGGGCTTGGTCACGCGTTCCTTATAGTTTTTGCCAAAGCCGGGCAGTTTGCCCAGCGTGGTCCAGTCAAGCCGCAGCGCCATGCCCTGATAGCCGTAACCACGGGTGAAGTTCACATCCGCGTCTTCGCCATCCACATTGCGGAAGCGGGGAATATACAGCCCGTTGGGCCGGTTGCCATATTGGATGGTGTCAAGGTCATGGCCCAACACACCCATTGCTGACAGCCCATAGGTGTGGTCCATCAAATAACGGCCCAGCGCACCGCTATTGCCGCCAATCCCGTTCGGGTGTTTGGCTGATTTTGAATTCATCAGAATTTGTGTGGACCCAATGGTGGACGCGCACAGGAACACCAACCGGGCTGAAATTGTTTCGGCCTGCATGGTGTTGGCATCAATGCATTTCACGCCGGTAATGCGCCCGGTCTGATCATCATGGATCAGTTCCTTCACAACCATATTGGCCTGCAGGGTCAGGTTGCCTGTGGCCTCTGCGGCGGGCAGGGTCGTGCTTTGCGTTGAAAAGTATGATCCGGTGGAACAGCCGCGATGACACGGGCCGCAATAATGGCAGGCCGACCGTTCACCCCAGTCATAGCTTTTATCTTCTGTCAGGATAGCGGCACGACCAATGGTGACGCGGATATGGGGGTATTTCTTTTCCACCTGCCGCTTGAACCGTTTTTCAGGCGCGGTCATTTCCATTGGCGGCAGGAATTCACTATCGGGCAATTGGGGTAGCCCTTCGGCCTGTCCGGTTACGCCGATATAGCGTTCGACATAGCTGTACCAATCCTTGATATCCGCATAACGGATCGGCCAGTCGATGCCATGCCCGTCCTTTTTGTTGGCTTCAAAATCAAGGTCGGAAAAACGATAGACCTGCCGTCCCCATGTCAGGGACCGGCCCCCGACCTGATAACCACGGATCCAATCAAACGGTTTGTCTTCATCGCGAATATAAGGATCGTCCTTGTCATTGACAAAGAAGTGCCGGGTCATTTCTGAAAAGGCATAACAACGGCTTTGCACCGCATATTCATCAGTGTAGAGGTCGCGCGGGTTTTTGCCAAAATAGGGCTCCTCCCACGGGGCGACATGTTCACCCTGATAGCCGTCGCCGTGGGGCATCTCGCCGCCGCGTTCCAGCATCAGAACCTTAAAGCCCTTTTCGGTCAGCTCTTTCGCGGCCCAGCCGCCCGTAATGCCCGAACCGATGACGATCGCATCATATTTGTTGGTTGCGTCCATGCTCATCCCCAATACTCCCTACGCACCAAGGCCATGCAGGCTGGGTGCCCAGCTTGGCTGGCCCGGTTCAAGTTGTGTTGTGCCTTCGAAGTATCCGGCCATGTGGTTGTACCGCAGAATGTCATTGGCGCCGACTTCCGACAGGAAGGTGCCGCACAAGGTCAGCTCCTTCATCTGGCAAATGAACGGGGCATCGCCGTCATAAGTGGCGTTGATGAAACTGCCGGGGCTGTACCATTCAGCGGCAGAGGCAGCAGATTCCATCCCTTCAAGGGTTTTGATCTGGGCACCTTCATCCTGATCCATAAACCCGTGGCCCAACATTGTGTCGATTTCGCTGATAAAGCGTCGACGTTCATCATCGCGCAAATAGTGATGGGCCATCAGCTCAATAAAGGCAGGGGCACCGGCATCAACCGCGCCGGGCGTGTCGGTGCGTGGGATGATCAAATCAGCGATGCGTGTGACCAGTGCCCGTTGGGCATCGGTAAACAGCACCAGCGGCTTGTCGATGAATGTGGGGTTGTCGCGCAAAAAGGCGTGATGTTCATGGGTCATGGCCAAGGCGCCCGTATTGGCGGCAAGCAGGCCACCGGCGCTCCACAAGGCAAGCTGAATAAAGCTGCGGCGATTGACGTTTGCGGGTGAGTTGCTCATTTTGCGCGCCTCCAGAATATTGCGCCGATCAGCAGCGTCAGGATCATGATCAATAGACCGCCCGCCAAGGCGACCGGAAAGCCAAAGCCGTACCATGGTACAACCGTACCGATGGCCATCAGGATCTGGAACACCACATAGGCCCATTCCCAATCAGTGCTGAGGTAAAGGCTGTGAAACAGCTCCCCCACCGGTGCGGCCAGAAAATAAAGGAACAGGCCCGTTACCAGCCCTGCAATCAAACTGCGCCGTAACGCCGGATGTCCTGTCATGCTGTTTCCCCCTACTTGCGTTGGATTGTGTGCGCTGAATTGTTACGCGCCGATCCATGTGCGCCAAAGTGTAGGCCAAGGATCAGTGTCTGCAAGCGTGTTGCGCCATCATTGATAAAAATTGATTGAATGATCAAGAAAAAACAGTGAATCCGCTGAAATAATTCGCAATAATCTGAAATTAGGCGCAACAATCGGCAATCTAGAGCAACAAATTGCGCCTTTCTTTGTTGCGCCGAATTGGGTAGCCAAGAAGGGCGTTATTAAAACCAAATTGCGAGGCGCTATGTGCGGCATTGTCGGTGCGATTGCACCAGAAGATGTAACCGAAACCCTGTTGACCGGTCTGAAGCGGCTGGAATATCGCGGCTATGATTCTGCGGGGCTGGCTGTATTCGGTGCCGATCAGGGCATCACGCGCCTGCGCCGCATGGGCAAGGTTGCGGGGCTTGAAGAAGCCGTCAACGATGCCGGGGCCAGTGGGCTGATCGGGATTGCCCACACACGTTGGGCCACCCATGGCGAACCGGCCGAGAAAAACGCCCATCCCCATCAGGGGGAGCCGTCATTGTGTTTGGTTCATAACGGCATTATTGAAAATTATGTGGCGCTGAAATCTGATTTACAGGGTGCCGGCGTCAGCTTTACATCCGATACGGATTCCGAAGTGCTGGCCCATCATCTGGCCGCCCAATTTAACGGGCGCGCAGATAAGGCCGTTGCCCCGACCGCGACCGATGTTGCCGCCGCCCTTGAAGAGGTTGAGGGCGCCTATGCCCTTGCCATCATGGTTGAGGGGTTCACTGACCGCTTGATGCTTGCCAAACATGGCTCCCCCCTTGTGGTGGGGTTTGGTGATGGGGCGGCCTATATCGCCTCCGACCCGATGGCGATTGCGGGCAAGGCTGATCGCTTTGTATTTTTGGAGGACGGTGATTGCGGTGTGCTGACCCGCGATGGCGTAACCCTGGTGGATGCCGCCGGTAATGCTGTTGACCGTCCCGCCAAACCATTGATGGTTGACCCGCAGGATGCCGATAAAGGCAATTACGAACATTATATGCTCAAAGAAATACATGAGCAGCCGGCAGCCATCGCCCGCACATTGGAAGGCCGCATTGAAGGCACACGCATTGCCACCGGCACCTTGCCCGATGTGGCGCGGTTGGCGTTGGAACAGGCGCGGATGGTGCATATTGTGGCGTGCGGCACCTCCTATCACGCGGGGCTTGTCGCGGCCTATTGGTTGGAACGCTATGCAGGCGTGTCCGCAATGGTTGAGATCGCCAGCGAGTATCGTTATCGCCAGCCCCATGTGGCGCAGGATTCGATCATGGTGGTGATCAGCCAGTCAGGCGAAACCGCCGACACATTGGCGGCGCTGAAAATGGCCAAGGGGTTGGGCTATCTGGCCCGCATCGCCATTTGCAATGTCAATCAAAGCTCCATCGTGCGGGAGGCGGATCACGCCTTGTTGACCCATGCGGGGCCTGAAATCGGCGTTGCCTCAACCAAGGCGTTTACAACCCAACTGACCGCCCTGTTGATGATGACCGCCCTGATGCCGCGCGTCAGCGATGCGCATAAAGAACAGATGACAACAGCCTTGCGCGAATTGCCGATGGTGGTGGAGCGTATCTTGTCATTGGATGAGGATATTCGCGGCATGGCCGCGGCGATTGCCAATCGGCCCAATGCACTGTTCTTGGGGCGGGGGGAGCAATATCCCGTCGCGATGGAAGGGGCGTTGAAGCTGAAGGAAATCAGCTACATCCATGCGGAGGCCTATGCCGCGGGTGAGTTGAAGCACGGCCCCTTGGCGCTGATTGATGCGACCATGCCGGTGATTGTGGTCGCGCCAGATAATGAGTTGGTTGATAAGCTGAAATCAAACCTGGAAGAAGTGCGCGCCCGTGGCGGTGCCCTGTATGTCTTTGCCAGTAAGGAGGCACAGGTTAATCCAGAAGGGTTGGCCGGACTGGTGACCATGCCGCGTGTGGGGGATTTTGCAGCCCCCATCGCCTATACATTGCCGCTGCAATTATTAAGCTATCATGTCGCCCATATTCGCGGGACAGATATTGATCAGCCGCGCAATCTGGCCAAATCCGTGACGGTGGAATAGATCATGACACAGCCTGCGACAGACCTTGTTACAGCACCCGCCTATGTATATGCGCGATTGACGGTTCAGGATTTCGCGCCATATATCGAAAAATATGCGATGCCGTTTCAAACTGTGTTGGCGCAGTTTGACGGCACGGTATTAAGCGCGACCACTGATGCTGAAATGCTGGAAGGGGTCAGCGATGGCAATTGGACGGTGCTGTTGCAGTTCCCGTCATTGGCGCAGGCCAAGGCATTCTATCATTCTGATGACTATGCGCCGCTGATCAAAACCCGCGTTGAGGAGTTGAAGACCAGCGGTCACATTATGGTGTTGCCGGGGATGCCACCGGCGGTCTAGTCGCGCCCTATATTAGTGGCATGCCGCTAAGATATTGGTGGAACATCATGGCGACGACAAACAGGCCCAGCCCGATGGCAACAACCGCCACGTCGCGCCCGAAGCTGTATTTTTCCGTTGCGCCCTTGGCCTTCTTGGTGGCCAGCATGTCCACCAGTGCATAAATACCAAAGCTGGCAAAAATCATAACCGACATCGTATCGCCATTGGCGATCAAGTGAACGGCGGCCCACAACAACACCGCCGTCAATTGCGGATGGGGCAGCAGCTTGCTGATATTGCTTTTCAGGCTTGATGCCACAAACAGGATAAAGGCGAAGGGCATGACGACCTTGGCTGTTGTCAGGGCATAGTCCGGTGGCGTCCACAGATTATTTTCGTTGCCTGCCGTATGACCGATCACGATCAACACAAAGCCGATGATCGAAATGACGGAAATCACGCCCTTATAGCCGTTCTCACCCTTCCAATTATACAGCGGCTCTTTCAGTGGTGTGATGGGCAACAGGTGAATGGCGAAAAAGATAATCAACCCGGCGATCAGCATGGTCATGGTTACAGCCTCCCTCTTTTTATGAGGGGAATCCTAACACCGATTCGCCATATAGAAAGGGCGGCAGTAGCGGAATTTGCCTATAAATTGTCGATGAAGGGCGCGTGACGGCGCGCGATTGCGGCCCGATCCCCCTTGTTCGGATGGCGTGCGGGGCACCAAATCAACAGTTGGGTTAGTTGCTGGTTTCGTACAGGCCCTTATAAAGCCCGCCTTTTTCCAACAGGTCGGCATGGGTGCCCTGTTCCACAATGCGCCCGTCAGCCACAACGCAGATCATGTCGGCATTGATAATGGTGCTTAACCGATGGGCGATCATGATGGTGGTGCGGCCTGTTTTCAGGCGGTCCAGCGCGTCTTGCACCTTGCGTTCAGATTCGGTGTCGAGCGCGCTTGTCGCCTCGTCCAACAGCAGGATGGGCGCGTCCTTCAACATGGCGCGCGCGATGGCGATGCGTTGCTTTTGTCCGCCGGACAGTTTTTCGCCCGCTTCGCCCACTGTGGTTTGATACCCTTCAGGCAATTGACTGATAAAGTCGTGGGCAGCGGCGCCCTTGGCAGCGGCGATAATCTCATCCTGGGTCGCATCGGGGCAGCTATAGGCGATGTTGCTGGCGATGGTGTCGTCAAACAGGAACGGGTCTTGACTGACCAAGCCGATATTGGCGCGCAGGCTGTCTTGCGTCAGCGCGCGTAAATCCTGCCCATCCAGTGTAATGCTGCCATCTGTGGCATCAAAGAAACGCGGGATCAGGTTAAGGACTGTTGACTTGCCGCCGCCGGACGGGCCGACAAGGGCAACCGACTGACCCGGCTTGATATCCAGATCAATCTTGTTCAGCGCCACCGTGCCATCATCATAGGTATAGGCTACATTGTTGAAGGCGATTGCCCCATCAACCTTTTCAAGTGCGATGGCGTCCGGTGCGTCCTGTACCTTTAACGGACGGTCCATTAACGAGAAGACGCGCACCGCAGCGGCGACCCCTTCTTGTAAGGCGGCATTGATGGTGGCGAGGTTTTTTAGTGGCCGGTAGGCCAGCATCATGGCCCCAAGGAAGGAAACGAAATGGTTCAATTCCATCTCGCCCATTTGTGCTTTCCAGCCTGCAAACAGGATCACCCCTGCAATGGCAATGCCGGTGAACCCTTCTGTGATGGGGCTGGCACCTGACCGGATGCGGACAGCCTTGATCAGGAATTTCAGGCGACGATTGACGGTGGTGCGCAAACGGTTGGTTTCAAAATCCTCGCGCCCATAGGCCTTCACGGTGCGCACGCCGCCCAGTGTTTCGGTCAACACGGTGGCTAGATTGCCGGTTTCTGACTGGATGGACGTGGCTGCCTTGCGCATACGTTTGCCGATATTGCGGATAAAGCCGCCGACGATGGGCGCGATGACCAGCGCGATGATGGACAATTGCCAATCCTGATAGACCATCACACCGATCAGGGCGATCAGCTTTGTAACGTCCGATGCGGCACCGGTAATTGATTTTGATACGGTGTTGCGCATGACAGACGCGTCATACAGAAAGCTGGACATCAGCTTGCCCGTATGGACGCGCAACAACCAGCCAAGATCCGCAATGATAAAGCGGTTGAACAAATCGATTTGAATGGCGCTGACAATCCGTTCCCCCACGCCTGCCATCAATACCGCCTGCCCATAGGACGCGGCGGCCTTGACGATCATCACCACCATCACGGCGGCGGGGATCACGAACAGCATGCTGGGGTCTTTTTCCAAGAACAACAGATCAATGGCAGGGTCCAAAAGATAGGCCGTGGCCCCTTCGGTCGCTGCGACCAGCACCATGAACAGCACCGCAAGCGACAGCGCACCAAGATGATCACGCACATAGGATTTGATGATACGTTTCATCACCGGCCATGTGCGGGTTTCCCCGGTTGCCACCAATAGGGCACCAAGCTCGTCATTGATGGCGGGCGTTGCGGCAGACGCAGCGGTCTGCGCCTTGTCGTTTGTCTCAGTTTGTGCGGTCACGAGGTCCGACTCACTTCATCCGTTTGTGATCAGTGTAATATAGGGATGAATGCCCGTTTCGCCAAAATATAGATCGCGGCATGGGGTCATAGGACGGTTCTTGGCCAAAACAAAAGAAAAAGCCCCGCTCTGCAAGAGCGAGGCTTTAATCAGGGTCATTTTCCTAAATGCGGTTTAGGTCCCTGTCAGCTTGATAGCCGGACCACGCATTCAGGATATCATTAAAGAACTTCGAACAGGCCAGCTGCGCCCATGCCGCCACCAACACACATGGTGGTCACAACATATTTGGCACCGCGGCGCTTACCTTCGATCAATGAATGACCAACCATACGCGCACCGGACATACCATAAGGATGACCGATAGAGATGGCGCCACCATTGACGTTCAACAGCTCGTCAGGAATGCCCAACTTGTCACGGCAGTACAGAACCTGCACCGCAAACGCTTCGTTCAATTCCCACAGACCGATATCGTCCATGGTCAGGCCGTTCTTTTCCAGCAGTTTCGGAATGGCGAAAACCGGACCGATGCCCATTTCATCAGGGGCAGTACCGGCAACGGCCATGCCGCGATAGGCACCAAGCGGGGTCAGGCCACGCTTTTCAACTTCCTTGGCTTCCATCAGAACGGATGCTGACGCACCATCGGAAAGCTGCGAGGCGTTACCGGCGGTGATGTGCTTGCCTTCGGTGATGACCTGGCCGCCCTGGAATACGGGCTGCAGACCGGCAAGCGATTCGGCTGTTGTGCCGGGGCGATTGCCTTCGTCTTTTTCAAGGGTCACTTCCTGCTGGGTCACTTCACCTGTTTCTTTGTTCTTCAGGTTCATAACGGATGTCAGGGGCACAATCTCGTCGTCGAACTTGCCAGCTTCCTGTGCAGCGGCCGTACGGGCCTGTGACTGTGCCGCATAGGCATCTTCGTCTTCGCGCTTCACGCCATAACGTTCACCAACCACTTCGGCGGTTTCCAACATGGCCATGTAAAGCGGCAGATTATTGGCCAGCAACCACGGATCGGGGCTGACGAACATCTGACCTGTCTGGTTCATGGAGATGCTTTCCACACCGCCACCAACGGTCACGTCCATACCGTCAGAAATGATCTGCTTGGCAGCAGTGGCAATCGCCATCAGGCCAGAGGCACACTGGCGGTCCATTGACTGACCGGCAACTGTTTCGGGCAGACCGGCGCGCAGCAATGACTGGCGAGCGGGGTTCTGGAAGGCAGTACCCATCTGGATGGCGGCACCCATGATCACATCTTCGACTTCTGCGCCGTCAATGCCTGCACGTTCGACCGCGTGTTTGATGGCGTGGCCGCCAAGGGTCGGGGTGGGGGTGTTGTTGAAGGCACCGCGATTGGCTTTACCAATCGGGGTACGGGCTGTTGATACGATCAGGGCTTCACGCATGATTTATCTCCTGAGAATTTGTCAGATATACCGACGATTCTTGGGGTGATATTTTGTCAGCCCCACAAACTGCCAGCGAATTCGAGGCGTGTTATCGGCTGAATCCCGCCCGGATGCAAGCAATTTACGGCGTTGGGCGCTATATTTTGGCACGTAACATGCCAAAATAAGCGGAATTTGTGACTTTTGTGGGGTTTTGCCCCTGATCGGGCAGGGCCTTGCCCCCAATCAGGCGCGGATTAACCCTTGATCGCGGCGATCTCGTCAGGGCCAAAGCCCAGATCCGCCAGCACCTCATCCGTGTCGGCCCCGGCCTGCCGCGGCTCAATCCTCACATTGGCGGGCGTGCCACCAAAGTTGATCGGGTGGCGGATGGCCCGGTAGGTGCCCACATCGGGATGCTCACGCTGTTCGAAAAAGTCGATGCTTTGCATGTGGGGGTCGTCTTGCACTTCGGCCATTTTGTTAAAGCGCATGACCGGAATATTGGCAGCGGCCAGAATTTCCAACCACTCATCAGTGGTTTTGGTCTGCGCCACTTCTTCGATAATGCCGTATAGGGCGCCGGTGTTTTCGGTACGCTTTTCATAGGTTGCAAAACGCTCGTCCTGAAATACGCCGGGGCGGCCACCCAATTCAAAGAACTGTTCCCACTGATCATCGGAATAGGGCAGGATGCCGATATAGCCGTCCTTGGTCTTATAGGGTTTACGTCGCGGATTGATGGAGCGCGTGTAGGCCACCCCATAGGTGGAAGGGACGAAGGTCTGCCCATACAGGTTTTCAACCATGTTCATATGGGTGACGGTTTCGAACATCGGTACTTCGACAAATTGGCCCTCGCCCGTCCGTTCCTTGTGAAACAGCGCGGCGATGGTGGCATAGGTGCCGTACAGCCCGGCGGTCTTGTCCGCGACCAGTGTGGGCATATAGCTTGGCTCTGTCCCGTCGCGCAGGGGCAACAGGTCCGCAAGGCCGGAGGCGCATTGCACCAGATCATCATAGGCCTGACGGCCATCATAGGCACCGCCGGCGCTGAAACCACAGCAATGGACATAGACGATGCCGGGATTGATTTTCTTGACGTCTTCATAGCCAAAGCCCAACCGTTCCATACCCGCAAGCCGGACATTGTGGAAAAACACGTCGGCGTCCTTTAACAGGCGGCGCATGGCTTCCTTTGCCTCGTCATTTTTCAGATCAAGGTTCAGGGATTTCTTGTTGCGGTTCAGCGCCATAAAAATCGGGCCCATGCCCTTGGCCGGGCTTTTGCCCGCATAGCGCATGGTGTCACCCTTGCCATTTTCGATCTTGATCACGTCTGCGCCCAAATCCCCCAAAATTTGGGTAGAGAGCGGGCCAAACACGACCGATGACATATCCACGACCTTGACCCCGGCCAATGGACCGGTTGCTTTTGCTTGTTCTGACATTGGGTGCCTCAACTAAATTTGCATGTTCTGTAATTTCGCTGGGCCTGTTTTGTCACGCGCGAGGGGCAGGGGCAAGAGGGGAAGTGCGAGCGAGGACGAGGGGGAAGTGCGTGGGGCGTGGTCGCATCATGCGTGACCCACAAACAAAAACCCCGCCCGGGCGAACCGGACGGGGTTTTGATGTTCAGTCTGTCAGCCGGGATCAGCCGGAAATGGCTTTGGCCAATTCGGCGCGCGCCACAACGTGGTGATGCACTTCATCGGGGCCATCAGCAAAGCGCAGGGTGCGCTGGTTGATGTACATGTCAGCCAGCGGCGTCCATTGCGAAATACCCGTGGCACCATGAATTTGCATGGCATCATCGATGATCTTGCAGACCCGCTCAGGCACCATGGCTTTCACCATTGAAATCCAAACACGCGCTTCGCGGTTGCCCATCACGTCCATGGCTTTAGCAGCCTTCAGCACCATCAGGCGCATGGCTTCTATTTCGATACGGGCGCGGGAGAGTTTCTCCATATTGCCGCCCAGCTTGATCAATTCCTTACCGAACGCTTCACGTGATGTGCCGCGCTGGATGAACAGATCAACCGCCTTTTCTGCAGCGCCGAGTGAGCGCATGCAGTGATGAATACGGCCCGGGCCGAGACGCAGCTGCGAAATTTCAAAGCCGCGGCCTTCGCCCAGCAGAATGTTATCGGCAGGCACGCGCACATCGGTAAAGCGGATATGCATATGACCGTGGGGGGCATCATCCTTGCCGAACACGCACATCGGGCCGAGGATATCGACGCCGGGGGTGTCTTTGGGCACCAGAATCTGTGACTGCTGCAGATGGCCGGGGGCATCGGGGCTGGTCTTGACCATGACGATCATGATCTTACAGCGGGGATCACCGGCACCAGAGGCAAAGTATTTCTCGCCATTGATAACCCATTCGCCATTATCCAGCACAGCTTTACACTGCACATTCTTGGCATCTGATGAGGCCACATGGGGTTCTGTCATCACGAAGGCAGAGCGGATTTCACCGTTCAACAGCGGCTTGAGCCATTGTTCTTTCTGCTCAGGCGTGCCGACACGTTCCAGAACTTCCATATTCCCTGTATCAGGGGCAGAGCAGTTCATGGATTCAGACGCCAACGGGCTTTTGCCAAGCTCGGCAGCGATATAGGCATAGTCGAGGTTCGACAGACCTTCGCCGGTTTCGGCATCAGGCAGGAAGAAGTTCCAAAGACCGGCAGCCTTGGCCTTGCTTTTCATTTCTTCAAGAATTTCAAGCTGACCATCGACATAGGACCAGCGGTCGGCGCGACCTTCGCCAAGGGCGTGGAATTCCTTTGCCTGTTCGATCACATTGTCACGAATATGGGCCTTCACAGCTTCGTAAAGCGGCAGGGCCTTATCGGACATGCGCAGGTCATTCATTTCTGTTTGCACATCTTCTGTCATGTATCTCTCCTAAAATAGAGCGGTTGCGGTTATGGATGCCCCCGAAATTTGAGGGCGATTGTGAAAAGCGGTTGGGAATGGCCCAGATAAAACGGGGAGGCGACAAGGCCCCCACACCGTACAAATCTGGTTTGCATCCCCTGAAATATCGTTTTCCGGGTCTATGGCGCCCGGATTGCCGTTCGAGCGGCGTTACCTTGGGGCAAGCGTGAGTTTTATTCAAGCGTGATGTGTTTGGAAATGATCTGAATCAGTCTTTACTGAGGTTGTGTCCGCAGGTCAGCGCGCGGCGACCTTAGCAAGTGCCGCCGCAGCAATCCTCCAACAAATACTCAATCAGGCCCTGCATGGCGGTGACATCCGCCGTATAGATGATGGAACGGCCCTGACGGTTGGGGGTAATCAGCCCGGCATTGGTCATTTCCTTCAAGTGAAAGGACAATGTGGGGGGCGATACGTTCAATTTTTCGTTCAGGGCACTAACGGCCAGCCCCGCCTTGGACGGGTCGTCCTGATTATGGGCCTTCACAAGCTCCCGAAAAATAGTCAATCGAGTGTCCTGCGCCAGCGCGCTTAACAATGTTACGGCGGTTTTTTGTTTCATAATTCGAAAATAGTCGATCTTTGTGTGCGCCGCAACCGCTTGCGCTTGTCACAAAAGGCGGCAAAGGGGGCGTGACAACAAGGGGATTGCCCGTGACAAAAGGGTTGGTGTGATTAAGCCGCATCGGCTTATGCGCATGTGCCTGCTAAAAGCCCGGACATGAGTGCCGCTGACCTTCAGTGGCAAGCGATTGCAGATTAGCGTTCTTGGGTCTTTTTGATAACGCAGCAGATTGCAAACGCGTTATTGAGAAAGAGTCTGATGACCAACCTGCTTGAGGGCCTGCCGGCCCAAGCTGCAGCGCTGAAAGCGCGCGGCATTGAAAAACTGACACCCGTTCAGGAAGCTGTAATCAATCCCGCCCTTGTGGGCCGCGATATGCTTGTATCTGCCCAAACCGGGTCAGGTAAAACTGTTGCGTTCGGCCTTGCCATGGCCCCTGTTCTGATGGCGGGCGAGGATGAGTTTGGCGTCGCCGGGCCGCCCTTGGCACTGATTATTGCCCCCACGCGTGAGCTTGCCCTGCAGGTCACGCGCGAGCTTGAATGGCTGTTCGCATCCAGCAAGGCGCAGTTCGCCACCTGTGTGGGCGGTATGGACATGCGTACCGAACGGCGCAATCTGGCGCGCGGCGCACATATTGTTGTCGGCACGCCGGGCCGTTTGCGTGACCATATTGAACGTGGCTCGCTCGACCTTGGGTCTGTTGAAGCCGTCACCCTTGATGAAGCCGATGAAATGCTTGATCTGGGTTTTCGTGAAGACCTTGAGCTGATTTTGGATGCCGCCCCTGATCAACGCCAAACATTGCTGTTTTCAGCAACGGTGCCCGCGGCGATTTCAAAAATGGCAAAGCGTTACCAGCGTGATGCCGAACGCGTTGTTGTAAAGGCCGAAGGCGGCCAACATGCAGACATCACCTATAAGGCGCTGACGGTTGCCCCGCGCGATACCGAAAACGCCATTGCCAATGTGCTGCGGTTCTTCGAACCTGAAAGCTGCATCATCTTTTGCGCCACGCGAGAGGCTGTGAACCGGTTGACCAGCCGCTTTACCAATCGCTGGTTTGGCGTTGTGGCCCTTTCGGGTGAATTAAGCCAGACAGAACGTAGCCGGTCGCTGCAGGCGATGCGTGACGGGCGCGCCCGGATTTGTATTGCGACCGATGTCGCCGCACGCGGGATCGACCTGCCCAATCTTGATTTGGTTATCCATGCGGATCTGCCGCAAAATGCCGACACCATGTTGCATCGGTCGGGCCGTACAGGCCGCGCCGGTCGTCAAGGCGTCAGCGTTGTGATCGTGCCGCAGACCATGCGTAAAAAGGCAGATCGTCTGCTGCATTTCGCCAAGGTTGAAGCCACATGGGAAACACCCCCCGGCCCCGAAGAAATTCTGGCCCGCGATCAGGAACGTATGGTTGCTGCTGCCAAGCTGGAAGTACCTGCCACCGAAGAAGAAACAGCGGTTGCCAATCAGCTATTGTCTGAAGTGAACCCGGTTGATGTGGCGGTTGCCTTTATGCGCCAGCGCCAGTCCGGCCTGTCTGCCCCAGAGGAGCTGCGTGACATCAAGGATGGCGACAAGGCCCCGGTAAAGGGGGAAACAAGCCGTTTCTCAACCTCCGTCTGGGTTAGCCTGTCAGTTGGCAAACAACATCGCGCCGAACCCAAATGGCTGGTCCCCGTTCTGTGTAAATCAGGCGGGTTAAGCAAGGGTGACATCGGTGCCATTCGTGTGCAGAAAAACGAAACCTATGTCGAAATTGACAGTGCCGCGATTGATGCGTTTATGGCAACCATTGCCCCGAAACATTTGCTGGAAGACTCGATCAAGGTTGATCGTCTGAAAGCTGCGCCCAAGGGCATTGAATTGCCGGCGCGTGAAGGCGGACGCCCGCACCGCAAGGGCGGCGGCGGCTATAAGGGCCGGACTGACAGTTCCGGCGGTTTCAAAGGACGCGGCAAACCCGGCGGCAAGCCCGGCGGCTTTAAAGGGCGCGGTAAACCCGGCGGCAAATCCGAAGGCAAGCCTGAAGGCAAACCTGTCGGCAAGTATAAGGGCAAATCCGGCGGCGGCTATAAGGGTAAAAAATCCGACTAATCCGCCCTTGGGTCTTGCGGTTCAGTGCAAAGCTTGTCAGCCTTCCTGTCAGGGAAGAATCAACTGACGGTGAGGGCACATGATCACAACAGAACGAACCCACGGCACCTTGCTGATCAATTTTGATGATGGCGATAAAAACATCCTGACCATTGATGCGGTCACCAGCCTGTATGAATTATTGATCGGGCTGGAACGGGATGAAGGCGTCAAAAGCCTGATCATTCAGGGTAATGACAAGGCGCTGTCGGTTGGTCTGGACAACAAGATCGTCCTGCAAAATTCTGATCGTGCTGACAGAATGCGCTCCATGATGGGGGCAATCTTGCGGCTGCTTTATCTGGGACATTTGCGGGTGATCACCATCGCCAGTGGCCATGCCACAGCGGCGGGGGCCATGTTGTTATTGACCGCAGATCACCGCATTGGCGTTAGCGGGCCGGGCAAGATCGGCCTGTCAGAAGTGCGTGTCGGGCTTGATGTGCCCAAGGCCACCCAGCAACTTGCCAAGGATCGGTTGATTGTACCGGCGCAATATCCGGCAACGGCGTTGGGCCGTCTTTATGATTACGACACCGCCCATAAGGTCGGCTATTTGGACGAAGTTGTGGCCGATCGGGCCGCTGCGCTTGATGCGGCCTATGATTTGGCGGCAGAGCTGAACAAAATTTCCAGCAAGGGCTATCGCGCGACGAAGCGGGGTATGCGGCAGGCCTTTGATCGTTTGACCGCATAGCGCGGCCTGCCTTCGTATTTGTGACATTTTCGGCTGATGCTGTTATATGAGACTTGTATCTCACCACTAACACTTGGCCGTGTCCCCCATGCCCCATGTCAAAATTGCCCCGGACCTGAACTTGCAGTCGGGCCGTATCGCCCAAAAACAACGAACCCGCCGCAAGATCATTGATGGTGCCATTCGTTTGATGGCAGCAGGGATGGTTCCGTCGATGGAACAGATCGCGGCGGAGGCGGGCGTCTCCCGCGCGACGGCCTATCGTTACTTCCCGAACAGTGATTTCTTGATGGCCGAAGCGGCGCTTGATGTCGGTATGCCGTTGGCTGATGAAGTTTTGGCGGGGCAGGACGGTGCCTCGGTAGAGCAGCGTGTGGCGATTGTGGATCAATTGTTCCATGACATGTTCACCGTGAATGAACCGTTGATGCGCCTGATGTTGTCCGAAGGGCACAAGCTGCGTGCCCATGACCCTGACCATAAAACCCCGATCCGGCAGGGCAGGCGTATGCCGCTGATTGCGGCGGCCTTGGCGGGGCATGAGGGGGCGCTTGACCCGGCAATGGCGGACCGTTTGACCAAGGCATTGTCGCTGATTATCGGCCCCGAAGGGATGATCGTGACGATGGATGTGTTGGGTATTGGCGATGACGAGGCCCGCGCCCTGAAGCAATGGATGATCGCCACATTGATTGGTGCGGCGCGTGACGCTTCATGATTGCGCGCGTTTGCGCCATCCCATAAGCTGCACCTGTAAAGCTATTAAAGAAAAAATATATTCAGGGGATACTTCATGCTGACACCGGCTGATGACTACCCGGTTCACCAAACGGCTGAACCGATTGCCTTTGCGGGCACAGACCGTAATTTCTATGACCGCTTTTTCTATAATGCGATGAATGATGATGGCAGCTTCTTTATGGCGGTGGCCTTCGGCGTTTATCCGCAGCTGGATATTATGGATGCCAGCGTGTCTGTTATTCATAACGGGCAGCAATATAATCTGCACGCATCAAAACATATGAAGGGCGACCGGTTGGATATGACGGTCGGGCCGATCAGCATCAGCATTGATAAGCCGATTGAACAAACCACAATCTCAATCACTGATAATGATAGCCCGATCAGCGGCTCCATGACCCTGACGACGCGGCATTTTCCGATTGAAGAACCGCGCTTCACCCGCCGTGTCGGCACGCGCGCCTTTATGGATTATACGCGCATGACCGGGAATGGTGACTGGACCGGCAGTATGACAGTTGCGGGGGAAACCATCACGCTTGATCCTGCCACGACCAAAGGCACGCGGGACCGCAGCTGGGGCATTCGCCCCATCGGTGCGTCCGACCCCCAGCCCCCGGCGGGCGGGTTGCTTAGCCAATTTTACTGGCTGTGGACGCCTGCAAACTTTGACAAGCACGCGGTCTATTTTCATACCAATGATGATGAACATGGCCGCCCGTGGAACCGCCGCGCCGTGATTTGCCCCACTGATGGGGCCGCGCCGATTGAGTTTGAGGATATTGATTTCGATATCGATTACCGCGCCGGTACGCGCCGCATTGATGCCATCACCGTCACCATGCGGGATGGTAATATCCGTGCCAAGCTCAGCTTCAAGATCAACAGCCATTTCTATATGGCCGGCTTGGGCTATACCCACCCCACATGGGGGCATGGGCATGATCATGGGCCGTTGAAGGTTGAGCATGAAACCTATGACCTTGCCACCATGGACGACACCAATCCGCTGTGGATGCATATTCAGGCGATCAGCGATGCCACGCTTGAGTTTGAGGGCCAGACCCATCAGGGCAAGGGTGTGGTTGAACAAATGTTTGTTGGCCCCCACGCACCATCAGGTATGAAGGATCTGTTTGATCCGGCGACAGCACAAGGGGCATCATCATGAGCGCCATTCCTTGCCACCCGGATGATTTCACAACCACTTGGGTTGAGCAGAAGCTGGGCGCGTCAGCTGGCAGCCTGACGGCCCTGACCTATAGGCCGATTGGCACCGGGCAGATTGCCGACAGCTATCGCATCGCGCTTGATTGGGCGGACAAGCCTGCCGCTGCGCCTGACAGCTTTGTCGTTAAATGCCCCAGCCCCGACGAAACCAGCATGATGTCGGCAAAGCTGATGAACCTCTATACCAAGGAAGTCAGCTGGTACAATGACCTTGCCCCGCAAAGCACAATCCGCGTGCCCCATTGCTATCACGCCGAAGTGAATGGGGAGGGCGACCAGTTTGCCCTGTTGCTTGAGGATTGCGCGCCCGCCGAACAGGGTGACCAGCTTGCCGGGGCCAGCCTTGATGAATTACGTCTAGCCCTTGATGAAGCGGCCCGCCTTCATGCACCGTTCTTGAGCAGCCCGGTGCTGGAGCAGGTTGAGTGGTTGAAGATCGACCCGGCGCAAATCGAGATGCGCAAGGGTTTTATGGTGCAGTTTTGGGAGCCGTTCAAGGAACGCTATCAGGATCGGCTGTCGCCCGAATTGTTCGCGATGGGAGATGACTTCATCGCCAAGGTGCAGGCCGCCGATATGGTGTTGCCTGATGTGATGACGGTCGTGCATGGGGATTTCCGTATCGACAATATGTTGTTCGGTGGCCCTGACGGACGCGTTGCAGTGCTTGACTGGCAAACCCTGTCGCCGGGTCATCCCTTGTCGGACGTGTCGTATCTGATCGGCACATCAATTGCTGACCCTGCCCAACGCAAAACCGAAGAGGAAGCACTGGTCCAGTATTATCATGACCGGATGGCTGAATTGGGTGCGCCGTTGTCGTGGGAGGACACATGGACAGCCTATCGCGCCAATGCAACGACAGGCTTTGCCATGGCAATGACCGCGTCGATGCTGGCAAAGCGGACGGAACGGGGTGACGAGATGTTTGCGGTGATGGCTGAACGGCCCGCCCAGCAGATGATGGACCTTGATACCCTATCATTGATGTAATCGCTAAAAATGAGTGGTCCGGCGATGAAGTAAAGGCGGACCGCACCCCATTTTACGCCATCATTGGTTGAGCAGCGCGCCGTAAATTTCCTTGTGTCGCGTAATAACGTGGGCGAGGGAAAATAGGCGTTCTGCCCGCGCCCGCCCCGCAACGCCCATAGCGCGGCGGGTTTCAGGCTCCTCAATCAGGCGCAGCATTGCAGCGGCCAGTGGTTCCACCGTGCGGACGGGCACCAATAGCCCTGTCTTGTCATGATCCACCGTCACGCGGCAGCCGGGAACATCGGTTGTGACGATGGCACGACCACAGGCGGCAGCTTCCAACAACCCCTTGGGCATTCCTTCGCGATAGGACGGCAGCACGACGATATGGGATTGCCCATATAGTGTGGCCACATCAGTGACAAAGCCGGGCAGTTCCACCACCGTCTCGGCGCGCCATGTGGCCAACTCATCCTCGGTAATGGTTTCGGGATTGCTGGGGTCTGGCGTGCCTGCAAGGATAAAGCGGACAGCGGGATGGCGTTGCTTGACGATGCGGGCAGCGTCAACAAATTCACGCACCCCCTTGTCGCCCAGCAGGCGTGTGGCAACTGAAATAACGGGCGGCCCATCTGGTTCAGCCTGCGGCGTGTACAAGGTCATGTCCACGCCCGATCCGGGGATCAGGGTCACGTCAGCTTCGCGCATAATGCGGAACTGTGAAAACAGCTTGTGGTCATCTTCGTTCTGGAAGATCAGCACCATATTGGGGTGATGACAGGCCAATCGGTACAGTCGCACTATCAATGCCCGGCGCAGGCGGGCGACCAGCCCCTTGGCGATAAAGGTAAAGCCCAAACCCGATATGGCACCGACCAAGGCGGGCACGCGGGCCAGCCGCGCAGCGATGCCGCCATAAATCACCGGTTTGATCGTGACCAGATGCACCAAATCGGGCCGCACCATACGAAACAGGCGAAAGAAATTGATGATGGTCAGTAATTCGGCAAGCGGGTTTTGACCCCCGCGATCAAAATCAAGCGGATGAAACGTCAGCCCCGCCTGCGTGATCTGCGTGACCGCATCGCCATCGGGTGTGGCCACATGCACATCATACCCCGCGTCGCGCGCAGCCAATGCCACCCCCAAACGGTGGGAGACAAAAAAGGCCGGGTTGTTGACGACATAAAGCAGTCGTTTGGATGAATTGATCATAAACAGTCAGCTTGGAACGGGTGCCGCAAGTATGCCGATACGCAGGTCTATTGCAATCATCTGTTGCAATCGCGTGTTGCAAGTGCGGGACGAACGTCATATTTGTTTAGCGGTGGATGTTGTTTGGGGGATTTATGAAATCGACACTGATCAAAACATGTGTGGTGCTTGGCGCGCTGTCGCTGACCGCATGTTCATCAATTATTACCGGCACGACACAGAATATTGCTGTGCAGACAGAACCGTCAGGGGCGGCCTGTCAGGTACAGCGGGACAATCAGGTTATTGGGTATGTTGATCCGACGCCCGGTGCCATCAAGGTGAAAAAATCATCCGACGATATCACTGTGGTATGCATGAAGCAGGGCTATCACAATCAGGGTGAACTGACCGCCGCATCATTTCAGGCCATGACGCTCGCCAATGTGGTGTTGGGCGGTGTTGTCGGCATAATTGTTGATGCCGCAACCGGCGCTATCAGCAAATATCCTGATTCTGTGTTTGTGCGCCTGCTGCCTGTTCAAGATCAGCCGCAACAACATTCCCAGAATACAACAATGCAATAGCGTCTTGATCGACCAAGAAAAACCCCGCCTTTTGGGCAAAGGGCGGGGTTGATCTGGCGTGTCGTTCTAGGTGAGGGGATTGTCCAGGGCACAGGCCCCCGACAATCCGTTTTTGTGAAGGTGATTACCCTTCGACAATCTTTCCTGTCGAGGTTTTAGCCCTCGACAATTTTCCAAGACCCGTCCTCTTGGCGGCAGGCGGTGCCATAGGCACTTTCTTCACGCCCATCGATCATGACGGTCTGCTGATATTCGCGGCAATAGGTGCCCGCAGTGTTTTGATAGGCAGGCTGCGGCGTCACAGAACCTGAATGGCCGCTGTCAGGATTGCTCCATGTCTGGGCCTGACCTGATTGGCCGTTTTCCAGCGCTTCTTGTGTGGTATTGCCCATGGCAATCTGGTCGGCGCGGTCAAGTGACTTGCCGATTTCCGAGCCCATGATGGCCCCCAGCAGTGTGCCCACAGCGATAGCGACTGAGCGGCCAGAGCCACCACCCACTTTTGAGCCAAGCACAGCACCCGTGGCGGCCCCGGCAACGGCGCCGATGCGTTCCTTGGTGCCGCCCTCGCAGGCAGCCAAACCACCCATCAACAACGCAACAGCGCCGAATTTCAGGGATTTCATGCCCCCAGACTTGTTCTGGGCCAATGCGATCATTGCCATCGTTCTTCTCCTTCGTGGCGTGTCCAGCCAGCATGTCATATTTTGCTGTGGACGTCTGAACTTGTCAGAATATTTGTCTCGTTGTTCTTTTGTAACTGTGACGATACCCTGTGCGCGAAACATGACCAAACTGTGGCCCGTTCATGGCCCAAATGGCCCGATTTGTGATAAGCGTTACATATATGACCGACCCATTTAAGCAATTTTCCGATTGGTATCAGGATGCCCGCAAGGCTGAGCCTGATTTGGCCAATGCCATGACATTGGCCACGATGGGCGATGATGGGTTGCCTGATGCCCGCATTGTGCTGTTGAAGGAATTGGAAGAAGGTGCCTTTGTCTTTTATACCAATCTTGAAAGCGCCAAGGGCCTGCAATTGGCCAATCACCCCAAGGCAGCATTGGTGTTTCACTGGAAATCCCTGATGCGGCAGGTGCGTGTGCGCGGGCTTGTGACGCCTGTGCCCGATCAGCAGGCGGATGAATATTTCGCAGGCCGCCCGCGTGAAAGCAAAATCGGCGCATGGGCGTCCGACCAGTCCCGCCCGATGGAGGGGATGTTCGTGCTGGAGCGCCGCGTGGCCAAACAGGCGGCCCGCTTTGGCGTGGGCGAGGTGCCGCGCCCGCCCCACTGGTCCGGGTTTCGCGTGACCCCGCTGGTTATCGAATTTTGGCAGGACAAGCCCTTTCGTCTGCATGAGCGTGAGGTTTTCTCCCGCGATGGTGTGGATGACCCTGATTGGCAGATCACACGCCTTTTCCCCTAGACGTGTTTGGGGTAGGCTTTTCACCTGACGAGAGGAGACGTTTGCCCATGACATCATCCCCCAGCACCCCACCCCCTCAAAACGGGACCGCAATATCTGACTCTGCGTGGCATTCCTTGCTGGCCGTTTTGGTCGGGCAGGTCACACAGGATGATAAGGCTCGGGATTTTTTGCATGTGACGCGGCTGGTTGCGGGCACCCATGATGCGGCCTTGACCATGCTGGTGCCCCTGATGGACCCGCAGGCGACCGTGTCCTATGTGGGGGAAGGGGCCTCAACCGGGGTTATTGCTGGTTTGATTGAGGCATCGGACAGGGAAAACACCGCGCGGACCGGTGCGGCCAAGGCATTGTTTGACGATATGCTGGCCGGGCTTGATCGTGTGCAGCTGAAAACACAGGCGGGACGCGAAGGCGATGTGGCGGCGGCAGCGGCGCTTTGTTGTGATTTGGCGCTGTGTCAAACCCCGTCGGTTTTTGCCGATGACAATATGCGCAGCGGCGTGCAGGAAGGCGTGATTGAGGCGATCTTGTTCGATTCGGGCCATCCGGTTCTGGCGGTGCCTGCCGGCAATCACCCCACGCTGGATCATATTTTGATCGTTTGGAACGGCAGGGCAGAGGCGGCGCGTGCCATTTCTGCGGCTATGCCCCTGTTGCGCCGGGCCGACAAGGTCAGCATTTGTCAGGCAGAGGACGCCAGTTCAGACGATGTGAAGACATGGCTTGCCACACATGGGGTGGCGGTTGCCTGTGCAGGGGCACTTGATCCTGGTCACGGGGTCTTGGAAGACCGCACCGGCGCTGCGATTTTGGACATGGCAGACCGGCTGAATGCTGATTGTTTGGTCATGGGGGCCTATGTTCATTCGCGGTTACGGCAATTATTTGTTGGCGGGGCGACCCGGACAGTGCTGAAGAAAACCACCAAGCCGGTGTTGTTGGCGCATTAAATCTACTTTTTTTGATTCGATCGTGATAGAACCGCGTCTTGAAAGAGAGGGGCGGTTGGTTCAACCGTTTTGCCTTTCGGGCAAGTGGGCAAAGGATTTGATTGCATGACTGCCAAGCCAACCAATGTAGAAGATGAACGACGCACGCTGCTGCTAACCGGTGCCAGCCGTGGCATTGGCCACGCCACCGTGAAGCGCTTTTCCTCTGCCGGGTGGCGGGTCATCACCTGTTCGCGCCATGCCTTCCCGGAAAATTGTCCGTGGGAAGCGGGGCCTGAAGATCATGTGCAGGTTGATCTGTCTGATCCGCTTGATATTGATCGGGCCGCCGAAGATATACGTGGCCGTTTGCAACCCCATGGCGGGCGGCTTGACGCGTTGGTCAACAATGCCGGCATTAGCCCCAAGGGTGAAGACGGCAGCAGGCTTGGCGCGCGCAATACTGATCGTGACACATGGGGGCAAGTGTTTCAGGTGAATTTCTTCGCCCCAATCGCGCTGGCCCAAGGGTTGTTGAGCGAATTGCAAACCGCCAAAGGCTCTATCGTCAATGTGACGTCCATTGCGGGCAGCCGGGTGCATCCGTTTGCCGGGGCGGCCTATGCCACGTCAAAGGCGGCGTTGGCCGGGCTGACACGGGAAATGGCGTCTGATTTCGGGCCGTTGGGCGTGCGCGTCAATGCCATCAGCCCCGGTGAGATTGATACCTCTATCCTGTCGCCGGGCACTGAAAAGCTGGTTGAGGATATTCCCTTGCGCCGCTTGGGCACCCCTGAAGAGGTGGCGAAGGCCATTTATTTCCTGTGTACCGACCAGTCAGCCTATGTGTCGGGTGCTGAATTGCACATCAATGGCGGTCAACACGTCTAAAACCGACGGTTTTGCAGCTGCGTGAAGGCTGCCAAATTTGCTTGGATTTTTCTGGTAATTCTCTATGCTGCGTGGCTTCAACGGGGTGTTGTCGGGGGGCGCGCCTTATCACACTATATCCATCGCGTAGGAGGGATGAATGCAAGGTTTGATGCAGGATTGGCCGTTGCTGATCTCAAAAATTCTGGATCACGGTACAAAATGGCATGGCGAACGGGAAATCGTCTCACGGACGATCGAAGATGGCTCCATCCATCGCTATACATTTGCTGAAATGGGCGTGCGCGCCCGCAAAATTGCCAGCGCCCTTGATAAGCGCGGTGTGAAGCTGGGTGACCGGATCGGTACGCTGGCGTGGAACACCTATCGCCATGTGGAAAGCTGGTACGGCATTTCCTGCATGGGGGCTGTGACCCATACATTGAACCCGCGGCTGTTCCCCGAACAGATCAGCTACATCATCAATCATGCCGAAGACCGCATGATCTTTGTTGATCTGACATTTGTGCCGATTTTGGAAGGTCTTGCCGCCGAAATCCCCAATGTCGAAGCCTTTATCATCATGACGGATCGGGCAAATATGCCTGAGACCACATTGAAGAATGTGATTTGTTATGAAGAGCTGCTGGAAGAAGGCAGCGATGATTATGTGTGGCCGGAATTTGATGAAAATACCGCCAGCTCGCTTTGCTACACCTCAGGTACAACAGGCAACCCCAAGGGCGTGCTTTATTCCCATCGGGGCAATGTGCTGCATACCTTTACCTCAATGGGTAAGGATGTGATGGGCATGGGCTCGCAGGATGTGGTGCTGCCCGTCGTGCCGATGTTCCACGCCAATGCATGGGCCTTGCCTTATGCCTGCCTTGCTGCGGGTTGTAAGGTCGTGCTGCCCGGTGCGCAGATGGATGGGGAAAGCATCGCGCAATTGTTGATCGAAGAAAACGTGACGATCACCGCTGCGGTGCCGACCGTGTGGCTGATGCTGCTGACAGAATTGCAGAGCACGGGCGCCAAATTGCCTGATCTGAAGCGGGTGATTATCGGCGGGTCGGCTGTGCCGCGGTCCATGATCGACACGTTCGAAAAAGATTACGACGTTTCTGTGCTGCATGCCTGGGGCATGACGGAAATGAGCCCGATGGGCACATTGTGCGAGCTGAAGGCCGGCATGGAAGACTTCACCCACGAACAAAAACTCGACATCAAGGTCAAACAGGGCCGCGTGCCCTTTGGCGTTGAAATGCGCATCATTGATGACGAGGGGACCGAGCTGCCCCATGACGGTGTTGCCTTTGGCAAGCTGTTGGTGCGTGGTCCGGCCATTGCCAGCGGCTATCTAAAGGGCGAGGGCGGCAACGTTCTTGATAAAGATGGCTGGTTTGATACCGGCGATGTCGCCACCATCGATGCGCTGGGTTATATGCAAATTACTGACCGCGCCAAGGATGTGATCAAGTCAGGCGGGGAATGGATTTCCTCAATCGATATTGAAAATCACGCTGTCGGTCATCCCGAAGTTGCCGAAGCCGCCGTGATCGGTCTGGCCCATCCCAAATGGGATGAACGTCCGCTGCTGATCATTGTGAAAGCAGAAGGCAAAGACCCCAGCAAGGAAAGCATTCTGGATTATCTGGATGGCAAGATTGCCAAATGGTGGATGCCGAATGATGTCGCCTTTGTCGATGAAATTCCGCACACGGCCACTGGCAAGATCCAGAAGGTTGATCTGCGCAAGCAGTTCGACGGCTATCAGTTCCCTGACGCATAAGATGTGTGCTTGCCTTTTTGTGCCCGGCACGCCGGGCGCGAAACCGGTGCCCACTTTCGCTGCGCGCCGGGGACAGTTCGACGGCTATCAGTTCCCTGATGCGTGATGATATCTCAAATGCGTAGTCCGCCCGTCACATGATGTGGAGCTAAACCGCATTTGCGAAAAAGTAAAAAGGCCGGGGTTTCCCCGGCCTTTTTCTATGACTTAAAATGAGGTTTCGATCCTTCGCCACTTCGTAGTCGGACCACTCATTTTAAGTCAGAAAATAAGCAATCAAATAAGCGGCAGCACAAGCGCCACACAAAGCGCCAGACCACCCACATAAGTGATCAGTGCCCCGATGGCTTTCAGCGGGTGCGGCTTTTCAAGGGTTTCACAAACCAAAAAGCCAACAGCATGCAGCACGCGCCCGATGGCAACTGTCAGCGACACCCAGCCAACCCATGCGCCCGCATCCGTTGTGCCAAGATACAGGATGATGGCGATCAACACGCCCGCCCATTCGGCAGAATTGCCGTGGCTGCGCATGGTTTTGTTCAACATGCTGGTGGGGTCGCCATTGCCGCCGGACATAACATTGGTTTTGCCGCGTTGTAGCGACACCATAAAGCCGACCACGAATAGTGGCACAGCGATCAAAAATGCTGAGATGAGGGAGAGTGTCATAGGACCATCCTTTAATGTTGATGTGTGATGTTGCGGGGTGTGATTATGAGCGTTTGTTTTTTGCAACCGGGATCAGGCGAAACACCAGCGCCGCGACCAGAACGGCCAACAATAGCTGCCCCAATAAGGGATTGCCCGGCATATCATCCCCGGCAAAGGCGCGGCCCGCATAGCTTTGGGCAAAGATGATCCATGCATAATACTGCCCAACCAGATGCAGCCGCCGCCAATTTGTGGCCCCCAGCCGTTTGTACCACCCATTGGTTGAGGTGATGGCCATTAGCGTGATGAACACATAGGCACCGCCGCCACCGATCAGGGTAATCAGCGCCCCTTGCGGGTCTTGCTCATACCCTACGGCGGTATCGAAGGCGAGGATGATGAACACCAAATGCACCATGTGCGAAATAAAGAAGCTGAGGCCCCAATAACGCCGTGCCTGCATCAGCTTGCGCGTGAAATCATTGCGCACGCGCTTAACCAACGGCCCGGTGATGAAGCTGATCAAAAAGGCAAACAATGACGTCCGTGCGGTCCAGCGGATGACGGCGTGATTGCCATCTTCCCCCGTGCCGTAAATTGCCAACAGGCCAAGCGTCATGGCCACCAACGCGAATGACCACAGGATCAAATGTCGCCAGCCCGATTTGGTCCAGCCGAATGGATAGGTTGCGTCTGCCATATTGTTATCCCCCATAACCCCTTAAACTTGCGTCAGCCTAAACGGTAGCGCGCATTGACACCAACCGCATCCTCGGTCGTGAGGGTGCCGCGTTTCACCAGCCGTTCAATATGCGCCAAGACGGAGCGCGCCGCCGCCGGGTGCAGGCGGGCATCCACATCCTTGTACATAATCGGCACCATCGCGCCGATTGTGTCGGCACCGTCCTTTAGGCAGGCAATGATTTGCGCATCGCGGGCCAAGCGGTGATCAATAAAACTTTGCACAAAGCTTTGCGGATTATCGATGCAGGGACCGTGGGTTGGCCAGTACCGCACTTCGTCCCGCGTCAATAGCTTGTCGAGGCTGGACATATATTGATCCATATCCCCATCTGGCGGTGAAATGACAGATGTTGACCACCCCATCACATGATCGCCGGGGAACAGGATTTTTTCTTCCCGTAGGGAAAAACATAGATGGTTCGATGTGTGACCGGGGGTCCATACGGCCTCTACCGTCCAGCCATCGCCTTCGACGATATCGCCGTCGCGCAGCTCAATATCAGGGGTAAAGCCCATGTCGCCGCCTTCTTCGATCTTCACATCGTCATCATCCTTGCCTGACCCATGCGGGCCATAGCCATAGATTTTCGCCCCGGTCTTTTCCTGCAACGGGCGGGCAAGGGGGGAATGATCGGAATGGGTATGCGTGATCAGAATGTGGGTGACCTGCTCCCCCTCATCCAGCGCATCCAGTATCGCCTCAAGATGTTCGTCCAGCAGGGGGCCGGGGTCGACCACGGCGACATTGCCGCCGCTGGCCTTTGACCCAATGATATAGGTGCCCGTCCCTGTATAGGTGAACGGCCCCGGATTGGGGGCAATGACCCGCCGCACAAGGGGGGAAAGCTGGTCGCAACGACCATACTCATATTCAAAATCGCGAACGAAAGGGATAGACATAGGGGGGTGGTTCCTTAACCGGCGTAATTCACACTGGCTTCTTTAGCACTTTCACCAGCGTCATCAAGCTCTGCCAAGACCGCCTTCAAATCTTCAACATAGGACGGGGCCGTTTCAAGATGCTTGGGTGACAGCATCAAATGCATTGAGCTTGGCTCCGTCGTAAAGGCAGAGAACCAGCCACGCGCCATCATCCCGCCCAGAATTTTGCCTGACGGATGTTTGGTGCCCTCAAACGCGATCAGGCCCAGTTGCGGGCTGCCCAATGTGCGCACACCATCCAGCGCGGCCACGCCGTCCTCAATTATCTTGCGCGCGGCAATCACCCTGCGCGTGGTGTCCAAATAACCATCGACACCCAAATGGGTCATCACTGCCCACGCCGCTGCGATGGCACCGCCGGGGCGCGTACCTGCCATGTTGGGGGTGTACATGTGCCCGCCGGGCCAATCGTCAAAGGTGAATGTTTGGTGCATCCCCTGATCTTTCGACCGATGCAAAACGGTCGAGGCACCCTTGGCCGCATAGCCATATTTGTGGAGATCAGCACTCATCGACCGGACGCCGGGATTGCGGAAATCAAAGGCGGGAATGTCAGCCCCTAGCTGTTCGGCAAAGGGCGCGAAATACCCACCCACGCAGGCATCCACATGCAACCAGATATCACGTGCAACCGCCAAATCGGACAGGGCGGGGATTGGGTCAACAATGCCATAGGGGAAGTTGGGCGCGCTGCCCACCAGCATGATGGTGTGGTCTGTGATCGCGGCGGCCATCGCGTCCACGTCAGCCTCATATGTGTCCATATTGATCGGGACGCGTACGATCTCAAGCTCTAGCGCGTGGGCAGCCTTGTCAAAGGCCGGGTGGGCAGACCGGGGCACGATCAACTGTCCTTCGCCCGGCTTCAATCCGCGTTCTTTTTTGGCCTGATCACGGCAGGCTTTAACTGCCAAGTAAATCGATTCCGACCCGCCTGAGGTTAGGGAGCCAAACCCGTCGTCCGGCGCATTCAGGAGCGACAGGCCACGGTCAATCACTTCCTGTTCCATGCCCGCGATGGAGGGGAAGGCCATCGGGCCCAAGCCGTTTTCGCTGATGAACATGCCATAGGCTTCATGGGCAACGTGCATCGCCTCCTCGCCGGCATTAAAGATATAGACCGCCAGCTTGCCATCGCGCCACGCCACGTCGCCGCCTGCACGTTCCCGCATTTCAGCTTCAAGTGTCGGCCAATCCTTGCCCTGTTCGGGTAATGTTGCGCGGCTCATATTTTCTGTCCCCTGTTGTGGTGTGTTGGGGATGGAGTGTAGAGGGGATTTGTGGGCAGGGGAATAGGGTTCGCTAGCGGCTGTTATCGTGATGGGGCATCAGGCTATAGCGTTCATGCCAGCGTAGGCTGTTTGGCCAGAGCGTTTAGGCCAGCGTTGGCCCTTAGGCAAGAGCATTCATATATGTGCCCATATCGAAATAGTCACGCCAGATTTTGATCTTGCCATCTTCCATTTCAAACACGCCGCAACAGGGCAGGTGGGCGGGCTTGTCCCCCACCATCGTGCGGTCCAGCCGTTCGCAAAACACGATGCCGTCGGCGGTTTCGGTGATGTTCAGAATATCCCATTCGGTTGCGGACCAGCCGCCGATAAACGCGCCGATAAAGGTCGTCAGCGCATCGTGGCCCTGCACCGGGTCGGTCGGCATATTGTGATAGATGCCGTCCGGGGCGAAAAAGCTGACAAGCTCGTCCACATCAAGGCGCGGCCAAGCGGCAACGAAATCACGGATGATTTGCGTGTTGCTTTTGCCTGCGCTGTGCCCCGCGCTTTGCCCGCTCATAGGTCAGACTTTTTTGACGACAACGCTACCGGCGGAATAGCCAGCGCCAAAGCTGCAGATCACGCCCAGATCACCTGACTGCAAGTCCTGCGAATATTTGTGGAACGCGATGATGGAGCCTGCCGAACTTGTGTTGGCGTATTCGTTCAGGATCACCGGGGCCTCTTCGCTGCCCGGCTCACGCCCCAGTACCTTCTTGGAGATCAGCGTGTTCATGTTGATGTTGGCCTGATGCAGCCACATGCGTTTCAGGCTGTCGCCATCAAGGTTCAGGGCGGCCATATGTTCGGTGATCAGCTTGGCCACCATGGGGACGACTTCCTTGAACACCTTGCGGCCTTCTTGGACGAACAGCTTATCAGGCTGGCCGATGCCACTTTCGTCGGTGCGGTTGAGGAAGCCGAAATTATTGCGGATATTGTTAGAGAATTTGGTGATCAGCTTGGTGCCCAAAATCTCAAACGCATTGTCAGCCTGCGCTGTGTCCTTGCGTTCCACGACAACGGCGGTCGACACATCACCGAAAATAAAGTGGCTGTCGCGGTCGCGGAAATTCAAATGGCCTGAGCAGATTTCAGGGTTCACAACGATGATTGCGCGGGCGGACCCTGCGCGCACCATGTCGGCGGCAGCCTGAATGCCAAACGTGGCAGAGGAGCAGGCGACATTCATGTCAAAGCCGAACCCTTCAATGCCCAGGGCTTCTTGCACCTCAACCGCGACGGCGGGATAGGCGCGCTGCATGTTGGAGCAGGCGACCAAAACCGCGTCGATGTCTTCGGGTTTTTTGCCAGCCTGTGCCATCGCTTCCTTGCAGGACGCAACGGCGATTTCGGCCTGAATGGACAGTTCGTCATTTGACCGTTCGGGAATGCGCGGGGTCATATGATCGGGGTCAAGCACCCCGGCCTTGTCCATCACAAAACGGCTTTCGATGCCTGACGCCTTCAAAATGAAGTCGGCGTTCGAGGGGGTCAGCGCCTCAACCTCGCCCTTTTCGATGGCGTCCTTGTTGGCGTCATTGAACCGTTCGACGAAGGCGTTGAACGCCTCCACCAACTCGTCATTGCTGATGGAATTGGGCGGCGTGTAAAGACCGGTCCCGCTGATTACGATGGCGGGGGTGGTGTCTGTGGCTGAAGTCACGAGGCGGTGTCCTTTTGCAGCAAAATGCGGGTGCCAAATATAGATTCGCCAACATTAAATCTTATTGCGCTGCAAGAAAACCGTGTTTCGACGGGTAATGAGCCTCTTTTTACGTGTAGCTGATCACAGATCGCGACACAAAATGACAAAGCAAAAGCGCAGGCGCTGGTAATTGGCCCAAAAATTGTACCTAAAAGACCAGCCTAGCCCCGATTGTGCCAAGAAATGAACTGTAATTCACAGCTTGATCGATGCGCACCCTGTTACGCGGCAAACGCGTCCGGTACCAGGTCGATCTGCGGCGGCGGGAACTTGATATAGGTCGACACCAACAGGTCGGCAAGCTCAGGCCGTGGCGGCACGTCCCCGTTCAGTGCGCCCCGTTTGCGCAGGTCGGCGACCAGCGTGTCGAGAATATAGTCGAGGCTAAGGTCATCTGCCTTGGCCCGCCAACGGTCGCGGTCCTGCTCGTCCTCAAAGCAATAGGCTTTCCAACTGATCGATAGGCGCATTTCGTCCCAATTATATTGGTCGATTTCGGTATCGCCTGCCCGCACTGACCAGCGGTCCCATGCGTTGCGGTCACCAACAGGGTGCAGCTTCATCCCCGGCTTTAGCGGTTTGATGGGGTGTTGGCTGTCATCCATGCGCCCAACGCCGTGGAAATAGCTGTCCGTGTCGATGATGATGGCGCTGTTATTGGCGATGACGTGGGGCACCGGTTCCCCGTCAATGCCATCGGGGTAATAGACGAATTTGCCACCATTGGATTGATGATACCAGCTGACGCAAGTCGCTATTGGCATACGCCATTCTTCGAACAGTCCTGAATGATGCATCACGACAATCAGCCATTGGGGCAAGACCCGCCGATTGGCCCCGCGAAATTCCGGCACGTCGGTGTGGACGGGCAATTCCTGTCCCGGCACCAGAATATTGGCGAACACAATCGCCGGTTCGATGAGGGGCCGTCCGTGAATTTCACGCGCCGCCTCCATCATGCCTTCATGATACAGAAACGGTTCGATACCGGGGGCGTATATGTCGTCGCCATAGGCATAGGTTTCGCGGAAATAATTATTGCGCGCGGCGATCATGGAAAAATCAACCTTGTCCTTCGGCACATCCTTGAACGCCGAGATGTAGTTATTGATGGCGTCGAACCGCTGGGGGCGATCATCGCCGATGCCCTCATTCTCAGCCTCGTTCGAATACATGCCGTGTCCGCCATAGGCCGCTGCCAGTTGGGGGATCAACGCGGCCTGTTCGGCGGTCAATAATGGATCGAAAAGCGTATAGGTCGCTGTCATGTCTTTTGCCCATTTGTTTGTGCGCGAGTATACGCGCGTGTTATTCTGGCGTGATTGTGCGCGCGCAGGCCGGGGCAGTCAATTCCGGTCTGATCCTTTTTGGTCGGGTCTGTTCATTCCAGATAAAGGGCGATAGGCTGCGCGCCAGACCGATAAAACCTATGGGGGGTAAAGATGGGCCGTTTTCTGACAGGGCTGCTGATTGTAATTCTATTGGGCGCCGTGGGGCTGCTTGGTTATGCCAGCAAGCCTACCTATGAAACCGCGATGCTGCGGGGCAACAGTTTTGATCCGTCATGGGGCACGGCTGAGGGGAGCCGCTGGGGCCTGCAACATATGGCGGAACTGTTTCCCGCCCGCACCGTCCATCGCGGTGGCCCGGTCAGCCCCTTGGGCGAGGCACCGATGGACCTTTCCGGCTTTTCTTACGAGTTTGAAGGCAAAACCCATACGCTTGACGACTTTCACAGCCGCAACGATACGCAGGCCATGATCATCCTGCACAAGGGCAAGGTGGTGTACGAAACCTATCGCCACGGCACCGGGTCTGCGACGCGCTTTACCAGTATGTCGGTGGCAAAATCGATCACCGCAACCTTGTTGGGGATTGCACGGGATGAGGGGCTGATCACCAGTTTCGAAGACCCGATTGACCAATATCTGCCGACGCTGGTCGGCACAGCCTATGAGGGCGTGTCGATCAAACATGTGTTGCAAATGTCATCTGGCGTTGCCTTCAACGAAGAGTACGGCCCTGACAATACATCTGATGTGGCTGATTTTTTCACGTTCAGCCTGATGGGTAATTTCCAGTCAGCAGACGCGCTGGCCATACAATACCCAACAGGCGTGGCACCGGGCAGCAAGTTCAATTATTCCACCGCCGAAACACAGGTTTTAAGTGCGCTGCTGCGTGAGGTGACCGGCATGAAGCAGGCCGATTACCTGACCGAAAAACTGTGGCGGCCATTGGGCATGTCCCATGACGCGACGTGGTTGATCGACAAGGCCGGCCCCGATGGGGATGAAATGGGCGGCTGCTGCCTGAATGCGGCACTGCGTGATTATGCGCGCCTTGGCTTGCTTTATCTCAACGACGGTATGGTCGGGGACCGCCGGATATTGCCCGCAGGTTGGGTTGGGGAGGCAACGGTGCCGTCCGATCCGCAGGTCATGCGTGGTGCCCTGTATGAGGACAGCCCGATGGGCTATCAATATCAATGGTGGGCCTATCCAGGGACAGCCTATGCGGCAGAAGGTGTGTTTGGACAGTTCATATATATTGACCCCGCCAAGGATATTGTCATCGCCAAGAACAGCGCATGGCCCGAAGGGTGGATTGATGCCTATGGCGCTGAAGCGGGTTTGGTATTCAGTGCCCTTGGTGATTATCTGAACGCGCAGACAGATATGGCAATGCCTGCAAACGGCATGGCGCAGGCGCAATAAGTGTGACGCAGGGGCAAGTGTAAAGGCCCTTGCCAGCCTTGTGATGGTGGCTATGCTTTCCCGATTGTCGTTCAAATAATAATAATCCGAGGGAACCAATATGACCGCAGACGCCATAACCAATCAGCCGTTAAGCGCGCTGGATGTGACCAGCCCATCTGCCTATGCCGATTTTGACGGTATTCACGAAAAATATCGCCGCCTGCGGGCTGAAGCCCCGGTTAGTTGGCAGGAGTGCGAGGGGTATCTGCCCTATTGGGCGGTCACAAAGTATGACGATGTGATTGAGATTGAGCGGCAGAATGAGCTGTTTATCAATGACCCGCGCCTGACCTTGATGGAAGAAGAGGTTATTGACGCCATTAAGGAACAGACGGGCGGGGATCGTCATATCATCCGGTCGTTGGTTGATATGGATAACCCCGACCATTTCAAATATCGCAAGCTGACCCAGGCATGGTTCATGCCGGGCAATATCAAACCCCTTGAAGACAAGATCCGCGCCTTTGCCAAAACGGTCGTAGATAAGATGGCCGCCATGACCGACGACAATGGCGTTGGTGAATGCGATTTCGTCAATGATGTGGCGGTGTGGTATCCGCTGCGTGTCATCATGCAGATTTTGGGCGTGCCTGAAGAGGATGAGCCGCGGATGCTGCAACTGACGCAGGAATTGTTCGGCGGCACGGATGAGGAAATTGCCCGGTCTGATCAGGGCATTGACGCCAATGTGGTATTGGACTTTGCAATGTATTTTGCCGCTATTACTGCAGACCGCCGTGAAAACCCGCGCGATGATGTGGCGACAGTGATTGCCAATGCGGAAATCGATGGCGCGCCCATCGGCGACCTTGAGGCGATGAGTTATTACATCATCGTCGCCACTGCCGGACATGACACGACTTCAAGTTCAGTCGCGGGGGGTATGTTGGAACTGATCCGTAATCCTGACCAGTTGCAATTGTTGAAGGACAATCCTGATCTGTTGTCCGGTGCGGTTGAAGAAATGATCCGTTGGACGACCCCGGTGAAACATTTCTGCCGGACCGCGACCGCGGATTATGAACTGCGCGGCCAGACCATCAAAAAGGGCGACTCGCTGGCATTGTTTTATGCGGCGGCCAATCGTGATGAAGACGCGTTTGATGATCCCTATAAATTTGATGTCACCCGGACGACCAAGCAATTGTCATTTGGGCATGGGGCGCATATGTGTTTGGGGATGCATTTGGCGCGGATGGAAATGCGCATTTTGTATGAAGAGTTGTTGAAACGCCTGACCAGTGTTGAGCTGGTGGGGGAGCCTGCCTATGTTGCTGCAAATTTTGTGTCGGGCCTGAAACGCCTGCCGATCAAGTTCAAATTTGATTAGGTTCAGCGCCAATGATGAATAGAAAAAAGCCCCGCTTGAGACCGAGCGGGGCTTCTTTGTTGATCTGTTGTTAGGCTTTTAAGGGGCCTTAAAACTCAACCCGGAATGTGGCGCTGACTGTACGCGGCGCATTGGTCTGGGCCATATGCGCACCGATGGTGATCGGCACATCGGATGAAAACACCTTGACCAATTCGTCGGTCAGGTTTTTCACATGCACCTCAAAGCTCCACATCTCGTCAATGTCGCGGAACCCGGCGCGCAGGTTGAACAGCCAATATTCGTCCTGACTGTCGATGGGGTCGAGGTCAGAGTCCATGAACTCAAAACCCTTATAGGATGCCACACCGGCAACGGTGCCGACGAAAGGCAGGTTGCCAAGCGGGATACCGAAACCGACAATGGCGCTACCGGTCCATTCGGGCGCACGATGCAGTGGGCGGCCTGACAGGTCACACACATTGTTCGGCGGGATAACGCCGGGGCCTTCGGTGCTGCTTAGGTCCAAGATACTGGTGGACGTGCAACCGGCATTGGTGTGCTTGATGAACTTGCCATCGGTGTAACCGGCAGCAAGTGTGACCAACATGCCTTCGATCGGCAGGACGGTTAAGTCCATTTCCAAACCGCGAATGCGGGCTTCCTCGGCGTTGGAGTTCACAAAGGTCACAGACTGGAATGTGGACAGTTGCAGGTTTTCATAATCGGTTTGGAAGAAGCCGATATTGAAACGGGCACGCTGGTCCCAGAATTCGGTCTTGGCACCAAAGTCGATTGTGTAGCTAACTTCACTGTCAAACTGCAGGTCGTCTGCGGTCAACGCGGTGATGTTGAACGACCCGGCGCGGTAGCCGCGGGCATAGGTGCCGTAGAGCGTAATCTCTTCAATCGGGTCCCATGTCACTGACACCTTGGGTGAGAAGTCGGTTTCAGAGAAGTCGCGTTCCTCGTCCTGATAGCCATTGCCGCCCAAATAGATTTGCCAGATGGACACCGGCGCGGTCGGGCCAAGCGATGCGGTGAAGTATTTTTCTTCGAATGTATAACGACCGCCAAGAATGATCTTGAACGTGTCTGTCAGATTGACATTGGCCTGCAGGAAGCCCGCATAGGAATCGATCTCAATCGCATATTCACCGGCAAGTTTGTCGCCTTCAAATAGGGTGTTCAGGCCGATGGCCCCCAGCACCTGTCCAAGGATCGGGTCGGTGATGCCGCCCAAAACGCCGGGCAACAGATTGGCGGTTAGCTGATTGACAGTGATGTTGCGCAGCAGGTCAATGTCAACCGTGGCATCGGTTTCTGAGTGCATGTAGAACAGCCCGCCCACGAAATCGATGAAGCCGGGGCCTGATGTCAGGCGCAGTTCCTGTGTCCACTGGTCGTAGGTCTGCTCATAAAAGCCGCCAATGACGGGGAAGGCAGTGGCGTCAAGGTCGCCGCCTGTCTTGTCGTCATAACCTGCAAATCCGGTGACAGATGTCAGTGTGTATTCGCCGACGTCAACATTCACCTCAAAGCCTGCGATGATGCCTTCACCTTTTGAGCCGCTGCCCTCAGGTGCTGAGGTGCCCTCACGGTTGATGGTGTCTTCAAATTCGGGGTCGAGTGTCAGGAACAATGTTTCAAGTTCCTGCGGGGTGTTGTGCTGTTCAACACCGATGAACTGACGCACGTCATATTCATAAACGGTGGTGGTCAACATGGCGTCAAGGCCGTTTGAAATATCCCAGCGCAACCGCCCTTTGACAAAGGTGTTTTCGCGATCGCCGGATGTTTCATTGGTGGTCAGATTCAATGTGTGACCGTCATTGCGGTTATGACCGGCGGTGACGCGGAATGTCAGGTCATCCACAATCGGGCCGCCCAGCGTGGCACGCACGTCCAGCTTTTCGCGCTCGCCGCCCGTCAGTTCAAACCGCCCTGTCCATTCGTCGGACGGTAGACCTGAAGTGATGTTGATCACGCCAGCGGGTGAGTTACGGCCAAACAAAGTACCCTGCGGGCCGCGCAGCACTTCCATACGTTCAACGTCGATAAAGCCGGGGCGTAAAAATTCGATACGGGCCAGATACACACCATCAATGATGAAGCCGATGGCCTATTCAGCCAGCACGTTCGCCTCTGCCGTACCGATGCCGCGAATATACATGGCGTAGAAGTCGGTGTTGATCGACACGTTGGGGATCAGGGTTGCTGCCTCGTTCATGTCGGTGATGCCATTATCGCGCATCTGTTCACCTGACATAACGGACATGGCGATCGGCACGTCACGCACATCCTCGGCACGTTTTTGCGCTGTCACGATGATCTCATCCAGCCGGGGGCCGGTGGGTTTTGCCTCAACCGTTGCATCGACTTCTGCATCCGCCTGAGCTTCTTGTGCTTCTTGGGCTTGTGTGGGCAGAATTGCCAGCCCGAAACCTGCAACAAGCGCCACACCGCTTGCATATTTCTTCCAATCATCGAAACGCATGATGAAATTCCCTCCAAATAGGTGTTTGATTGCCACAAACTACCTGTCGCCACTAATTTATCCCTGCGTTGTCATATGACTTGTTGCGGCGCAAAATGTTGCGCTGCAAAAGTAAACGCGTTCAGGTCGAAATTTAACGCGTTATAGGCAGAGCATTTACAAAGAGTCAATTGTATATTACTTGATGGTAATATACGTTTGTGGCTAGGTTTTGGATCACTAAATAGATATAAAGTTCACAAATTCAGGGTCTTAGGCGATAGGTGGTCAATGATGTCGGATGAAATACAGGCAATTGAGCTAACAAATGCGACAATGAGCGCACGGGTTTACGGCCCGCAGGATGGTGTGCCGGTGCTGTGTTTACACGGGTTCCCTGATACCGCTTTTTCTTTTCGCCATCAGGTTGCGCCGCTGGCCGAAAATGGCTTCCGCGTGATCGTGCCAACCATGCCGGGATATGAGCCATCGAGCCTGTCGCCGGATGGTCGTTATTTCCTGCCGCCAATGGCCGAAACCATATTGGAACTTCTTGATCAGGTCGCGCCGGGTCAAAAGGTGCATATTGTCGGTCATGACTGGGGGGCCTATGTCACCTTCCTGTGCGCGATCATGGCGCCGGAGCGGTTCTTGTCTGCCACCCAAATGGCAGTGCCCCACCCAATCCGTATGCGCGAGGCGTTAAAGCGCGTGCCCAAGCAGATTAAGAACAGCTGGTATATCTTTTTTTTCCAATTGCCCGGACTGCCCGAACGATTGATCAAGCGGAAGAATTTTGCGTTTCTGGAATGGATCTGGCGCAAATGGTCCCCCGGTTGGGCGTGGGAGGGTGAGGCGATGGATGATCTGAAGCGCGCCTTTTCAGACGACCGCGTGCTTGATGCGGCGCTGCGTTACTATCGCGATACATTTGCGTTGAAAGACCCGCGTGCGCAACGCAATCTTGATTTGTCATTACAGGAAAATAAAGTGCCGACATTGGGTCTTGCGGGCAAGTTGGATGGCTGCATCGATGCCGCGGTTTTTGCCGGGGCTTTGCAGGAGCGTGATTTCCCCAATGGCCTGAAGGTTGAGGTGATTGCCGGCGCAGGTCATTTCCTGCATCAGGAAAAGCCTGCGGTGGTGAACCCGATTTTGCTGGACTGGCTTAAGACGCATTCAGGTTGAGGTGAGGTGCCAAACAAGCTGATCGGGGCTGACTGCAACCGTCAATTCCTTGCGCAGCTGTTGCGACTGGCACGCCCCTTCCCACAGGGCAATCCAACAGGCGGTGAGGATGGCGCGTTCCTCCCCCTCAAGGCCGCGCAGAATACGCAAATTTGATTGCCTGATCGTCGTGCCATCCACCGTCACTTCATCGCCCATCCCTGCAAACATGCGCGCCAAATAGATAACGCCGTCATCCAGCGACCCGTCCTGCGCCCCGATCATGGCGGCGGTTTCGGGGAAGTAATTCAGCCCGATCAGTTTGGCTGCCATCTGCCCGTAATGTTTGGTGTCGTCAGGGCCAATCACCTTGATCAATTCACTGATGCCGTTTTGAATATAGCCCAGCGCGTAATTGCGGTTGGCCTTTTCCAGCCGTTCAGCGGACCATTCCCCGGCTGGCGGGGCGGGTTGGGCGCTGGGGTCAAAGGGTGGGGGCACCTCGCCCTTGGCAAACTGCAGGCGTTCGTCATCGGTCAGGTCGTGATCATAGTCCTTGAAATAACCGCAAAAGCCAAACTCCCCCGTCATGTCTTCTGACACGCAAACAAAGCCAAGGCGCGGATTGCCCAGCGACACGCCATTATGGGCGTACCAGCCACGCAGGAACCCACGCGAAACCTCGACAGGCACGCCGCAAATGGTTGGCCCGGCATACATCCAACGGGGATAGCGAAAGCGCACCCACGCCTTACGATCTGTTTCGGGCATAAACTCTACCCCCACGCCGCCCATATTGTTGGATAGAACGTGGTATTTGGCGCAGGCCACCGCGTCGGGTTCGCCCGTCAGGCCCAGCTTGTCAAAGCTGGACAGGAACTTGTCCAAATGTTGCCGCCGGAACAGGCGAAACATCCAATCGCCCATGACGTCTGGCCCCTTGCGGGTGGCGATCATCAGTTGCAGGCCCAACAGATAGGCGTGGTGAATATGGGCCTGTGCCTTGATGGCGGCATGGGCAGTATTTGCAGCGGCGCTTAAGGAGGCGGTTGCAGCAGTGTCGGCGGGGGTGTTTGTCAGATCAGTCATAGGGCGATGATAGGGGGCAATGCGCTGTGCGTCATCCCGGTTAATTATCACTGGACCTGTTGCCCAACATAGATAGTATCACTTGATACTAAATACCTTGCGCTCTAATTGAGGTTTCGATCCGTTTACAGATCGTAGCCGGACTACTTAATTTGAGCGATCAGTAATTTGGGCACTTGCGCTCTAATTGAGGTTTCGATCCGTTTACAGGTCGTAGCCGGACTACTTAATTTGAGCGATCAGTAATTTGGGCACTTGCGCTCTAATTGAGGTTTCGATCCGTTTACAGATCGTAGCCGGACTACTCAATTTGAGCGATCAGTAATTTGGGCACTTGCGCTCTAATTGAGGTTTCGATCCGTTTACAGGTCGTAGCCGGACCACTCAATTTGAGCGATCAGTAATGAGAGAGATGGTTATGGCTTGGTACACAGGGAATGCCGTTTATGACGGTTTGCTGGCGTTCGGGTTCCTATACGCGCTTGGCATATTCATCAGTGCCCGATTTGGCACCCCGGCCTATGGCGGCCGTTTTGGTGCACGATCAAAGGGCCTGAAATTGGGCTCAAAAGCTGGGTGGGTATTGATGGAATTGCCGACCCTGATTGCCTTTCCCATTTTCTTTTTTATGGGCGACCGATCCGAGGACACGGTGGCATTGGTTTTGGGTGGTGTGTGGATGTTCCATTACACCAACCGCGCCTTGGTCAATCCATTATTGATGCGTGTGCATCCCGGCTCGCCCCCCAGTTTCAACATCAATGTGGTGGTGATCGGCTGGGCGGTGCTGGTGCTGCATTCCTATTTGAATGGCAGCTTTATCAGCGAACATGCAGCCCATCTGACAGAAGACTGGTTGAACGACCCGCGCTTTTATATCGGTGCCGTGGTCTATGCGATCGGGTTCACCGTCAATGTTTGGTCAGATGCCATCCTGCGCAAACTGCGCGCGCCTGACCCTGATCCCGATGCGCCGCGCTATAAGGTGCCGCATGGCGGGCTGTTCAAATATGTCAGTTGCCCGCAATATTTGGGCGAGCTGACAAGCTTCCTTGGCTTTTCCATTATGACATGGGGCTTGGGCGGGATTTATATTCTGGCGGTGTCTGCTGCCAATTTGGTGCCGCGCGCGCGGGTCACGCACCGATGGTATTTGCGCACCTTCCCGGACGAGTATCCCAAAAACCGCAAGGCGATCATTCCGTTTCTTTATTGATAGGTGGCGCGCGTAGTCCGACTGCGAAGCGGCGCGGGGGCTAAACCGCGCTTGTTTGGTTGTTGATAGCGCGGGCGTTGATCAGGATGCGGGGCGCGTGTCATAGGCCACGCGGAAACCGATATGGTTCGTGCCCATATCCCGTTCCTGCGGGTGGCGCGCGGCGGGGCGATAGCGTGCGCAATAGTTTGAGGCGCACAAATATGACCCGCCCTTGATCGTCACCGGCGCGCTGTCGCCGCTAGGTGTGCGGCGGGCAGGGTCAAACCCCTCAGCGGTGAGTTCCCACACATTGCCGATCATATCATGCAGCCCATAGCCATTGGCGGGATAGCACCCAACCGGGGCAATGCCTTCAAAACCGTCCTGCCCCTCATTCAACACGGGGAAAATACCGTGCCAGATATTCGCCATGTGGCGATCTGCGGGCACCAAACGATTGCCCCACGGGAACGGGGTTGTCGCCCCGCCACGGGCGGCATATTCCCATTCCGCTTCAGTCGGCAGGCGGCCCCCAACCCATTGGGCATAGGCGGCTGCGTCTGCGCGCGTTAAATGAACAACCGGATCGGCACCCCTGTCTGTGATGCCTGAACCGGGGCCGAATGGTTGTTGCCAATTGGCCCCTTCGATAAAGCGCCACCATTGACTGATATCGTCTGAGGTGATGCGCGCCGGGCGCTGAAACACCGCTGCGCCGGGCGTCAAAAGCGCGGCAGGAATATCAGGATGCGCGGCGGGGTCGGGCGTCCGTTCCGCAACGGTCCTGTAGTTTGTCGCGGCAACAAAGCGGGCGAATTGCGCGTTTGTGACTTCATATTTATCAAGCCAAAAGCTGTTGATGGATTGCGGTGTGCCGTTCAGCTCCTCCATATACACCCCATCGCTGCCGGGGGTGATGGTGCCTGCCGGGATTTCAACAGCTTGATAAGTTGGGGCAGGGCAGCTTGGCGCAATGTCGATTGCCGGGGGGCGCATGACATAAAGTGCGACGAGGCCGACCAGCAGCAATGTCGGGACAAGGGCGATCAAAAAACGTTTCATCTACAGGTTATCAATCTTGCAATCACGGGCGATCAAAATATCGCGCATTTCCCAATAGGCACGTGGGGTGCGGTTTAATGGAATGCGCGGGTGCAGATGGTGGATGATATGATATTGCATCCCCATCGACCCGATATTCCCGAACCGAGAGCGCCAGCCACGTGTATCTTTATAGCGCCCGGTGGTTTCAGCCGGATGGTGCGGTGCCCAGCTGAGGTAAAAGATAATATAGGTAAAGGCGATGTGCCGGGGCAACCACCATAACAAGGCAGCCTCAAGCGCAAAGCCGGTCCACGCCATCGCCGTTAATGTACCGTAAAACGTCAAATTGGCGATCAACCCGTCCAGCAATTGTTTTTCAAGGCCAAGGCGCACCATCACATCGCCATAGGATTTCAGCCCGCCTTCGCTGCCCGGTTGTCTGGTCACGATGGAGTTGATCAATGCGGCCCGCGCATTGGGCGCGTGGGTGCCGTAATCTGGATCAAGGTCTGGATTATTGGCGTGTTTGTGATGTTCCATATGGGTGGCCCGCGCAATGCGAAACGGCAGCACCAGCGGGATCAAGGACCAATGGCCCACAAATTCGTTCAACCAGCGCAGCGTCTGGCCGGGGCGGGCGATGATGTCGTGCTGCGCGTCGTGCGAGGGCAGGTAGGACAGCATGATATTTGCCGTCGCGATGATAAACCCTGCCCAAAGGGGCACGATATCCATCATCACCAAGGGAAACAGCGATAGCCAGACGGCCGTATTGGCAAGGCCCCAAAACACGATCAGATAGGGAAATTTGTTAAGGTGTCGGTGCGCAATCTCACGCTCCGCCCGCATCAGCTCTTCATTGTTCAGGTGGCTCAGATCAATCACTGGGGTTATTTCAGCCATATCCAGCTCCCCCTTATCTGGGCGATGCCGCCCCAAAGTGTGGCAAGGATCAGCGCAGCCACAAGCGGCGACAGACCATAGGGCGGTGCCCAGCCCGCGCGTTCAATCACTTGCGCGATCAGCGGGGTGACAAACCCATAGGCGAAAAACAGCGGCCCCAACTTGGCCAAAAATCCCAACATGATAATGCCCCATTTTCAGTTGGCGTCAGTCTAGGCTTTCAGGGGGTGGGGTCAAGTATCAGCGGTGGGAATCAAAGGCTGCCAAACAGGCTTGGCCTTATGCTGATCTGCTTGTATGACGGTGGGCATGGTAAAACAAACAAAGACACAGGTGGCGCAGGCCGCCTATCAACAGGCGATGACGCTGAAGGCGCGTGATCGTGGCGCGGCGATCCATAAGCTGGTGACCGCCATCGACAAGGCCCCGCAGGAACGGGCGTATAAAATCGCCTTTTGCGAATTGTTGATGAATGCGGGCACAAACAAGTTTGACCCCAAGTTGAAAAAGACGGTGCAGGCATGTCTGCAAACAGACGGGCTTGATCATCAGGAATTGTGGCACTTTTGGCTGTCATTACTACGTTGTGACCCGCAGTTTGCGCCGGTGCAACAAGCGTTGGACGGGCAGCGCGTAGCGGCAAAAACGCTGTTGCCCTGTTTGAAGATGCCCTTCTTTTTGTTGGGGTTGCGGCGGCTGATCATCTTTGATTGGGCGTTTGAACAGATGGTCAAACAGCTGCTTGATCTGGAAGGCTTGCCGGTCCGCGTGGCGGAGGGGCTGGCCGCCTATGCCCGCGCGGTGGATTATATCGTGATGGATCAGCTTCCTGATGGTCAGGCCCCCTATCCCATCAATCCTGCCATCCCGACGCTAAGTGTGCCGCAAAGCGAAACGGGTCAGCAGGTCCGCGCGCAGTATGAGGAACACCCCTATCCGCGGTGGCTGGACCTGCATGTGGTCACGCCAACTGTGCAGCAGCAGGCAACCAAGCATCGTCATTTGATTGCAGGGTGCGGCACCGGTTATGCAACCTGTCAATTGGCATTGCGCTATCCCCATGTGGACTTCACGGCAATTGACCTTAGCTTGGCAAGCTTAAGCTATGCCAAGGGCAAGGCTGATCAACTGGGCCTGCGGAATGTCAGCTTCATGCAGGCGGATATTCTGGCGCTTGCGGGGGCAGATGGGCTTGGCGGGCCGTTTGATCATGTTGATTGTTCGGGCGTGTTACATCACATGGCCGACCCGATTGAAGGATGGCGCGCACTCAAGGCGCAGCTGGCACCAGGGGGGCGCATGCATATCGGTCTGTATAGTGCGTTGGGCCGCGCAGATGTTGTGGCGGCGCGCACGTTGATTGCAGCGCAAGGGTTTGATGGCACCCATCACGATATTGTTGCGGCCCGCCAGATGATCGCAGCCTTGCCCGCCGACCACCCGGCCAAGCCTGTGATGCGGCGGCAGGATTTTTATAGCACCGCAAGCTGCCGGGATTTGCTGTTCCATGTGCAGGAACAGCGCTTCACCATCCGCCAGATCAAGCAGGCGCTTGATACGCTGGGGTTAAGGTTTGATGGCTTCTCGCAGCTTGACCCCGATCTGGCGCCACACGCGCCGCAAGACCCGCTTGATCTGGACGCATGGGCAAAGGTTGAGGAAGCCCACCCGCAGGGCTTCCGCGCCATGTATCATTTTTATTGTGTGGCTGTTTAGGACCGATAGGCTGCGCCGCCATCAACCTTGATCAATGACCCGGTCGTATAGGCCGACGCGTCGGATGCCAGATAAAGCGCGATGCCGATAATTTCTTCGGGGGCACCGCCGCGCTTCAGCGGGATGCGGCTGAACATGGCGTCCTTCACCTCATCGGTCCAGGCGTCCGCAATATCGGTCAGGAACGGGCCGGGCATGATGCAATTGGCGCGCACCTTGGGGCCATAGGCATGGGCGATGGCCTCGGTCAGATTGTTCAGCCCCGCCTTGGCCGCGCCATAGGGGATTTCCGCTGCGCTGGGGGCGATTGCGGCGATGGAGCTGACATTGATGATGGACCCGCCATCACCTGCCGCCATTCGTTCAGCAGCAACCGCAGACAGGCGGAACGGGCCTGCCAGATTAACACCGATTACCTTGTCCCATAACTCACGGCTGACATCAGACAGCTTGGGGTATAGCGGCGACATGCCGGCATTATTGACCAGCACATCGACCTTGCCAAATTCATCATAGGCGCGGTTAAGTAGGCTGTCGCATTGGTCCCAATCAGCAACATGGCAGGCATGGGCGACAATTTTTTGTCCCGTCGCGGCGGCGATTTCCCCGGCGGCGGCGTCGCAGCCTGCCTGCTTGCGGGAGCTGACAATGACGCTTGCCCCTGCGTCAGCAAAGGCGTGTGCCATCTGCTTGCCCAACCCGCGTGAGCCGCCGGTGATAACGCAAACCTTGCCCGTCATATCGAAATGCGCGGCAGTTTTCTCATGATTCATGAGCGTGTTCCCCTATTGGTTGTGTGGCATTATTGGATGTCAATATAGTGGTGGGTTGCACTGTGCCGCGAAAGCATAAGCGTTGCAATTGTTGCTTTTTGGTGACGACGGGCCGGTAAATCCGTCGCCTTTCGTTCAATCATTATAGGGGCTATAGTCGGTTAACAGAGTTAAAGGGAGTTGGGATATTGGCCACGCATATTTTGCCACCGTTTAACGCGGCATGGCTTGCCATTGATAGCGACAAAACCCCCATGCATGTGGCGGGCCTTTACATATTTCAAAAGCCTGAAGATGCCGGGCCTGACTATTTGCGCGGGCTGGTCAGTGACATGCTGCGTGACCGCAATTTAGAGGCGCCGTGGAATCAAAAGCTGATCCGTCCCCTTGGCGTGCGCGGTCTGCCTGTGCTGGTCGATGATGACAAGATGGACCTTGATTATCACATCCGGTTTTCAGCCCTGCCCGAACCGGGGGGGGAGCGCGAGTTGGGTGAGCTGATTTCCCGTCTGCACAGCCATCCGCTTGACCTTGATCGGCCCTTATGGGAATGCCATGTCATTGGCGGGCTATATGATGACCGCTTTGCGATTTATGTGAAGCTGCATCAGGCATTGGCCTATGGCCCGTTTGGCGTCAACGCCCTGCTATCAACCTTGTCAGAAGACCCGTATCAGCGCGGCTTGTCGCCCGTATGGGGCACCGGCCTTGATGATCAGGCAGGCGTGCCCAATGCGGTTGGCGGTGGCGGCATTGATGCCTGGGGCCGGGGTGTGGTTGCTGCCGGCACCAGCATGGCCGGGCGCTTGACCGTTGACCGTATTCGCCGCGCCTATAGCCGGTCTGCCCCCAAAAGCCTGCTGACAGGCCGTGTCGGCAGCCGCCGCCGCGTGGCAACGCAGGTCTATGACCAATCCCGCGTGAATGCGGTTATGACCGCCGCGGGGATGGAGCAGGAGGTGCTGGTATACTACCTTATCTCAACCACCTTGCGGCGCTATTTGAAGGAATATAACGCGCTGCCTGATGAAAGCATGATCGCGGGGATCACAGTGCCGGTTGAGGGCGACCCGGACGTCACCCCCGGCGCGGCCATTGGTATGATCAAGCTGGCGACGAACAAGGCTGATCCATTGGTGCGCCTTGAAAAATTGAAGGCCGGTTTTGATAAGGCAAAGGCCAAGGTTGCAGGCATGAACACGCAGGCGGCCATGTTGCATTCCCTGTCCATGATGCAGCCCTATATTGTTGGGGCGGCGGCGCGATCCATCACCGGGTTTGGTACGCCGCGCATTCCGTGGAACCTGTTTATCTCAAACTATCATGGTCCTGACGGGCCGCTTTATTTCAACGGTGCGCCGCTTGAAACCTATTTTCCCGTACCGCCTTTGTGGCAGGGCGCGGGGCTTGCCGTGTCGGCCCTGTCAGCGAATGGCAAGCTGGGCCTTAGTGTGACGGGCGACCGCGAGCGGGTGGCCCATATGCAGCGGCTGGCGGTTTATATGGAAGATGCCTTTGCCGGGCTTGAGCGTGCGTTGACCATCACGACGGAGGCAGCACAATGACCGGTATTTTCCCCAGTTCACTGGTCCGCGCCGGGCTTGATTTGAACCGCACGGCGGCCAAGGGTTTGGCCAACGGATTTGACTGGATGTTCCGCCGCGATACGCTGGTGAAATCCGGCCAGACATGGGTTGAATTGGTGCATGATTCCGACCTGATGTCGGTGCGCTATTACGGCCTGCCCGATGAAAATGAAATCGACCTGCCTGACGGCAGCACGATGCAGGTGGAGCGTGAACAACATCCTATCCCGCTGGTCTTGGTGCCGCCCTTGGGGGTGACGACCAACACGTTTGACCTGATGCCTGATCGGTCATTGGCCCGTTATATGGCGGCGCGCGGGTTCCGCACCTATTTGATTGATTGGGGCAAACCCCATGGGGAGTTCGCAGATTACGGCCTGTTTGAATATGCCGACACGATGATGAGTGAGGCACTGGAAAAAATCCGCGCCCATTCAGGCAGCCAAGACCTGTCAATGATGGGGTGGTGCATGGGTGGTCTGCTGATGCTGTTGCATCAGGGCATCAAACAGGATCCACACATCAAGAATATTGTAACCATTGCCAGCCCGATTGACATGAATAGCGGCTCAAAGGTGGCGGGGTTTGCCGATTATATGGACGCCCCTGCCAAGGTGATTGATTTGGTTGGGCGTCTGTTGGGACAGGAATTGGGGCCGAACATGTTCGTCGCCCCCGGTTGGATGACAACCTTGTCGTTCAAATTGACTGACCCCATCGGGTCGGTCACGACCTATTGGGATTTGATGACACAGATTACCGACCGTGAATTTGTGGTGAAGTACACAACCACGTCAGATTATCTGGACAATATGCTGGCCTATCCCGGCGGTGTGGTGAAGGATTTGATGACCCGTGTTGCGCCTGACAATGCGTTCAAGGCGGGCGAGATTGATTTGGGTGACGCGGTGGCGAAATTGAATGAGATTGATACGCCCATGCTGATCTTCGCAGGGAAGAAAGACATAATCGTCGAACCGATCATGGCCAAGGCTTTGGTCGATGTGATCGCCAGCGAGGACAAGCAATATCGCCTTGCCGGTGGTGGACATATGGGCGTCATTCTGGGCCGTGGGGCCATGAATGATGTGTGGGGGCCGTCAGCTGATTGGCTGCTGGAACGGCAACAATAATGTGATTTTCCAATTGCAGTGGGCCGGCAATGAAATGGCGTCGGATCAAAACCTGCTTTTGAAAAAAGGGTTAGGACAGCGTTTCACCAAACAGTGTCGCCAGATGGGCGTTCAGCATCTTGCCGGATGGGTCAAGGTCACGCCTGATCTGGTTAAAGTGGTCAAAGCTGGGGTAAAGCGCGCGTAGCTCCGCAAGGCCCAGCGTGTGCAGCTTGCCCCAATGGGGGCGGCCCCCGGCATCGCGATGCAGCGGCTGAATATCATTCAATAGATAATCAAACGGCTCCCCCGCGTCCGCATGGGTGGCGATGGACAGGCGCGGGCCGTCATTGAACGGGCTGATCATGGCATCATCCTGACCGGTCCAGCGGACCTCGACCGGGTAATAGACATCCTTGCGGGCATCAAGATAGGTGATGATCTTGCGCAATGTGGGCAACCCGTTTTCAACGGGCAGGTGATATTCCATCTCGTTAAATTTCATGGGCCGCGCGGTGGCAAGCAGCCGCCAGCTTTCGTCCGACACATCTTCAACCAACCCCGTGGGCATCAGGGCCTGCACTGTTTTGCGGCGCAGCCACGGTGCCCAGCCCAATTGATCGCGCAGCATGGCAAGCTGGCTTAACAATTCGTCATCTTCGCTTTCGGTTTTGCCTGTCACCGGGCCGTCATGCAGGTCGTGGGAAATGCCCGCGCCATAACCGGTGTTGGGCACGAAATAAAATTCGAAATGCCGATGGGCCTTCATATACTCTTCGGCGCGGTCAACCAGATCATTGATCGGCTCAATCCACATTTTGCGGCGCAGGTTGAAACTTTCAACCGGCTTGATGGTATAGCGCGTGATAATGCCCAGCGCGCCAAGCGAAACCTTGCCCGCTGCAAACAGGTCAGGGTCACTGGCGCGGGTTACGTCCCTAACCTCACCCGCCGGGGTGATCAGGCGAAAGCCTGTGATGTGATCATGCAGGGCGCGAAAATTGATGCCTGTGCCATGCGTTGCGGTCGAGAATGCGCCCGCCAATGTTTGCACATCAATATCGGGCAGGTTGGGCCAGCCCAGACCCAGCTTTGACATTTTTTGCGAACTGCGCCGCAGACGGATGCCCGCACCGAATGTGATGGTGCCCGCCGCCTTATCATGGCTGATCAAATCGGACAGGCGGCTGATGTCCACAATCGTGCCTTCTGACGGGACCAGCCCGGTAAAGGAATGCCCGGCGCCAACGGGGCGGACGGGCGTGTCGGTTGTGGCCATGAAGGCGGCCAGCTCGTCCTCGGACTTGGGCACGAAGATTTGCTTGGGGGTGGACCGTTCCAGGCCGGACCAGTTCATCCATGCGCTTTCGCCTGTGGGGGCGGTGGGTAGATCGGCGGCATAGCCATCACGCCCGAAATCCTGATTGGCCCATCCGGCATATTTGGCGGCGGGGTAGGCGGCGGCGACAGCGGCGGTGCCGCCCGTCAGCGCAAGTAGTTTGCGGCGGGAGATTGCCATGTCTATTCCCCTGTCATCATGAATGTGATCAGCGCTTCAAAATCGTCGTCCGTGCAATCGGGGCACTGGCCCATTGGCGGCATGGCGTTCAGCCCGGTTTTGCTTGAGGCGATCAGCGCGGCCATGCCCTTGGCCTCCATCCGCGGTGTCCACGCGGCGGTATAGCCGGTCAGCGGCGCGCCTGATTCTGGAACAGTGTGACAGGCCCCGCATGAGGTGACATAAATATCCGCCAGCCGGGCGTCGGCAGGTTCGGCATCTTCTGCAAACAAGACTTGCTCACGGGTGGGGGCGGGAACTGCGCCCTGTTTGTCGTTGCTGTTTTCATCAGAACACGCAGCCAATGTCAGCATGAATGCCGTGGCGAGCAGCAGTTTCTTGGTCATAATCGTCCCTATTCTTTTGCGGTCTTGTCGTAAAGGCCAACATATTTGCCAGTTTGCGGCGCTGGCAGTGCCAATGCAATCATTCAAATAAATAGCAATTACTATTAAATAGTGTTTGCTATTGTTATTGCGATTTGTTACCAAAGTCAAGCAACAAGGTAGGCGACAAATCATGCGCGAATCCGGCCCCATCAAAACTAGCCCCATCAAAACAGAAAGACGCATCGACCCCAAACAGGATCGGGCGGCAAAGACGATTGATCAGGTATTGGCGGCCGCTGCTGATTTGTTGGCGGCGGACGGATTTGAAAAGCTGACCACCAATGGCATTTGCAAGCGTGCCGGGCTGACGCCGCCTGCGCTTTATCGGTATTTCCCCAACAAATATGCCGTGGTGAAGGAACTGGGCGAACGTTTAATGGCGCGGCAAAATCAGGTGATCGAAAATTGGGTCGCCGCAGACGTGCCCTTTGATCAACTTGAACAGGGGTTGGTGTCCTTAATGGTCGAAACGGTGGCGGTCACGCAGGACACCCCGGCGGGGGCCTATATCATGCGGTCGCTTCATGCCAGCCCTGTGCTTGCCTCTGTCCGGCTCGCGTCGCACCGCCTGGTTGCGCAGCAATTGACCGATTGGGCCTTGATCCGGTTTCACGATCATGACCCCAAGCGTGTTTATCAAATGATGCGCACCGTGATTGAGGTCAGCTATGCCGGGCTTGAGATGATGTTTGATGAACCGCAGTGTGATCCTGATCAAACCATTGCGGACCTTGCGGCGATGGTCGGCTTTACCGTGCGCCAACTTGCAGAGCCTGTCTAAACCCTCCATAAATGCGGCCTGTTTATTGAAAAAGGATCACACCATGTCTGACACATCTGCCCTTTTGGTTGAATTGGCGGACGGGGTTTTAACCCTGACCACCAATGACGCGCCCCATAACCGGATGAGCTTCGCCTATATGGATGAGGTTGAGGCCGCCGTGACCCGCGCCGCCGAAGACCCCGCCGTCCGCGCGGTCGTGTTCACCTCTGCAGGGGATCAGAATTTCTCAGTCGGGATGGACTTGAAACAATTGATGGCTGAGGCTGGCGACAGGGGCGGTGCCGGTGCTGTGCTTGATCAGCGCCGCCGTGTGCTGGGCATGATTGAAAATCTGCAAAAGCCCACCATCGCGACCCTGTTCGGCTATTGCCTTGGTGGCGGGCTTGAGCTGCCTTTGGCCTGTCACTTCCGTTTCGCCGCTGACGAGGGGGCCAAGATCGGCCTGCCTGAGCTTGACCTTGGCACCGTCCCCGCATGGGGCGGCACTGCCCGGTTGACACGCTGTGTGGGCCGTGACCACGCGCTTGATATGATCCTGCGGGCCAAAAAGATTAATGGCGCCCACGCGCTGAAAATCGGGTTGGTGCAGGAAGTTCATCCGTTAAGTGAGTTAAAGCAGGCTGCGCGCAATCTGGCATTAGAGCTTGCCGCCATGCCGCCGGTTGCGGTGGCCGGGGTGCTTGATTGCGTTGTCGGGGCCGGTGATTTGCCCCTTGATGAGGCGCTGGATCGTGAGCGGGCAGCCTTTGCCCGTTGCGGGAAAACGAAAGACCAGATGGAAGGCATGATGGCCTTTATGGAAAAGCGCAAGCCTGTCTTTACTGGTGAATAAGATAGGAAGCAGCTAGGCTTCAACGATCTGATATTGCCAGCAACATAATAACAAGGAGAGATGATATGAGCGGTGCCAACCTGACATCAAAACAATGGCGTTTGAAAGAACGTCCTGCGGGGCGCTTGTCGAAAGATAATTTCGATTGGGTCGAGGAAGCCTTGCCCGATTTGAATGATGGCGATGTGTTGGTGCGGACTGTGTATTTGTCGCTTGATCCAACGAACCGTATCTGGACCTCTGACCGTGATCAATATATGCCCCCCGTTGCCTTGGGTGAGGTGATGCGCGGCGGCACCGTCGGTATTGTTGAAGCATCAAAAAATTCAGACATTCCCGTTGGTGCAAAAGTGTCCGGCCTGTGGGGCTGGCAAAGCGCAACGATCATTCCCGGCGGTGTGGGCCTGAATGTCTTGCCGGATATGGGTGACGCCATTCCGCTGTCCGCCGCGATGAGCGTGCTGGGCCTAACCGGGATGACAGCCTATTTCGGTTTGATCGAATGCGGCCAGCCCAAGGCGGGGGAGACGATAGTCGTGTCTGCTGCGGCAGGCGCGGTGGGGTCCATCGTGGGGCAGATCGGTAAAATCCTTGGTTGCCATGTTGTTGGCATTGCGGGCAGTGACGACAAGTGCAAATGGATCGTTGACGAGTTGGGCTTTGACGGTGCCATCAATTACAAAACCGAAGATGTGCGTGGCCGCTTGAAAACCCTGTGCCCCGATGGCGTTGATGTTTACTTTGAAAATGTCGGCGGCGCGGTGACAGAGGCTGTGTTGGATAATCTGAATGATTTTTCCCGCATCGCCCTGTGCGGTATGATCAGTTTTTATAATGGCGAGGGCGCGCAACCTGCGCCGCGTAATTATGATCTGTTATTGATGCGCCGCGTCACCATGCGCGGCTTTATCCTAACCGACTTTTTGGATAAGGCAGGCGAGGCGATTATGCAGCTGGCCGGCTGGGTGCTGGAGGGCAAGTTGAAATGGGCCGACGATATTGTTGATGGCCTTGAAAACGCGCCGGAGGCTGTGAACAAATTGTTCGATGGCACCAATACGGGCAAGTTGATGGTGCGCGTTTCCGCAGAAAATTAGGACGGAGCTGCTTGGGGCGACCCAAGCCGGTCGCCCTACACCGCCTTGGCGTGGCGTTCTGTACCCTTTTCAAAATAGGGGTCAAAGCACGACGCCACGATCCGCGCGATGCGGCGCCCTTCCTTGGTGACGGTCAACCCGTCATCATCCAGCGTAATGACCCCATCTGCCGCCAAGGGGGCAAGGGCAGCATAGGGGATGGGCACATCGGGATGATCTGCAAACTTAATCTTGAATGTGCACAACATTGTCTTGATCAGGCGTCGGCGTGCCATGTCATCAAGGCTTAGGACAAAGCCGCGTGACACGGGCAGCATATTGGCGCGGATCAATTGACGATATTGCGCCGCATCCGCTGTGTTCTGCACATAGGCATCAGAAAATTGACTGATGGATGAATGGCCAAAGCCTAAAATCGTCCGTGACGGGTCGGCGGAATAGCCCTGGAAATTGCGACGCAGGGAGCCATCCTCCAGCGCCTTGGCAAGCGGGTCATCGGGTAAGGCGAAATGGTCCATGCCGATTTGAATATAGCCCGCGTCCAACAAGCGGCTTTCAACAAGGTCTGCCATGTCTTCGCGCAAGCCGGTGTCGGGCATGTCATATTGTTCCAATACGCGCTGATGTTTCATCATCCACGGCACATGGGCATAAGGAAAGACCGACATACGTGAAGGGGCAAGGCTGATCGCCTTGTCCAGTGTATCTTGCACAGTTGCCAATGTTTGTTCGGGCAACCCGATGATCAAGTCGAAATTGATCATTTTGATGCCCGCCTTGTATAATTGGGCAACATGGCGTGCCACCAGCTCATACGGTTGTTCCCGCTTGATCGCGGCCTGCACGATGGGATCAAAGTCCTGAATGCCGAGACTGACCCGCTTCACACCCAATTTACCAAGCCCGGCAATTTTTTCCGGGTCGAACAGACGTGGATCACATTCCATGTCTATTTGGGCGTTGGTGGTGTCAAACAATGTGGCATAGGCATTCAGGATACGTTCCAGATCTTCAATATTTGCGTAATTGGGCGACCCGCCACCGAAATGAATGCGGTTGACCTTGATCCCTTTTTGAACGTGACGTCCAGCAAGCGTGATTTCCTGCAACAATAAGTCAATATAGGTTTCAAGCCGGTCATAGGTTGGCGATACGGTTGTGTTGCACCCGCAATATAGGCAAAGCTGATGGCAAAACGGGATGTGGGTATAAAGCGATATGGCCTCGTGCCGGGGCAGGCCCGCCAACCGCGCGCTCATCACCGTGGGGGACATGCCCAGCTTGAACTGTACAGCCGTTGGAAAGCTGGTGTAACGCGGTACAGCATAATCATATTTAGAAAGGTCCATGACGTTTCCCACCCACATATTAGGCTGCCAAATGGCGGCCGGAAAATTCCATTACCACTTATTAATAGGGGCCAAGGGTTAACAGGGCGTTGATTTCGATCAATCTTGTCAATAGGGCGCACCTGACATTTGCGCCCGGTCCGCCCTTGTGACATGCGCCGATCAAGCCCAAGATGGTGAATAATTGGTTAAGGGGGAAAACCATGACGAAATTGATCGTGATGACCGGCGTGACGTCCGGTTTGGGATTGGAAACCGTGCGCCATCTGGCGGCCCACGATAGCTGCACGTTAATCGCCGGGGCACGCACGCCTGAATCTGCAAGCACAGTACAGGCGGTGATGGGACGCGAACGGCTGACGCTATTGCCGCTTGACCTTGCTGATTTGGCATCGGTGCGGGCATTTGCGCAGCAGGTGAAACAACAGTTGGATGGCCGGAAGATTGATGCGCTGGGTCTGAATGCGGGGCTGCAATTCACCGGGCGGCCCGGTTTGACGGCTGCGGGCCTTGATGTCAGTTTCGTGACCAATCATTTGGGCCACTTTCTGCTGTATCATGTGTTGCGGGATGATTTGGCCCCTGATGCGATTGTGACCGCCACCTGTAGTGGCACGCACCATCCTGATGAGTGGTTGGCCAATCTGTTCGGATTTCGCGGCGCGTTCTTTCCATCTGCGGCGCGTGTCGCAACGGGCGACCTGACCGATGATCAGACTGGTGACGCCCAGACTGATGACGCCCAGACTGATGACGCCCAGACTGATGACGCGCAGGCGGGCATGGACCTTTATGCGACGTCAAAGCTGTGCAACATCTATTTCATCCGCGATATGGCAAAGCGTCTGGGTGTTACAGGTGATGGCGATGAAGGCATCCGTTTTATCGGGCTTGATCCGGGCTTGATGGCGGGAACCGGATTGGCGCGCGACCGGGGCAGGGCGGAACAATGGGCATGGCGTAATGTGTTGCCCCTGTTGCGTTACCCCCTGTCACCATTTGGTGTGCGGATGAGTACGCCTGTGCAATCAGGCGCGATGCTGGCGCAAATATTGTCTGGCGCAACAACGTTTCAAAGCGGTGATTATGTGGATTTCAAGGGCAGGCCCGCCGAAATCTCAGACCTTGCCCTTGATGATGATAACGCGGCTGCACTGTATGACTATTGCGCTGATCTTGTTGGCGTCTAGATACCATCAAAATTAGCCGGGCGCTTTTCAGCAAAGGCGGCAAGCGCCTCGCGGTTGGCAGGGCCATCGACGAGTGTTGCAAAGGCCGTGTTTTCGCGGGCACGGGCAGCGCGCACATCATCCAGCCGGGCATCCAGCAATAATTGCTTCGTTGCTTTCAGTGACGTGACGGGCAGGGCCGACAACTCATCCAGCATGTCATGGGCGCGGGCCAGCAATTGATCGGCGGGCACAACTTCCAGCGCGATGCCACAGGCAACCGCCTCATCTGCCAGCATCCAGCGGCTGCGGAACAGCATGTCTGCTGCCTTTTGCCATCCGGCAAGGCGCGTCAGCAACAGGCTTGAGCCTGCCTCCGCCGTCAGGCCCAAACTGGTGAAGGGCACGCGCAGGCGGGCAGCGTCGCTTATCAAAACCAGATCGCAATGGGGCAGGATCGTCATGCCAATGCCAACACCAATACCGTTCACGGCAGCGACCAGTGGCTTGGGGAAGCTTTCTACCGCCTCAATAAACGGGGTGAAACCATCTTTCTGCCGTTGGTCGTGGCTGCGGTCGTCGCCCAATTCTTCCAAATCCTGTCCGGCGGAAAACGCGCGGCCTGCGCCCGTGATCATCACGGCGGCAATGTTGGGATCGTTGGCGGCGCGGGTCAGGGCGTTTGCAAGACTGTTGTAAAGCGCATCATTAAAGGCGTTAAGTTGATCGGGCCGGTTGAGCGTCAGGCACAGGGCCTTGCCGTGCATTTGTTCAAGCAATACTGGATTTGTCATTTTTAGAGCGCCTCCACACGATCAGGCCGTCCCGACCATGTCCACGCCATTGACGGGCGCGAAATGCCCAACATCATCCCGTTCAGGGTCGGCGGGTGCAGCCACATTTGATCGGGGGTCAAGGATGGGTCGCGATCAGCGGGGCGGTCAATGGTGTGGCCCTGATTGTCGGCGCTGACCAATTGCTCAATCTCTGCCATGCGGGCGGATTCGCCAAAGGACATGTAAAGGCAGGGGCCGGTGCGTTCAAAAAACCGTCCCATGGTCTTGTCGGCAGCGGTGGCAGTAATCACTTCAAACCGGTGTAAATCATCCGGGTCAAACAGGGTCAGAATACCGTAATAGCCAAACTTGTCAGATGTGATGGGTGAAAAGTGACCGGCGTTCAAACCGAAAATTTCGCAGAACCGTTTTGTGGCCCCTTCGGCGTCGGCGTGCAGCAATGTAACTTCATACAAAAAGTCGATCATGCCCACAGACGCGCGGTCCTCGTCTTTTGATACCACCATGCGCAGCCCGGCAATGTCGCTGTTCATATCCAGATGCAGCTGGCCGGATTCTTCGGTAAAGGCGATGGATTGGCTATGCAAATGGGTTTTCAGGGCTGTCATATCCTTGGTGGTGGCACCGCCTGCAAACAGGTGCGGGCCGCCGCGTTTTGATAGGGCATCGCTGACCGGGCCAGCGCCCAATGGCTCCACAAACTCAACAAAGCCCTGCGCCAGCCGATACCGATGGATGCGGGCATTCAGCGCTGTGCAATCCTGCGTGCCATCGGGCTGTGCCCCCAAATAGCGTTGCCACGGCTGGGCGGCCTCCTGCGGGGTGGCGGTGGCAAGTTGAACCCGGTCAATTCTGTGCAGCATTTTTATGGCCTTTGTTTAGGTGCGAAATCAGTGCCAGCATAATGAAGACGGGTTGAGATAAATCAATGCCTGACCGTTTGGCTTTCTATAAAGTGACAAAATATCAACAACAGTTTCCGTGTTGGAACCAGTCACCAAAGGCACAAACGCGCCGCAACCACGGCATAATCAAAAAAGGCAGCCTGTCATGAATATCCCCCTCGCAAAAGCTGAACCCGCCCTTGATGAGCAAAACAAACAGACGCATTTCGATGTGTTGATCGTTGGTGCCGGGGTGTCCGGTGTTGGTGCGGCCCATCATTTGCAAGAACAATGCCCGGACAAGAATTTCGTTATTCTTGAAACGATGGGCACGCATGGGGGTACTTGGTATTCGCACAAATATCCCGGTATCAGGTCGGATAGTGACCTGTATACATTCGGGTACCGCTTCAAGCCGTGGATGGGTGCGCCCATAGCTGAAGCGGGTCTTATCCTTGATTACATGGGTGAGGTGATTGAAGAAGATCACCTTGCAAAGCACATCCGCTACCACCAAAAGGTTACAAAGGCTGAATGGCATTCGTCGCTGGGGCGGTGGACCATCACCGTCACCAATACCGAAACGGAGGAGGAGCTGGTCTACACAGCCGATTTCCTGTTTATGTGTCAGGGCTATTATGATCATGACAATCCCTACACACCTGATTGGCCTGGACTGTCCGACTATAAAGGGCAGATCATCCATCCCCAATTATGGCCTGAGGGTTTGGATTATTCCGGCAAGAAAGTGATCGTCATCGGGTCGGGTGCAACAGCGGCAACGCTGATCCCCGCAATGGCGGACAAGGCCGGGCACATCACCATGTTGCAACGGTCCCCGACCTATTTCTGGACCGGTGAAAACCGGAACGAGTTGGCCGATCAACTGCGCGCGCTTGATATCCCTGAAGAATGGACGCACGAAATTGTGCGCCGTCAATTGCTGGCGCTGGGCAAGGAAATTCAGAACCTGTCAAAAGAAGCACCAGACATGGTGAAGGAAGAATTGCTGAAGGTTGTGCGTGAACAGGTGGGCGATGACGCGCTGGTTGAAAAACATTTCACCCCCAGCTATCGGCCCTGGCAGCAACGGCTGGCCTTTGTGCCAGATGGTGATTTGTTCAAGGCTGTGAAGGCCGGCAAGGTTGATATCGTTACCGATCATATTGAACGGTTCACCGAAACCGGCATTTTGCTGAAATCCGGTCAGGTGCTTGAGGCGGATATGATCATCACCGCCACAGGCTTTAATCTGTTGGTGATGGGCGGCATCCCCTTTGAAGTCGATGGCCAGCCGGTTGATTTTGCCAAGCGGTTCACCTATCGGGGCCTTATGCTCGACGGGCTGCCCAACATGGCCCATGTGTTCGGCTATTTCCGTACCAGTTGGACGATGCGCGCTGACTTGATCTCAGACTATGTGTGCCGCCTGCTTAATCACATGGATGCGGCAGGGGCAAAGGTTGTGACACCCACGCTGCGCGCCGAAGACAAAGACATGACCCCGCGCCCTTGGGTGTCAGAAGAAGAGTTCAACCCCGGCTATATGTTGCGGGGCCGCGATAAGATGCCGAAGAATGGCGATCATGAGCCGTGGACCTTCCCGACAGATTATTATGTCGAAAAGGACTTGCTGCCCAATTACGATCTAGATGACGGTGTTCTGATTTATCAGTAGGTCTGCCATGTTCTAACATTTGCTGCCCCCGCGCGTTTGGGTTAGGCTTCGTGCCTGATTGATTGTGAAATATGTGGGGGCGCAAATCCAATGGCCTATACCGAAAAGAACCTGACCGACCAGTCCGGTAAAACCTTTCTTGTCACCGGTGCCAATACGGGGCTGGGCTATGAAACCGCCCGCGCATTGGCGCAAAAGGGGGGCAAGGTGTGGCTGGCCTGCCGGTCTGAAAACAAGGCGCAGGACGCGATTGCCAGGATCAAAAGCCTTGCGCCGGAAGCTGACCTTGGTTTCGTGCCGCTTGATCTGAACGATCTGAACCATGTTGCCGATGCTGCTGAGGTCATCAAGGGCTTGGGCAGGCTTGATGTATTGATCAATAATGCGGGGCTGATGGTGCCGCCACTGGGCCATACGGTGCAGGGCTTTGAAAGCCAGATGGGCGTCAATCATTTGGGGCACTTTGCGTTGGTTGGGCATTTGCTGCCCAAATTGATGGCGCACAATACCCGTATCGTTGTGTTGTCCAGCCTTGCCCATCGCGGCGGGGTGTTTAACTGGGACGATTTCCACGCCAACAAATCCTATAATGCGATGAAGCGGTATCAGGCCAGCAAGCTGGCCAATATGATGTTCGGGCTTGAGCTGGAGCGTCGCTTGCGCGCCCAAGAAGCTGGCGGGCAACAAACCGATGCCAAATGCGTGATCTGTCATCCCGGTGTGGCAGCGACCGAATTGGTGCGCTATCTGCCCGGTCCGGCGCGGTTTGCCATGCCGCTTGTGGCGCCGTTTATGAATTCTGCAACAGCCGGGGCGTGGCCGACCTTGTTGGCGGCAACCGAAGATGTTGATGGCGGCACCTATTGGGGCCCCGAAGGCGGGCGCGAGATGAAGGGGCCTGCCGGGCCTGCGCGTATTTCGGGCCGCGCCCATAAGCAGGATGATGCAAGCCGGTTGTGGGATCTGTCGATTGAACTGACCGGTGTGAACCCCGGCATTTGATGCACCCCCAAAATATACAAGGTTCAGTCAAAGGAAAATTCATGGAAATTTTGATCGTCGTTCTGCCGGTACTTGTGCTGCTTTATTGGCTGTATGTGCGCGTGATCACGCGACGCAATCGCGCGTTGGAGGCGTTGAGCGGCATTGACGTGCAGATTAAAAAACGCGCCAATTTGATCCCCAATCTTTTGACCATTGCGCAAAAATTCATGACCCATGAACGGGAATTGCTGGAAAGTGTGACCGCCGCGCGCGTCAAGTTTGAACAGGATTATGATGCCAAGGATGCCGATCAGGTTGCCGCCCATTTGGATGCGGCAAACGGGATGCAGGCCATGATGGGACGGTTGATGGCGGTGGCGGAAAACTATCCTGACCTGAAGTCAGACACAGTGATGGTCGAGGCGCAGCAAGCCTATCAGGAGGTTGAGGCGAATATCGCCGCGGCCCGCCGGTTCTATAATTCCAGTGTGACCGACCTGAACAATACGGTGCAAATCTTCCCCGGTTCCGTCATTGCGGGCATGGTCAATATCACGGCGATGCCGCTTTATGAATTGGATGAGGGCACCGCGCGCGCGCCCATCGATGCCGCAGCATTTCTGAAATAGGGCCTGTCGTGACTGAAGCGTCCACAGGCGGCACTGAGCGCCGCCAAAAATTATATGACAGCGTTGTTGCGCCGATTGAACATGAATTGCTGGCGGAGCGCGAGACGCTTAACACCCGTGCGCGGCGCTTGCGACAGGTTCTTTTGGGTCTGCTGGTGGTTGAGATTGCCGCCATGGTCGGGCTGTTTGGTCAGATCGATTTTGGCGGTTCGGGCAGTCAGGGCAGTGGCGAAGATAATGCCCCTGTGCTTTTTCTGGTCGCGATTGTCCTTACGGTGATCGGTATCGCGGCGGCCCGCACACTGTTCCTGTCTGGCTTTAACGAACGGCTGAAGAACAAGCTGGTCCCGGCAATCCTTGATCAATATGGCGCGTTTGCGTTTGCGCCATCACCACGGCGCGGGGACTATGCTGATTTGTTGGTTGAAGGGTTGCTGCCCTATTATGACAGATTGCAGGCAGAGGACCTTGTGACGGGCACCTATCGCGGGTTGGATTTCGCGATGGTTGAGGTGAAGGCGACAAAGACCGTCCGGTCAAAGAACCGCACGCGCAGGCAAACGGTTTTTGACGGGTCAGTTGTCTCGGTGGCCTTGCCCAAGCCGGTGCAGGGCAGCTATTTCTTGTCGACGGATTGGCATGGCGGTCTACAAGGTCTGTTCAGTCGCCTGACGGGTGACCGGATCAGACTGGAAAGCCCGGCATTTGAAAAGCTGTTTAACTTTTTCGGTGATGATCAAATCGAAGGGCGCACCATCATGACGCCCGCCCGGATGGAACAATGGGTTGCCTATTATCATCGCAATGATGGCCGCTCATTACGCTGCTATATGCAGGGCGCGCGCATGCATCTGGCGCTGTCCCATGCCAGCGACTGGTTGGATGGCAGTGTTGCCGCCGCCGACAGGGGCAGTCTGCAGGGCCAGCTTGATGGGTTGTTCAACGATATTGAACACAGCTTGTCGCTGGTGGATGACGTTCTGCTGTTTGATCCCGCCTAAGCAGGGCGGGGGCTGATTGCTGACCAGATTGGCACCAGATACGCGCCAGATAGGGGGCGGTTACTCATCAGTTACTGCCGTTTGCCGCACCACATTGGCCCCATTTTGCGCCGCAACCGGACTTTTGGGGGCGAAAGTCACAGGGCGGTTGATGGACAAAAATTGGAACATGTGCTAGTTTATGAAAAATGACGGCTGTGTCATGTTTTGCTGCAGCTGCGAAAAGAAGACCAAAAATGGCCGTGTCCGTGGGGGCATGGCCCATTATTGCACAAAATATTGCACATAGATGGGGTGAGAAAACCATGACCGCTCAACCAATAGATAACCCAGTCGATCCGTATGCCGTGCCGCTGGACCAGATTGACGTCGCCAGTGACGAACTGTTCCGCACGCGCCAGCATTGGGGCTTTTTTGAACGGCTTCGCAACGAAGACCCGGTTCACTATTGCACCACGAACGAGGAGCTGGGCCCGTATTGGTCGGTCACACGCTATGAAGATATATTCTATGTGGACACCCACAATGAAATCTTCTCGTCAGAGCCTGCGATCACCCTGTTTGATGCCGACCCTGATGACCCCAACCAGCTTGAAGTTGAAATGTTCATCGCGATGGACCAGCCCAAGCATGACGAGCAGCGCAAGGTTGTTTCCCCGGTTGTGGCCCCTGGCAATCTGAAAGACATGGAAGATTTGATCCGCGAACGTGTGATCAAGGTTCTGGAAAGCCTGCCCGTGGGCGAGACGTTCAACTGGGTGCAGAAAGTGTCCATTGAAATCACCACACAGATGTTGGCAACCTTGTTCGACTTCCCGTTCGACCAGCGCCACAAACTGACATGGTGGTCAGACGTGACAACCTCGCCACCTGATGGTGGTGAAACCGGCCTGTCCGAAGAAGATCGCCGGAATGAGCTGATTGAATGTTTGATGACGTTCTCACAGCTTTTGGAAGAACGCCGGAACCAGCCGCAGAAGTTCGACTTCATTTCGCTGATGGCGCATGATCCCAAAATGTCTCAGCAGCACCCGATGGAATTGCTGGGCAATTTGATGTTGCTGATTGTGGGCGGTAACGACACTACCCGTAATTCAATGTCAGGTGGCGTGCTGGCCCTGAACCAGTTCCCGGCTGAATATGACAAGCTGCGTAATGATCCCAGCCTGATCCCCAGCATGGTGGCGGAAATCATCCGCTTCCAGACACCCTTGGCCCATATGCGCCGGACTGCCCTGCAGGACACGGAATTGGGCGGCAAGAAAATCAAAAAGGGCGACAAGCTGGCCATGTGGTACGTCTCTGGCAACCGTGACGAGCGTGAGATTGAGAACCCGAACGAGTTCATTATCGACCGCGAAAACCCGCGCAAGCATTTGTCATTCGGTTTCGGTATTCATCGTTGCATGGGTAACCGTCTTGCTGAAATGCAGATCCGCATCCTGTGGGAAGAAATTTTGAAACGCTTCAGCTTTGTCGAAGTGGTGGGAGAGCCGAAATACACCACCTCATTCTTCGTGCATGGCATCACCGAATTGCCGGTGAAGCTGCACGCCAAATAGGCTGCATATCAGACTGAACAAAAGGCGTTGCCCACACGGGCAGCGCCTTTTTTCTGTGTAGATGGTTGGTGGCTGCGGCCCCGGTCTTGCCCCGGCCCCTACTTGCTATTCACCCAAATCGGGCTGGTCCATGCCCGTTCGCGGATTGTGTGTGACGGCGCGCGCGGGTCGGGCGCACGGCCCAACCGGATCGCATCATAGGTAGACCAACGGCAGGTCGGGTTTTGCAGAACGCGCACATAATAAAACGCATTCTGCCCCGCCTGATAGTCCGGGTCGCGCCACACTGTCTTTAACTCGTCTGCACCAACGTCACCACTGATGGCGCATGTTGCTAGATCAACCGTTGCGCCATTGTCCGGGCAACGCCCCGTTGCAGGATCAACTGACAATCGGTCTGCGCAAGCGATATCAACCACCGCTTCGTGGGTCTGCCCGTCACTGTCGATCCACCCTTTGACCATCTGCATTTTTTGCAGCGGCGCATCGATCTGGTCGCGGGTTGCCCAAACGAAAAAGCCGGGGGCCTGTGTTTGATCAGCGCCGGGGCGTAACACGCTGCCCATAGGAACGATACTTGCGGGGACAATATTTGGGTGAACAGCATTTGGGGAGAGGGCACCTGAATGGGAGGCGGTTTTGGTCAGGGCGGCAACCGGATCGGGTTGTGTCAGCACGCTGTCATCAATGTCCCATCCGGCAAACACACGCACGGCCATGCGCGGGCCAGACGTGGCATAGGTTTCCCGCCGCGCCAGCGCATCAAAGATGGCGGCGCGGGTGTTTTCAGTGGCCCACACTGCGGCGATGCCGCCGGGGGTGTTGAATTTCAGGCGTGATTTATAGGGTTTGCCGTCTGGGTATTCCTCATGAAAACGGCGTATAGCGGGTGAGGTGACGGCCCCGGCAGTGCCGCGATAGTCCCATTCTTCGACATCGCCGGGATTGGCATTGTGATTATCGGTGGCGGCGATCATGCCGACTTGCAACGGGTTGAAGCCAAGCTCCTGCTCAAGCGCAAGGCCGACCTTCAGGCCCTGCCGGATAAACCCTGTCTGGAAGGCGCAGCCTGACAGCTCCCCCGGCTCACACGGTTGCAAGACCTGCTCAAAGGCGCATTCTTCATCGGTTGCGCCAACCCCCAAGGCGCATTCAGACGCGCCCTTGATTTGAAATATTTCGGCAAGCGGTTCACGCCGTTGGCGTAACCGCCATGCGTCCTCGTTGTAATCCTGTCCGTCCCATGTATAGCGGGAATAGGTAAGCCCCCATGCCTTGTTCGGATTATGGGGGATGGTCAGGAAATCACATTCATCGGCGCAGTCAGCCTCAAGCTCCCGCCACAGGCTGATGGCATTGGGCACGTCAAAGCTGGAAATCGCATGATCGGGCACATCGCTGGACCGGAAGATAACATTACGGTGATGCTTGCCCTGATCTGGCAGGCCGGGCGAAAACTCATACGCGATCAGCGTGGTCAATGTGCCCGGTTCGTTATACCGGTTCGCCAAATCGACATAGCGCGCCCAATCGGTTTTGGCATCTTGGGCACATCGTTCGGGGCTGCCGGTACCCATCATACAGGTGGGGAAGCGGCCCCGTGCGGGCGGGGTGCGGGCGGTTTTTTGATAAACGCCGGCGGGCTTGGTGGGGTCGCCCGGTTCGGCTGTCCCGCGAATGGCCCCGACACCGATTGTGAAGACCAGCGGGTTGGGCTGATCGACCAGCCAACACGCCGCCTTGTCCCCAACGGACAGGTCGGGGTTCTTGCAGCGGGTGCGGGTGCCGAACCCTTCGGCATGATCTGTGATGGCAACGAAGTCGAGCGGCCGGGCCAATTGCATCACCTCACCCCCTGCGCTTGTCAGGGGGTGTCCCTTGGCAAAACGATAGGCGTCCTCAATCCCCAGCGTATTGCCGAACAGAATGGAATCAAAGCTTTCGGTGGTGTGCAGGTGCAGCTCCCCCCAATATAGATTGTTTTGCGGGTTGGGGGCCGTTTGGGCCGGGTTGTTTTGCAGTGGCGGCATTGTAACCTTGGCGTCATCCTGCAAGGCCAATTCGGCGGGGGCCGTGTCGATGCTGAACCTGTCCGCAACCGTCTTCAATGGTTGGATATAAATCAGCCAAACGGCGGCTATTGCGATGACCAGAAGGGCACCCAGTCCCAGCATTATCTTCTTCAACATAGTCAGCCCCCATTTTTCCCTATTATGACAGACCGTGTAATCATGGACAATTGGCATCACATATGCGGAAATGCGCCCAACAAGGGAGACTGATATGTCAGTACAGATTTTTGACGAAAGATTGGCCCCTGATGCAGATCAGGAATTTGTCGTCTTTTTAATCGGGATGCGGGTTAACAAGTGGTGGCAGCTACGCAAATGGCTGCATACAGCGCGTGCCATGCCGCGCATGATCAAGGAATTGCAGGCCAACCCCGCCTTGGGGTTGAAGCATGTTTATGGTGTGCGGACAGGGCGAAACTTTATCTCAATCCAATATTGGGAAAGTTTTGAGGCTTTGCGTGATTACGCCAACAATCCCGACCATGAACACAAGCCCGCCTGGTCTGAGTTTTACAAGGTTGTCGGCCTAAAGGGTGATGTCGGTATTTGGCACGAAACCTATGCGGTCAAGCCCGGCCAGTACGAGGCGATTTACGGCAATATGCCGAAATTCGGCCTTGGCACGTTCCTGCCGGTAGAGAAAGCATCGGGCCGCTATGGGGATGCAATCAGCCGGATGAAAGGTGCCGCCGCCAAGGAAGCGGCAGAATAATCGTTACCTGTAACCTGCTATTCGCTCAGGTCGGTTCGTCCTCAAGACCCGGTTAGTCATCCAGCATCGGTTCGAACCCGCCGAATATCATGCGGGTGGGATCAAACGGAAAGTCACTCGGCCCCATATCGGCCATGATCTTGGGGCGGCCTGCCTCGCACGCGGCCTTGTTGGGCCATATAATCCATGACAGGACGATGGTTTCATCGTCGGTGGCCTGTACCGCCTTGCGGAATGATGTGATCTCGCCATCAGGCACGTCACTGCCCCATGCTTCCATCACGTCAATTGCACCGGCTTCAATCGCGCGGTCACGCATCGGTTTTGCCATGTCCAGATAGGCGGCACGCTTGTTGGTGGGCACCGGAATAACGGCAGATTCTACATAGGTCATGGTGGTTGCTCCCCTTGTTACATCGCAGCCTAGCGTGCAGGGGGGCAAATGACCATCGCTATTGCACCCGCCAGATTGCACTTTGCGTATCGATATGAGACGCTTGGAAAAATATTGAAAAATTAATTAGGGGATAGGTATGAGCGCGCAACATGATCTGGTCATTCGTGGCGGCACAATTTTTGACGGTACTGGCGATGACGGTTTTGTCGGTGATGTGGCAATCGATAATGGCTTGATCACCGCTATTGGCGCGGTTGACGGCACCGGGCGGCAGGAACTTGACGCCAGCGGTTTGATCGTCACGCCCGGCTGGGTTGATATCCATACCCATTATGATGGGCAGGCCACATGGGGCAGCAGGCTCGACCCTTCGTCTGATCATGGGGTGACGACGGTTGTGATGGGCAATTGCGGCGTTGGCTTTGCCCCCTGCAAGGTGCAGGACCATGACATGCTGATAAACTTGATGGAGGGGGTGGAGGATATTCCCAATCCCGTTCTGACCGAAGGGTTGGCGTGGAATTGGGAAAGCTTTGACGAGTATCTTGGCGCGCTTGAGGCGCGGCCCCACGATATCGACTTTGCCTGTCAGGTGCCCCACGGCGCGTTACGGGTTTATGTGATGGGGGAACGCGGTGCCAATCGTGAACCGGCATCTGATGCCGACATTGCGGCGATGGCGCAGCTTGCCAAAGAAGCGGTAGAGGCGGGGGCCATCGGCTTTTCAACTTCCCGCACGTTAAACCATCGCACCGCGGATGGTGACCCCACCCCGACCTATAAGGCGGCAGAGCGTGAGCTGGTTGGCATTGCCGAAGGCGTGGCGCAGGCCGGCGCAGGGGTGTTGCAAATCGTGTCTGATTTTTCTGAACCCGCGCGTGAGTTCGCCCTGCTGCATGAGATGATGGCAAGGTCCGGCAGGCCGATGATCCTGTCCATGGCGCAAACACATGGTGCGCCTGATGGATGGAAGCCGATGCTGGAATGGCTGAAACAGGAAAATGCGCAGGGCAATGACTTGAAGGGGATGGTGTGTGGCCGCCCGGTTGGGATTATGTTGGGGCTGAACGCCACGATGAATCCCTTTTCCCTCAACAGCGCCTATCAGGCCATAGCCGATCTGCCCTTGGCTGAACGGGTTGCCAAGATGAAAGAGGGTGATACCCGCAAGGCGATTTTGGATGCGGCCAGTGCGGCCCCTGAAAACCCCTTCATTTCAACCATCGCCAATTATGACGCGATGTTTGTGCTGGGTGATCAGCCCGATTATGAACAGCCGCCCGAAGCCACCTTTGCAGCCCGCGCTGCGGCGGCAGGCATCACGCCTGAGGCGTTGGTCTATGATGCCCTGCTTGAAGATGGGGGCAAGGCACTGCTGTACACGCCGTTCCTGAACTATGCTAATTTCAATCTCGACCCTCAGCGCGCCATGATGCTGGACGACAATACGGTGCTTGGCCTTGGTGATGGCGGTGCCCATGTGGGTATGATTTGTGATGGTAGTTTCCCCACATCAATGTTGACCCATTGGACGCGCGACCGCAGCCGGGGGGAACGGCTTGATCTGGCATGGGTTGTCAAGGCGCAGTCATGGGATACGGCGCGGGCTTACGGCTTGCATGATCGGGGTGTGTTGAAGCCCGGTTACAAGGCGGACGTCAATCTGATTGATTTTGACGGGTTGACGCTGCATCACCCGACCATTGAAAATGATCTGCCGGCGGGCGGCAAGCGGCTGGTGCAAAAGGCTGATGGCTATGTCGCAACGATTGTGTCAGGGACAATCATTCAGCAAAACGGGCAGCCCACCGGTGCCTTGCCCGGCCAATTGGTGCGGGGGGTAAAACCCGAACCTGTGCAAAAGATTGCCTGACAAACATCAAACGGGGGAATGATATGAGTATTGCCGTGAAACAGTTGGAACCGGCCTGTTATTGGACGGCCCGTGATGTGGCTGATCCTGAAACATGGACCGTGCATCTTGATGACAGCGACATTGCTGAAATTAATCAGGCCGTGGCGGCAGCACGACCGCAGATCGACGATCTGCTGTCTGTCACGCGCGATCATTTCCCCTTGCCGACCTTGGGCAAAAAACTAAAAGCGGTTGAGGAAGAGTTGATCAATGGCCGCGGCTTTTGCCTGATCAGTGGCTTGCCGCGCGACAAGTATACGAATGATGAAATGTGCCTGATTTATTGGGGTGTCGGCATGCATTTGGGCCTGCCGTGGCCGCAAAATAAATATGGTCATTTGCTGGGCGATGTGACCGACCACGGTAAAAGCGCCGATGATCCTGAGGCACGCGGCTATCAGCTTGGCGGCGCGGCCCTGCCGTTTCACACCGACGGGTCTGACCTTGTTGGGTTGTTGTGTTTGAATGACGGGGCATCGGGCGGCGAAAGTGCGATTTGTAATGCCGTCGCTGTCTATAATGATTTTGTGAAGGAAGCACCTGAATTGGCGGCAGAGCTGTTTAAGCCCCAGCCCTATGATTTCAGGGGGGAGCAGCCGGCAGGCGGCAAGGGCTGGTATCAAGTTCCCGTCTTCACCGCACATCAGGATCGGTTGTTCGTGCGTTATATCCCGCCTTATATCTATGCCTCCCAACGGCATGAAGACGCGCCACGTCTGACCGAAACAGCCTTAAAGGCGATGGAGCGGTTGAATGAAATGATCGCCGATCCGCAATATCACGTCTATATGAAAATGCAGCCGGGCGACATGCAGTTCGTCAACAATTATCATGTGCTGCATGCGCGCAAGGAATATACCGATGACAAGGATGCGGGGAAGGTCCGTCACCTGAAACGGTTATGGCTTGAAACCGCAACCCTGACAGATCGGCCCATCTGGTTTCAGCGCAGTGACATGAACCATTGGGGTGACAAGAAAGTCATCTCACGCATGGATGCGGCGCAGTAGCTCCCGATCTCATCGTGAAACGATGATCGCGCCCGACCCGGCCCATAGGCGGGCGCGACACGCGCCGCCCCGAGCCGGTCGCGATAATTATCTTGTATGACAGGACGGCGAACAGATCGCGCAACCGTCTGAGTTCGGGTATTTCTTTTTAGCCTTGGTGACCGCAGAGCTACAATTTGAGTGATTACCAAGGTCGTGTCTGTTTTCAGGCCGTGGCAGGACTGTACATGTCTCCACATTGTGCACTTCGTGCTCGCCAGTTGGTTGTTGGTTTTTGTTTACGCAATAGCTTGCCATGATTGACTCCTTTGGGTTGATCCACCGACCCAAAGGAAAGCCTAGTTTGCGCCGAACCGATTCGCAACTATTAGGTGTATAGAAAAAATTACCCACTATTACGATTGTGTGCGCAGCAGCGCTTAACAGCTATCTGTTAAGCATCGGCGGCCAATTCCGCCAGCGGCTGGCTTAGGCCATTGCCCAGCAGCATGTTGGCGACCTGCTTGGCGTGTTCTTCGATAAAGGCGTCTTCACGCGGATTGATGCCGAACAGGGCCTCGCACTCATATTCAACGTTAAACGCAAATGTCGCCGCGCCAATCATGATGTAATGGGTGTGGGCGTCGATCTTGAACCCGGCAAGGCGGTCAGTCCAGTCGACCAGCGGGCGAATGAACCCTTCGATCAAAAAGTCGGCACGCCATGATTTGGTCTTGGCTTCCTGCACCATCACATGGTTCAGCTGCGGGTGACGCGCTGAAAATCGCATAAAAGCGGTAATCGCTGCATGAAAGCGGGCAAGGCGGGCCAGCCCGTCTGTCGCGCCATCAACAATGGCCATGTCATGCGCCAGTGTATCGAGCAGGCGGGTCATGGAGGCACGCCAAAGTTCAGCCTTGTTGCCAAAGTGATAGGCGGCCAGTCCGCGCTTCACATCCGCCTCCGTCTCAATCATACGGATCGACACGCCGTCAAAGCCATGCTTGGCAAACAGGTCGATGGCAGCAGCGATTAGGTGGTCCTGCGTTTCCTCGGCCCGTTTTTGCGGTGCGCGCTGGCGGACCTTGTCCGTTGATTTTTCTGCGATTTTTACGGCTTGCTGCGACATTTTCCGGTTCCCGTCAAAAAACTTGTTGCGTGACAAAAACAATATCACTATATTTGCCACAGACCAAGTTTAATCATATGTAGATCAAAAAGGCAAGGGGGCCTGATTTATGTCGAGTTTGCCGTCACATGCTGATGTGGTGATCGTCGGTGCCGGACCGGTGGGGATGACCATCGCGTGCCTGTTGGGCCGCTATGGTGTCGATACGCTGGTGCTGGACAAGGAACTGGACATTCTGCGTCACCCCCGCGCCATCGGTACGGACAATGATGGCCTGCGTGTGTTGCAGAATGCGGGCCTGCCGCGCGATGCGTTTGAGCTGATTGCCATGCCGCGCCTTGAAATGCACTCGCCCTTTTCAGGGCAGATTATGGACACCGCCTTGGCGGGTCATATCAACAGCCACCCAACCCTTGCCATGTTCTTTCAACCGGATATGGAAGAGGCAATCCACAAGACCGCGGCCACCTATGACAGTGTCAAACTGCTCCGCGGGATGAGCGCGTCTGACGCGGTTGAGGATAAGGACGGGCTGACCGTAACGTTGGCGGATCGTGATGGGGCTGCGCACACCGTCCGGTGCCGCTATCTGGTTGCGGCTGATGGCGCGAACTCCCACTTTCGCAAACTCATCGGGCAATCATTTGAAGGCAAGGACTATGCCGAGGATTGGTTGATCGTTGATGTGCAGGGCCGTGATCCCGAAAAACACGGGCCGGGCATTGATCATGTGATGTTCGGGTGTGACCCTGCGCGCCCCTATCCCCATATGCCTGCACCGGGCAATCGCGAACGGTGGGAATTCAAAATCCGTAAGGATGAGGATAATGACCATTTCCTCAAAGACGACACGATCAGGGAATTATTGTTGCCGTGGTATCCCGATGGCGATGCGCAAATCGAACGCAAGGCTGTGTATCGGTTTCAGGCTCGCGCGGTTGACTGTTTCCACAAGGGGCGCATTTTACTGGCGGGGGACGCCGCCCATGTGACGCCGCCTTTTGCCGGGCAGGGGCTTGTGTCCGGTCACCGCGATGCGTTGAACTTGGCATGGAAACTCGCATGGGTTCTGAAGGGCAAGGCCGACCCTGCCATTCTGTCCAGCTATGACAGCGAACGGCGGCCCCATGCCCTTGCCACCACAAATCTGGCGCGGTTCATCGGGTCAATTGTGATGCCGCGCAACAAATTTATGGCGATTATCATCCATACGCTAATGAAATACGCCCCCCGCATTCCGGTGTTGCGCAAACGTGTCGGTGGGGTTGAGATGAAGCCGAAAAATCAATTCCGCCACGGATTGTTCCTGAAAAAACGTAAAGACACATTGTTGCCGCCGGGCAGTCAGTTCCCGCAACTGCGCCTGTTTGATAAGGACGGCACGCCGTTGTGGTCTGATGATATTGCGATGGGCAAGGTCCGGCTGATCGGCTTTGGCGTTGATCCTGCCGCGCATCTGTCGGACGATGGCAAAAACGCCTTGGCCGCGCTGGATGGCGAGGCGCTGCAAATTTGTTACGGCAGTCAGGTGTTTCACCGCGCCACACATGATCGTGTTTATGAAGATTTGGACGGCCTTGCCATGCCGCAAACAGCCCCTGTCGGCTGGTGCGCCCTTGTCCGTCCCGATCAGGTCGTCATTGCTGACGGGCCTGTTGAAACTGCAACCCAAATGGTCAGCGATGCCCATCAGCTATTTACCGCCTATGAAAGGAATGCCGCATGAGCACCCTGAAAACAGCACAGCCCGCCCGGCACCCAAACCCGACCACCAAGGCAAGGCGTTTGGCCCATTTGGTGTTTGAACGCCCTGACCTTGCGCAGGCCGAACAATTCTTTTTGGATTTTGGATTGCTGACCGCTGAAAAGAAAGATGGCAGCATCTTTATGCGTGGTGCCGAAGCGGCCCCCTATTGTGTTGAGTTGAAACAGGGGCCTGAACCACGCTTGGTTGCCATCGGGCTTGAGGTGCGGGATCAAATGGACCTTGATGCGCTTGCTGCCCTGCCCGGGGCGGAACGGATTACACCCCCCGGTCCCGGTGGCGGCAATTGCGTGTTGCTGCATGACCCGTCAGGCCGCAGGGTTGAGGCTGTGTTTGGCCAAACCCCCTATAAGGCCATCCCCTTGCGTGACCCGTTGGGGGCCAACAGCCCCGGCAATGTTGATCGCGTGAATGCGGGGCAGCGCGCCCCGATTGAGGTGCCGCAGGTCAATAAGCTGGGCCACACGGTTTTGGAAACCGCCGGGTTTCAGGGCATGTCGGCATTCTATACCGAACATTTCGGCCTGATCCCATCGGACGTGGAAGTGTTGCCCGATGGGTCGCCCATCATCACCTTTTTCCGCTTTGATCAGGGGGACGTGCCGTCGGATCATCATTCGATTGCGATGGCCCAAACCTTCCGTGATCAACATGTTCATACCGCGTTTGAGGTTGTCGATCAGGATGCGGTCGGCATTGGGCAGGCCATGTTGCGCAAGCGCGGCTATAATCATGCATGGGGCATTGGGCGGCACATTCTGGGCAGTCAGATTTTTGATTACTGGCGCGACAAGGATGGCGAGATGTTTGAACATTACAGCGATGGTGATGTGTTTACCGCTGATGTCCCGACCGGCTTTCACGCTGCGGGGGGTGATACGTTGTATCAATGGGGCCCGAAATTGCCCGCAGATTTCATGCGTCCGAAAATGACACCAAAGACGATTGCAAACCTGATCAGGAACGTGCGCACCAGCCCCGACCTGTCATTCCGCAAACTATTAATGATGCTTAAAGCGGTCGGCTGACCGGCCCCACCTGATTCTTTGAGGAGAGATCACAATGGCACTGAATATTATTCGGTTCGAGAAAGATGGCACCCCCGCATGGGGCCTTGTTCGCAATGGCATGATCAGCGTAATCGATGGGGACTACCCAACGACCCGCGCCTTCATTGCGACGTTCAGCAATGACACGGCAAAACTTGCCGCGCTGCCCGATGGCACCATTGCCGAAGACGCGGTGACGTTGTTATCGCCGGTCACGCGGGACAGCCGCTTTGTCTGTCAGGGGGCCAATTACGAACAGCACATGATCGATTCAGGGATGAACCCTGACGACAAAAACTTCAACATGATCTTTACCAAGGCAACCAGTTGCCTTGCCCCCGCGGATACGGATGTGATCCGCCCCAAGGTGGTGCAGCTGCTGGATTACGAGATTGAGCTGGGCATCATCATGAAGCAGGACATCACCAGCCCGCAAAATGTGACGCGTGAAAATTTGGGTGACTATATCGCCGCCGTGACCATCGTAAACGATGTCAGCGCCCGTGATATTCAAATCCCGCAGATGCAGTTCTATAAGGGTAAAAGCTTCCGCACATTCGGCCCTTGTGGCCCCTATCTGACATTGCTGGAGCCGGGCGATATTGATCAGATTGAGCAGCTTGATCTGTTGTTGACCGTCAATGGCGAAACGCGCCAAAAGGACAACACCGCCAATCTGGTGTTCAAGCCTGCCGAAACCCTGACCGAACTTTCCAGCGTGCAGGACTTTGCCGTTGGTGATTTGATCGCCACTGGCACGCCGTCCGGTTGCGCCCTGTCTGCCCCGTCCGCAGGCAAGCAAAAAATCGCTGGTCTGTTGCCAGAGGCAAAGAAGTGGGACATGTTCATCAAGATGCAGTTGAAACGCCCGCAATATTTGCAGCCGGGGGATAAGATGGAAACCTCCATCCGGTCAGCAGATGGTGCCATCGACCTTGGTGTGCAACGCAACACCATCGTACAGGGTTAGGGGCTGATCCCATGACACAGACCAATCGCGTGGTTCGCTTTATCAAGCGGCCAGACGGGGCACCTACGCCTGATATTTTCGCCTTTGAAGAAATCCCGCTTGATCCATTGGGGCCGGGACAATTCCGCGTGCGCAATGCGCTGATCTCAATGGACCCGGCGCTTGTCAGTCGGATGCGTCCTGAAAGCAATTATGCTGAAAGCGTTAACCCCGGCGAGGTGATGCATGGTTACGCGGTTGGTCAGGTCGTGGAAAGCAATAATCCCGCCGCCAAGGTGGGGGAGGTGCGCCTTGGCCGTTTTGACATGCAGGAATACGCCCTGGCCGATCTGCTCG
>SPJK01021745.1_pt1 | contig 115276 bp, 73 predicted proteins | sample 3741771 | NCBI WGS metagenome assembly SPJK01 (sample SAMN10925997, study PRJNA522277) | cold seep metagenome | isolation source: Elba SIP-enriched marine methane seep metagenome, extraction at timepoint T2 | place: Italy: coast of Elba, Mediterranean Sea
ATGTGCTGACGGAGTCGGCGCGCATCGCGCGTGGAGAGATCGTGGATATCAAAGAGGTCAACGGTGAGGAGTACGACGCGTTTTTCCTCCCCGGTGGGTTCGGTGCGGCGAAGAACCTGTGCACCTTCGCGATAAAGGGCGCGGATTGCGAGGTCGATCCGCAGGTTGAGCGTGTGCTCAACGAAGCGAACAATTCGGGCAAGCCCATCGGGTTCATCTGCATCGCGCCGGCGCTGGGTGCGAAGGTCTTCGGGAGCAAGGGCGTCAAGGTGACGATCGGACATGATGCGGGGACCGCGGCTGCGGTCTCTCAGACCGGCGCGACCCATGTCGAAGCGGACGCGGAGCAGATCGTGATCGATGAGGATCACAATATCGTCTCGACCCCGGCGTACATGGAAGCCCAGAATCCGGCGCAGGTCTTTGCGGGAATCTGCGCGTTGGTTGAGAACATCGCAAATCGTGTGAAGTGATCAGGCGACGATCGCGCCGTTGCAGATCACGAGTTCGACATGGGACCCGCCGAAGGTATACCCGAGCTGTCGTTCGTCGCGATGACGGAGCATGACCAGATCCGCCTGGGTGCCCACATCGAGGGTTCCGAGATCGTTGAATCCGAGCAGGTGTGCGCCGTTGATGGTGGATGCGCAGATCGCTTCGGCAGCCGTGATTCCGAGCTTGCGGGTTGCGAGCGCGATGCTCATTGGCATCGAGAGGCACGGCGCAGAACCGGGGTTCACATTCGTTGCGATCGCGAGCGCTCCGTTGGCGTCTATGAACCCGCGTCCGTCCCCGTACCGATCATCCACATGGAAACCCGAGCAGGGGAGCATCACGCCCATCGTGCTGGATTGCGCGAGGGTGATCAGCGAGTCGGGGTTGGTCGCTTCGAGGTGATCGACGCTCAAAGCGCCGAGTTCAATCGCGGCTTCGAGCATGCCCAGGGCGTTGAACTGGTCCGCGTGGATCCGTAGCGGGTGCCCGAGTTCCTTGGCTGCGGTGAACAAACGCACGGTTTCCTCAACAGACCACGCGCCATGCTCGGTGTACGCGTCGATCGTGACGCTTGAGTAGCGTTCGTGCACCGCGGGAAGGGTCTCGTTGATGGTTCGATCGATGAAGTCCGTGACATCCGCGTCCTTCGCGTGCCCGATGCACGCGGTGGGGGAAATGCGCCCCGCCCAGTTCTGATCTGCGAGGACGATCGCGTCGAGCATCTTGAGCTCGTCCTTGGTGCTCAACCCGTACCCGGACTTCACCTCGCACGCCGTGGTGCCCTCTGCGAGCATCCAGTTCAGACGCTCGAAGAGCGATTCGGTAAGCTGGTTGATGCTCGCTTCACGCACGGCACGGACGGTGGACATGATCCCGCCGCCCGATTCGAGGATCTCGAGGTAGGTCGCGCCGCGCTGTTTGAGCTCCCATTCGTCGAGCCGATCCCCGGCCCAGCACGCGTGCGTGTGGCAATCGACAAACGCGGGCATGACGACACGCCCCTGCGCGTCGATGGGTTCCGCGTCGTCGGGGATCGGAACGGAAGCGCCAACGGCTTCAATCTTTCCATCGCGAAGAACGATGGTTCCTTTATCGATTGGCGCGAGCTCGCACATCGCGTTGCCCCGTCGCGGGGAGTTTGATCCGGAAAGGGTGAGGATGCGTGCGTTGGTGATCGCGAGTGGGTGGGTCATGATCGTCTCTCGGAGAAGCCGCGGAGGAACGCGAGGAGCATGCGGGCCGCGAGTCGTGCGGTTCGCCCGTGCTGATCGTGCGGCGGTGACAGTTCCATGATGTCGAAGCACTTGACTTGCTTGTGTCGCCCTGCATTGATGACCCAGTGCTCGCCGAGCGATGGGGACCACCCGCACGGGTTGTGGGCGCTGACGCCGGGTGCGTGGGCGCTGTCGAAGACATCCATGTCGAGCGAGACGAAGGTCGCTTGGGCGAGCCAGTTGTCGTCGTGCGATCGCCCCGCGATGCGTCCGCCGTGGTCCTTGAACCAATCGATGTGCTCGCGGGAGTTCGCGTATGGATCGAGCCCATGAACACGGAGGGAGTCGACAGCACCCGATTCGAGGAGTCGACGGAAGGGCATCCCCGAACCGGTTTCTTCGCGGACATCGAGGTGGGCGTCGAAGTAGATGCCGTGCATCGGGTTGTGGAACTCCGCGACGGCGCGGACGAAGGGGAAGGTCAGGTCGTGCCCGCCGCCGATCATGATGGGGAAGACGCCCTGCTCGATCATCGCGCGGGTTGTGTTGGTGACGCGTTCGTGCGTTTCTTCGAGATCGCCCGGGACCACCTCGACATCCCCCGCGTCCCAGATGCTCGGCCAGGTCCAGTCGTGCGGGTCGGCGACGCCGTAGCGTGCGAGCGCCGCGCGGAGCGCGTCTGGTCCCTGGGCCGCGCCGGGGCGGCCGTGGTTGAGCTTGACGCCCGTGTCGTCGGGGATCCCGATCAGCCCGATCTGGCAGCCCTCCGGGGAGGATTTGAATCGGGACGCGAGCTTGGATTCGGCGAGATTCGTCGGCCAATTGCCGGGTCGTGTGTGCGGGAGTTGCATGATGCAAGTGTATCGTGCGCGACATAGACTTTGGCATGGCACGGCAGTTTCTATCGGCACAGTGGCGAGACCTGATCATCGCGAGCTATGCCGTCGACCCGGGGATGCTCGCGTCTCGATTGCCCGATGGGTTGGAACTCGATCTGTTCGACGGACAAGCGGTGTGCAGTTTGGTCGGGTTCATGTTTCTCGACACGCGGGTGCTTGGGATTGCCTGGCCGACCTATCGCAACTTTCCTGAGATCAACCTGCGCTTCTATGTCCGAGAGCGATCGGGCGAGAAGCGGGGTGTGGTCTTCGTTCGTGAACTCGTCAAGAGCAGGGTGGTCGCACAGATCGCGAGGACGGTGTACAACGAGCCGTATGTTCATGCGAAGATTCAGAACGAGATTGAGGAGGAAGCCACTCGTTCGGTGCGGTACGCATTCCAGTTGAACGGCGGGCAAGGCACGATGCGGGTTGAGTCATCACCAGAATCACAGATCCCGGATGAGGACTCAACGGAGCATTGGTTCAAAGAGCACCAGTGGGGGTATGGTGCGACCCGGAAGGGGCGAACTCTGCGATACGAGGTTCAGCATCCGCACTGGGCGTGTCATCGCGTGGAATCCCACGACATCGATGTCGATTGGGGTTGGATCTACGGCGATGAGTGGAGTTCCATGAGCAACGCGCAGCCGTTGAGCGTGGTGCACGCGGTTGGTTCGGATATCAAGGTATTCGGAGCCGAGCCGATGTGATCAGGGCATCGGGTTGTCGATACCGAGTTCGTCGAGGATCTGGGGGAGGACCTTGCCCGAAGCGCCCTGAAGCGCGAGATCAACGATCCCCGTGTTGGGTGTTGGGTCTCGGTTGATTTCCATGGTCTTGGCGCCGTTTTCCTTTGCCGCGAGGATGAAGCTCGCGGCGGGCTCAACGGTACCGCTCGTGCCGATGGAGATGAATAGGTCGCACTCAGCCATCGCGGTAAAGCTCCGCTCGAGTGCTTGCTCGGGGAGCGTTTCTCCGAACCAGACGATGCACGGGCGCATGAGCCCGCCCGCGGCGCTGGGGATCGGGAACTGATCGAAGCCCAGCTTGGCCAGCGGGGTTTCTTTGTTTGTGATGGTACAGCGCCAAGTGTGGATCGTGCCGTGCAGTTCGACAACATCGGTTGCGCCTCCGCGTTGGTGGAGCCCGTCGACATTCTGGGTGATGAGTGTGAGCGATTGGTTGGCGTTGGACTTGTGGTGTTGAAGTGCGCCGATCGCGTAATGACCTGGGTTGGGCTCAACATCGCGGGCGCGGGTGAAGCGCCAGTGGTACCAGCGGGTGACGAGTTCGGGGTCCTTGTTGAACGCGTGGACGGTCGCGAGCTCCATCGGGTCGTACTTGGACCAGTGCCCCTCTTCCGGATCGCGGAAGGTCGCGAGCCCGGATTCGGCGGAAACCCCAGCGCCGGTGAGGATAACGATCGATCGTGCGTCGTCGATCATCTGGGCGGCGCGGGTCAGGTTGGTGCGGTCTTCGTTCATGGAAGTTCGATCGTTGACCAGACCGGGTAATGGTCTGATGGGTACCGTCCGTTGTCGTTCGTGCGGTCGATATCCGCATCGAGGATCTTCACCCTTGGCGATATGAAGAGGTGGTCGATCATCTCGCCGTCCGATTTGCCCGTGAAGGCGTTGAATGTGCCGACGGCGGTCTCATCGGGATGAAGTGCCCGGTAGGCGTGAATCAGGTCAGAGTTGTTGATTGAGGTGATCGCTGGGTTGGACTCGCCCGCGTTGAAATCGCCCATGAGAACCACCGGATCGTCGTGCGCACGGCCCGCGATGCGAGCGAGGATGAGCTGCGAGCTCTTCTCGCGTGACTCCTGCGAGCGGTGGTCGTAGTGGGTGTTGTAGACATACATCGCTTGGCCTGAGTCGCGATCGATCAGGCGAGCCCAGGTGCAGATGCGGGTGATCGAGTTGCCCCAGATGGTGGAGGCGACGACTTCGGGGGTGTCGGAGAGCCAGAAGGTGCCCGAGGTGTCCACGGCGAACCGGCGGGTGTCGTAGAGGATCGCGCTGTACTCGCCCTTGGTCTTACCGTCTTCGCGCCCGACGCCGATGACGGCGTAGTGGGGGAACTCGGTGGTGATCTCATCGAGCTGGAAGGGGAGGGCTTCCTGCACGCCGACGATCGAGGCATTGCGGTCCTCAAAGACCCGCATCACAAGGTGGTTGCGGTTGGGCCAGCTGTTCTCGCCGTCGTCCGCGGTGCCGTAGCGGATGTTGAAGGTCATGACGGTGTGCTGATTGTTGTCAAACCCGTGCACAGGTAGTGCAGTCAGCACGAACGCGAGTACGCGGATCACCCAATTCATGTGGATCTCATTCCTTCGCCATTGGCATATCACCGTTTTGCTGTTTCCCGCACTCGATCGCGTCGTCATACCCCGCGTCCGCGTGGCGGAAGATCCCCATCATCGGGTCGTTGCGGAGGACGCGTGCGAGCCGATCGGCGGCTTCGTTCGTGCCGTCGGCGACGATGACCTGACCGGCGTGCTGGGAGAAACCGATGCCGACACCGCCGCCGTGGTGGAAGCTGACCCAGCTCGCGCCGGACGCGATGTTGACGGCGAAGTTGAGCAGCGGCCAATCGCTGACTGCGTCGGTGCCGTCCTTCATGGATTCGGTCTCGCGGTTGGGCGATGCAACGGACCCGCAGTCGAGGTGGTCGCGACCGATGACGATGGGCGCGTCGAGGGCGCCGACCTGAACCATGTTGTTAAAGAGCAGCCCGGCCCTGTCGCGCTCCCCGAGCCCGAACCAGCAGATACGTGATGGCAAACCCTGGAACGCGAACCTAGGTTCGCAGTTCGCGAAGTCCTGCGCAAGGAGCGCTTCGGGGTTCTTGTGGCACCCGAGGATCCATTGGTGGAGTCGCTCGTTGTACCCACCGTCTTCTTTGGGGAAGAGCTGGAGCAGGGCGTAATCGGTTTTGTAGATGTCGATGGGGTTGCCCGAGAGCGCTGCCCACCGGAACGGGCCCCGTCCAAGGCAGAACTGCGGGCGGATGTACGCGGGGACGAACCCGGAGAAAGCGAACGCGTCCTTGAACCCCTCGTCGAAGGCACGCTGACGGATGTTGTTGCCGTAGTCAAAGGTGATCGCGCCGCGCTTCTGGAGCTCGACCATTGCCTCGACATGACGGCGCATGGATGCGAGCGAGAGACGCTGGTAGCTTTCCGGATCGGAGATGCGGGCTTCTGCTGCCTGCTCGTTGTTGTACTCGATCGGGCAGTACCCCTGGAGCGGGTCGTGGGCGCTGGTCTGATCGGTGAGGGTATCGGGGATGATGTTGCGTTCGATGAGTCGTTCGAGCAGGGTGATCGCGTTGCCGGGCCAACCCACAGAGGTCGCGGATTTCAGGTCCTTGAGTTCGAGCGCCCGATCGATCGCGCCGTCGAGATCGTCCACGAGCTCGTCGAGGTAGTTGTCGTCGAGTCGGCGTTGCAGGCGTGTGCGATCAACATCCGCGATGAGGCAGGTGCCGCCGTTGAGCGTGACAGAGAGCGGCTGTGCGCCGCCCATGCCGCCGCACCCGCCGGTGACGGAGAGGGTACCGGCGAGTGTGCCTCCGAAGTGCTCGCGGGCGCACTCGGCAAATGTCTCGAAAGTACCCTGGAGGATCCCCTGGGTTCCGATGTAGATCCACGAACCCGCGGTCATCTGTCCGTACATCATGAGCCCCGTCGCGGCGAGCTCGTCGAAGTGCTCCTGGGTTGCCCAGTGCGGGACGAGGTTGGAGTTCGCGATCATGACGCGGGGTGAATCGGTGGTGGTCTGCACGACGCCGATGGGCTTGCCCGATTGCACAAGCAGGGTCTGGTCGGGCTCGAGGCGTTGCAGGGTCTCGACGATCGCGTCGAAGGACTCCCAGTTGCGTGCTGCTTGCCCGCGCCCCCCGTACACGATGAGGGACTCGGGGTGTTCGGCGACTTCCGGGTCGAGGTTGTTCATGAGCATCCGGAGCGCGGCTTCGGCCTGCCAGGTCTTGCATGACTTCTCGGTGCCGCGTGGAGCGCGGATAACGCGGTTCTGGGGCTCAGGGATGTACTTGGAAACGCTGGGCTTGGTCGTAGTGCTCATGTCGTATATCCTTTGTTGATTCACTATACGGGCGTTCGGTTTGAAATGCCCATGTTTATGAACTGAATACATGAGGGAGAACACATGTTGAACACACAGAAAGCACGCACACACATCGCGATGTGGACATGCACCATTGGTGCGGTTTCGGTGCTCGTCGGGCCGGCGACGGCGGAAGAACCCGTGCTCGAGCTGCACAGTGTCGGGTTGTACGATTGGCCTGAGAATGCGAAAGACGCGAGAGTTGTCAGCGCGTTCAAGCTCCTCCGGGACCGGATCGGCGAACTGGCGGATGAGCTGGACATGGAACCGGAACAGGCGCAGATGATGGAGATGGGGTGGGATCTGCTCACCGCTCGATCAGCTCTACGGTTCGCACCTACTGAGAACGGGATCGACGCGTCGTTCGTGCTCGCGCCTGAGAATGGGAACATCGAGTCCATGCAGCAGCAGTTGAGCATGCTCGCGATGATGGGGGGGATGGAGTTCCAGGACCAGGGCAACGGGATCGCGCAGGCGATGGGACCCGTTGGGCCGATGAACCTCGGGATTGATGCCGATCGGATCTGGTTGGCGCTGGGTGATTCGCAGCCGGCATCGCTCGATGTTTCGGGCAAGGGATTGCCCGCGGGGACCACCCCGATCATGTCGGGGCGCGTGGATGTGAACGCGATGATCCAGATGTTCGCGCCGGAAGTTGCGATGGAACTCGAGCAGCAGTCCGACATGTTCCTTGGTTCGGGTGCGGCGATGTTCGTCGGGCCGGACGCGGCTGTGCTTGAGTTTGGCGTCGGGGTCGACGATGCTTCGATGCACATGGTGTCTCGGATGATCGGTGCCCGCGCCTCCATGGAGGCGATGGGGAACTCCGACGAGACCCTGATCACCCGTGAGGACCTGAGCGTGATCCCGATGGACGCGGTGCAGATGAGCGTGATGCAGACCAATATCCGGGGGACACTCGAGGGATTGCAGATGGCCTTGGAGATGAGCGGTGAGGAGAACCCGCTCGAAGCACTCGAAGAAGAGATCGGCGTAGACATCATGAATGATGTTCTCATGAACATCGGTGATCGTGCGTATTACTACCAGTCCGAATCGACCGGTGGTGGTGGGTTCAGCTCGATGGTGTTGATGCTTGAGCTTCGTGATCCTGACGCGATGGCGGAGGCGCATTGGACCCTGGTAGAGCGGCTCAACGAGCTCGCAGCCAATGAGATCGACGGGTACGCACGCGTGCACGCGTGGGATGTCCACGGTGTCACGGGTTTCTCGATGACGGCACCCGGGTTGCCCATCCCGTTCGAGCCCTCATGGGCGATCAGTGGGAACAACCTCGTGTTCGCGTTGACTCCGATGGCGCTGAGCGAATCGCTCGCGCAGCTCAATGGCAAGCGTGACTCGAGCATCATCGATCACCCGGGTTTCCGCTCGGTCGTGCTTGATCGGATGCCCGATGCGGGGGCGGTTTCGGTGTACTTCACCGACTCGCCTCGCATGGCAGCGAAGGGGTACGGGATGACGAACCTCCTGACGAGCGCGATCGCAAATGCGGCCCGCTCGCCCGAGCACCCCGATCGGGTCGAGGGTTCGTTGATGCCCTCGTACCATGAGTTCGTCGCGGACATCGCGCCGATGGGCGGGATCTCGATGTGGGAGGGTGACGATCTCGTCTCGCGGTACTCTGCGGATCGCTCGATGCTCGTGCAACTTGCGTCGGGTCTCGGGGCGATCGCGGATATGCAAGGAATCATCATTCCCGCATTCGCGGCTGGCGTGACTTTGCCCGCTTTAGGGAAGGCTCGTGAACGGGCAAACTCACTCAAGTCTGCGACGCAGCTTCGATCGGTTGTTCAGGGCTTGATCATCTATGCGTCGAACAATAATGATCAGCCTCCCAGCTCACTCGATGTGCTCTTTGAGCAAGGAATCCTAGAAGGAGACTTTCTGACTTCCCCTATGGGTTCAGCTTGGGACGGTGGTCCTGATTACACCTTCCGATTGACTGAACGCGGAGTCAGTTCATTTGATGCAAGCTACATCGTTGGGATTGATCGCGCCGCGCTGGTCAATGGCGAATGGGAGATCAATGTTGCTTTCGCAGATGCCCATGTCGATTACATCGATCTCAACGAGCTCGATGAGCTTCTGAACTTGAAGATCAACGAGGGTGCGAGAGAAGACCTTCAGATCGAAGGCTACTGATACGATACTCAGTTCGATTCTGAATCACAAAGACGCGTTCAGCTCAGCAATGGGCCGAACGCGTCTTTTTCAATGAGCTTCTCGATCGCTGCAATGTCCGGCGAAGGCGTCCGGTCTTCTGTGAGCGGCGCAACAACCGTGCGGATGATCTTGATCGCGTCTTCAACAGCGGGCCCGGACAAGTGCGGGCGATGGGCTTCGACGCCCTCCGCGGACACGAGCAGTTCGGTGGCGATGATCGAGCGGGCGAGTTGGACGGCGCGGGCGGCCTTGGCGGCGCTGCGTGGGCCGAACGAGTTGTAGTCTTCCATGTTCGCGCAGGTCGAGAGGTTCGCGACGCTCGACGGGTTCGCGAGTCCGATCAGCTCGTTGCACATCGCCGCGGCGGCGTACTGTACGATCATGAACCCGGACATCACCCCGGGCTTGGGCGAGAGGAATGCGGTGAGATTGCTCTCCGGGTCGAACACACTCAGTATGTGATACACGCGTCGCTCGGCGATCCCGGCGAGATGGGCGATCCCGATTGCGAGCGTGTCGAGAGGGAGCGCGACGGGCATGCCGTGGAAGCACCCGGCGCTGACGACATCGGGGACCTCGGTGCCGTTGTCGAAGATCAAGGGGTTGTCGGAGACGGCGCCGAGTTCGTCGTGGAGTCTCGCGAAGCAGGAATCGAAGGAATCGAGCGCCGCGCCGAGCACCAACGGGGCGCACCGGAATGAGTACGGGTCCTGCACACGCGGGTCGTCTGCAGCGTGGGAGACGACGATTGAGCTGCCCTTGAGGACATCGCGGAGTGTTTCCGCGACGCGGGTAGCGCCGGGTTGGTTGCGGACTTGGTAGACGCGCGGATCGAGGTAGCCGTGCGAGGCGCGGGCGGCGTCGATCGACATCGCGTTTGCGATCAGCGCCGCGTTGATGACCCGCTGGAGGTCCTGGGCGATGAGCGCGAAACGTCCGCACATCAGATGGGTGCCGTTGATGAGTGCGAGCCCTTCCTTCGCGACGAGCGTGACTGGGTCAATCCCGAACTCACGGAAGACATCGGGCGTCGATCGGCGCTGCCCGCGATGGAGGACCTCACCCTCGCCGATGAGTGCGAGGGCGCAATGGGAGAGGGGGGCAAGGTCGCCCGAAGCGCCGACAGAACCGGACTCGGGGACGACGGGGGTGATGCCCGCGTTGAGGAGGGTGATGATCTGCTCGACGATCTCCAATCGGACCCCGGAGTGCCCCCGCGAGAGGGACGCAGCGAGCACAAGCATCATGGCGCGGACCACATCCTCGGGGAGGGGCTCGCCCACGCCCGCGGCGTGCGAACGGATGAGGTTGAGCTGGAGCTGCTCGAGCTCGTCGGGTTGGATCTGTTTGCGAGAGAGCGACCCGAACCCGGTATTGATCCCGTAATGTGGGAGACCGTCGTCGAGGACCTTCTCGAGTTGGGCTCGGCAACGGTTGATGGCTGCGGATGCTTCTTGGGCGAGTTCCACGCGGGTACCATGACGGGCGACCTGCTCGATCTGGGAGGGGGTGAGTGGGGTATTGGGCATCAGGGTGATCGAGGGAGTGTCGCTCATCAGTTTGTTCCGTCGTGTGTGGGGCGTTTGTTGCGACGATATGATAGAACCATGAGCACCGAACGCAGTCAATGTGCATCCCGAGTCTTGATGATCCGTCCCACAGCCTTCGGTCGTGACGATGAGGCAGCGGAAACCAACGCATTCATGCACATTCCAGATGAATCGAAGGAGAAGATCCAAGAGCAGGCACGACGCGAGTTCGACGCGGTCGCGGGGGCGCTCAGGGATGCGGGGGTTGAGGTACTCGTCTTTGAGGATGACCTGCGCCTCCCGGATTCAGTCTTCCCGAATAACTGGGTTTCGTACCATGAGTTCAAATCGGTCAAGAGCGATCCGATGATCGTGACCTATCCGATGTGTGCGGTTTCGCGCCGTCGGGAGCGACGTACGGAGATTATGGATGCGATTGCTCGATTCACCCAAACACAGCTCGATCACTTGGATATGAGTCAACTCGAGGAGGAGGGCGAGTTCCTGGAGGGGACCGGATCGCTCGTGCTCGATCGGGTGAACGGGATCGCATATGCGTGCCTGTCCGGACGAACCACGGAACAGGCGCTTGATGTCTGGAGCGATGAGACGGGGTACGCGGTGGTGAAGTTCCACGCGGCGGACGCGTCGGGAAACCCGATCTATCACACAAATGTGATCATGAGTATCGGGGATGAGCTTTCGGTTGCGTGCCTCGGGTCGATCACGGATCCGGATGAATACGACATCGTTGAAGCAGCATTGCGGAAGTCTGGACGGGAACTGATTGAGATCACATTGGATCAGGTTTCGCACTTCTGTGGGAACATTTTGCAGTTGAAGAATGATTCCGGTGAAGCGGTATTCGCGATGTCTGAAACTGCGTTGTCACATTTCACCCCTGATCAGCAGAGCCTGATTCAGTCAAAGGGGCGCGTGGTTTCAGTTCCGATCCCGACGATCGAGTACGTCGCGGGCGGGAGCGTACGTTGCATGATCGCAGAACTCGGGAATCCATCTAATTCCGGTGGCTGAAGCTCTTTCGTAGGGGTAAATCTCCGCATCTCGGTGGGTTTGAGTCGGTATCATTGATCCCCGTCGCGTTGTGTGGCGGGAAATCGATTCGATATCGAGGAGTCCCTATGAGAGTTAAGCAAGCCGTGACACTCGCGGCGTCCACAGCTTTGGCGACGATCGCCGGGACTGCGGATGCCCAGAATGTCCAGCCGATCGAGTACACGCTCGACAACGGCATGAAGTTCCTGCTCATGCCCCGTGACGAGCAACCCAACATCATCACCGCTGGGTGGATCACCCCCGCGGGATCCGCGAATGAGCGCCCCGGGATCACGGGTATCTCGCACATGCTCGAGCATCTGCTCTTCAAGGGGACCGATTCGATCGGGACGAGCGACTCTGATCAGGACGATGCGTACCGGGATCAACTCACGGAGATTCGTGAGAAGATGCGTGAATACACCCTCGATGTTCAGTACGCGCGGATGTACGACGGCGAGATCGCGAATCCCTGGGATCCTGCGAATGACACGGACGAGCTCCGTGCGATGCGAGCCGAAATGACGGCGCTACAAGACAAGCAGGCTGAGATCACGATCAAGAACGAGTTCGACTCGATCTACACTGGCAACGGCGCGTCTGGGATGAATGCGGGCACGGGGAACGACTTTACCGTGTACTACATCAACATCCCGAGCAACAAGCTTGAGCTTTGGTCTTGGATGGAGAGCGATCGTCTGCTTGATCCCTCGTTCCGTGAGCTCGATGCGGAGCGGTTCGTGGTGATCGAGGAACGTCGCCAGCGTCTCGAAGCGACGGCGACGGGCAAGCTCGACGAGCAGTTCGATTCGATGTTCTGGGTTGCCTCGCCGTACAACTGGCCGGTCATCGGTTGGATGAGCGATCTGATGGCGTACACCGAGGACGAGATCAAGGAATACTTCGAGACGCATTACCAGCCTGCGAACCTAACGGGTGTGATCGTTGGTGACTTTGAGGTCGAGGAAGCGAAGCAACTCGTGGATTCGTACTTCGGGCGTATCCCGAACAAGCGTCCCAAGGCAGCACCACTCGTGACGCATTCCGTGCCGTTGCTCGGTGAGCTGCGATTCTCCGGCGAGTGCGATTGTCAGGACCAAGTCGAGGTTCGGTACCGCTCGGTGCCTTTCGGGCATCCGGACGAGGCGGTGTTCGATATCATCGCGGACCTGATGAACGGGCGTACGGGGCGTTTGTACAAGTCACTGATTGAAGAAGATGAGCTTGCGGCGCAGGCGAGTGCGGGGAACCGTGCGATGCGTTACGCGGGGATGTTCTCGTTTAATGGGCTTCCGAAGGGCGATGCAGAACTCGCGGACTTGGAAGCAGCGTGGTACGAAGAGCTTGACAAGCTCAAGACTGAGCTCGTTTCTGAGCGTGAACTCCAGAAGGTAAAGAACCAGAAAGCAGCGGATAACTTCCGTGGTTTGCAGGACAACTCGTCCTTGTTCTTCCAGCTCGCAATCACCGAGGCGTACGGCGGGTACGACTACCTGAATGAGTACCCCAAGAGAATCGCGGCGGTGACTCCTGAGGACATTCAACGCGTCGCGCAGGAGTACTTCGAGGAGCACGAGCGTGCGGTGTCGTACTACACGCGTCGTGGCGGTGGTGAAGTGGAACTCCTCACGATCGAGGATGTCCGCGCATCGCTTCCTGAGGAGATGGCGGGGATGATGATCCCCCAGATCGAAGCGGAACTCGCAAATCTTCAGCAGGAAACCGACGCGGATGCGCTCCGTTCCCAGATTGAAGAGATGAACGCTCAGTCGGGCATGGTCCCGCCTCAGTTCGCTACGGCGATGGAGTATATCAAGCAGCAGATCCAGGTCCGGATCGATGAGATCGAGTCGGGCAACGCAGAAGGCACCGAAGGAGGTGACCAGTGAATACCCTGATCAGCATCACATGCGCAGCGATCACGCTCGCGGGTTCGACGATTGCAACGGCTGGCGATATCCCATCGCACCCACGTGAGCTTGAGTTTGAGGCGCTCAACTTTGTGCCTCCGAGTGCGGACGAGTTCCGGCACGAGCTTTCCAACGGCGTTCCTGTGTACATGGCACCGAGCAACGAGTTCCCTCTCGTGCAGATTCGTTTTAGTTTCAAGGGCGGCGGGTACCTCGAACCCGCGGATAAGGCGGGGCTCTCCGCGATGACGGGTCAGATGATCCGTACGGGTGGCTCTTCGATGATGGGCCCCAGCCAACTCGATGAGGAGTTCGATTTCCTTGCCGCGGATGTGTCCGTTGGTGTGGGCGCAACTTCCGCGAGCGCTCGCGTTGATACACTGACGAGCAATCTCGATCGCACGTTCGAGTTGTTCATGGATATGCTGCGTATCCCACGCTTTGACGAGGGGCGTCTTGATACCCTACGCGGGCAGGCGCTTGAGGGTCTGAAGGCACGCGATGACAACGGGCTGGCGATTGCGCTTCGTGAGTTTAACTATCTCATGTGGGGCGAGGAGCATCACGAATCGCGTCAGCCGACGCGTGAGTCGCTCGAGTCAATTACGGTGGACGACCTGCGTGCGTTCCATGAGAAGATATTCCATCCAGGGAATCTCATGATTGCGGTGACGGGTGACTTTGAAGAGCAAGAGATGCTCTCGTTCCTTGAGGAACAACTGAGTGGATGGGATTCGCAACCCGAAGCACCTGACGCACCTGCGCCGACGCATGCGTTTGAGCCGGGCGTGTACTACTACGAGAAGGATCAGCCTCAGGTTCAGGTCCTCGTTGGGCATCGCAGCCTGACGCGTGACGATCCCAATGCGATCGAAGCGGACGTCATGAACCAGATCCTCGGCGGTTCGGGGTTTACCTCCCGCATCACCAACTCGGTCCGCACCCGCGAGGGGCTCGCGTACACGGCGGGCTCGTTCATGCAGACTCGCGTGGATTACCCGGGCATCTTCGCGTCGTACTTCTTCACCAAGACCCCGACGACGGCGCTCGCAACGCGTCTGGTCTTCGACGAGTTCGATCGGATCCAGATGGAGCCCGTGACAACAGATGAACTGGAGACGATCCAGAACAACCTCATCGAGACGTTCCCTCGTAACTTTGAGTCCAAGGGCTCGATGCTCGGGATCTTCATGAACGACGAGCGGACGGATCGCCCTGAGGGATACTGGCAGAGTTATCGCGATAAAGTTCGCGCTGTGACGCCTGAGATGGTCCAGACAGCGGCGAACGAGTATCTCCACCCGGATGACGCGGTGATCCTCGTCGTGGGGCCTTGGGAAGAGATCAAGAAGGGGAACGCGGATTCGGAAGCGGATCCGAACCGGGTTGCCACGATGGATGAGTTCTTTGGTGGGAACGCGACCCAGATCCCGACGCGGGACCCGGAATCGCTGAAGCCGATCGAAGAATGATCCTCGGATAGGTGTGGGTCTGGTGCTCAATCAGGCCTGAAATCGTGTATATTGACGGGCCCCGCCGCATTCTCGGTGGGGCCCGTTTTCTTTCGGCGATCCGTGCGTTTTACCCATCTAGACGTCGGCGTCGCGATCATCCACGGAGGAGTCTGCATGTCTTTTCGTTCTCGTATCACCACTTTGCTAGCACTGAGCGGGATGTGTGCTGCATCCACGCTCGCGCAGGATACGCAACAGGGTCTGATTCAGGTGCCCTCGATCTCGCCTGACGCGTCACACATCGTGTTCTCCGCAGCCGGGGATCTTTGGTCTGTCCCGGTTTCCGGAGGAGTCGCGGAACGACTCACGGTCCACCCTGGTATCGAGGGTCAATCCCGATTTTCGCACGACGGTTCGAAGATTGTCTTTGAATCGAATCGCGATGGGGCACAGAACCTCTACACGCTCGACCTGATCGAAGATGGAGATCGGATTGCGCCGGGTGAGATCACACGCGTGACGGAATCGGATCGTGCGATGATGCTCGGCGGGTTTAGCCAGGACGGTGAGCGTGTACTGTTCTCTGCGTACTTGTATCGAGAGATTTACCGCCACCCACGGATGTACTCCGCTGCGCTGGATGGCAGCCCGATGGAGCGCGTAACGGACGCGTTCGGGCGTGGGCCAGCGACGCACGGCGATACGGAAGACGTGTACTTCATTCGCGGGTATTACTACCCGCATCGGGTCGCGTATCGAGGGCCTGGCAATATTGATATCTTTAAGTACTCCCCGAGCACTGAGCAGTTCACTCAGCTGACCCATTTCGACGGGAACGACTTTGAGCCCAATATTCTTCCAGATGGATCGATGGTGTATGTCTCGAGTCGTGACGGGCAGTACAACCTTGTCCGACTCGCAGCGGGCAAGACTGATCAGGACCCGGGCGCAGTGCGTCAGCTCACGCATTTCAAACCCACGAGCAATACGTCGGACACGATCGCGCACGGCGTGCGTGATTTGCAGGTGTCCGAGGATGGATCGACAGCGGTCTTTATTGTCTGGAATACCCTCTACACATTGGATCTGACGAACGATCGGGCGAAGCCTGTTGCGGTCGATGTCACGATCGCTGAGGATCTCGCGAAGGGCGATACCTATCGCAAGAACATCTCGCGTGAGGTCTCGGAAGCTGCGGTTCATCCGTCGGGTAAAGCGATCGCGGAGATCGCGCGCGGCGAGTTGTTTGTTCGGTCCACGAGCGAGGATCACCCAACGATCCGAGTGACGGACACTCCGTTTCGTGAACGCGACATCGTCTGGTCTCCCGATGGGACAAGGTTGTACTACACGGCTGATGATGGCGAATCCCTCGGGAACATCTACGAAGTTACAGTTTCACTCTCGCGTGAAGACCTAATCCCCGAACCCGAAGAATCAGAGGTTGAGGAAGAAGCTGTCGAGGAGGAATCCGCTGAGGATACAGAGGCAACTAAAGAATCGGGGGCGGAGACTGAATTAGAAGTTGAGGATGAGGCTGCGGACGATGGTGAATCGGTTGAGTCGTCAGAAGATGAATCAGCTGAGGAGAAGGAAGAGGAAGAACCCAAGATTGATTACGCAAAGCGTTGGAGTGAGGCGCTGCGGTTTGAGATCTCGCCGGTGATTGATTCGGATACGCTCGTGTTCAATCCGATGCCCTCTCCAGACGGCACTAAGCTTCTGTATCTGAAAGACCGCGGTGATATCGTCGTCCGCGATCTGGAGTCGGGTGAGGACCATGTGACCATGGAACTCTGGTCTGACCCGGATGTTCAATGGGCGTCTGATTCGCGACATCTCGTCGTTGCGGCGCAAGACCTTGACTTCAATGCGGATGTGTACATCGTGGACACGCATCCGGGCGAAGACGGGAATCTTTCGGCGCCGATGAATATCTCGCGTCATCCGGACATCGATCACTCGCCTCAGTTGTCTCATGATGGTAAGGTGCTGACCTTCCTCTCGGATCGCGATAACGAGAACTGGGAGTTCGACGTGTACGCGGTGTTCCTCGATCGAGAACTCGAAGGGATGGCTGGGTACGAGCTTGATCAGTACATCAAGGACGCAGCGGCTGCAGCGGGGAAACTCAAGCCGATCGATCCGGTGATGTTCGATGACGCTGAGGCAGGTGAAGAGGAATCCAATTCGGAGGACACGGAAGTACTCAAGTTTGATGCGGACGACGCGTACCTACGTGTGCGCCGGATCACCTCCACGCCCGAGTCCGAATCGGATTTGCTCCTCACGCCCGGCGCCGATCGGATCGTGTTTTCCACGGTCATCGATAGCAGCCGAAGCTATGTGAGCGTGAATCATCGCGGGCGTGATCGCAAGTCGATCAAGTCTGGCGGCGTGGGCGATCCGCGATTGTCGCTCAACGGCAAGACACTGAGCTATGTGTCGGGTGGACAGGCTGCGACTACGAGCCCCACGGGAGGGAAGACCACGAGCCTCCCGATTGATGCGACCATCACGATCGATCGCAAGGCGGAGCTGGCGCAGAAGTTCCATGAAGCGTCCGAGCGTTTCGGTTTGTACTTCTATCACCCCACAATGAAGGGGCTCGATTGGGAGAAGATCTCGGATCGGTACCGTGAACTCGTGATGCAGACCCGCACGCAGGAGGCGTTCACACGTCTCATGAACCTCATGTGGGGCGAGGTCGATGGCTCGCATACCGGCACTTGGGGCGGCGATTCGTTCTCGGCGGGTTCGTCGAGTAATGGGTACCTCGGGATTGATTATTCGGCGGTGGATAAGGGGTACCGAATCGATGCGATCATCAAGGGTGGCCCGATCGATGCGATGAAGAACGGGCCGAGCGTGGGCGACGTGATCGTCGCGATCGGCGAGCATTCACTCGTGAACGATAACGGTCAGCTCATGGATCTACACTCGGCGATGTCGCACATGTCGGGTGACGAGGTCTTGATCGAGTACGTCTCTTCAGAGGGCGTTGATGGTGAATCTACCCTCGCGCTTGTGACGCCGACATCGTTCGGTCGTGTGTCGATTTTGCGTTATGACGACGAGGTGATGAAGCGACGCGCAGAAGTCGATGAGCTCTCCAACGGGCGACTCGGGTATCTCCATATTCGTGGGATGGGTCTCGCGGAGGTGCGTGATTATGAGCGTGACCTGTACGCTGCGGCGCATGGTAAGGAAGGGCTCATCATTGATGTCCGTGACAATGGTGGAGGATGGACGACGGATATCCTCCTCGCTTCACTTACAGCACCCAATCACGCGTACACGATTCCGCGTGGCGCGAATCCGGATGATGTTCAGTCGGATAGTTACCCGCGTGATCGTCGATTGATCTATGCGTACTCGCGACCGATCAATGTACTGATCAATCAGCACTCATTCTCAAATGCCGAGATCTTTGCCCACTCGATCCGCACAGCGAATCGAGGCACGTTGATCGGGACACAGACCTTCGGCGGTGTGATCTCAACAGGGTCGTTCCGTCTCATCGACGGCACCACGGTCCGTCGCCCGTTCCGCGGATGGTACCTCCCAGATGGGACGGATATGGAGAACAACGGTGCGAAGCCGGACATCGACGTACCGCAGACTCCGACGGATGAAGCCGCGGGTCGTGATGCTCAGCTTGAAGCAGCCGTTCAAGAACTGCTCGGGCGTCTTGATGGTTGATTGAGTCGGATTCGACAAGCGGTCCATAAAGAAGCCCCGCGATCTTTCGATCGCGGGGCTTTTCATTTGTACTGACTTGCGTCAGGTATTACTTGTCTTCTTCCGAGATCCCAACGCCCGTGCGGACAGGTGGGGTCGGACGGTTTGCGGGCTTGTACCCGTTGGTTTTGATCTCATCGAGCAGGTGTTCGATCGCCGCGTCAAGTTGCGGGTCGCGCCCGTTGAGTGAGGCGGTTGGATCGATGTCGACCTCGATGTCGGGGTCGACGCCGTGCCCCTCGATGCCCCATGTCCCGTCGAGTTCATAGAACCCGAAGTTGGGGACGGAGACATTCCCGCCGTCGATGAGCTGGGGAACGCCGGAGATCCCGACGAGCCCACCCCATGTGCGGGTCCCGATGAGCTTGCCTAGATCGTGGTGCTTGAAGAGCCATGGGAACATGTCGCCGCCGGACCCTGCGTTGCCGTTGATCAGCATCGCCTTGGGACCTTGGTGCGAGTCGTACGGCCAAGGCCAGTCCGCGCCGTCACGACGGTACCAGTAGTTGGTACGCGGACGGTTGAGAAGTTCGATGAACCGGTTGGGGATCTGCCCGCCGCCGTTCCATCGCTCGTCGATCATGAGCGCTTCCTTGCCGATCTGGCCGTAGAACTGACGGAAGAGTTCGTTCTGACCTTGGACACCCGTGTTGGGGACATAGATGTATCCGATCTTGCCGTCGGAGTTCTCTTCGACGTATTTACGATTCGCTTCAACCCATGCGCGATAGCGGAGGTTAAACTCAGACCCGATGGGCTTGAGGGTGACCTCGCGTTCGTTGGTAGTTTCCTCGTCGCCTTCGAGCGCGGAGACGATCGTGAGGGTTGTCGCCTTGCCAGCGAGCCCGATGAAGGATGCCCAGATATCCTTGCTCGTATCGATCGCAGCGCCGTTGACAGCTGTGATGATGTCACCTTCGGAGATGCCGAGCCCGTGCTGGGATAGTGGTCCCAGCGCATCGGTGTCCCAAGGTGCGCCGCGGTAGATTTTGGTGATCCGGAACCCGGAGTGCTCGTCGCTTTCAGCAACTTCGTACTCTGCGCCGAGGAGTCCGATGTTGGTGCTCGGCTGACGCTCACCGTCGCCGCCTGAGTAGTAGGCGTGCCCGACATTGAGCTCGGAGATCATCTCGCCGATGATGTAGGAGACATCTTCACGCGAGACTGCGTCATCAACCATGGGGAGGTAGTGCGCGAGGACTGCGTCCCAGTCGACGCCATGCATGTTTTCGACGTAGAAGAAGTCACGGAAACGACGCCACGCATCGGTGACGAGTTCCTTCCACTCTTCACGCAGGTTGACATTTGTGCGAAGATCGAAGTTGAGTGGCTTGGCGCTCTGCCCGGGCTTGGCATCGACGACCGCGAAACCGCCGGGAGTCTGAGCGACGAGTTTCTTCCCGTCACCGGAAACACTGAACCCGAAGGCCATACCGAGAACGGTCTTCTCGCTCGGCTCATCCGCACGCGGATCGAGGAGCTTGAGCGATGCGCCGCCGTTACCTTGACGGATGTAGAGGAGCTCGCCTTTGTCATTGCTTGCGAGGTTCCCGAAGTTGCCCGATGCGACACCGAGGTCATACGCACGTGCTTCGAAGTTCTCGAACTCGATTTCTACGGTTTCAGATGCTTCACCTGAGTCTTTGACGACTTCGCCGAGTTCTTCCTCGGAGATGTCCGAGCTCGTACGCGAACCGGTCCATGAACCTGACATGCCCATGCCCTTGAGTTCCCAGGTGCCGGTCATGGTGTCTCCGTCGATCGTGGCCTTCTGGATAACCGTCATGCCCTGCTCGGACGATTCCATGTAGAGCTCGTTGGTGTCCGCGTTCCACTTGACGACATCGCCGAGATCATCGGTTTCGCCCATCGACTCGGACTGGCCCATGATGTTCCCGTCATCATCGACGATAATCATGAGGGAGAATGAGATCTCGTCAGTCGGCATCCCGAGTGCGGCGAACCCGGACGCGGTGCCTTCCCACTTGCCCCAGAGCGGGTGCTCTGTGTCGTAGCCGTCGAGGTAGGCAGCCTCCTCGGATTCCGCTTCCGCGTCACCCTCGTCGGCGTTCTCTTCTTCGTTGTTCTCCGCGTCTTCCGTTTCCTCGTTTTCTTCTTCCCAGGTCTCGTCGTCCGACTCGAGGAGCTGGGCGTTTTCGACCTCGGAGTTCAGAGGCACCGCAAGCAAACGACCTGTGTTCGCATAGACGAAGGTCGACCCGACATCCTCGTACTGCGGCGTCGTGAAGTCACGGTTCGATGCATAAAAGAGGAAATCGCCCTTGCTCGAGAACGCAGGGCTTGAGTCGTTAAAGAACCCGGATGTGATTTGGTGCTTGTCGCCCGACTCGGTGTCGTAGATCCAGATGCTGGTGCTGAACGATCCCTCAGATGACTTGGCGTACGTGATCCAGCGAGAGTCATGGGACCAAGAAACACCGATTGGGTTTGCGAGGGGCTCAGTATCGAAGTGATTCATTTCACCCGATTCGACATCGACGAGGTACATTTTGCCAGCCTTGTCGATCGCAAAGATCGTCTTTGAATCAGGCGACCACGACGAACTCATGAAGTACGTCTGGTGCCCGTCAGTGAGTTGGCGGGTTTCGCCCTTGCCGTCGGATTGGGTGATGTAGAGCTCGTACTCGCCGTCAGCGTCGGAGAAGTAGGATACCCATCGGCCGTCGGGGCTCCAAGTTGGCAGACGATCTGCTGCCCCCGAGGAGTTCGTGAGCTGACGCGGAGCACCGTTCTCTACTGGTGCGGTCCAGATGTCGCCGCGTGCTTCTGCGACGACACGTTTGCCGGTTGATGAGATGTCGCCGGACATAAGGTGACGACTCGCATCAACTGCTTTGGGACGGAGTGTTTCGCGAGCGCCCGGAACGGAAATCTCGACGGGTTTGGACTTGCCGTTACTGACGTTGAGCAGGTGGATCTGGGATCCGAGTTGGAACACGATCTCCGCGCGTCCAACGTCTGAGACACCCATTGATGGGAACTTGACGTCGTCGTCTGTGAAGTTGGTGATCTGCTTGTGCTCGTCCTTGCGTGGGTTGTAGCTCCAGATGTTCAAACGACCCTCGGCACCATTGTCCGAGAGGTAGTAGAGCATCTCCTTGTGCCACATGGGGATGGTGTCTGTGCCGTCCCAGTCTGTCACCTTGCGGGATTCATTCGTCTTGAGATTGAACAGCCAGATATCAGTTGCAAGCCCACCCTTGTAACGCTTCCATGTCCGGAAGTCGCGCGAGTTTGGGGTGTAGGCAAGCCAGTCGCCATCGGGGCTGACAGAACCGGTTGCGCCGTAGGGCACGGGGAGTGCCTGAGGCATCCCGCCCTCCGCGTCGACGGTGAAGAGCTTCTGGTGTGCGGGGTTGCCACTGAGCCCGTTGAAGGAAAAGAGGAGATGCCCATCAGGTGTCCAGTCGAGCAGGCGTTCATTTGATGGATGATGGGTCACCCGCATCGGGATTCCGCCAGCGGTGGGGACGGTGTAGAGGTCCCGATCGCCCTCATAGTTGCCGACGAACGCGATCTGGGTTTCATCTGGCGAGAACTTCGGGTGCTGTTCCTGTCCTGCGGGAGATGCGACGGGGCGTGCTTCGCCACCGTCTTTGTCCACGATCCAGATATCGTTCGCGTAGACAAAGAGGATGTGGTCCTTGCCGACATCTGGGTACCGGAACATCCCGGAGTGCTTTTCGTTGTCCTGTGCGAGCAGGGGCGTCGCGGTCATCGCGATCCCCGCTGCGCTGATCAGCAGCGTGGTCATTTTCATGTTGGTCTTCCGATTCGGTTGTAGAAACTCTCAGACGCCGACACTCGGCGTATCTGTTTTACCGATTTTGTGGGTTTGAGTTTCGTAGGATGGTGCGTTGTACTCAGGAAAAATCATGATCAAGAATAGATTGGGAGCAAGTTTTGATGCGTACCGGGTTGCTTTTCGTCATGGTTCTGCGAAGAATAACTTCCTGATTGCGGGGTAGAGCAGTCTGGTAGCTCGTCGGGCTCATAACCCGGAGGTCGCAGGTTCAAATCCTGTCCCCGCTATTGAACAGCCGGTGTCGAAAGACGCCGGCTTTCTTGTTATAGATGGTGCCCCGCAGAGAGACCCCGCGATTTCTTCGCGGTCCTCGCGACAATAAGCGTGGTCGCGAGCAGCGAACGAGTCTCTGATATCGCGCCCGTCATAACCACGATCGCATCGCTCAATACCAGATCGGTACCCAAAACGCTCCAAAGTCTCTCGGGTCTCTGAGATCCGGTGTACGGGTGAAGAGACTGTTGTGCGCGGTCACCTCGCGCAACCTCGCAGGTTTGAAACTGCGACCTCACGCAACAATCTTCGAAATAGCGGACACCGATTTATGAAACTGCATAGGTGCTTGATGGAGGGCAATGACGCCCGCATCAAGGACGATCACCATGCGAAAGAAACGATCCGTCGATCGCACGACCGACCCAGAGACGATGACCCCGAAGGAGCGAAGAGCCGAGATCGCGAGCATCCTCGCGCTGGGGTTGGTGCGTGCATCGAGCCTGCTATCGACATCTCCGATAGTCTCTGAATCTTCACCGGGGGGCCTTGAAGATCGGAAACATGCAGACCTGAGTGTGGGGAACACCAACCCCCAAGGAGGTCAAGCATGATCGAGACTGACAAGCAGGCCATTGTCGAAGCAGAGATCGCCGAGTTGCAGGAGATGACAACCGGTCAACTCGCCAATCTGTACGAGCAGCTTCACGGCCAGCCCACCCGCGCCCGTCACCGCCAGTACCTGATCCGCAAGAACGCCTGGCGGATTCAGGCCAACGCCTTCGGCGGGCTCTCAGAGCGTGCAAAGCGTCGAGCAGCCGAGCTCGCCAACGATGCGGACATCCGGGTCATGGCCCCGAAGACGCTGGTCTGCCCGCCGCAGGACGGAGAGTCGTCAAGCCGCACCCTGCGGATTGCATCGCGTGACCCACGAATACCCGCACCGGGCTCCGCGATCGTGCGAACCTACAAGGATCGGGCTCGAAGCACTAAACGACTGGATGCAAGAGCACCGGAGCATGGGGTACACAAGCGGCGAGGTGCTCTTCATTACGCGGAGCGGATTGCCGTTGAGTCAGGGGTACCTGCGGCGGAAGATCCCGGAGCTCGCGCGAGCGGCGGGTTTACACAAGCGTGTGCACGCGCACGGTTTAAGGCACACGCACGCGAGCGAGCTGCGAGCTGAGGGCGTAGACATCGCGGTGATCAAGCAACAGCTCGGGCATCGGTCGCTGATGACGACGATTGAGTATCTTGATCACATCGGGCCGCAGCTTGTGGTCGGTGTGATCAATACGAGGGGGTCTCTAGGCTAGAAGTCAACCAAGCTGACTTTTGACTCCTATCACTTTTCGAATGGGGTTGTTTGGGTAGAAGTGCTTGCACTTTACCTAAAAGTTGTTCGAGATCATTCGCGTAAAAATAAGGGTCGTGCAAAGTGGCCGATTTTACGTCTAACCGGGCGAGTAGAGGACTTGCGTTTGATCAGCATAACTTAACAAGGCAAGCGTGGACACTCAAGGTCAATCGCACGCAGAGAAGGTGCTTGAGTTGTAGTGGTAAATTGATAAGGGCACGCAGTTTTGCGAGCCCTTATCGTGAAGTAACAGATGAGAATAGTGATTATGGACAGCCTGATTGGTACAGCATGATGAAGCAGGATACATCGAAGAAGTTGATCATTCCATCCCCGTTGCAGTCTGCACTGGGATCCATGGCTTGGTAGCGCTGGATAAAGATGGAAACATCAAAAAAGTTTACAAGGCCATCCTTGTTGAAGTCAACATAGCAGTCGGGCAGGGAGTTCTCGATGGTGATGTCGCTTGATGTTGTTGTACACGACGGTGAAAAATCATCGTCACAGGCCGAGATAGTCAGTGGGTAAACCCCCTCGTTGAGTGGCGAGAAGAGGGCTTCGAACCGATTGCCGCTTAAAGGCTCGCCCGAACGTTGGACCCCATTCACTATTGCTGATGTATTTCCGATAGAGCTTGGGTCAGTTGCTGACCATGAAACCTTGAAAGCCTCTCCTGGTTCGATCAGGCCATCGTTATCGCCGAGATGCTCAGAGATCGCAATATCTGCCACTAGTGGTGGTGTCGTATCGCTGTCTCCAACTTCAATCGTTAGCGACGCTGTGTTATTGCCAAGGTATTCATTGAGGGATGATTCAACTGTAACGTAAAGTACCGAAGTCCCTTCGTCAAGATAGAACGGATCAGGATCAAGCGAGACTGAGGATGATGCGCCTATGGCAGGTACTGTCGCGTTTGTAAGTTCAGTGCCTCCTGCATTAGGATCACCGATGAATACCCGAAGTACTGCTCCGGTGCCTGTGTTCAGGGGGGCATTGTTGGTAACTGTAATCGCAAGCTGGATTGGCTCGGATTCAGTGCTTCCATTCTGCACGGATATGCCTGAAGTTGTGACTCCAAAGTCAGGCGTGTTTAGGTAGCTGAATAGGATTTCGCCGGAGACAGAATCTTGCCATGTGACGATGTTCTCATCCATTCTCCAGCGATTCAGCGGTGCTGATGTGGTGATGATGGTTTCTGCTCCTGACGAAACTGAGCGCATCGCAAGATAGCGGGGTCTCCCTGGCAGGTCGCGGTTGACCTTCTCGTAGACGACCATGTCTCCGCTGAGTACTGGGTCACGGAACTCGGCGTCCTCACAGTTGAAGTTGGGCGTTATCTGGGTAGTGGTGCCATTGTTCCACAGGATGATTTGCTCATTGATATCGCAGCCATCCGATCCATCTTGTTCCCACACAATTCTGCAGCTAGATGTCGATGGCTTGCTACCGCCGTCGTAGTTAGAGATCAGTGTGTCTGGAGAAAAATCAATACTTGAGCATGCCGGATCAATCACAGATCTTCGTAGTGTGGTATTTACAATGCTCTGCCAGTTCCCGTTGTCATATCGCCTTGCAAACTGTTCCCAGACAAGGAAGCCGTCTTGGAAGTCATTGTCATCAGATACTGTTTCTGCATCGGCGGTGCCGCTGTGTGAGTAGTTTGTAATGCTAGTTGTTGTGGTATCACTAATGCGATACACATAGAGATTATAGCAGCGACGATTAAATGAACCCTGGCTGTTGAGGAGGTCGACATATCCTCTGCGGAAGGCAATGTAATCACCGGAGATTCCTACTACTCGTTCATCGAGCGAAGTGGCCGCAACAAGAATCTCATTGCCTGTTGGTAGATGTATTGCGCGGACATCGAATGTTTGTTCTGATCCGCTTCCCGTCCCTCCACGAGAATCTTCCCAGACAAGCCACTCTCCGGATACTCTCGGATCCCATTGGTCGCCTTCCGCAATGACGATGGGGATTGTCTCGCCGGTACTGAGATTGAGGCCCCAGATATCCCAATCTCCACTTCTGTTGTCCTCCCAGACAATGTAGCCGCCGCCGACTTCAGGGTCATCTGCACCGCCGGGGTTGCCGGTAGAGTAGACTGGGAAACTTGACGAGATGAGGCCGCTTACTCGTGCTGTGTCATCTTCTCCGGGGTCTCGAACGCGACCGTCTGTCATAAACACTGCTTCGCGTGCAATCGCGCCATTGAGCGAATCAGAGTCAATCTCTAAAGAGAATGTCTCGCTTGAACCTGCTGCGACGGTGAATGGGGTTACTCGACTGAGGGTTGTGTCAGATTCAGAGAACACAACATCTGTGACAGTCAATGATTCGGTGCCATCGTTGACAATCTCAAACTGTTCACTCACAGTAACGCCTGGGCCTACGACGCCGAAGTCCTTGGTACTTGGCATGACTACGAGCCATCCTTCAGATTCCACAGTGACTTGCAAGGCGTCGCCTAGAACAATTGTCCCGGGGGCACCATCGTATGTGATCTCGATGTCAGATGTATAGACACCAGGTGCGAGAGTGCGGTCAGCATCAAGGTCCCAGTGATCATCGGTCGTAGTTATACAATCACCTTGCGGAATGTCGCCAAAGTATTCGTAGTTTGTGTCGACATCGAGACCGGGATCATCAAAGCCGATTGGCCTTGCGCGTACATTCAGGGCGGCAGCATTTCCATTGTTCTCAATGCTGATACGCACTGCCGCGTCCTCGCCATTCTCGAGCGAGCCGTTCCCATTGTTCTGTCCCGCATCAGAAGGGTCGTCCTCGACAAGCGTGATGCCGCAAACACTAAACTGTGGTGATGTCGCTCCTTGTGGGGGAAATGAGAAAACACGGATATCATCGTCAGCGCAAGATGTCGTTCCGTCGTTGTAGGTTAGGACAAGGCGGAATGGTACATTTGAGGGTTGGATTGATGGGATATCGATCAGGAAGGATCCTGCAGTCTTTGTTTGGCCCTGCGTAAATCCTCCGAGATCATCAATGTTGTCGGGCTCTTCGATAAAGCCAGGCACATTTGGTATGAGGATCGCTGTCACATCATTCATGAATCCACCGGTAGCGGTGATCGGGATGCTCACCTCGGCAGACTCTCCTCGCTCTATAACGCCATCACCGTCTCCGATTTCAATGAGTTCCCAATCCCCGAAAGTAGCTACTCCGCATGAGTTCGAGCTACGGTCTACGGTCAAGACAACTGAATCGGTTGCATTGTTTCCACTTGTGTCGTATGCGGTCGCTTGCAAAAGAACTTGTCCAAAGAATTCATCGAGGAACCAGGTGGTGTGGTACTCGTCATCTTGGTTCGGTGTGTTGTCGACTCCAATCGGTAAGCCATCAGCGAAGAACTCGACGCGATCCACATCGACATTGTCCATGGCGGATACGCGAACGATTGTTGAGCTGATTCCGTTGAGAACTTGGCCCTCGTATGGGCTGAGTACTTGGACGACTGGTGGTGTGACATCTATATTATCGTCGCCCGCAATGAATGTGACGGATGCTCCATCGATGTTGCTTTGGAGGCAATTTCCACCGAGATCTCTCGCGCTTTGATCAATTGATATTGTTACCTCTTCGCCCTGTACTGCATTAACCACGCGAACAGTAACGGCTGAGACATCGTGGCGGTTTTTGTCTTTGAAATCCCCTGAGGGTAGAGATCCCCAACTGTCAGGATGATAAACAGATGGCCACTGTGGACCGTTGTAGTACAAACTCTCATCGAATGTGTCTTGCCATTCGTCATAAGCAGGGTTGGGGTCGAACCAGTACAAAAAATCCATAATTTCTCCACCCATGCGATGAGGGTGGGCGTATTCAATGAGTTCAACTTCTAGGTTGGAGCCGCTGATCGACCCTGTAGCTGAAATTGACACAGGGGCTTCATTCTCATCGAACAAGGAGTATTTGCTCATCCACTCATCGAATACAAACTCTACTGTTGCAGTCGTAGGCTCAATGAGCTGGCCGAATGCCTTTGGAGCGATTGGGTTAAAGTGAAATAGGCTTGACGCTTGAGAGTACATTTGAAGTGGACTTGGAAGCAAGATGAACTCGTCGTACAAGTTGAGCCCGTTATCGCGATACACCAGGTCAGCAAATCCATCACAGCGCAGCCCATCGCATGGGATGTATACAGGATTGAAGTTGCAAGTACTGTCAGTAGTCTGAAAACCCTCATTTCCCAAGTCGCAGTCAATATCCAGTCCGCATAGAGATTGAATTGGATTGATGCTATATGGTGCCCCAGTATGGTAAAGAGAGCTGTAAATTACCTCGTCACGAACTACAGCATTAACTGGGTTGATGCCAAGGGCGCCGATATAATTGTTTGGATTGCCGAATTGGTCATCGCTGATGAATCCGGACCAAGTCCTTGGTCCTGCGGGCATTCCAAAACCATTAGCTTGTAGTACTCGATACTCATCGGCTCGTGCGTCGTAAAACCAGAAAATCGCTGCGTGTCCTGCGTATTCCTCTTGTAGACCAAGGAAACCATCGCGAACGACTACAGAGCCAGTCTCCAGCCCGAGAGAGGAAGTGGATGTTGTAGTTTGCTCGGTAGGTGAAATCGATGCATGGTCTGTGCGAGAGTTTGCGGCCAGTATAGTTGGAGGGCTTAATTCCGGATCTGCTATTATCTGCGATTCTGCGAATGACGGGAATCCGAACATCCCGATCGCAAGCCCTCCCAGAAGTGGCAGCCTCATGAGTTGCTGGGTTGAGTTTGTTTGATGACTGTTCCATTCCCAAAGAATCGGCAGTACTCGACTTTGCGGTAGTGAATTCTTTGGGGGGCTTTGGTCTGTTTGTCCCATGATATCCCTCTCTTGATGAGTTTTTATGACTTCTCGAGAGAGGTACGGCGATGGAACTCATTCGTAGGCGCGTGCCATGAATTTTCTTGTTGATAATGCACAGGCATGCTCGAGCGAGGCCTGTTTGCGATGATCCATGCTGATATACATGGTATCACCGGGTGTCCCCTATCCCCGTGTCAGCCAGTGGTTGGTAGTTGCGGCTGTGATTGAAATAGAACTGCCGGTCGGGACTCGCAGCTCGCCTGCGCGGTGTGTGCGATCGGGCAAGTGCGAGTAGTGATTGCTGACCTTTTTGGTCAGTTGCCCAATCTAGATCATGGTCTTCACAATGATGCGGATCATCAACTAAGTAATCAAGGCGTATCGCGCACTTCGATTACATCTGGAGGCTGACGTGGCTCATGATCTCGTGGCTTGATTCGTGGAGGTAGTTCTTCAAGCTTGTACATGCCCGGGCTAAGTCCGTAATCCTTCTCGCCTACCCAGTTGTCAGTGCACCAGGCTTCAATGAGTTTTCCCTCTTGGCTGATCTCCAGAGTAACATGCCCTGGGTCGATGTAGTCCTTGCTCATTCCGCCGAGCTGCCACTGGATGACTCCGTCAGCGGCTTTGTCAGGCTTGGGAGCGATCTTGATGCCGTGAAATGGTCCGCTCGATGGGCCGCCAAATGGGTGGTATGCATCTGGCGGGCTTAGGAATCTGTACCAATCAGCGGGTGTCCCAACATTGAGGCCCGGATGCGCAATAGTGTTACCAACAGAACCTAGTTCTGGTGTGATCGCAAATATCACCATCGGGTATCTTCCAAATAGTTGAGATGTTCCACCTCGATCCTCCCATGCGCCGTCACTATTCTGTCCGGCAAGTACAAGCCGCTCTTGATTGGGAAGCCAAACTGCAGAAACCAGCCATCCGTCGTGGTAGTACTCACTGAGAAGCTTGCCTTCAAGACTATGAATCTGGATCGCGCAGAGTGAACTTGGTACATGCCTGTGAATGGAAACGATCTCGTCTCCATTCTCGCTCGGAAAAATATCGAGAAGATAATGTTTTACATACCTAAACAAGTGTGGCGGTTGCTCAAATCGAGTCACATGGGCCATCTCAGGCGTCACCTGCTGTTCCGCGCACCAGAGAGGATTATTCCATTTGCCGGTTTCATATATTACGAGCCCACGATGCTTTGTTTTATTGTCTGGGCCACCGAGCCCAATCACAGCAAGTTCTCGACCCTGGTGATGTATCAGTTGATTGCTCTTGCTGATCGTGTTCGCGCTCTCAACCTCCCATTGTCTAATGATTCGCCCATTAAGCGAATATAGCGTTAGGATAGACTGGCCACCAGAGTTCTGGATTGTTTCAAATCGGTAGGGCGTTGTATTCTGCCAGAGCACCAAGATGAAGCTCACAGCGATACTGCCACTCAAGATGAGAATGCCGAACAAAGAGAATGACAGAATGGGGCTTGCAGAGAAGAGTCGGAACATGCGTGCCCAGAGGCGTTTGCGGTCTGCGTAGGTTGGCTGGTGTTTTAGCCAAGCTTCCAAGTCGTCGCGGAACAGTTGCGAGGTTTCGTATCTCAGTTCCGGATCTCGCGAGATTGCAGTAGACAACACCCGGCGTAGTCGTTTAGGAAGAAGATGGAAGAGCGTCTGTGGATCAGATGCGGGATCAAAGTCATCCCCAAGCAGGATCTCAAGCGAAAGAATTCCTAGCGCATAGACATCCCACTTGGTTGTCGATTCAGAGTTGCGTCCGCTGGCTTGCTCTGGGGACATGTATCGGTTAGTCCCGCGAACGATTCCGTCAGGCTCTTCGCCCTCATCGGCATCGAATGCCGCAATTCCTAGGTCCAGAAGAACCGGCGTACCATTCGCAGTAATCAAGATGTTTGAAGGTTTGATGTCGCGATGGATTACACCGCGTGCGTGGAGGACTGAGACGGCATCGGCAATTTTTATCAGCAGTTTGACACGATCCTTGGTTTTCAGTTTCGCTGAGTATGTGAGCGGATCCGCGCCATCGATCAACTCAGTAACAATATAGACCTGATTCTGGTACAAGCCAAAGTCGAGTACATGCGGGACAAAGATCGAGCGGATCTGAGCCAGACGATCAATCTCCCGTAGCGCGTCGCGTGCGTTGAGGCAGGAATATGGATGTAGAACTTTGATCGCAACCGGGCGGCCGGTGGATTCGAGTGTTCCCCTATACACAACGCCTCCACCGCCCTGCCCGAGGAGCGAATCGATAGCATACCCAGGTATCATCGGGTACTGAGATCCGTACTGATATCGTCGGTTTGAAACAAGATTGTGGCTAATCTCTTTGCGCTAACTTCATCCATTTGGTATGCTCATCTTGAATACGCCTGAGATTATCTCAAATAGTCAAGCGTGCCAATTTTCTTTGCTCTGAGCCCAACTATGGACCTGACGAAAACTCATGCCAGTTTTACACAGACTTCGTACACGCTCATCGAAGCACTCTCGGACCATCGTACCAGCCTCGCCGCTGCGGAAGAGTTGACGCGAGTGTACTGGCCCCCAGTCTACTCCTATCTCAGGAAAAGCGGGTATGACCGTGAACAGGCTGCGGAACTTACCCAGGCGTTCTTTGTCGAGAAAGTACTGAGCCGTAGGCTACTTGAACACTATGATGCCGAGCGTGGGCGGCTCAGAAGTCTCATGCTCAAGGCAGTGCAGAACTACTCTGTGGATGTCCATCGGAAGGCGAAGAGAGCATATGGTGCCCAGATAAACCGGTTTATGATGATGCCGAGCGAAGAGCGGTGGGGAAAGGAGACCACTCCTTGTGCAGCATTTGATCGGCGTTGGGCTGTAGCGCAACTTTCAGAAGCGGTCTCTCAGTGCGAGAATTACTTCGTTTCGTCAGGAAAATCGGGACATTGGATGGCTTTCCAAGCCAGAGTCCTACAGCCAGCCTTTGTGGGTACAGATCCGATACCTTTGGAGCAACTCGCACGAGAGTTGGGCTTCAATAGCCCCGCATTGGTGAGCGCAGCCGTTCAACTCGTGAAGCGCAGGTTGATGATTTTCTTGCGGATCGTGATAAGTGATTCATTGTCATCGCCTGAAATGCTAGAAGAGGAGTTCAGCGAATCGATCAAGATTCTCTGTGCGTAATGGAGAAAGGGATTAAGTAGCGGCCGAGCACTTTGTGGTGCTCCGCCAGTCGGTTTCTGATCTGTGTTTCAAGCGGCTTTCCGCGTTTCCCTGACCTTGATGTCGAGCCAGAAGAGCTTCGGATCCCCACGAGCAGATTGGCGAGCGACCAAGATCTGCGGTTCGATTCCACTTCGTGCAGTATAGAGGGTGGGCTTCGGCACTTTCCCTTCGATCTTGTCTTGTGGTGTGTATGCATGGTGCGCCCCATGCACCCGATGCTGGTCTATTGAAAACACCTGGGACTTGCATGTGACGCAAGTCTCGTTGTTCTTTCGGTATTCGTTTTCATGATTACTCGTGCCGGAGTGCCACGATCGGATCTAGATTTGCAGCTCGCATCGCTGGGTACATGCCGAAGATGATCCCTATCCCAACCGAGATGACGACGGAGAGCCCAACACTCCAAGGTGTTACCGCGGTAGGCATACTCGCGACGAGTGTGATGATCCAGGGGATCAATATTCCGATTCCGATACCAACGAACCCGCCCGTAACCGAGAGGACGACGGTTTCGATTAAGAACTGGCCGATGATCTGCTTGCGTTTTGCACCGATTGCACGTCGAATACCGATTTCTTTTGTTCGCTCCGTCACGGATGCGAGCATGATGTTCATGATCCCAATCCCGCCGATGAGCAAAGAGATTCCCGCGATCGAACCGAGAACGATGCTGAATGTTCGTTGGGTTGATTCCGCTTGTCGGAGCAACGCGAGTGGGACACTCATGCTGTAATCGCCGTCAGGATGATGAGTCTCGAGCATCCGTTCAATCGCGGACGCGGTGGATTCGACGTTCTCGATCGAATCGACTTGCACAATCAACTGATGAAGTTCCACGAGTTCACGTGAACGCGAACCGCTCGAACGGGTTACGCTGATGTCTCCGTAGCGTTCGATTGCGACGTTGATCGGGATATACGCGTCGATGTTCTGGTCCGGGGTCTGCATCGTGCTCGATTGTGACTCTTCAGACTTCACAACACCGATCACGGTGTAGTAACCGGAGTTGATGAGCACCTTTGAACCGAGCGTTTGTCGTCCGGAGAGGAGCCGACGTACGCCGTGCTCAGTCAGGACGACGACATTCGAGTTCTCGTCAAGATCGCGCTGAGTCATGTTTCGTCCCGCGAGCATGTCTCTTTGGACGAGTTTGGACCACTCGGGGGTGGTGCCGACGATACGGAGCTCGAGCACCCGTCCTTCGACGCGTCCCTGTCCCCGGATGAGCTTTGCGGGGACGACGCGTTCAACCGTCTCGTAGCTCTGGCGAATACGTTCGAGATCGTCGTAGAGTAAGCCATAGATATTCATCCGAACACGCATCGATCCTGACGCGGCTTGTTCCACCGGCTTCTGCGAGTTGATGATGATGTTCTGGCTCCCGAGCCGACGGATCTGATCCAATGCCTCGCGACTTGCACCTTCACCCACCGCGAGCATTGCGATGACCGCGCCGACCCCGAATACCATACCGAGCATCGTGAGCATGGATCGCATCTTGTGGAGCAATAGCGTTTTGATGCCCAGACGAACATTTCTGAAGAAGCGAGACGTGATCACGACAGCGCTCCTTGCAGTTGGGTCCGGAGTGGATGTTGCGGATTCTCTTTGATCTGCTCGACCAACCCGTCGCGCATCACGAGTTCGTATTCCGCGTGTGCAGCGATTTCGGGCTCATGGGTGACCATCATGATTGTCTTTCCTTGAGCATGGAGCTCACACAGGAGTTCCATGATCGAGTCCCCTGTTGCGGTATCCAGATTCCCGGTTGGCTCGTCCGCAAGGAGGACAGATGGATCGTTGGAGAGTGCGCGAGCGATCGCAACGCGTTGTTGCTGACCGCCGGAGAGTTCGGTTGGGCGATGTCCGAGGCGTTCACCCAATCCGACTCGCTGTGCGAGTGACTCGGCTTTGTCCGCTGACTCAGAGCCGATAATCCCTTGGTAGAACAGTGGGAGCGCGATGTTCTCCTGGACGGTCAACTGAGGAATCAGGTGGAAGTTTTGGAACACAAAACCGAGGTATTTCAAACGGATGTCTGAAAGCTCGTCGTCACTGGTGTCCGCGATGTTGCGTCCTTCAAGCAGGTACGTACCCTTCGTCGGACGATCGAGACATCCGAGTAGGTTGAGCATTGTGCTCTTCCCTGAACCGCTTGAACCGGAGATCGCCCAAAAGCTACCTCGATCAATAGACAGATCGACACCCGCGAGGGCGTTCACGTCCTGATCACCCATCCGGTAGGTCTTCCAGACCTGATTGAGTTTGATGACTTCCTCGCGTTCCATCGATCGTTCTTGCATCAGGGGCGGCTTCCTCGTTGCCCAGAGGAGGCAGGGCGATTCTGTGAAGCACGAGTAGACCCACTCTGTGGAGAGGTTGATTGAGCATTCGTTGCTGAAGATGTAGATCGTTGGTTCGATGCGATGTCTTCGCTCAAAGGCGGAACAAGGAGCACTTGCTCACCCGGCTTGAGCCCATCGGTGATGTGAACCATCGCTTTGTTGTCAAGCCCGGTGGTGACCACGCGAGGCGTTGCTTCGTTCCCGTTGACAACATAGACAAGCGATTCGTTTCCTCGTCCTACGACCGCTTGCATCGGGACCGCGATCGCGTCGAGGTGTTCTTCAATGAGGATCGTTGCCTGACAACTCATGCCCGTCCGGAGTTGAGGGTGGACGCCATCGATCATGACATCGGTGTCGTAGACCTTCAGGTCGGGGTTCATGAATACAGACTGTGCATCAGGAAGGGGTGCAATCTTGGTGACTCGCCCGGTAAATATCGATTCAGGGAGGGCATCGATGCGGATACGGACCTGTTGCCTGAGCTGTACTTTCCCGAGAGAGGACTCGTGGACCTGCATGCGGACCATCATGGAATCCGCAGTAGGGAGGTGGATGAGTTCCTGACGTTCGCGGACCTCTTGTCCTTCGTCGAGGGGTTCGGTGTCGCCACGCCAGCTGAACTCAGAGCTCGTTGCGTAGACGACCATGCCGTTCGCGGGGGCATACATCTTGGTCTTGGAGAGCTGATCTTCAATTTTTTCCAAACGATCCTGCTGACGCTTCAGTTCTGCTTGTCGAGCGCGAAGGCGTGCCTCGGCTTGGACCAAGTCACTCGATGCCTCGCGCCGTACCTTTTCTAGGTTCAGTTCCATCTGTTCAATGTTCGAGTTGAGCTCCGCGATCTGACGCTTGTGTGTGAAGTTCTTGAGGAGTTTGAGGTTCTCCTCGGAGAGCGCGAGCTGAAGCTGTGCCCGCTTCATCGCGAGCTCGTCTGCTCGATACTCCGTCTCGGAGAGGTACTTCTCTTCAAACAGCTTCTTGCTCCAGTTGAACTCATCGGTGGTGCGTTTGAGTTCCTCATCCTTGAGTGTGACATCCGTATCCGCCTCCATCAACTGTTTCGGCCATTCACCTTCAAGGTATCTCTGCTTGTCTTCAATCGCGAACTGGTTGTCGAGCTCCGCTTGCGCGACGTTGCTCTGCGCCTGAAGCTTGACAACCTCAAGATTCTCTTTGGCGGACACATAATCTGCTTCGCTGTTCTCGACCTGGATCTGCTGATCGACAAGCCGGTCTTCGAGCGAGCTTGCGTCGAGCTCGATGAGCAGGTCGCCCGTCTCCACGAGGGTCCCTTCGTCGATGACGTAGATGATCGAGGTGCGTCCCTCAACCTCGTTCTTGACGATGTGCTGATCGCGTGACTTCACCGTTCCCGATTCGGTCAGGGTGATCGAGAGCGGGGCACGTTGGACGGTGTAGGTCGCCATCTTCGACGTGACCTTCGTGACCTTTCGGTCGACCGCAGCCATCGCGATGAGCATGCCCCCGGTAACGAGTAGCGTCGTGGTGGTCAGGATCAGTTTCTTATTGAGTAATCGCATATCTACCCCTTTGGATGATCAAAGGTCTTCGCCTGTAGGGACAGGGCGAGTCAGTTCGAAGGCTGTGCGGATGGAATTGATATCAACGCTCTCGGGCTCAAACTCGGTCCAGAGCCCATCGTTGCGGACGCTCAACACGCCTAGGTCCCGTTGGAGTTCGAGTTCACCAATCCGGTAGCTCACAACGGCGTTTGTGAGCGCGTCTTGTGCCGAGTTCAGTGCATTCTGGGCTTCGAGGAGGTCTCGGATTTCTGCACGCCCCGCTTGAAGGAAGAGGTTCGTTGAATCCACACGTCGTTGGGCGACTCGGACGGCTTCCGCCTGAATCTTAATCGTCTCACGGAACTCAAGGAGATCACGGAGCACGTTACGTACGTCAAACTTGACGGAGTCTTCTGCTTCTTGCAGTGCTCTGATCGTTTGCTCGTACTGAATGAGGCTATTGCGGTACACGTTGCGTTCGCTCGTTCGTTCGAAAGGCAGATCAATCCCAAGCAGGAGCGAGTAGAACCCTCGATCCGTGCGGAGTTGTGCGTCACGCTGATTCGCGCTGCTCAATGATCGGCTCTCCCCGAGCGATGCTCGCCCGAGCAAAGTCACGTCTGCACGGAGGTTGTCCGCCGCGATCGCGACCCCGCGTTGTGCATCGACAATCTCGCCGACACTGACACGGAGATCGAGACGATTGAGGAGCGCAATCAGTATCGCGTCCTCTTCAATGAGTTCGTAAGGGCCCGCATCTTTCATGCTGGGTTGCTCAAGCACGACCGGCGCATCCGCGGGGGGGACCTCGTCGTCCAGATTGGCGGTATCCTGAGTAAGATACCGCTCGTACCGTGTCATGGTCAGTAGTTTATCAAACTCCTCCGGGTCGAGTTCGATTAAAGAGTCAGTCGGGAGCCCGAGTGTAATTTTGAAATCATCGAGCGCACGCTCATAACTCTGTACCGCACTGATCCACGAGTTGCGAGCGCGGAGTTCGTCCTGCACGGATTGGTCAACCTGAATCCCGGGCAATCGACCCGCGTCTGCCAATCGACGCGCGCGGCGTGTTGAAGCGACAACACGCTCATAGTTCTCGATCGAGTTCTGGACTCTGTCCTGTTGCTGGAGTACTGATAAGTATCGACTTGCGATTTGGACCGCGAAGGTTTTCTTGAAGCGCTCAAAGCCATAGATGGAATAGACGACATCGCGTTCCGCTTGTGTAAGTGGTTCGGTGACGACAAACTTGCTCGACCCACGCAGGAGCGGGATCTCGAGTGACGTGTCGAGGGTCAATCCAGTAGAACTTTCGCGAGAACCGTTCAGGAGATTGACGAGATCAACTGCCAGCAGGCTCGTGAACCGCATCCCGTTCTTAAACTGCTTCGAGACTTCGAGCGAGGGCGAAGTTGTTACGCCGTTAGTCTCACCGGTCTCGCTGAGCGATGCGCTCAGGACTGAATCAACCACGCCCGCCCAGGTGGTACGGAAGGCGTCCTGTTCAAGGTCCAATCGGAGGGCCGCTTGGTAGACGCTCTCCTTCTGGCTCTGGTACCCTCGGTTGTTATACGCAGCAACCTGAAGCGCCTCATTGAGCGTGAGACGAAGCGGGGTGTTCTCGACCTCTTGCTCAGGGAAGGTAATCGAGTCTGATGAGCGAGTATTGGTGTAGGCTTCGTCAGGCCATTGCTCGATGCGGTTGTCATACGAAGAACCAGCGGAGGCTGGGACGATGACAGGGAGACGCTGATCAAGGAGGAGTCTTTCCCGGAGGGTCTGCTCTGCGGGAATGATCGTGAACCCTTCTGGAGAGTTCCCCGTCGCGGGTTTCCAGGACTCATCGAGAATCCGATCGACTGCCCGATCCGCTTCTTCCCGATATGACTCGGGGGAACGGCAGCCGAACATCGTTAATCCAGCGATCGTGGTTCCCGCGAGGATCGTGGTGCGTATTGGAAGGCGGGTGATCGGGTGTTTACGGAAAGGCATCGCCGCAGATGGACGCGTCGCCCACTGAGATCGCGCGGAGCCGCTTCGATCACGGTTACTATTTCGCATCATCATCATCGCAGAGAGGCTCTTGAGCGAGCCCGCTATTCCTCTTTGAAGCCACACCAAGCAATACGCGAACGCGTACAATGCACTAGTGATTTCATTCGAAAACCCGAATGGTTGCACTTGGTGGCATTTTCTGTACGAGAAGGCGACTCAACTGGAGATTTTAGGGGGTTCGGTTGAAGATTCTCGTCAATGCCAAGTGGAAAACGCAACCCCACAGCACTGGGGTTCAGCGATACGCCCAAGGCTTGACTGACGCGATTCAGCAAGCAGGTCTTTCGATCGATCTTGCGTGCCCATCGTCTCGCCGGATGATCGCCTCCACATACTGGGAGCAGCGGGTTCTTCCTGAGTTGGCAAAGGATGCCGATCTCTTATTTTGCCCAGCGAACGCAGCCCCGATCTCCCTGTCTCCAGATGTACGGCTCGTTGTTGTCGTCCACTGTTTACGTTATCTGTCACACCCTGAGGGATACTCGCCACTCTTTGTACGTTGGTACAAGCACATGATTCCGCGCGTGATCGCGCGAGCAGATCGTGTGCTGACAGTGTCTCAGACTGAAAGCGATGAGATCGCGCAAAAATATCCCGAGGCCTTTGGGAAGTTAGGCGTCCTCCCACCAGGTCTCGATCATGCATTTCGTCCTGATCTTCAGTTGCCTGACGGGGCACCGAAAGAACGGTACATCACCTGCATCGCGAATGCGACCCCTGCGAAGAACCTCGCCACCGTCATCCGAGCAATGGAGGAGGTGGAGATCCCCCTGAAGCTGGCCGTGATCGGGGTGACGGACCAAGAGATCGACATCATCTGCCCCTCAGCGATCCGTGATCGAATCATCGCGCTTGGACATATCGAGGACCAACATCAGATCGCGTCTTGGGTATCAAACGCAGCGGCTCTCATTTCGCCGAGTCGGTACGAGAGCTTCGGTCTACCCTGTCTCGAAGCGATGGGGTGTGCGACGCCGGTGATTGCTTCGGATATTGCTGCCCATCGGGAAGTTTGCAGGGACGCAGCAATTTATGTTGACCCCGAGGATCCCAAGGCATGGTCAGACGCGATGACAGAGTTGTGTGTCAACTCGGATTATCTGGACACGCTCTCAAAGAAAGGCCTTGAACGGAGCCGCGCATACAGTTGGGAGCGATCCGCAGATATCTTTCAGCAAGAGATCGGTCTCGTTATGGGTTGCGCGGTGACATGACTTCAACTGCGGATTCTCAAAATGAACCAGTTTCAGTTGTTATCGTAACTCGCGATCGACCTGACTCACTCGAACAATGTATTGAGTCCATCGTCCCTCAGCTTGGTGACCAGGATGAGATCATCATCATCGCGGGAAATGATGAGTCGTGTCCGCATGAGCAACTTGACGCGACGTCGAGTATGGTGTCTTTGAGACTCGGCAGATGCCCCGATGCCAACATCAGCATTGCACGAAATATGGGCCTCGATCTGGCTCAGTATGACTTGGTGATCTTCATCGATGATGATGCGATCGCTCGTACGGGTTGGATCGATGCGTACCGCAAAGCGTTTCAAGAAAACGCTGGCGCGTGCATCGCGGGTGGGGTTGTGCTCGATGCCCGAACACGCCCAATGGAGTTCGAGTTCCGTAACGGTCTGATTCACCCTTCGGGGCGACAGATTGAGGTGCGCGATAGTTCGAGTGAGCCTACCCCGCGTGGATATCGTGAGAGCATCAAGGGGTGTAACTTCGGTATCCACCGGGATCGAGCCCCGATCGAGGTTCGGTTTGATGCTTTTTTTCGTTTCGCGTTTGATGAGACAGACTTATTAATGTCAATGCTTGATGCGGAAGGGGAAGTGATCCGAGTTTCGGACGCGGTTGTTGAGCATCTCCACGCACCCGGTAACTATCGAGCAAGTTCGCCGATGGATCGGGATTGGCGGACAGAGTTTGCCAGCCACACCATGTTCATGCGAAAACACACGCGAGGACTCGATCGGGTAACTGGTTGGGTTGTGATCTCTTCCCGGGTGTGCAAGCATGCCTTGCGGGGAGTTGCTTTCGCTATAAGCGGTCAGTGCTCCCCATCCCAGTCGTATCGTGCAATCACAGACGCGATCCGAGGCGTCAGGTTTGCAGCAGCGAGGTCTCACGATAACGCGTGATCGTTTCCTCCACACCCACCTCGGGTAGCGATCGTCCTTGCTCGACCTGGATTACACGTGTACATGCGCTCCGAACGATCTGCATCGCGTGGGTGACAATTACTACGGTTTGATCCGAATCAATCTTATTCCTGATGAGCCCGGTGGCCTTTTCTCGGAAAGCTTCATCACCTGTCGCGAGCGCTTCATCAATCAACAGGATATCAGTTTCGATGAAGTACGCGATCGCAAAACCGAGTCGTGCACGCATCCCGGTTGAGTACATACGAACGGGTTGGTCAATAAAGTCGCCAATGTCCGCGAGTTCGATGACCTGGGCTTCGCGTTCCCTGACGAGTTTCCGCGACATCCCGAGTTGTAATCCTGAGAGCATGATGTTCTGACGACCCGTCAACCGGGGTTCAAACCCCGCGCCGATAGAGAGCATCGAGCATCGGATACCATCTGGCTGATCAACGCGTCCAGCGTCCGGTGCGATGATCCCCGCGATGAGTCGGAGCAAGCTGCTCTTGCCTGCACCGTTTCGACCGATGACGCCGAGCGTGTCCCCGCGTTGAAGTGCAAAGCTCACATCGTGGAGCGCCCAGAAATGGGTGCGTTTCCAAGGGAGTGATCCCTGTCGAGCATACTTGAGCCCGACACCTCTCAACGTGGTGATAGTTCTATCGGCATACTTCATGAGCTGAGCTTCGGGTAGAGTTTATCAAACCGATTGATAAGCCAGAGCGACATCACCAGCAGACCTGTTGAGATAACGAGCGGGAGGACGAACTCGGATAACTGCGGGAACTGGTTCTCCATGAGTACGCGACGTGACTGCGAGATTACGATCGTCATTGGGTTGATTCCGAGGATCTGCTGATACTTCTCGGGGAGTATGGAGAGATCGTAGATTATGCCGCTGACAAAGAACGCGAGTTGGAGGAGGGTTGAGAGAATGTGCTGGAAATCAGGAACGAATGGCGAGATCATCGCGGAGAAACACCCGAACCCGGCGATCACGATGAGTTGAATAAGTAAGAGCAGTGGCAATGCGACCCACGCAACACCGGGTGTAAACCCCGCGGTTACCAGAACAATCATGAGGATGACCAGCGTCACCAAAAACTTGACCGAGTTCACTAATAGGATTGAGAACGGAAAAACGCTCTTGTGAAGGTTCACCTGAAGCATTAATCCACGCGATGAGATGAGTGACCCGGCACATCGTTGCACCGTCACGCTGAACCATTGCCAGATGATGATGCCGGTAAACAGGAAGATCGCGAAGTGTTCTTCACGGGTTTGAAGGACGTATTTAAAGGCGATGTAGTACACCCCGAACATGAGCAGGGGTTGAATGACCCACCACAAGTACCCCGCATATGTCCGTGTCGCTTCGGCGCGGAGTTCTGCGATTGCGCGATACCAGATCACATGAATCGCGTGAATCCAACTTGAACGCAATCTTCCTTGACGCGTGATTCGTTCCATGCTCACATCCGGCGCTTGATGATTCGTTTCGCCTTCCGGTATACGGGGCGCAACACCGTCCGTGCAACAGGTGTCTTCCGAGCAACAGCCTTTGAACGATCTAGTGCCCATCGGAATCTTCGTTGTCGGATAACTTGGGCACACCGGTTGGGATCATTCACCTGCTGCAGATAACAATCGCAAGCAAAGAGCAACTCATGAACCTGAGCTCGCAGATCCGCGTTCTCCTGTGCAAGTGATTCCGCCTGCTTGTTTGCTTGGATTGCTCGATTCTCTGCTTCTGAAACCGTGGCGAACGCCTGCTCGACTTTTCTGAGCGAATGCTCGATTTCCGATCGGAGTTCTTGTTCGTGTTGCATCCTGCAATCACTCTGGAACAGGAGTTGTGTCACGTGTGATTCGAGCTCGGAATGTTTCGTGCGGAGATCGTTCGCCCAGTTCTTGTGCGCGTCTCGATCCTTGCGAGTTTCGTCAAGCTCTTGTTGCAAAGATGCGAGGAGCTGGTTCGTCCTCTCCTCGATCGCACTTTTCGATTCCTTGAGTTCGATGATTTGTGTAATGAGTTTCGGGTCTTCTGGTGAAGGCGCTGGACTGGTTGCACTTTGGAACGACCTGATCCGTTGTTTCAGTCGTTCCTGAAGTCTGGGGTAGATGTTCTTGTAGTACCCTTCGGGGCTATACAGTACATCGGGGTAGCGGAGTGCGACACCCTCTCTGGACTTGCTTGCGTGTGCGATCATGGTCTCGCCTAAGTCCGATGCTTGGTATCCAAGTGAGTCAGCAACCTCAAGCACACCGTGCTCGTTCTTGGGTGTAGAGTACGCGAAGATCGTCCTGAACGCGTCCGTCTGCATCCCAGACGCCGCGAGCAAAGACTGGAAGACAATCGGGGTGTACTCAAAGCAGTGTCTCGGCTCATGTGAGAGATCAGGCTGGTAAAACCAGTACGTCCAAGGGGGCATTCCAACTAGATACTCTTTGAGGGTTTTGTAGGAAACCGCATTGGGGACCGACATGACGAGGGTGCCTTCGGAGTGGAGAAATCCATTGATCTGCTCCATCACACCCATCGGATCGACATTGATGTGCTCAAGGACCTCGAAAAAGAGCACGGTATCAAACGTTCCCTCGATATCCCACTCACCACCGCTTATATCGATATTGTGCGATCGCAGTTCAATCTCGTCCGATTGAGATTTGAGTGTCCGTGTGATCACGGATTCTTCGCGATCGGGATGCCATTCGATCCCGACGACGTCCTTATACCCGAGATACACCTTCGCCCAGAGCGCCATATACCCATAACACCCAATATCGAGCAGGCGAGCATTCTGATGATCTGCTTTAGGGATCATCGTCAACGCTTCAATCAGACGAGTTCGGTGCCCACGCATATAGGTGTATTCAGTTTCGTCGCCGAATGCACCGAGGTACTGAAGCGTGTTATCGACGATCGCACTTGACTCTTCCTGCGTGAGGTAGCAACGGCCCGTGCTCGGGGTCGTAGGGATGCGAGGCATCGAGTCAATCACATGATCAATGAGCCATTGCTGATTCATGCGATCACCCCCTCGGCTTGAACAATCCGTATAACCTCTGCGGGGATCTCGAAGTGGGGGAAGTTATCTTTTGCCTCCTGATACGCTGCACGAGAACGATCGTACTCACCCATATTCGCAAGGTAGACCGCGAGGACCTGGAGCATCACCCATCGGTTCTCATCGAAATACATCCCATCCACGAGCTTTCGGAGCAATGACGCATTCCGTGCAGTCTGCTGGTACCAACGTTCATCATTACCAAAGCGAGACTGAATCAGTTCGGGTGTGATGGGTTTCTTCAATCGATACGAGAGCGAACCGCCCCATCGCATCTCATGCTCGAGTTCAAAGCAATCATCAAGCAGCAACATCGAGAGATGGATGTGTGGATGGTACTGATGGATGAAGTCCTGTTGAAACACGAGTGCTTCGTCAAGCAGTCGCGGGAAGAAAGTTCGGACGACATAATCAGTCACGGGCAGCGCTTTGCACAGATCGACGCCGAGTATCTCGATGTCTTCGATGTCGTGATACCCGGAAAGCATGACATCGCCAGGGCGGACATCGAGCATCACGGCGTACTCACGGAGGTTGTCCTCGAATACGCCAAGGAAGCTGCTCTCGCCATTGAAGTCTCTGCTTGGGTAGTTCTTTTGGAGATGCCCGAGGATGTAATCGTCATCGATACAGAACAGGTCATACACACGGATCAGCCCATCGAGTTTCTCGCGATTCGCGTCGAGCAGCGGATTCTGCAACAGGCCTTGGACCAAACTCATCGTTGTTCCGCCCACAAAGCACCCCGCGTCAACAATCGACCCCCGGAACCCAAAGTGCTTGCCCGCATCGCAGTAGATCGCAAAGTCTCCCTCAGTGAGCATGGACGGGAAATCCATGAGCGATTTCGGTGCGTCCCGATGCAGTTGAGTAATCAACTCGGAGGCCTTACGTTCATTGATCACCTGACGAGCATTGAAGGAATGCACTTCGATCTGTTGTGCGGGTTTCTCCTGCGCCTGAGCTTTGGGATCGATATCAGGAAGATCGCTGATAGGGATCGGCGCGAGCGAAGGTGGGGGATTCCCGATACGTTGACGATAGTACTCGACCATCTTCGCACTCGGAATCCCCTGGGTGAGTCGCGTGTAAAGCGTTGCGTCATACTTCTGGAACTTGAAAACGCTCCGTAGCGAGTCGAGTGTCCAGAACAGCAACACGTCATTCAGATCACCCTTTGCATCCTGGAGGATCTCTTCGAGCGTTTCGATGACCGCGGTTTCCGCGCCCTTGCGGATACCGTTCTGGCGGAGTTTCATCACGAGGTGCTCTGCAGTTTTCACCGCGGTGTTCCCAGTGTGATGATCAAGACTAAAGCGATCGATGTTCTCCTTTATGCATCTCCAGATGAGACCTTGTCTCCGGATCCGGGCCGAGTTCCATCCTGTATTGGAGATGCTGTCACTCCGATCACGATAGGTGACCACAATATCTGGAATGTAGAGTACCTTCTCTGCGAAGAAGTACAGGAATGGCGTATGAGGAAGGTCCTCATGTTCCGCAGCCGGGTATTCGAGTTTGGAGTCGAGGTACGTAAACCGATCAATAAGCGTTCCCCACGCACGCATCGGGATGTACTGCCCTCCGGGGATGAATGACGCGCCAAGATACGCGGTTTCTCCTGAGACGATCTCACCAGGATGCCCGTTGTGTGATCGGTCGAAATCACGATCAAACCCCAAGCGTTGCCCATCGGACATGATCCGATCACAACTGCCAATAACGATCGGGCACCCGCTCGCTCGTGCTTCACGGACAAGTGTTGAGATCGCACGCGATGTCGCGAAGTAATCATCCGAATCAAGGAAGAAGAGGAACTCACCCGTTGCGTGTTTGACACCGGTATTTCGTGCAGGACCAAGACCCAGATTTTCCTCATGCGTGATCAATGAGATCCGCGGATCCTTGGCTATGTACTTTTCTACGATTACTCGGGCTTGATCCGGCGATCGATCATCAACAAAGATGACCTCAAGGTTCTGATAATCCTGCGAGAGCACGCTCTTGATACAGTCCTCGATATATGCTTCGACGCCGTAGAACGGGATAACGATCGAAACCTTCGGGAACTGTTCTTCACTCGTCTGCGGCGTACACGGCTTAAGCTCCACACCTTTGTGTGTCATCCAAACACGCATCCCAAGTGTGCGGAGGTCTTCTTCGCTATAGCGTTCAAGGGCTTTTTCGAAGTACTCGTTGGGTTTGCGATCAACCCAGATCCGATCAACTTCGGTCTCAAAGTGATGTTGCATCACATCAAGGACCTCACTTGCGCTGAAGAAGTTCGAGCACGACCCGATCATCGTCCCGTCGAGGTTGTGGACGTATTTGACAATCCCCTCCGCGTGCGAGTGCGGGAGTTGTTGCTCCTCAACCAAAAGCGTTTCAAGTTCCTCAGGCGACATCGCGAGGTGCGCCCAATCCGGGATTGGATTATTCTTCGTAAAGCTGTATTGCATGGGCTTGGATTTCTTGCCCCCACCCGCAGCAAATGTTGCTTCGTATTCACCGTCCGTATCGGGTGAATACCAAACGTGATGCCCGAGTGAACCCGCCCACATGGGGCACCCTTGGAAGTACACGACCCCATCAGGTTTGAGTAGACGCTTAATGGCTTTGCAGAGCCGTTCAAAGTTAGGGACATGCTCAATGATCGCGATACCATAGATAATGTCGAAGCTCTGATCTGGAAGATCTAGGTCACTCGCATCACCAACCCGGAACTCGACCCGATCAGGCAAGGACTCATCGCTCTTCCAATCGCCGATGTTGGTTGCTACAACCGAATCTGCACCGTTGGCCATGAACAATCGAGCAGAAGCTAGATGGTAATCAGACCCAACCTCGAGCACCCGCTTGCCACGTACATCGATGCGCTGACGGAACTTCTCGAACTCCTCAAAGTGATATTCGGCTGCGGTTTCGCGGACGTATGCGGGGATACGTAACGGGCGAGAAATATCTGAAGTCTCTTCGACAATCGCGATGTGGTCGCCGATGGGATCGTCATCGACCAGTTGAGGTGCGGGCTCTGGCTCGCCGAGCAACGCATTCATTCGTGAACGTTGCGTTTCTACATACGTTTTATAGATCGAAGCGCACTGATCGCGGAGCTCTTCGATGGGGGTAGGCTGATTGACGAAGTCGCAAGTCAATTTCGCCAGTTCTTCAAAGCTCTCTGCTTGATGGTACATCGAATCGGAATCAAGACCGATACTCCCACCCGACGTGGTAATGATTGAGCACCCATGCGCCAGCGCTTCGAGGGTCTTGATCTTGATGCCCGTTCCACCCCGCTCAGGGTTAACAATCAGATCGCATTGCGAGAAGAAATCACCCGGCGTACGCACGCGTCCAACCATCTTGGGGTTGACCTTCGCGAGCAATGATGCGGGGACAAAGTCCTTGAGCGTTTCACAGACGCCGCCACCAATGATGATCTCACTCTTGTTCCGGAGTTCATCATCTTCTGCCCAGTGCTTGAGGTATGCGCCAAGGTTCTGCTCGTTGACCCAGTTGCTCGAGCCGAAGTATCCGATCCTGAGTTTTTCACTAGGTTCCGGATGTGCGATTTCAACACGATCGAAAATCGGTCCGATGACCTTTACCCGATCAGGATCAACCAGTTTACGGAAACCTTCTGCTTCGTGCTCCTGCATCGCGACAACCACATCGCTGCGTTTGCACGCGAGACGCTCTCCCTCTTGATCGATACTGATCCATCCCGACTCCGGGTATCCCTGAGAGAGCATCCGCTTGTTCCGATCTACAAAGCTGTCGTGCGTGAGGAGGATCTTGCGTGTGTACGCATGGACCCGATCAAACACGGCGCTCATCCATGGATAGTTCGTGATCGCGATGTCGTACTCAAACTTTTCGCACAACTCAGAAATTGCATCCATCGCCTCGATGCCGCACCAGTCATCGACATGCACGTTGAGCCCGTTGTAGTTTGCCCCCGTGAGCTTGGACTCGACAGGAATCTCCTTGTACAGGTCATACTCATACAAAGAAGCCCGGCGCATATCTGCGTTCACCGAGCCCGCGTCGTACATGTAGTACACCACATGCACCAAGTACCCTGCTCGTTTCAGGTGATCGAGCCACCTTCGCATGAGTGTTGAGTTGCCCTCCTGCTTGCCCGGGTGGAAACTCGTAAAGAACAACGCGTACTTAGGGTGTTCGGTATCATCGCCCTCGAGTCGACGTTGGAGATACGCATCGTCGAGAACATCTGCGGGTGTATGACGCGAGACCCACACATCACAATCCGGCTTCTGCACCGGGAACCGCTCGCAAGTGCCGTAGTAGGGGAAGAACTTGGCCCGATCGCTCAGCCCATGCCGATCGAGTTCGTTGTGGACGCTGAAGATTTCGTGCTTGGTTCGCTTGCCCGTGAGGATCAGCCGAACGTCATCACGCTGAGCGCAGAGCTTCCGGAATGCCTTGAGCAGGGGCTCGATCGGGGACTTGGTCGTATCGATCGGCATGTCCGCCGCGATGACCCGTTTGTGATCGCCTTGGGTGCCTTGCTCGCTTCCCTCACTCATTCCATACCCCCGCGGATGATCGATAAACAACATCAACCTATGGGGTTGCGGCACCCATCGGCTCAGAGTTGATTATTCGCGATCTCGCGGGATGGGTCAACAAATATCCCGATCAGGGGGTCAATCCAGGTCTGCCCGGCCCATACCAGGTTCAAGGTACATCTGTACGTCGGGAGAGTCGATCGACTCGTCGAATGCTTCAATCGTCTCCTCAATGCGTTTGATGATCGCGGAGTAGTAGAGCTCCGTATGGAAGAAGTAACGGGCGACGTCCGCGTCGATGACCGTAACAGTCTCTTCGCCGGGTTTGGGAGTATGGATGATTTTTCCGATCGTGAAGTTCTTGAGGGAGAGTGACTCATCCCCCCCATTGAGCTCGATGACCTTCTTGAGCATAATGGCGCGCTGAAGACGCACGATGTCACGCGGGTCCTGAATCAGGATCGTAAACCGATCGATCCCATCTGTATTGGGCTGATTCAAATCCCACAAAAGCTGTTGCCAAGTATCCCGATCTGGGCAATCAACGAGCGCTACTTCGGGGATAGGCTCTGAAGCGAGGTCACGCTGCTCAAGCGATTCGCGCAGGTAGGTGTACGTGATCGCAATGGCCTTACCGGGGTTGAGTTTGAAGAAGCTCTGAGGGTCCTGCCCATCACCAATCTTCGCGAGCATCGAATCGAGGAAGCGTACGTTGTATCCCTCATAGTCCTTCTCTTCGAAGTAGATGATGCGTTCAGGGTTGATCCGGGTATCGACCTCGGTTCGTTTGATCAGTTCATACACCATACGCTGAACGAGGATCTCCTCTCCCGGGATAGTCCCGCCCGAGAACTCACTGAACGGAGAGATCTGGGCAAACTCGTAGTTGTTCTGAATAAGCACCTGCGCAAGATCGCGGTAGATCCGTAGACGCTTGTTCTCCGCGAGGAACCGAAGATCAAAGACATCCTCTGCCCGAATCCGGTATGCATCTCGGAAGAGCTGGTTCCCGGTGCTATCAAACAGATCGTCGTCCTTGGGTAAGTTTCGACGGATCAGTTGATCATCATCCAGCACGTACGGAGTGAGCACGATGATCACTTCGGTCTTTTCCGTCGATTGACGCTCTGATCGGAACGCGTGTCCGATGAATGGGAGATCGCCGAGTAACGGGACCTTGTCCTGAGTGATCGAGAGGTCTTTGGAGACAAGACCACCAATGATGAGCGGCGTCTTGTTGTCAATCCGAGCGTACGTCTGAACCCGACGTGTCGAGACAGTAGGAGCCGACGCGAGCAGATCACCGTCTGTTGAACGGATCTCTAGATCCCGTCCGGGCACCTGCGCGGAGACGACCGTATCGATAAGCATCGAGACAACTTCGCCCTTCTCCGCGATGCGTGGCCGGATATTCAGGAGGATCCCCGTCGCGAGGTACTTGAAGTTGAACGCAACTTTGTTCGAGTTCCCTGAGAACCCTTCCTGGCTCGTCGCAATGGGGATGTCCTCACCTACACGGATCGTTGCTTGACGATTGTCAAGGGTGAGCACACTTGGACGAGAGAGGACTTCCGCCTTCCCGTCCCGGACCAACGCCCGAATCTCTAGCGCCCAATCCTTCGTAAGATCGCGGCTGTCGATGCTGTTCAACCCGAGCGTGTCCGTCACCCCTGTTGCGTTCAATGAACCAAGCACAAAGTCGAGGGCCCCCTGTTGGTATGACCACTCGACACCGAGTTCGTCGAGTCCCTCTTCACTGATTTCAAGAACCATTCCCTCGACGAAGACCTGCTTGGCAGGGCGATCGATGTACTCATTAAGTAGACGCTCAACAAGGTTGAACTGCTCGGGGTGTGCAGGGTGGTAAACCACCATGATCTCTGACGTCGGATTCATCAGAACGTTATTGTTGAGCTTTGATGCTTTGGTCGGCGTCGAGGTCTGACCGAATGCGCCAGTCGCAGCGGCCTCATCGCCAACGAGCGCCATCGTGTCCGGGGCCGGCTCGGGCATGATCGCGACCATCGGCAGTTGGTCGAAGTTCAGTGATGCAGGCAGCGTGTCGATCCCACCAACCGTTTGAACACCGAGCCCTTTCAGGGACTTCATCGCATCCGCAGTATTGATGTAACTGAGCTTGATGATCTGACGAGACAGGTCCTTCTGCGCGAGCCCAGTTCTCATTTGCTGAAGTTGGGCGAGATTACCCGTCACCATCTCCTGCACTTGGTCAACAAGAGGGTTGGGCGCGGCTTTGCCCTCTGCGTCGATGAGGACGCCTTGGACCCACAACTGCGGAAGTTGAGAGAGATAGCTCACGTACCCAAAGCGAATCAGTGATTGCCCCCCCTCGTGGCGCTTCACAAGAGTTGGGCCTTTACTGACCCCTTCTGGGCGGGAACCCATCTGCGCGTCAAGCACCGGGAGCGCAGCTTGGTAACCCTGCTCCGTCTGAATCTTCAACGTGATCGACGCGATGAGTTCACTGATCTCCGCCTTACTCATCCGCTCAAGCTTGATGAGTTTGCCACCATTGTCCGGCATCTCAAAGGGCGCAATCTCAAACAGTGATTGTTTCTTTGTCTGACTCAGTTGCCCAAAGTCAGTACGATCAGTCTCGACGAGCGATTCGTGTTCGAGGCGTTCACGCAGCGAATCGAGCACGCCCGGATTGATTGTTGGTTCGTGGATCGAATCCAATGCCAGTGCGATCTGCGAAAGCGCATCCTCGGTTGACGTCTCATCCGCATCGAGGATTACGCCCCCTGTAGTGACTCTTGGAGTTTCGACATCAAAGCCTTGTGCCGTGCTAGATTGATTCCCACAACCCGCGAGAAGTGCGGCACCCAAGAAAGCGGCCGCTCCGATGAGACGGGAGGCGCAGACAACAGTGCAAGAGGTTGAACGTGTCATTCAGGTTGGTCCTCATCCGGGTTCTTATGCTTCTGAGACATCATGCTCGGCTCATCATCAATCGAATCAAATCTCCCGCTTGAGCCAGAACTCCCGTTGGATTCAAAAAACCCAACTGCAGAATCGGTTACAGGAGACTCCAATTGGGGGGCGGACGGCATAGGTGGTGCGCCAAACATCGAGGAGGGGACATACCCGAACTCCCGCTGCATGAATCCGCTCGGGGTCCCATTGAAATCGATCTCGCCGTCACGGATGCTGATGACCTGATCGACCAGATCAAGCAGCGTTGCTTCGTGCGTGACCATGATGATGGTTCGGTTCTGGACCTCTTCAAAGATCGTCTGCACAAGTGCACGTGACGATTCACGATCGATTGATGCGGTCGCCTCATCTAGGATCAGGATAGGTGAGTTCTTCAGCAGCGCGCGGGCAAGGGTAATACGCTGCTTCTCGCCACGCGATAGCTCGACGCCATAATCACTCAGCCGAGTTTCGTACCCCTTCGGAAGTCGAGAAATCATCTCATGCGCGCCGGTAATCTTGCAGACCCGCTCAACTTCCGCACGCGTCGCGTCGGGACGTGCGTAGCGGAGGTTTTCGTCAATCGTTGCATTGAATAGGAACACTTCCTGGAACGCGATGCTGATACCCGAACGGAGGGTTGGGAGAGGGAGTTCGCTTGTATCTCGTTCTCCGACCTTGATCGAACCGCTCGTGGGTTTCAGGAATCGCGGGAGCATGTTGATCGTTGTGCTCTTGCCTGAACCACTCGGACCGGTAATTGCTACCCTTGCGCCAGGCGGGATGCGGAAAGTGATATCCCGGAGCACTTCCGTCGCGTCGTCGAATGCGAAACGGACTCCGTCGAACACGATCTCGCCTCGCAGAAGATCGCTCGAATCTTCCTCATCTTTGTGCATCACGCCTTCATCATGGATCGGCTCATCGAGCATATCCATCACGCGGCTGACACTCGCGGTCGCCTTCGATGAGTGCCCCACGCCGCTGATAATCTCGAGTACGGAAGGGTATAGCATCATGACGTACCCGAAGAACATCATGAACTCGCCACCCTTCATGTGCCCTTTGATGACCTCGAACGCGCCGTAGGCCAAGAGCATGATCGTCCCGAGACCCACAAGCAGGTCCGCGGTGACTTTCTGTGCGAAGTGGTACCTTTGTGACTTAATCTGCGACTTGCGGCTCTGGTTGATTGCTTCGTTGAACGTCTCGCTTTCACGCGCTTCCGCGTTGAAACCCTTGACTACCTCGATCCCGAGGAACTTCTCAACGACCGATCCGTACGCGAGCGACAGGTTCTCCTGCGCTTCTGAATGACTCACCTTGATCGGACCTCGGAAGAACCGGTACGTCACAAACTGCAACGGGAGTATGATGATCGACGCAAGCGCCAAGCGGATGTTCATCACACAGATGACACAGATAAGAATCTGGAACTTCAACAGATTCAACATCAGCAATGGGAGCTTCTCTTGGATGAACGCCTGGATTTTGTACGTATCGTCCATCACGCGAGCGCTCACACGCCCGGGTTGGTTCGAGCGGTAGAACTTCAAGCTCAGCTGCTGAAGATGATCGAACAAGCGACGACGCATCGAGAAGCAGATGTCTTCACTCATCCGGAGTGAGAGCATCCTGCTCGCGTAGAACAATGCGTTGCGTGCGATGTAACTCAGGAATAATCCAAAGAGGATGAGCCCGAGGAGTTTCCATGCGCCGCCCATCGCTTCCGAGTGCCCGCTACCGGTAAAGACATCGTCAATCAGGAGTTTGATCGCGTAGGGAGGCACCAAGTCAGTCAGTGCCAACAGAATCAGCAGCCCAACGATCGACGTCAGGCGCGTTCCGTGATCGCGCAACAACACGATCATCGAGTTCGATGAAGTGCCGCTCCCATGATCAAGGGGCTTGGTCATCCGTCTTCCGCTCCAAAATGCGACCCAATCGTGCCGAATGGCACTATCCCATCTATCGGCTCACGAAGTGTCTGTCATGCAAAGAACTACGCACGAGTTCGTGATCACTAAGTGAGACATATCTACCATACACGCACGCCCCCTCCCCGCGTTGCATGAATGTGAAGAACCAGGCGAACTCAATGAAAAAAGACGCCTGATTCAGGCGTCTTTGGGGTAGTAAATGGTCTAGATATCAGATCGGGCGTGAAGATGGATTGTTATCGTCGCCCGCGTTGGTATCGCCCGGACGCGGACGCCCGCCACCGAGACCTGTACCGTTGCAGTACCCAGGCTGCCACAACCCGCGGAAGAGCAGCAGGTCAGTGTAATCAACACTGCCGTCTCCATTCAGATCTGCGATCGCGTTTCCATCTTGGAAGTATGCGATGAAAATCTGCAAGTCAGCAGCATCAATGATGCCATCGCCATTCAGGTCTGCGGGACAGCTGGTCTCAAGTGGGTTACACCCTTCGAAGACCGGTTCGCCAATGTCTGTACCAAAGATTCGGAACCGGTAACCTGTTACAGTTTTCTCGCTACGGAACTCACTGCCCGTGACACCAAACGGGCCAAGCGTGGTGACCATGTCTGCACCTGGGGTTGGGTCCATACCTGTCGTCGGTTCTTCGCCTTCAGGCAGTCCTTCGTCCGGGCCAAAGTCGGTAAAGTTGATATTCCAATCACCAGCGGAGAGTTCGCCCCAATGCTTCCATGTCAGGAATGACTGACGGTAGAGCGCGTAACCGGTGCCGCCAATCACAACTTCACCAGCGGTATCGCCGTCGTCGTCTTGGAAGAAGTCTGGGTCTGTTGTACCAAAGATGTTCGTCGTGTGAGGCATCTTAAGGACCGAGCGAGTCAAGTTGGGGCTCGTCAGGGTGATAAACAGATCGTTGTTGCCATCACCCTCAACCGTCACTTCAACGATGATCGATTCGATTTTGATGTTCTGGCGAACGCAGATATCGGGGAGCGATGCGCCAGCGAGCGAAACGATGTTCGTCGCGGCACCATCCTGCCCAGTTTCACCATCCGCTTCGAGGCCGACGAAGATCGTTGCGTCAGGGATTTCGATCTCGATTTCAGCATCAGAACCAATGTTGTCGTCGCTGAATGACCCGACAAGACCCGTGTCAAGCACGATGAGGCGATCAGTGCCCTGCCAACTCGCAGCCTTGGTAATCGCGAGTTCAGCATCGACGACACCGAAGCCGTAAAGGTCGGAGTGACGGATCGCTTGGTTGGTGACCGGGCCACCCGTGTAAAGCCCTGTGTTCACCTGCCAAAAGCCTGCCAGCCCAGGAATTGAAGATCCCTTTGAAACATATGACCGGTTCGTATCAAAGTTCGGCCACTTGATTCGTGCGTCCTTCGGGCTTTCCTGAATGCTCTCAAAGAGGATGTGCTGGATATCACGGATTGAGAGTCTCGGGTTCGCTTCAAGCATCAGTGCGATGACCCCCGCACCCACCGCAGCGCCGCTGAGTGTTTCGTCAGAGGTCGGAATCGCATCTGTTGATGCGGGGAAGAGTGCGACATTGCCCGCACCAGGGACGGTGGTGAGCACGCCTCGCCCAGAAACAGCCTGAGACCCAGATTGGAACTGGTTTGTTGTGCCGCCGTAGAACGAAGCAAAGACCGCGGGGCCCTGAGCAGCATAAATGTCTGCGTAAATCTCTTCAGGATTATCGCCTGCATCGCCTTCCGCAACGGTCGCAAATACAAAGGAGCGGCGGTCATTTGCAGGACCGTAGAAACCGATTTGTCCATTTGGGTAATACGGTCCCGAGGTGTACCCATTTGTGAGGGTCACCGAAACCTCATTGCCAGAGTTCAAGACCTCATCAAGAGGAGACCATGAATCCTCAGCAGCAGCAGGAGGGAAGTTGAACGGGTCTGGATACTTCGGAAGCCCGCCCAGCAACACATCAAACTGTGCAAAGGCGTTCATGCCAGTACCGAAGATGTTGATCGTGCCCCGGCGATTACGCCCAAACGCAAAGGAGTTTTTCAGTGGGGTGTTGACAAACTCATCAACTGCGCCTGCGTTGTAGGTATTCGCAGCAACGTTGTACCAGCCGAAGCCGGTGTCGTAAACCTTGATGTCGATGTCTCGGTACATCCAGTCGTACCCTTGGAACTCTTGGAATGGGATCGAGTCCACAGAGCCGGGCCAAGTGAATGTACCAATAGTTGATCCAGGAGCGACACCCTGAATACTCGCGCCATCGACTTCCGCTGTCATGAGACCCGCGATTGCGGTCATCTGCAAGCTGTCAGGGAACAGATTCGGATCGAATGCCATGGTCAAGTTCGGGTCATAGCTCATATCCAACTCGGTGTGGTCCGTGTCGATATGCGTATTGATCCCTTGGTTAGCCAACCCAAGTGTCACTCCCTGCCCGGAGTATCCCATGGTGTTGTAGATGTCAGCCGTGATGTTATTGTCAGGGTTCAGGTTTGGATCTGCATCCAAGGTGTTCTGGAAATGCCAGATAGATCCAAAGAGGGGATCGGTCAAACTCCCGCGCGGCCCGGAGGTCGCTTCAGGCAATGGACGAACCCCGGGGAAATCATGCCCGTGGTTTCGTGCGATCGGGCGAGACATCAACCGGCTCATGAACTCGGGTGACGGGTTGCCACTCGCGAGTTGTGTGATCAGTGAACTTCTTGCTTGCTCAAGTTGAACATAGATCACGCTCGGGAGTTTCATCAGTGACTGGCTCGAGCGGATCGCATCACCAACTGACCCGGCATCAACCAGGTAAACACCCTTATCTGCATCAAGAGGACGCACAATGGTGAGACTCGGGTACTCTGCGAGCACGGTCTCGAGCTCTGCCTGGAATGCTTTGTACTGGTGGACGTGAATGATCATGCGCCCTGAGAGGACATCCTGATCGTTGTAAGGTGTGGGATTCTTCGGAACGGCGACCGTTCGAGTCGTCACGGTGCCGCTGTTATCGAAGAACGGCTTAGCTGCCTGCTCCGGGCCCGAGGCGCTTGCAGAGAGGGCCGTGCCTGCCAACGACATAATCGCAACCGCTCGGTAAAGCGTGCTCATGGAAGGGGTTGGCATCATTGAACGAGCTGTTTGGCTCATGGTAAACTCCATTGCGCTCTTTGTGTGTGATGGGGTCGGGATCATTATAGTGCAAACGACTCGCGTTCGCAGCGGTTTATTCGTGGGTTTTGATCCCCTCATCGGGGATTTTCAAGCTCCTCGGACAATACCGAGTGAGAAAGATCGCGCCCCCAAGAGTGACTGTCGATACGAGTTCCTCTGAGTACCGGTTGCACCAATCGGACCCGAACGTGCATCTTACTCACCTGGTTCCGTCATGGATCGAGGATCGAGCAGTTCATTGAGCCGATCCGCATCAAGCAAGTTCTGCTCCAACGCCAACTCCCGCACAGTCTTACCCTCTGCATACGCCTGATACGCAAGCTTCGCGGATGCGTCGTAACCAATGACAGGGACAAGGCTTGTGCACATCGCCAAGCTCCCCTCGATCAGGTCCGCGCAACGCTCACGATCTGGTTCAAGCTCCTGAATGAGTTTTTCGTTCATTGTGTTGCAGCAACCAGAGAGCAGCCCGATCGAATCGAGGACGTTCGCAGCCATCATCGGCATTGCAACGTTCAGATCGAGCAGCGACCCCACGCCACCGAGCCCGCCGGTTGTCACTGCCGCGTCGTTGCCGATGACCTGACACGAAGCCATCACGACCGCTTCACAAATGACAGGGTTCACCTTACCCGGCATGATGCTCGATCCGGGCTGGACAGCGGGGAGTTTGAGCTCGCCGATCCCGCATCGGGGACCTGATCCGAGCCAACGGATGTCATTCGCGATCTTAGAGAGACTCACCGCGATGGTTTTGAGAAGCCCCGAGACCTCGACGAACCCGTCCTTCGCGTGCTGCGCTTCGAAATGGTTGTCCGCTTCACGGAAACCAATCCCGGTCGTTTCACTCAGGTGCTCGCACACAAGCTTACTGAAATCTGGGTGAGTGTTGATCCCGGTTCCAACAGCCGTCCCGCCGATGGGAAGTTCCGCAAGCGTTGTCAGCGCCCTATCAAGTCGGTCCACAGCGTGGCGCATCTGCGACGCAAAACCGGAGAACTCCTGACCCAATCGGATCGGGGTCGCGTCCTGCAGGTGGGTTCGTCCTATCTTGACGATCTCGTCCCATGCCTTCGCTTTCTCATCGAGCCCATCCGCGAGCGCATGAACCGCAGGGATCAGTTTGGTCTTGATCTCAACTGCAGCTGCGATGTGCATCGCTGTAGGGAATGTGTCGTTACTCGATTGCCCCATGTTGACATGGTCGTTCGGGTGGACGGCATACTCGTTTTCAAGGTACGACGCGTCCTTGCTCGACCCAACCGGGGCGCCATGCTTCAGACAGACGAGATTTGAAACAACCTCGTTGGTGTTCATATTGGTCGACGTACCCGAACCGGTCTGGAAGATATCGACCGGAAAGTGCCGGGCAACCCCCCCCCGATCTTCCATCCCCTTCAGGATCTCGTCACACGCGGCGACGATCGCGTCGGCTTTGGTACTCGGGAGCTTGTTGAGCTTCTCATTCGCACGCGCCGTCGCGGTCTTCAGTCGCGCAAACGCGAAGATGACTTCCCTCGGGACAGGACGCCCAGAGATCGGGAAGTTGAGCACCGCCCGCTGGGTGGACGCGCCATAGAGCACATCCGCAGGGACGGGCATCTCGCCCATCGAATCCTTCTCGATACGGGTTGATTCGGGTGCCATCGTCGAAGTCATCCTGATCTCCTTGTCACAGACCGGTGCGAAAAACAGTGTTTCATGTCATGATAGTGCTGTTGCTGTTCGTACTCTTTGAAACCAGGGTGATTTCTAGACGTATCACAAGAGGAAACGGGGAGAGATAGACTCATGGGGATGCTCGTGCACAAACATTCAAAAACGCTCATTTTGGTTCTCTTTCTGATTGTCGCGTGTGTGATGAACTCCGAGGCTTATGCCCAGAATCCATCGCACCCGGACGCCGAGCCACTCATCCCAGAGAACCCCTACATCAGTTACCGAGATGCGTGGCGATGGGACCTGCGATCTCAACTCTTCCTCCGTCCTATCACCTACCGTGCATACGACCGGAACGCAACCTCCCCACGCAGCGTGAATACCTACGTCGAGGTCGTGCCCTGGTCGCCCAAGAACATCGAGTTCGTTTTTCCTGTCGTCCGTCAAGGCGGACACTACTGGGCACACAACCTGGATGTCTCGGTGAGTATCCGGCTTGATTCAAACGGGTATTACGATTCGTTTCCGAACTACGTCCGCGGATACGAACAGCCGATCATTGGCAAAGACGTATACATCGATCAGAAGTTCGTCGAAGGCACCAACGCGGAATACACACACTGGCAGTCGGGCGAAATCGAAGGCCAGTTCTCACTCCTGCACATCGAGCACCTTTCCCACATCGTCTGCGCCGATACAGTCTTCAACGAAAAACTTGCACGCCAACTCCCCTGGCCAGACGAGTGGTCACCCGAGGCCAAGACCTTCCTGACACCAGTTGTTGACACCGTTGGTGGAGAGATCCCCGACGATGCGGAAGAAACAATCGCAACGCTGGTCGAGTACTGGGTGGGCGAAGACATTGATCCCAAATCCGCGTCCCAACTCGACGCGGTGAAATACCTTACGGCCAAGGTGTTCGAGTACTTCACCGAGCGAGGACAAGGGACGAAGTTCGTCATTCAGCAAACCACACCCTTGAGCCAACGAAACAGGGACCTGTCGCTCCCCATTTCCGCGGATCTTTGGGGCGGGTTCATCGTTCGGCCTTCACACGTTGTAGCTCGCGAACCCGAGGGGTCTCGCCATGACCTCGCGGTATTGCTGACATCGGTCCTGCGAAGCGCGGGGGTTCCCGCACGTACCGTGATCTGCATCGATCAAGAGGAGCCAGATCGTCTTCTCAACACCGTGAGCATCGTCGAGTTCGCGATGTACGACTCGGAACGCGATCTCACGTTCTGGGTTCCGATCGATGTCAACCGAGTCCGAGTTTCGGGTGCTCGCTCCGTCGATATCCAGCGCCAATGGTTGTACTTCGGAACCCACGATGAACTGAGTCATCTGATCCCGGTCTCCTACTACTTTCACCCTCCCGCACGTTACAAAGCCTTCGATCTCCCCATGCTCTACGGGATCAGAAGCGTGGGCGAAACCCAATCCCTCCCAGACAACATGATCCAAGGGCTCCTTGTGGAACCGATCATGACGCCGATCAATGGGGCAACGGGCAAACGTCAGCCTTGACTTAAACCAGTCGTTTGTACTGTGTTTACGATGCGCAATGCTTCGCATGCAGCGGTGCCAGGACACCGAGCACCTCACTCATCACCATCGCCATGGTGTTGATCGCGTCGATATCGTGCACAAGTGACGCGTCGTAGACATCGAGGACGGGGCGTGTTTCACGCTCATACACCTCGAGCCGGTTCCGCACGACCTCTTCCTTCGCGTCGTCCGCACGCTGCTGCTTGATCGCTCGTTCGCGGAGACGATCTACCATTGCTTCCTTGTCGCGTGCATTGAGGTGGACAACCGCGAGGACATCGATCAACGGCTCGATCACCTTTGCCTGCGCAACGGTTCTAGGCAACCCGTCAAGGATGAGAAGCATCGTCTTGGGATCAAAACTCCCGTCCGCAATCCGCTCGTTCATATACTGTTGCCAGAGCTGGATCGTCAGTTCATCCGGGACCAGTTCGCCCTTAGTGGAGTAGGAAAGGAAGGTTTTCCCAAGTTCGGATTCGTGATCAAGCGAACGGAACATGTCACCCGTGGACATGTGGAAGAAGCCGGGGACACTCCCGATGAGCTCGCCCTGCGTTCCTTTCCCCGCGCCGGGGGCACCAAAGAACAACACTGTTTTGAACTGTTCCGCCATCGCGGGCTCCTGCATTGATCCGTTCTGAGTCAAATCACCCTGTCTCACGAGAAAGAGGGGATTGAAAGCATAGGTCGGCAGAACCGATTACGGCCTTCATCGTCATGAATCGAGAATGAGAAACAAAAACGGGCGTGACACGATGTGCCACGCCCGAGAATATGGATCGAGAATCGTCGTCGATTATGACGATGCTTCGATGACTTCCTGCTGGAGGTTCATCGGCATCTCGCGGTATTCCTTGAACTCCATCGAGTTCGCAGCACGACCCTGCGAGAGACCACGAAGAACCGTGGTGTACCCGAACATCTCGCTCAGCGGAACGTCCGCGGTGATCTCCTTGATCATGCCCTTGTCTTCCGTGTCGAGGATCATCCCGCGACGCGAGGACAGGTCACCTGTGACATTACCGAGGTACTCCTCGGGTGTCGTGATGACGACCTTCATGATCGGCTCAAGAAGGATCGAACCAGCCTTGGAGACCGCTTCGCGGAGTGCGAGACGACCTGCCTGCTCGAACGCAACCTGCGACGAGTCGACATCGTGGTACTTGCCGTCCATGAGGGTGACCTTGACGTTGATCAGCGGGAACGGAGCGCTCACACCGCTCTTCGCGGTCTGGCGAACACCTGCTTCGACGGAGGGGATGAACTCCTTGGGAATCGCACCACCGACGATCGCGTTCTCGAACGCGACGTTGTCTGTGAAGTCGAGCTTGGCTTCTTCCGCCTGCTCCTTGGTGAACGGCTCGATGTTGACGGTACAGTCACCGAACTGACCACGACCACCGGACTGCTTCTTGAAGAGACCACGGCAGCCGTCTGCCCCGCCACGGATCGCTTCGCGGTACGAAACGCGTGGGCGACCGACTTCGACGCCGATCTTCATGTCGCGGACGAGCTTGTTCTTGATGATCTCAAGGTGGAGCTCACCCATACCCGCGATGATCGTCTGCCCGGTTTCTTCGTTGTACTCCGAACGGAACGATGGGTCTTCGCGGCGGATGGTGACGAGTGCTTCGGAAAGCTTGCGCTTGTCGTCAGCCGTCTTGGGTTCGATCGACATCGAGATGACGGGCTCAGGGAACTCCATACGCTCGAGGATGATCGGTTCGTCTGTCGAGCAGAGTGTGTCACCCGTCATCGAGTTCTTGATCCCGACGACCGCGACGATGTTGCCCGCACCGATCGAATCGAGCGCCTGGCGATCCTTCGCGTGCATCTCGAAGATACGCGAAGCGATTTCACGCTTGCCGTTGCCTGGGTTGAGGACGCGGGTGCCCTTTTCGAGCTTGCCCGAGTAGACACGGACGTAGGTCAGGTCACCGTGGGTGTCAGAAACAACCTTGAACACGAGCCCTGAGAACGGTGCCGAGTCGTCGTGTGGACGGGACAGTTCGATCGTCTTGTCCTTGGGGTCGGTACCCTGAACCTCAGGAACTTCCTGCGGGTTGGGGAGGAAGTCGATGACCGCGTCGATGAGACGCTGGACACCGACGTTCTTGAGCGCCGAACCACAGAAGACCGGGTTGCACTCGAGTGCGATGGTGCCCTTGCGGATCGCCTTCTTGATCATGTCAACGGTGATCGAGTCTTCGTCCTCAAGGTACTGCTCCATGAGATCGTCGTCGAGCGCGACTGCGGACTCGATGAGATCGTGACGCCACTGCTCTGCCTTCTCTTGGAACTCTTCTGGGATATCGATCTCGGTGACGATCGCGCCCTGCGACTCGACGTCGAACTCGTACGCCTTCATCCCGAGCAAGTCGATGATCCCGCGGAGCTCGTCGCCCTCACCGAGGGGGAGCTGCATCGCGATCGGGTTTGCACCGAGACGCTTTTTGATCGTGTCGAAGGAGTACTCGAAGTTTGCACCGAGCTTGTCCATCTTATTGATCATGCACATGCGGGGCACCTTGTAGCGCTCCGCCTGACGCCAGACGGTTTCGGACTGGGCCTCAACGCCTTCCTTACCGTCGAAGACTGCGACTGCGCCGTCAAGAACACGGAGCGAACGCTCGACTTCAATCGTGAAGTCAACGTGGCCAGGGGTATCGATCAGGTTGATCTTGTAATCCTTGCCGTCCTTAGTCCATGGGCAGGTTGTCGCTGCCGACTGGATGGTGATGCCGCGTTCCTGTTCTTCCTGAAGGAAGTCCATGGTCGCGGTACCTTCGTGCACTTCGCCGAGCTTGTAGTTCTTGCCCGTGTAGTACAGAATGCGTTCGGTCACGGTGGTTTTGCCCGCATCGATGTGGGCACAAATACCAATATTTCTGATGTTGGAAAGGTCAGTGGCCATCGCGATCAATCCTTTGTGTTCTCTCGGTTCGCGTTTGTGATTCGTTTCGAAGACCGCTCGATCGGGGGAGGGAATGGGTGCCCTCGGTTCTGAAACCCGAAGCGATCATGCTGACTTGTCTGTGGAATGAAACTCTGCCGATCGGCGCGCAATCACGAAAGAGAATCGGCCGGTTCCGGGTCCGATGAATCTTCCATGGCGTGCTCCTCAAAGACGGGCGACCATCGCCGCGTCGTACTGGTGTATCTCAAAGCCTTGTCAATGCAAGACATCCGGCAAAGCAGGCGCTGCTACGGGTTCATAATTCGACCCGATGGCGCGTTTCACGAGAATCGTAGCGCAGCAACACACCTAATCAAGAAAATCCACCATTCCGACAAGATTCTCGGACCTTCTATTCGACCCCATCGAGCGTCCGTTGTGCCTGCTCCAACTCACCCGCAGAGAGTCCGCGGATCGGATCCAGACGCATCTGCTCATGCAGATCCATCGCACGCTGGGCCCAGATCTGGGCATCGCCCCCTTGCTCGAGTTCGAGATGAAGGGACATGATCTGGTACGCGAGATGCGGATCGTGGGGGGTCTGGGCAAACGCGAGTTCGCTCTGAAGGACCGCTTCCGTCAGCCAAACGGACCGATCCGGATCGTCTCGGAACGCAGATGACCGCCCGAGCAAAATACTCGCAAGCCAACGGTGCCCTTGAGCATCCAGATCCTCACCCTCAAACAGTCCGATCGCCTGGTCCCAGATCACAACAGATTGTGGTTCTTGGCCAATCCCTTGGTACATCGATGCGATCCAGAGCAACTGCTGCGAGATCGCGATCCGGGTTGGGGTATGGGTCGGACGGGCATCGAGTGCCTTTACCAGATCGTCCGCAGCCTGCTGGCGAGCGAGGAACTCCGCCTGCTGCATCGAGTTGACGATTTCGTCGATTGAACGACCAACGGGTGTCCCAAGCATTGAACTCAACGTACTCGATGCATCATTGAGTAGGATCTCGGGTTGCGATGCATATTCCAGGGCGTTCAAAGATCCGTGCACCTCCGCAAGAACTTGCGCGTCTCGTGCGGATGCATGCAGCGCCCGTTCCCACCGATTCATCGAGATCCACTGCCCCGCAAACACAGCGCATATCCCGATCGTGCATGCGGACACAATCAGGCTACCGATTCGAGATGAAGTTCGTTTCGTTCGAACGAATACCCCGATCCCGAGCGCCCAGATCGGTGCGGAGACGATCATGGTGCCCGTGACCTCGATCATCGAATGGATGAGCAGCACCCCACCGAAGATGAACAACGCGATGCGGATCATGTGCTCGGTAAGATCAGATCGGACGATGACGATTGCGATCGTGATCCAGAGCCCCGCCCCGATGAAGAATGCGATCAATCCCGATTGAGCAAGAACCGGTGCCTGAACCCGCAACGCGATGATCGCAGGCACAAGCATGACGAGCAGCGAGACTTTGATCAGCTGCTCCGTTGGCAACGAGGGTGATTCATCGAGACCATCAGTTCGTTGTATCGTTGCCCCCCCAACCGATCGTACGAGGTACGCAACAAGGGCGATCCCACCAAGTCCCAGAGTTGCGATCCACGAGAAGACCACATTGTGGGGACTCGCGACATCTTCGGGACTCAGCGCGGGCTTGAGCAGCGCGTACCCATCTTGGAAGTTGCCCGGGCCGATCCCGAGGATCGGGTCCACGAACCAGACGCGGATCGCGCCGATCAGGTACTGGAACCGGAACAGGAGACTCCGCTCGCCGAGCGATTCGCCGATGACTCCGCGCACGATCAGTCCAACGATCACCACCACGCACAACCCGAGGATGATCCGAGCATCAATGAGTTTCGGGCGTGCGATGAACACCACCCCGAGCGCCCCGCCGAGCAGGAACACGCCGTACCCGCCCTTCGACACGCAAAGGTACAGCCCGAAGATCGAGATCAACGCCCCACAGAGCGAAACAACCGCGACGGATCGGAGTTCTTTCCTGCTCGCGAGCGCGAGCGTGAGCAGCCCCGCGCCAGACGCCGCGACAAAGCTCGCGAACACATTCGTCAATCCGAACCACGCGATCGGTTCCGGGTTCGAGAGTCGCCGTTCGTACGACAACGCCTCGAATGAATCAGGACTCCACCCACGCGCCGCGAGGAACGAGTCGCGTGATCGCTCGTACATCTTTATCGTTTCAGGGTGGGAGATGAAAACCTCGTACACCCCGATCGATGTAAGCATCAGGGCAAAGCCGAGCAATATCCCCCCGATGACCTTGGTTGCGCCCGCGATCGTGTGGATCTGCGAACCCGCGATCAGGACGCAGATGACCGCGGCGATCGTGGACGCGTCGAGTACTCGCTCGAGATCAAGGCTCGCATGATACCCGAGCACGATCATGGCAATCGCGATGAGGATCGTGTTGAGATTGGATATGCCGAACCCGCGCAGGTGCTGCCCCGCGAGCGTCAGGAACGACGCGAGGATGATCCCGACATTGAGCAGCAGTGCCCACCGAGGTGTCAACCCAATGATCGGCGGCGCAAACACGAACGGATCGCTCGACCACCACGGGAACGGATCGTGCTCGATCATCGCACGCATCACGCACAGGATCGACACAAGGACGATCCCCGTCCATGCAATCCGATCTCCGAGCGACATGGAGGCTCGCTCATCCATGATCGTTGCTCTTCGGGCGGATGGGTGAGCGGTACTCGAACAACGCGATCGCCCCGAGCAGCGCGAGGACCTGTACCCCGAGCAGGATCGCCTGCCACGGGACCGCGCGGGTCATGAGCAGCCCAGAGATCCCAGTCGCAAGGGTGAGCGCGTAGATCACAAGGATCGTGCTCCGAGCCCCGAGCCCGCGATCGCGGATGCGATGAGAGAAGTGCTGCATATCGCCCACGAACGGGCTTTTACCCTGTGAGATCCGGATCAGGGTGACCGTCACGAAGTCATACAACGGCACAGCGAGGATCACGACGGGCATGAGCACCGCGTACCATCCGCCAGCGGATTCGTCGAGCGGGGTGTATGTGGTCCGGACCGTCAGGAACGCGAGCAGCAGCCCGATGATTAATGAACCGCCGTCCCCCATGAAGACCTTGGCGGGTGGGAAGTTGAAGACGAGAAACCCGAGCACCGACCCGACGAGCAGGGCACACACCGCCGCGACGAACCATTGCCCATTAAGCAGCGTCGCGATCAACAACATCGAACCCGCGATCGTCGCGATCCCTCCTGATAACCCGTCCATGTTGTCGATGAAGTTCATCGCGTTGACGATCGCGGTGAACCAGAGCACCGTGACGATCACACTCAGCCAGGTCCCGCCGACATGCCCGTCGAGCAGGGTCATCAATCGTGTGTCGAAGAGCGTCGCAAAGATCAACCCCGGCACGAGCATGATCACAAGCTTGCCCATCGGGCCCATCGGGCGTCGATCGTCAATCAACCCGAGCACATGCAGCCCGAGTACGCACGCGATCAGGGTCCACCCGAGCGGGAGCATCGACTTGAGACCGGGCAGGTGTTCACGAACCGGGGCAAGGAACGCCGGGAGCGCGTCCGCGTCGAGGATCGAGAACCCGATCGCCGCGACGAGCATCGGGACGAGCACACCCAGCGCGATCGCGATTCCGCCCGTGTTGGGGATGCGCCGCGTTGGTGCTTTAACCTGCCCCTCGATCGGGGCGCTGTCGAACGCACCGGTGCGATGACTCAGGCGAATGACTACCCATGTCGCGGGGCACACGATCAGGAACGAAACCAGACCCAGGATGAGGATCAATCCAATCACTGGCACAGTGTAGCGTCAGGGCGTTGACGAGGACCCACGAATCGTGGCGGCGGTTTCTTGAGCACACCCGTGCTTACATACATCGCGACCCGGGAGATGCTGTAGATCACCACAAAGATGAACGCGGCGCCCACCATCATCCAGATCGTCCGCTGCGGGAACGGCCCGAGCTTGTCCACGATTGATGCGCCATCGTGCTGCCCGGCGCCCAGGTACGAATAGTTCGTGCCCAGCAGGACATTGATCCCGATCGTCACCAGCGCATAGATCACGCCCGCGATCGTCGCGAATCGCAGATCGCGCCATTTCGGGCGATACCCGAGGACGACGATGTCGTAGATCGCGACGCCGACGATCTGGATGTGGTTCAGCCAATAGATCCAGAACGAGAGATGCCCATACCCCACCTTGATATACGGCGTGAAGAAGATCTGCGAACTCAACCCCAACCCCCAGAAGAGCGTCAACGCCCGCGCCCTTCGATCGAGCGTGAAGAGGTGCCATGCTGCGATGAACACCCCGAGTCGGCACAGGTGCAGGGGGAGCGAGTCGTGGAGATCGAAGTACACCATCCGCCGCATGAAGATGAACCCCTGCGTAATCAGGATCGACCAGGCGATGAGCTTGCGGAATCGGTACTCGTGGTCCTCGCTCTTGGCGAGCGATCGCTTCCCGATCACGCAGCACGCGATCATCATCGCGAAGCAGGTCCCCGTGACGAGCCAATGAAAACTCGTAAACGCGCGGAACTCGTTCGCCCAGTCGTACGACTGAACGATCTCGGGGAGTGGGCTGAGACTCGGAGGAGTGGGCATGGATCGTCAGGGTACCAGACTCACGCGGGGGCGTGCTCGTGGCGGAGCTGTCCGCACGCCGCGGCAATGTCCCGTCCTCGGCTGGCGCGGATATGGCAGTTCACCCCGTGCTCACGCAGGATGTGCTGAAAATGATGCACCGCGTCCCCGCCCGGGCGCTCGAAGGGCAATCCCTTGACCTCGTTGTACCGGATCAGGTTGACATTGGCGCGGAGTTTCTTGGTGACCGCTGCGAGCTCGGCGGCGTGCTCGGGCAGATCGTTCACCCCCGAGAGCAGGATGTACTCGAGCGTGATCTCCCGTCCGGTCTTCTTGAACCAGGTGGTGCACGCACCCACGAGCTGATCGATCGTCGTGAACTGCGCCCACGGGATGAGCTTACGCCGCAGATCATCATTCGGCGCGTGCAGCGATAGGGCGAGCGTCACGGGGAGCTCGAGCTGATCCGCGAGCTTCTCGATGGCCTTGTGCATCCCGACCGTCGAGATCGTGATCTTGCGGGCGCTGATCCCCATGCCCCACGGCGCAGCGATCGTCCGCGTCGCGTGAACCACGGCTTGGAAGTTCGCGAGGGGCTCGCCCATGCCCATGAAGACAATGTTCGAGATCCGACTCACGCCTTGGAGCTGGTTGAGCCGCCAGACCTGCTCAACGATCCGCCCCGCCGAGAGGTTCCCGTCCAATCCGCCGATCCCCGTGGCGCAGAAGCGGCACCCGACCGGGCACCCGATCTGGGAGCTGATGCAGGCTGTGCGCCGATCCGTGTCCATCGCGGGGATCATCACGCATTCCGTCTGGCGTTCCGTATTGGAATACGGCATCTGCTGATCGAGGATCGGGAGTCGCGTGTCATGCTCGACGGATGCTTCGCTCGCATCGACCTTGCGGGACTCGATATCGTCCGGCCACTCGATGAGCAGCTTCTGCGTCCCGTCCGTCGCGAGCTGGTGCGCGACCGTTGGGCCGGACAGGAAAGTCATCTGGGCTGCAAGAAGTTCCCGATCCTTCCCCGACAGATTGGTCATCTGCATCGGATCGACGACGCCCTTCTCGTAGACCCATTCAAGGATCTGCTTGGCGCGGAACTTGGGCATACCGTGCTCAACGCACCATGCGGCGAGGGTGTCGGGGGTGAACTCGAAGATGTGGTTGGTGGGGTGTTTCACGATGCGCCACCCATCGAGATTGTCAACGGCACCGCGACCGCGCCGTACTCGCTCTCGGTGATGATCGGGGGCTCGACGCGGACGCGACGATCGCGATGATCGATGTCGTGTTCTTCCATCAGCTTCTTGAGGGTCAGCGGGAGCCCGAACTCGACCGTTTCTTCGAACACATCCGCAAGGTGCAGCGTCGCGTCGTGTTCATCGACAAAGTGTCGGCAGATCGTGCTCACCAGGTCCTCCGGTGCAGACGCGCCGGCGGTGAGCAGGATCCGCTCATCACCCTTGGGGAACCAGCTTGGGTCGAGCTCGGAGACATCGTCGATCCGTACGCCTCTCGTGCCCGAGTTCTCGGCGATCTCCGTCAGGCGCACCGAGTTGGACGAGTTTTGTGATCCGACGACGATCACGAGATCGCAATGCGGCGCGATCTGACGCACCGCGGATTGGCGATTCGTCGTCGCGTAACAGATGTCCTCGCTCGGGGGTTCCTTAATGTTGGGGAACGCTTTCTTGAGCGCAGATATAATCACATTCGCGTCATCCACCGAGAGGGTCGTCTGGGTCAGGTAGACGAGTTTGTCCGGGTCGTCGATCCGCAAGTGGGGGATGCACTCCGCAGACTCGACCACTTGGGTCTGCTCGGGCGCTTCGCCGAAGGTCCCGATGATCTCCTGATGGTTCTTGTGTCCCACGAGCAGGATCTGGTACCCCTGTTTCGCGTACCGGATCGCGCGGGAGTGGACCTTGGTGACGAGCGGGCAGGTCGCGTCAACCGCTTGCAGGTTCCGTGCTTGCGCCTGTTCACGGATCGCGGGGGAGACGCCGTGCGCGCTAAAGACGACGATCGAGCCCTCGGGGACTTCATTCAGATCGTCGATGAAGACGACACCACGGTCGACGAACCGATCCACGACATGTTTGTTGTGGACGATCTCGTGGTAGACGTAGATGGTTTCATCGTCGCCGACGATGTCGAGGACCTGATCCACGACATCGATAGCCATTCGGACACCGGCACAGAATCCACGCGGGTTGGCAAGCACAATCTGCATCCCCAGATCGTAGTCCTCGCCCCGCCCACCGGTTCGTCAAAGATTCGATTGATACGTGGGTCGCGCCTAGAGTTGATGCCGGGCTCGGAGCAGCCCCAAACACCCGATGAGGATCATCGACATGCCCAATGGCACCTCCCGATTCATCACGCCCATGCTCGCGAGTATCGCCGCACTCCCCCTGTTTGCGTTTGGTCATATCGCGAGTGAACCCGAGCACGACGACGCAGCACTCATCGAGATGATCGAGCTCGCGGAAGACTCGATGCGTCGGTACGGGATCGCGGATGCACCTAAGAAGACACCCGAGGCGTTCCGTTTGACGACATACAACATTGAGAACCTCTTTGACGATGTCGATGACCCGACCCTGTCGGGTCGTGACGAGGACATCGACGATACGAAGCCGCACCACCAGAACCTCGCCGTGGCACGTGCGATTCGTGAGGTTGACGCGGATGTCCTTTGTATCCAGGAGGTTGAATCTCGCGAAGCGCTCGATTGGTTTATCCAGAAGTACATCCCTGACATGGGTTACGAGCATGTGATCTCTCTCGACGCGGGGAACTCGCGTGGGATCGAGAACGCCGTGCTCTCGCGCTACCCGCTGAGCAATCCCGAGCTCTGGATCGGCAAAGAACTCGGCGGCGTCCACCCGGACAACTACGGCCCGAACGCGAAGAACTTCTACGCCGGTGAACCCGTCGCATTCCGACGCTCGCCTCTGAAGGTTGATGTTGAGATCCCGAGTGGAGATGAATCCGGATCGACATGGACCATGACCCTGTTCGTGGTACACCACAAGTCCGGGCGTTACTCCGGGTACTGGCGAGAGGCGGAAGCTCGGACCATCCTCGAACTCGCACAAGCAGTTGAGAAAGAGCATCCAGAGCGTCCGATCGCGATCTTGGGTGATTTCAACGCCCAAGTGAGCGATGAGAGCGTCAAAATCTATCTCAAGGGCGGTTTTAACGATCTCTTTGCAAACGCCAAGTCGAACGATAAGACGATCATTTCGCACGAATCGAATCGCCGGATTGATCTGATTCTGCTCAATGAGGCTGCGAAACGGCGTCTGGTGGCAGATTCCGGGTTTGTTCTCGGCACCGCAGCCCGTCCTCAGGGCGTGGATTGGCGTTCACTCGACACCTTTGAGGGGTATGCGGCGGATCATTACCCCGTCTCAACAGAACTGACCCTGAGCAAGTGACGCTCGGGGGGACACGTGGGATTTGCTCTTTGAGATGATCCCGGTACAATCGTCGGAATCGAACTGGAACATCCGCAGCCGCAGGGAAACGCGACATGGATATTAAGCCTTGGCAAGTAGTCGTCATTGTCGCAGCAGTACTGGTGCTGGGTTTCTCTGTCGTTCGGCAAATGGGTAAAGGGAAGATTGATTTTCCTGATTCCGTTCTCGTCGTAGATGTAGAGACCGGAGATATGTATCGGATGAGCTTGGGCAAGCGAAACGGTGCGTATTTTCCTGAGAAGAATCCTGATTCAGGCAAGCACACTCTCATGCCGGTAATTAAATCAGAGTCCGGAGAGTGGGTCATCGCGCCTCATGCCCGTCCCGCATTACAGGACATTGATGGCGAGAACAAACTTGTCAACGAATCAAACTGGACTGTTACGATCGAAAATGAAGATGTTCAGGGGACACTGAAGGCCGGGGGATAACCCCCCCTCAGAGTCAGAAAAGGTACGAATCATGAATCGACATACCCCCTCTAGATCAGCTTTTACACTTATTGAGCTTTTGGTCGTGATTGCGATCATCGCGTTGCTCATAGGGATCTTGTTGCCAGCACTTGGGCAAGCACGGGCAACGGCTCAAGGGCTCTCTTGTTCAGCTAATATGCGAAGCATTGCCCAACTGCAGTATCAGTATTCGCTCGACAACGATGATTACTTTGCAGGGCCCAATACGAGTGGTCTGCAGTATGGTCGCCGAATTTTGGGTGGCGGTGGCGGTGCAGATCCCGTGGATGCTCTATACGAATCTACAGACGAAACGACACCAGTTCAAAGGCAGGACTGGATCTCTCCAGTCATTGGCGATGCTGTGGGACTGCCGCCATCACGTCCTGAGAAGTTTGCTCGTATTTTGAATGACTGGGGTTGCGCAAGCGTGAATCAGTTCAGCGTGCCTTACCGTCCGCAAAGCTATGAAGATGGAGACGAGTTCATCGAGATTAGTGAACAGGAAGGTTTCAAGCAGATCAGTTACATGGCACCTAGCTCAATGTTCTTCCGTTCTGCACTCTCTCGAGCAACAGTTGTCTCACCTGGCTCAAGTATCACGTTCTACTACACGGATGCGCCTGGTGGGAACGCGCTTGGCGCTGAGACTCCGGAAAACTTCAGGAACAAGATCACGCAGGTAGGTCGATCGCTATCAGACAAGGTCATGTTTGCTGATGGTACTCGGTTTGCGAGCGAAACTCTTGGACTTGATTTTGATGCTGCTGCGGCTCAGAGCGGCGGTTGGGGTGGAAGCTTCATTGATTCGAATCCCATTATCACAACAAGCACGGCATATGGCGCGGAGCCATTTAACTCTGATGTTCTCACACCTGCGAATCAGCAGCTTTCATACCGACATCGTGAGGGTATGAATGTGGCGTACTTCGACGGTCACGTTTCTTACCTCAGCCAAGCAGACGCGGAATCTAACCCAAACCCTTGGTATGTCTCTGGGTCAGTTTGGAACGGTCTCCAAGCAACAGATGCAGCTAACGAGTTCATGGAGCGTCAGCAAGGAAGCCGATCGCAAGTTCGTATCTACTGAGAACGCCAGAAACTTGATTCACCTGCACCTCCCGATCAGGGGGGGGTTTTTACTAATGTTTCTATCTACTTCCACTAGATTGCCCAGTTTGACCCTTTGGGAACTCTGAGGATTGTCAATAAATCTTGAAGATCACTGGAATTTTCGAGTTTCGTTCCTCGGGATTCTGGGAAATCGCATATACTCTGGGCTGAGAGAAACCATACCCGGTGCATTTCGTCACCGGTCTGGCAGAGATTGATGAGAGAGTTTGTACCCAATATGGGAGGGATCTCCGTGAAGAACACTGTTGCACTTCTGACTGTTGCTGGTCTTGCAACCGCTGCATCCGCAGGCGGACAAGTCATCGCATTTACCAGCTTTGAAAACGCGTTCGTCGGCGACCAATACGTCGATACCGGTGACGCGAGCATGGACCACGATCTCGTGAACAACGCGGGTCAGTCCGACGTTGACTTCCTCGCAGACGGCGTGGAAATCGGCTTCGACTCATTCTACTTCAACTCCCGCAATGATGTTGGACTGACGGACGGCGACTTCGTCGGCGCAACCAACTTCACCGGCACTGTTGGTGCTTTTACCGATGGCGTTCAGGGGTTCGAACTTCAGGACGCAGACGGCACCATGCGTACCACGTTTGATACCGTGACCTCGCCTCTTGGCGCTCCTCGCGTTGAGTTTGAGTGGTCAATCTGTGTCGATTACTTCGTGCAGGAAACCGGCTGGGAATCGGACGACCGAATCCGCATCTGGGTTGATGCTGACGGTACAGAAATCGATCTCCTGAACACCGCAGGTTCGGATATCGACGACTTGGGCATTGAAGACGGATGGCGCACCGCGGCCCTCAACCTCACTGGGTACGCGAATGTAACCCTTATGGTTGAGCTCGAATCTAACTCGGGTTCAGAGTCGCTCTACCTCGACAACATCGTGTTCAAGACCGGCATCCCGACTCCGGGTTCGCTCGCACTGCTCGGCCTTGGTGGCCTTGCTGCGACCCGCCGTCGCCGCTAAAGAACACAGACTCGATCTTCTGATCAATCAACCCTTCATCCTCCTCGGGTGAAGGGTTTTTTCGTGCTATGGTTTGTTCACAATCCTGATTTTGGAGAACATATGAGTACGAACGCTGCCATCAACTGGCTCAACGAACACGAAGAAGAATCCATCTCCCGACTCATGGAGTGGCTCGCGATACCGTCTGTCGGGACGGATTCGAGTTACGACGAGCAGACACGTGCTGCGGGGCAGTGGGCAGCGGATCATCTCAAGGCATCAGGGTTTGACGTTGAGTTGCGTGAGACCGGGACGAGCGATGACCCGGGGCACCCGATCGTGATGGCGCATTGCGCCGGGAGCGATGATTATCGTGGGCCTCACATTCTGTTCTATGGACATTATGACGTCCAGCCAGCGGATCCTATAGAGCTCTGGGAATCCGATCCGTTTACCCCTGTCCGTAAACCCGCGGAGGGTGAGATCGGAGAGCGCATTGTCGCACGTGGTGCGTGTGACGATAAGGGACAGGTGATGATGTTCCTCGAGGCGATGCGTGCAGCGTACGAGACGATGGGCGTCGCTGGTGGGGGCGTGAAGTTCACGGTGATGCTCGAAGGCGAAGAGGAATCGGGCTCGGTGAACCTTGAGAACTTCGTGCGTCATCATGCGGATGAGCTTGGGAAGACGGATGTATGCGTGATCTCCGATACGGGCATGCTCGGACGCGGACGCCCGGCGATCACGTACGGCGTGCGTGGGCTTGCGTACACCGAGGTGACGCTGGTCGGACCGGATCAGGATCTGCACTCGGGACTTTGGGGCGGGAAGGTCCCCAACCCGATCAATGAACTGACGAAGGTCTTGGCGCAACTCTGGGACGATGATCGTCGAGTGACGATCCCGGGGTTTTACGACGGTGTCCGCGAACTGACACCCGACGAGCGGGAGCAGTGGAACGCGTTGGGCGTGAATGAAGCAGCGGCCTTACGCGGGATTGGTCTCGAACCCCACGCGAGCATTGGAGAGAAGGGGTTCAGCTTCGTCGAGCGCGAATGGGCACGACCGACCGCGGATATCAACGGGATCATCGGTGGATACACCGGACCGGGCGCGAAGACTGTGATTCCATCCAAAGCGAGCGCGAAAGTCTCGTTCCGATTGGTTGATGATCAGGACTCCTCGACGATTACCAAGGCGTTCTTTTCCTGGTTGGAAGCGCGGACGCCCGCGGGGTGCACATGGAAGCTCGATGATCATGGCGGTGGTGCGCCTGCGACCTGCGCGACCGATTCGCCAACTCTCCGAGCTGCCGCGCGAGCGATCGAGCAGGGCTGTGGGGTCGCGCCCGCCATGATCAAATCGGGCGGTTCGATCCCGGTTGCGGGTTTGCTCAAAGAGGCCCTCGGACTCGAAACGGTGTTCATGGGATTTGGTCTTGAGGACGATCGGGTGCACTCGCCCAATGAGAAGTTCGAGCTTGATTGCTTCCGGATGGGGGCGCGTTCTCACGTCGCGCTCATCGAGCAGCTCAAATCAGTTGCCAGCGAGTAAGGCGAGATCAGGCGGCTAGTTGAGCGGGATCTTGGGGTGTTGACTCTTCGAGCGCTTGAGCAGCTTGTGCTGCGGCTTCTTCAGCGTTCTGAATGGCCTCAACCGGATCGTCGATTTCCACGCTCGTCGCGGGGACCAATCCTCGGAGTTGTGCGTCACGAAGTTCTCGCTGGTATTGGATCTCCTTGATCCGATTGCGCAAATCGTGCAGTTCGGTCTCATGCTCGACGATGTTTGTGAGCACCCTGTACATCGCGATGATGGAGATCACGCTACAGATGACGAGTGCCAGGATCATGCCGGTGGAGAGTCCCATGGCATCGGTGATCGTCATTCCCAAGAAGAATCTTTGATGAGATGCACCAGATTCCGGGTCTGATCGTACAATATTTGGATCCCACGAAGCTGGGCAATGTGATATTGCGAGTTGCAGGAGGCAGGAAGGCCGTGGAAGCAGGGAACAGAACGCATAAGCGGGGCGGATCGCGCTCCGGGGTTTGGTTGATCTTGGCGATTCTTTTCTCGCTTGTTTCTCCGGCGATGTCCCAGATCGATGTCACAAACGAGGTCGATCTCACGATTCAATCCTTCGGCGTGGGCGGGCTCGCACGTGAGGGTGAATGGGCGGGCATCCTCGTCACGATGCAGGACAGTGGGTCCAGCAGCCGCGACATCGTGCTGCGAATCGAGATCCCTGATGTCGACGGTGATATCACCCAGTTCGATCGTGTGGTGACGGCGAACCCGGGTGTGCTGCAGAGCTTTTGGTTGTACGCCCAGATCCCGTTCCAGAGTATCGGTGACGAGTACGCACTCAAAGCGTTCGAGGCGATCGATTCGGGTGGGGCGGGCGGTCTTGAAGAGATCGGGTTCCGCGCGGGTCGATTGCTTGGGATGCAGCGGGTTGTCAATCCACGTATCCAGTCGGCGCGGATCGGGATGATGGGTGTTGTCGGTTCGTATCAGCTCGGGCTCGATCAGTATGGGATCCGATTCCAGAATCAGCCTTGGATGCCGCTTGGGCATGAGTTGCAGATGTCATCGGCGGGTTTGACGATCGACAACCTTCCGGATCGTTGGCACGGACTGAAGACGTTGAACACGCTTCTTTGGGCGAGTGCGACGACGTCTTCGTATGACCCGAGCCGATTGACCCCCGAGAAGGCGCGTGCGATCCGCGAATGGGTCCAGCGCGGCGGGCACCTTGTAATTGTGCTCCAGAGTTCGGGTGATCCTTGGTTCCAGGGGACGCATCCATTGCGGGCGATTCTTCCTGCGATAAAGACACCGGATCGACGAGAAGGGGTATCGCTTGAGCCGTACCGGACCATCTTGACGGAATCGGATCGTGGAGAGATGCCAACCAACGCGACGATGTACTCGTTTGAACCGCTTGATGATGCGGAGATGAGCGAGGCATTTCCAGTTCTCAAGGGGCCAGAGGACGAAACTGTTGTAGTCCGACGTGTCCTTGGTTCCGGGATGGTCACCGTGATCGGATTGCCTTTGAATCACGGGCGATTGCGACAACTCGGGCTGCCCGACGCGGAATCACTCTGGCACCGGGTCATCGGCTTGCGCGGGGGGATTTTGCTCCCCGAAGCGATGAACGACGCGCCGGGAAATCTCGCGTCGCGAGATACTCAGTTATTCGACGACGGCGTGAGCAACGCGATCTCCAAGACGGGCACCGCAGTACAAGGGGTTCTCTTTGGGATTATCGTCTTCATCGTGTACTGGTTGTTCGCAGGGCCCGTTGGATATGCGATCCTCAAGCAACGCAAAAAGCCCCAGCACGCGTGGATGCTCTTCGTAGTCTGTATCGTTGGATTTACAACGGTTGCATGGCTCGGAGCGACAACCCTGAGACCCAAGCGGGTCACGATCTCGCACTTTTCCTTGCTTGAGCAGGTAGACGGGCAAGACACGCAGAGAGTCCGGAGCTGGTTTAGTGTGATGCTGCCCAGTTATGGCAACGCAACCGTCTCCAGCACCAACCCGGATGTGCAGGCGACGGGGTTCGGGCAGCAGGAGAGCTCAAACGTACTGATCCCCTGGAGTGCGCCCGAGTCTGGTGGGACACTTACCGGCGGGTTCCCGGATAACTCCGGGTATAGGGTGCAGGCGCGTTCTCCCGCAGCCGTCAATGTCCCAACACGCGCAACGGTGAAGACCTTTACCACGGAATGGTCGGGTGAACCGAACTGGTCCATGCCGTTCGTGGTGGGTGAGCTTGGGGAGACGGGAACACCCCGGTTGAGTTTGGAAGGGCAGGTTGTTGCGGGCAAGGTCGCCCATCGATTGCCCGGCACGCTCAAGGATGTACGGGTCTTCGTGAACTCGCGTGCCGCGCCGATCAATCGGGTTGGGCAGGAACTCGGGCGGCGCATGATCGCACAGGTGGCGGTGTTTGCGCCGAGCTTTGGTGAGAACGGATGGGGGCCCGATCAGTCCGTGGATTTGCGTGATATCACGAGTCTGAACGCGGAAACCAGACGCAGCCGCGATATGGAGTATTTCCAACGCGTCGTCGCATTGGGTGTTGATACTGCAGGGCTTCCCGGTGCCCGTGAAGGCTCGTTGACGGATCGGATGGTGGCGGGGATGTTCCTGTCCCAGTTCGAGCCGCCACGTTTTAACGTCAATACGAATGACCCTGTCGGCGAGAAGTTGGCGATGCGTCGATTGACGCACGGGTGGGATCTTGGGCGTTGGTTTACTCAGCCGTCCGTGATCATCATCGGGGTGTTGGAAGTTGATGCAGATGATGCAACGGAAGACGGGATGCCCTCGCCGATCTGGGTGAACGGGCGTCAGGTGCCCGCGTCGGGGACGACGATCGTGACGTGGGTGTATCCGCTTGATCCGGAGCCGCCGGTGTATCTGGATCAGGACGCGTCGTTGTTGGATGAGCAAGATGATGATGGCGAGGGTTGATCGCCGATTGAAAGTGAGCATGATCGATGCCGATGATTGAAACCATCAACCTGACCAAACGCTACGGCGATCTCGTGGCGCTCAACGCGCTCAACCTCACGATCAATGAGGGGGATTGCTTTGGGTTCATCGGCCCCAACGGCGCGGGCAAGACCACGACGATCAAGGTGCTCGCGACGTTGCTCAAACCCTCGTCCGGGCAGGCGCAAGTCGCGGGTCTGACCATCGGGTATCAGAATCGCCAGATCCGCCCGCTCATCGGGTATGTGCCGGACTTCATGGGCGCGTATCAGGACATGGTGGTGCACGAGTACCTCGAGTTCTTCGCGTCCGCGTACAACATCAACGGGGCGCAGCGGAAGAAGGTCGTCGCGGATGTGCTCGAACTGACGGACCTGACTTACAAGCAAACGGCCGAGGTCAACTCGCTCAGCCGCGGTATGCAGCAGCGTCTGAGTATCGCGCGTGTGCTGCTCCACGACCCCAAGGTCCTGCTCATGGACGAGCCCGCGTCGGGCTTGGACCCGCGCGCGCGAATCGAGATCCGCGAACTGCTCAAGGAGCTCAAGCGGATGGGCAAGACCATCCTCATCTCGTCGCACATTCTCCACGAGCTCGCGGAGCTGTGTAATACGGTTGGGATTATCGAGAAGGGCGAGCTGCTCTTCAACGGCTCGGTCGACGAGATCCTCCGACGCGCCAAGGTGGGGCATGTCGTCCACATCGGGGTCGCGGAACGGATCGAGGCGGCGGCAAAGGTCCTCGAGACCATGCCCGGTGTCGAGAAGGTCGGGATCGTGCAGGGCGACGGCACCGCGCTCGGCGGCGGGTCATCTCAACTCATCCACGCGCACTACGACGATCGCATGGGCGGGAACTACACGGATATCCCCAATGTCTTGATCAATAACGGGTTCCGGGTGACGCATTCCCAAGAAGAGCCGGTGAATCTGGAGACGGCCTTTATGCGGTTGACGAAGGGGCTGGTGCAGTAAACCGGTTTCGGATCAGGATTTGAGCTTGCCGTCGCAACTCATTCATGACAAATCAGGTACGATTACAGACGGTCCATGTTCTGCGCCGTTTGTTTACTCAATGGAGACACATCTATGAACACCCTTACCACCGCGATGCTCTTGGTTGCGTCACAGTCTATGTGCCTCGCGGCGCCGCCTGCGACGGAATCACGCCCGGTTACTGAGACGATCCATGGCGAGCAGGTCACGGACGACTACCAATGGCTCGAAGGCGATAACTCAGACCCCGCGAACATGGGCAAGCTCACCGATGAGGTTGCAACATGGACGGACGCTCAGAACGGGTACACCCGCTCAATCCTTGACAACCTGCCCGGGCGGAAGGAGCTTGAGGAGCGTTTGCGTGAGTTGATGGAGGTGCCGAGCATTGGTTCGCCGAGCGTGTACGGGAACCGGTACTTCTACTCCAAACGAGAAGGCACCCAGCCGCAGGCCGTGCGTTACGTCCGTGACGGGCTCGATGGCGAGGAGCGTGTGCTGCTCGATCCGCAGCAGATCGACCCAACAGGTTTGACGACGGTTTCGTGGACCGCGCCGAACAAGGACGGTTCGCTCATGGCGTTCGGCATGTACGCATCGGGTGACGAGAACTCGACGCTGTACATCATGGACGTTGAGTCGGGCGAATGGTTGGCGGATGTCATCCCAGGTAAGGTGAACTTCTCGGGATGGCTCCCGGACAACTCGGGGTTCTTCTATGAGAACCTTGAGGACACGGATGACGCGTACTCGAGCGTCATGAAGCTTCACAAGATCGGCACGCATCATCGTCAGGACAAGATGCTGTTCCGTCAGAAGGATATCGAGTTCTTCTATGGCGATATGGGCAAGACCGATGCAGAGATCGAAGCGTTGAAGACAACGTGGGGCCCGTTCGGGGTGCCTTCGGAGGACGCGCGATGGATGGTTGTCGGGTACTGGACCGGCACGGCGGGGCTGGACATGTGGGTGGCAGACCTTGATGGTTGGTTCCGCACGGGTGAGCTCAAACTTAAGCCGATGGTTTCCGGGAAGCTTGGTCGTACGGGCGGTATGCACTACGACGGTGATCGGTTCTACATGCAGCACTCGTTCGATGCGCCCAATGGTACAGTGTCGATGATTGATCTGAACAACCCATCGTTCGATCAGTGGGAATCTGTGGTCCCTGAGAATGATGATCTCGTGATCAGCAGCACCTCGTTCGCGCGTGGCATCATCGCGGTGAACTACCTCGATCAGGCGAAGACCCGTATCGCGCTCCATGACATGCGGGGAGATTCGCTGGGCGATCTTGAACTCCCGGGTATTGGTTCGGGTGGGTTGAGTGTCTCGGACGATCGTACCGAGGCGTTCCTGAGCTTCTCGAGTTACAACATGCCTCGGAGTATCTTCAAGGTTGATCTCGCATCCGGAGAACGTGAACTCTGGGCGCGTCCCGATGTACCCGTTGATCCTTCGCAGATTGAAGTGAAGCAGGTCTGGTATGAATCGAAGGACGGCACGCCCGTTTCGATGTTCATCGTGCACAAGACCGGGCTTGAACTTGACGGGAAGAACCCGACGATCCTCTACGGGTATGGTGGGTTCAACATCTCCATGCGTCCGGGGTTCTCCTCAACGATGTTCCCCTGGTACGAGAACGGCGGGGTGTACGCGATCGCGAACCTCCGCGGTGGTGGGGAGTACGGCAACGCCTGGCACGAGGCTGGCATGCTCGATCAGAAGCAGAACGTCTTCGATGATTTCATCGCGGCGGGTGAGTGGCTGGTTGCGAACGGGTACACCAACCCTGATCAACTCGGTATCGCGGGTGGATCGAACGGTGGTCTGTTAACCGGCGCGACGGTTGTCCAGCGTCCTGACCTGTTTAGCGCTGCGATCAGCGCGGTACCCTTGCTCGATATGGTTCGGTACCAGAACTTCCTCATGGCGCGGTACTGGGTTCCGGAGTACGGGAGTGCGGAGAACCCTGAGCAGTACGAGTACATCAAGGCGTATTCGCCGTACCAGAACGTGAAACCCGGGACAAAGTACCCCGCGGTGCTCTTTACGGCCGGTGAGAACGACACGCGTGTGCACCCGTTGCATGCACGGAAGATGGCGGCGATCATGCAGAACGCAACCGGTTCCGATCAGGATCAGGAACCGATCCTGCTTTGGGTCGATCGTGACGCTGGCCACGGCGGCGGCAAGCCTCTGCACCTCCGTATCCGTGATGTTGCGGATCAACGCATCTTCATGATGTGGCAGCTTGGCATGTTTGACTAAGTCTTGTGAGAAACTGAAATCTACGAAGGGTGTCCTTGTTGGGCACCCTTCTTTGTGCGCTATTCTTTCATCGCATGAAGCAGCATCGGGACATCGTGATCATCGGCGCCGGAGCAGCGGGGTTGATGTGTGGGATCATGACGGCACGTGAATGTCTAGCTATGGGTCTTGATGCCCGGATCACGCTGCTTGATGGGGCGAAGAAAATCGGTGCCAAAATCCTCGTCGCAGGCGGCGGGCGTTGCAATGTCACGCATCACAAGGTGCTCCCCAAGGATTACGCGGGTGCATCACGGAATGCGATCAAGAAGGTGCTCAAGGCATTCTCCGAGCATGACACCATGCGGTTCTTCGAGGAACTCGGTGTTGAACTCAAGCAGGAAGATACGGGAAAGATGTTCCCCGTGACCGATTCAGCGCAGACGGTGCTCTCGGCGTTGATCGATGAGTGTGATCGGTTGGGCGTGATGATTCGCAACCCTTGGCGTGTTGGTACTGTGAAACGATACGCGGATCGGTTCGAGATTGAGTCGAGCGATGATCGCAATGAACCAATCCTTGCGGACCGGGTGGTACTGGCGACGGGGGGGATGGCGCTGCCTCGCACGGGATCTGACGGTGCGGGGTACAGGTTTGCCAAGTTCATTGGGCACTCCACGACGGAGCGGATCTTTCCTTCTCTCGTGCCTCTCGTGGTTGATGAACGATCAAGCTGGATACGTGAGCTCTCCGGGATCTCCGCGAGGGTGAACCTGCAAGTGCATTCGGGGACGGGAAAGCGTCTTGCTTCTTTTACGAACGAGATGCTCTGCACGCATTTTGGTTTGTCCGGGCCGGGTGTTCTGGATATCAGCCGCTGGTATCTGGACGCAAAGGACAATGATCCGGAAGTTTCTCTCGTGATCAACTGGATCGATGATGTGTCGGGCGAGGTGTTCGATCAGGAACTGCAAGGATTGGGGAAACGCACTGTTGCGGGTTTCCTTCGCGAACGACTCCCTGAACGTCTGGCGCGTGCACTGTGCGAGCAGGCAGGTATTGATCCGAGTTCGCCCGGGCATGCACTCACTCGTGAGCATCGCAAGGCCTTGGTCCAGCTCGTCACACAGTGTGCGATCCTGATAGAGCGTGATCGTGGGTTCACGTTTGCGGAGGTGACGGCGGGCGGCGTACCGTTGAGTGAGGTTGCAACATCGACAATGATGAGTCGTGCATGTGATGATCTGTGGTTGATCGGGGAGATCCTGGATGTCGATGGGCGGATCGGTGGATTCAACTTTCAATGGGCATGGGCGAGCGGCACCGTTGCGGGGCGCTCGATCGCACGCTCACTTGTGGATGCTGATTCAAATCAGGCGTGAGTGGGGCACATTGAACGGATCGCATCGAGGAAGATGTCGATCTGCTCGGGGGTCGTGCCTGAGCCGGGGCTGGCGCGCACACCACCATCTTCGCCGGTACCGATTGCATCGTGAAGCAGCGGGGCGCAGTGGACACCGCCTCTGACCGCTATGCCGTACTCTTGGTCGAGCTTGACCATGACCTCGCGCGGGTTCTGCCCCTCGATATTGAAGAGTACCACTGGGGTTCGTCCTTCGATCGTGGGGAGCCCGTAGATTTTGACGGAGTCGATTTGATGGAGCCCTACGAGGATCCGCTTGGTCATCGCCATCTCGTGCTCGTGGACTTCATCCGTCAGGGCATCGATTGCGGCGACAAGGCCTGCAAAGCCGACGGCGTTTGATGTCCCGGCTTCGAGTGCGTCAGGCAAGTTGGTCGGCATCTCAAGCCCCGGAGCTTTGGACCCGGTTCCTCCGCGACGCTGGCAGAATACGCGTGATCGATCGCAATCATCTGGGTAGGCACGCGGGCTGACATACAGCCCTCCGGTGCCGGTTGGGCCACGGAGTCCCTTGTGCCCAGCGAGGGGAAGCAGATCGATATCCCACCCTTGAACATCGATCGGGAAGTGCCCAGCGGTTTGGGCTGCATCAACCATGATGAGAATCTCAGGATTGTGTGCCCGAACGGACTGGATCGTTTCTGGGATCTTCTGGATCGTTCCGAGGACATTCGATGCGTGCGAGAGGGTCATGAGCACGGTGCAGTCTGTGCATGCTTCGATGAGCTTGTCCAAGTGTACATAACCTTGCTCGTCACAGGGGACGATCGTCATCGTAATGAGATCGCTCGTCGCGTAGCAATGGAGCGTGCGGAGGACTGCGTTGTGTTCGATCGCGGTAGTGACGACGTGTGGTTTGGTGCTCGGGCATCGTGTCCGCATGTCAGCGCGGAGTACGCCATGGATCGCGAGATTCAGAGCGTCGGTGCACCCGTGGGTCAGGATCATGCGTTGCGGGCAAGGGGCGTTGACGAGATTCGCAAGTCGTTGGCGCGATTGATCAAGCACATGGGTTGCTTCTCGCGCGAGCTTGTGCCCGCCTCGTCCGGGGTTCCCGGCTTTGTGCGTGAGGAAATCAACCATGGCCTCACCGACGGAGTCGGGTTTGGGCCAACTGGTTGCAGCATTATCGAGATAGATGAGTTGATCTGGCATAGAGAGCCGAGTATATCCAAAAATCTCTGATTTGAGGGCGTCTACCTTTCTAGGGAAGGACTTTCCTGCTCATGTAACGTTTAGCGTCTCATCGCCCTCGTTGATGATGACGAGTTCGCCTTCGTTGGGGGTGATGACGAGTTGCTCGAACTCGTCTCCCGCGACCCTGCGGAGTCGATCCATCGGTTCGTCGATGGGTTCCTCGCTGAGCTCAAAGGTTGAGTGGTGCACCGGGAGCAGGTACGACGCGCCAATCTTGAGGAACATGTCCCATGCCTGCTCCGGGGTCGCGTGCATGTGTTCCCAGGGGTCATACGCCCCGATCCCAAGTATCGCGAGGTCGATCTCCTCGAGTGAGTCAAAGATTTCTGTGTGTGCGGTATCACCTGCGAAAAGGACGCGTTGGTTTTCGCCTTCGACGACGTATGCGTTGAACCCGCGATGTCGATCGACGACACTCCGCGCGCCCCAGTGCGATGGTTCCATCGTGCGGATGTGAAGCCCGTTGAGCTCGAGTTCCTCGTTGTTGGCGAGCTCGTGGACGGCTTTGAATCCGTAGGGGATCAGGTTCCGACAGCCGACGGGAACGATGACAATGGTTTCTGAGTCAATGAGATCAACGAGTGTCGGCCGATCGAGGTGATCAAAGTGGGCATGCGTGATGAGGATGACCTCGACGCCTTTGAGCGATTGGGTGGGAACAGTGGGGGGATTGATTCGAGGGAGCCCGATAGTTCGATTGCCGATCCGCATCCCGATTCGATTACTCATCACCGGGTCGATGAGAACGGAGTGGTTTCCGATCTGCGTGAGAACACTCGCGTGACCCAGCCATACCGCAGCGAGTTGATGAGGATACATGTCCTGGATGAGTTCAGGGAGCTCATCATGGTGATGGAGAATACTGCTTGATTTCAGTGAATCCACGATGGCTCTTGGATACCTTCGGAACCCAGAACGCACCGAGCGGACTACCCGACGGAATCGGGTTTTCATTGAGTCCGTGTTGGTTGAAGGATCTTTCACGTCGGTATGGTACGATCTGGTGGGTCAGGCGACTGACCGAATCAGTGAATGATATTCATATCTGGTATCGATCATGCTTGAGCATTTCCCAGCCATACTCACGACCATGCTTGTGCTCTTGCACTGGGGCATTATCTTCGGGCTTGGGCTGCGGATTTTGTTGATACGCCAAGAAACGGGCGTATCGCTCGCATGGATGTTGCTCATTACTTCGGTTCCCTACGCTGGTGGGCTCATCTATCTGTTCGTTGGTGAGTTGTGGCTTCCGCGCAGAAGGATCAAGCAGACGCTCGCGAGCCGAGAACAGTTGCAGGAAGTTGTCGAGCGGATTGAGGATCGGTGGGAACTGTTCGATGATCAGATCCCGGATCTAGCTCGTGGGCTCAATGCGCAATCAAATGTCCCGCTAGGTTTGTCTGCACTTGGTGGGAACAGCCTTGAGCTGTACTCGGACTTCGATTCGTGTATTGATGCGATGGTCGCGGATATCGATCAGGCAGAGTCCGCGATCACATTGCTCTATTACATATGGGAGTCCAAGGGGGGGATTCAACGGATTGAGGATGCCCTGATCCGTGCAGCTGATCGAGGCGTGTGTTGTCGATTACTCTTGGATAGCGCCGGGAGCAGGACGTTTCTCAAGAGCGCTCGCGCAAAGCAGATGCGTGCAGTCGGGATCGAGATTATCGAAGCCCTCCCGGTTGGGAAACTCCGGTTGCAGCTCAAGCGGATCGATATCCGCAACCATCGAAAGATCGTATCCATCGATCATCGGATCGGATACACCGGATCGATGAACATGGTGGACCCTGAGTTTTTCAACGTGAAGAAGGGCGTCGGTCAATGGATCGATGTGATGTCCCGAGTGGAAGGTCCTGCGGCTCGGGTGCTCGATCTGACGATGGCGCTCGATTGGGCGATCGAGGATACCCGCCAAGCAAGCACGAGCACGGACAAGTTGTTCGATTCGATCCGCAACGCATCAAAGATTCAGGCGTTGGGGGATATCGCTGTGCAGGTCGTTCCGTCAGGACCGGACCAAGGTGCACAATTGATTCATCAGATGCTCATCACGTTGATCTACAACACCCGGCGAAGATTGGTGATCACCACGCCGTATTTTATACCGAGCGAAGCGATGCTCGAGGCGATCACGGGTGCTGCTTTGCGTGGGGTGCGCGTGACCCTTGTGATGCCTGAGAACAGCGATTCCATTCTGGTCCACCACGCGAGCAAGGCTTACTTCGATGATCTGCTCAACGCGGGGGTTGAGGTCTACCAGTATAAGGGTGGGTTGTTACACTCAAAGACCGTGACTGCGGACGACGATGTGGCGATGCTTGGTTCGGTCAACATGGACAAGCGGAGCTTCGGGATCAACTTCGAGATCAGCATGTTCGTCTATACCCGAGTGTTCACGCAGGATCTCAGGGCGGTTCAGCAGGGCTACATCAACGATTCGGTCCGTTTGGAGTTGAATACGTGGGGTTCAAGGCCTGTGCATGATCGGGCGATTCAGAATGCCGCACAGCTTTTGGCCCCGATCTTGTAAGTGCTTGCAGGATTTGTGTTTGTGCAGAATGATTGCGTGGTTGCGGACTTTCTAGTCCGTGCCAATTCACCCCGTATGTGGATTCCGGTCGATACACTCTATATATGCGGCCGGATTCTCAAGGCAAGATCTTGGATCGAGCATCGTTCCGTGAACTCAGGGATGAACTGAGTCGGGGGGAGCTCACGCTTGTCCATTGCCATGGGTGCTTTGACATCGTCCATCCGGGGCATATCCACCATCTCCGATTCGCTGCGGAGCAGGGAGATCGTCTGATTGTCAGCGTGACCCCGGATCGGTTCGTCAACAAAGGGCCTGATCGTCCGATGTTCAACGATAAGCTCCGGGCCGACAATCTCGCAGCGTTGGAGTTTGTTGATTGGGTTATCATCAACGATGAGCCCACGGCGGTTGGGTTACTCGGGGATATCCGTCCTGATGTGTATATCAAGGGCGCGGAGTATCGTGAGAAGAATGATCTCCGATTCGTGGAAGAGCGAACAGTCGTCGAGACCCACGGCGGGCGAGTCGTGTTCTCGGATGACGATGTTGTGTTCTCTTCATCTGCGATCATCGAGTCTATACGGAACGCAGCTCAGGTTGCGCAACCTGACGCATCGCTCATAACGCTCGCGAAGGATCACGATCTCTCTTCGTTTGAACTTTCGAAGATTCTTGAACAGGCGCGTGGCAGACGTGTGCTTGTTCTCAGTGAGTCAATCCTCGACATCTATGCCCATTGTCAGTTGCCTGAGATTGCGCAAGAGCACCCGATGCTCTCATTGCATCCCGATCGTGAAGAATACTTTGATGGCGGAGGGGCGGTCATCGCAAAGCACCTCGCCGAGATGGGGTTGGATGTTACACTCTGCACGCCTGTCGGGAAGGGGCGCGATTCACGTGATCTGGTAAAGCGACTCACGCGTGCTGGTGTTGAGGTGACGCCAATCGCGTCCGATGCAGGTTTGCCGACCAAACTGCGGTATCTTGTCGATCACGAAAAGGTCATGAAGGTGGATTCACGTGTACGTTACTCGTTCGATCCAACTTGCCCTGACGAGATCATCTCTCGAGTTCGTGATTCAGGCGGGTACGACGCGATGGTGATTGCGGACTTTGGGCTCGGGCTCTTTGCGAATAAACTTGCATCGCGAGTCCTCGCAGGTGTGCGTGATCATGTCGGGATGATCCTCGGCGATGTCTCCGGACGTCGCGCGCAGCTCTCGGAGATGCGCGGCGCGGATGTGCTTTGCCCATGTGAAGTTGAACTTCGGCAGATGCTCAACGCAAGCGATTCGTCGCTCGGTGAACTAGCACAGCGGGCGATCCACGAAACCCAAACACAGTCTTTGTGCGTCACGCGTGCGGGGGATGGGCTGATGATGTTTGATCAATCGTGCGGCACATTCGCGTTGCCTGCGCTCTGCGAGAAGCCTCACGACGTCCTCGGGTGTGGTGATGCGCTTCTCTCCGCGATGACAGCGGCGCTCTTGGGTGGCGCGGATCGCGTGCAGGCCGCATATTTGGGTTCGCTTGCAGCTGCCATCGAGGGTGATACTCTGGGTAATCTCCCGGTATCCTCGGATCAGGTCGTACATCGTGCCCAGCAGGTCGGCGCAGCGTTGCTCGGTTATACGGCGCAGTTGCCGAGTGCACAGGTTGAGCCGCAGACTCATCTGGGTGCGGGTATCATCGAACATTTCGCATGAACGTCAGCTTCATTATCCCAACGCGGGATCGTCCAGTCGTGCTCCGAGAGACGCTCCAACGACTCGGTGCGTTGCTAGATGGTGATCTACCCGATCGGTGTGAGCTGATCGTGGTGGATAATGCATCAAGTGTTCCTGTTGAAGTCCCAGACGCTCTACCCAATGGAGTTCCAGTTCATCTGATCCGGTTGGAAGAGAATCTCAATACTGCAGCGAGAAATGTTGCATCGCAGAGTTCAGACGCGCATTGGTTGGTGATGCTCGATGATGATTCCTCGTCGATCAACGGGACGGATTGGACAATACTCGATCGGGTTGATCACAAGGTAGGAGCAGTTGGTGGAGAGATTTATCTTCCGAGTGGGAGCCGTGAATCGGGTGGGCTTCCGGAAGTGGTGATCGGGTGTGGTTGTGCGATTCGACGAGATTTGTTCATTGAGCTGGGCGGGTACGACAAAACGTTCGGGTATTACGTCGAAGAGTATGATCTGTGTGCTCGGATGATTCAAGCGGGATATCAAGTACAGCATTCACGATCGCTGCGGTTTCTGCATCGCAAGTCAGTTGTCGGACGCGACTTCAACAACATCATCTATCGTCTCGTGCGTAATAACGCATGGGTCATGCAGCGGTACGCGCCGGACGTAGTCCTCGATCACGAGATGGAACATCTGCTCACTCGGTATCGCACCATCGCGATTATGGAAAACGCGATGGAGGGGTATGAGAAAGGCGTCGTTGAGCTTCAAGGGACGTTGAGTACACAGCCGAGGACACCGATGCAACAGGAGCATTGGGATCGGTTTACGGGCAGATCCGCGGTGCGTGAGAACCTTCGGGGATTATCAGAAGACCGGATCATATCGGTTGAGTTGATGGGGTCTACACAGGCGAAGGGCCGTGAGATTATCAAATCAGAGCTCCACGCGCTGGGATGTGAAGTGGTGCGAGACGGCGGGGACGTGGCAGTCATCGGCACGCTTTCGCCGGGGCCCATGCTCGATCTTCAGGAGCAGTTCCCTGACGCGATCGCCCCGTGGGCGTTTCAGGAACCCGCGCGAATCCACCCATAGTTCCTGTTCAACTGCATACGATCTTCATGAGGCTGGTTTTCAACGAAAGGATCCCGTCCCATGCCCGATCTGAGTGTGCAGGTCAATGGACTCTCATTCCCAAATCCGTTTGTGATAGCGTCGGGCCCACCCGGGACGAACGCGAATGTGATCGCCAAGGCCTACGACGAGGGTTGGGGCGGGGTTGTGTGCAAGACGGTCTGCCTCGAAGCCGACAAGATTATCAATGTCGCGCCGCGTTACGCGCGGATGCGCGCACAGAACTCCAAAGAGGTCATCGGATGGGAGAACATCGAGTTGATCTCGGATCGATCGATCGAGGTCTGGGAAGACGAGTTCAAACGCCTCAAGGACGCGTACCCGGATCGGGTCCTCATCGCGTCAGTGATGGAAGAGTACGGCAAGGATCGGTGGTTCGAGATCATCGAGCGCTGCGCTGCGTGCGGGGTCGACGGGTTCGAGTTGAACTTCTCGTGCCCGCACGGGTTGCCTGAGCGAGCGATGGGCGCGGCGATGGGGCAGAACCCAGAGCTACTCAAGGAAGTTTGCGCGTGGGTCCGCGAGGCGACGAACCTACCTTTCTGGGCGAAGATGACCCCGAACATCACGCACATCACTGAGCCCGCGCGGGCGTCGCTCGAGTCGGGCGCCGACGGGATCGCGGCAATCAATACCATCCTGAGCGTGATGGGGGTGAACCTTGAAACGCTCCGCCCGGAACCAACGGTTGAGGGGTACTCATTGCCCGGCGGGTATTCGGGCAAGGCGGTCCGCCCGATCGCACTGCGGATGGTGATGGAACTTGCAACGATGATGTTCGGCAAGGACGGCGCGTTCCCTGATCGCTCCATCTCCGCGATCGGTGGCGTTGAGTCCGGTGAAGACGCAGCCCAGTTCATCCTACTGGGTGCGTCCACAGTTCAGGTCTGCACGGGCGTCATGATCCACGGGTACGGGCACGTGCAATCCATGTGCGATCAGCTCGAAGGGTTCATGGACAAGCACGGTTTCGGATCGATCGAGGACTTCCGTGGGCACGCTCTCCAGTACTTCAGTTCGCACGCCGAGCTCGTCGAGCGGCAGCGCGATGCACGCGAGAAGAAGAAGCTCCAACGCGAGGTTGCACGCGACACCCATTGGGAGGGCGATCGGTTCGTCGAGCAATCGGACATGCTCGTCTCGAACCAGTGATCTCAATCAGAGGTGCGATGGAGAGCGTGCAATGAGCCGCCCGCGTCCGGGGGAATCAGCGACGAACTCGCTGTTCCGCACCATGACTTGTCCTCGAACAGTGACGGCCTCAGATCGCCCGGTGACTTCCCATCCCTCGAACCCGTTGTAATCAACCTTGGACTGGTGGGTCTTCGCGCTGAGCGTGTGCGTGCGCTCGGGGTCGTAGACCACGATGTCCGCGTCCGCCCCGACCGCGATCGTGCCCTTGCCCTTGAGCCCAAAGATCTGAGCAGCATTCGTGGATGCGGCACGGACGAATGTATGCAGATCGATACGCCCGGTCTTCACGCCCAGCGTATGGAGGAGATCGATGCGTTCCTGGACGGACGGGATCCCGTTGGGGATCTTGGTGAAATCGTCCTTGCCCATGTCTTTCTGTCCGTTGAAGTCGAAGGGGGCGTGGTCCGTCCCGACGGTTGAGGTGACACCCGACGCGATGGCTGCCCAGAGTGCGTCGTGGTTGGCGCGGTCACGGAGTGGGGGCGACATCACATACTTGGCGCCTTCGAATTCCGGACGTTCGGCATAGGTGTGATCCAAAGCAAAGTGGGGGATGACGGACTCGACCCAGAGTTTCACGCCTCGAGCTTGGGCGGCGCGGGCTTCATCGATGGCTGCGGCACACGAGGTATGCACTGCGTACACATGGGCACCCGTGAGTTCCGCGAAAGTTGCGAGGTGGTGCACGCCCTCCGCTTCGACGCGGACGGGGCGGGAGGGCTCATGCCACTCGGGTCCTGTTTTGCCCTCTGAGAGGAGCTTCTTCTGCATTGCGTCGATCGCGGTTGCGTTCTCGCAATGGGCGGTGGTGATGACACCCAGTTCCTTGCCCATCGTCAGTAGATCGAACAGGTTCTCGTCGCTTATGTCGAGGGCGCCCTTGTACGCGAGGAAGACCTTGAACGACGCGATCCCATGATCTCTGACAATGGATCGGATCTGCTCGCGTGCGAGTTGGTCGAACCGGACGACGCCGAGATGGAATGAGTAGTCGCAGTGAGAGTGACCCTGGGCTTTGGACTGCCACTCGTTGAAAGCGTCCATTGGTTCCTGATCGGGTGCGGGGCAGATCATCTCGATGTAGGTTGTCGTCCCGCCGACGATCGCGGCGCGTGAAGCGCTCTCGTGATCGTCCTTCGCGAAGGTGCCCATGAACGGGAGGTGCACATGCACATGGGGGTCGATGAACCCCGGGAAGACATACTTGCCGCTCGCGTCGATGATCTCGGTATCCGATGGGAGCGTGCTCGCGTCTATGCTTTTCTCGATGCGTGTGACTTGCTCATCGGCGCAGTAGATGTCCGCGTGGTAGTCCGCGTCTGCGGTGATGATCCGTCCGTTTTGAATCAGCAAGGGCATGAGCAACTCCGTGGTCAGATCTCGGTGGTGCGGATATAAGTCTCGGGTCGGCGATCTCGGTAGAACTGCCAGACATTGCGGACTTCCTGAATCTGATCGAGATCGAGGTCCGCGACGATGACCTCCGTCTGATCGCGCGACCCCTGGGCGATGAACTGCCCGCGTGGGTCACAGAAATAAGAGCTGCCGTAAAACTCACCAATATTCCAGGGGGACTCGGTCCCGACCCGGTTGATCGCACCGATGAAATATTGGTTCGCGACGGCGTGGGCGGGCTGCTCGATCTTCCACAGGTACTCGCTCAACCCCGCGACGGTCGCGGACGGGTTAAACACGATCTCCGCGCCGTTGAGCCCGAGCTCGCGTGCGCCTTCGGGGAAGTGTCGATCGTAGCAGATGTAGACGCCGATCTTCCCGAATCGGGTGTTGAAGACGGGATACCCGCCGTTGCCCGGCTTGAAGTAGAACTTTTCCCAGAACCCCGGGTAGAGGTGCGGGATGTGGTGCTTGCGGTACTTGCCGAGGTAGTTGCCCTCGTCATCGATGACCGCGGCGGTGTTGTAGAGGATGCCGGGCATCTCTTGCTCGTAAATCGGGACGACGAGGACCATGCCGTGCTGCTTGGCAAGCTGCTTCATGAGATTGATCGTCGGCCCATCGGGGATGGGTTCCGCGAGGGTGTACCAGCGGGTGTCCTGCTCGGCCGCGAAGTATGGGCCGTAAAACAGTTCCTGCAGGCAGCAGACCTGGGCACCTTTGGACGAGGCTTCCTTGATCAACTCGACATGCTTGTCGATGTTCGCCTGTTTGATTTTGGGGAGATCATCTGAATCCGGGAGCGCATTCGTTGCTTGGATGATCGCGGCACGGGTGACTCTGGGCATGGCTCACTCCTGAAAATCGCAGTGGGGCATAGAACCCTAGTCACCCCCGATCCGATTCTGGCGGGAGCGATCAAAAACCATCGTCTTGCGGACTTAGGGGGCTTTCATGTATTCTCTTGGGTGCAACCGTGGCTCATGCATCTGGTATCAGATGCATGGCCATTCGGCCTAATCTCAGGGCTCATCACAATCTCACTGAATCAAAGGCTTTGTATGTCCAAGTGCACCATTCTCCGATCGACTGCGGCGATCGCTTTGCTCGCCGGGTCGTCCGCGTTTGCTCAACCCGAAGGGTACATGAGCAATGATGATCTCGCCTCACGTCTAAAGCAGATCGCTTCCAACGAGCACGCATCGCTCGATTCAATCGGTGAGAGTTTGGGCGGGGCACCCCTGCATCTCCTAACGCTCTCCTCGGGGGACTCGGCTCGTCCCGCGATCATGATCGTCGCGGGGATCGATGCCCAGTACCTCGTCAGCACGGAGATCGCGGCGCGAATTGCGGAGGAACTGCTCGAGAAGCACTCGGACCTGCTCGATGAGATGACGGTCTACATCGTCCCGCGCGCGAACCCAGATGGGGCAGCACGGAACATGGGGAAGATCCTGAGTGGTCATACGGGCAACGCTCGATTAGTGGATGAGGACCGTGATCGGATGGTTGACGAGGATCATGCGGATGATCTCAACGGCGATGGGATCATCACTATGATGCGTCGACTGGAGCCGACCCTTGACGATCGCCCGTCCCATCTCGTAGATCCGGATGACCCACGGTTAAACATCAAGCCCAACACGGATGACGGACAACAGGCTGTTTTCACGATCTACCCAGAGGGTTTAGATAACGATGGGGATGGGCTGATCAACGAAGATGGGTTTGGGGCGGTTGATGTCAACATGAACTTCATGCACCGCTGGCCGGAGCATGACCCGCACGCGGGTCGGTATGCTCTGTCGGAACCCGAAGCGTACGCGCTCGCTCGATTTGTGCTTGAGCGTGACGACATCGTCGCAGCGGTCACGATCGGCAAGCACGACAACATGATTAATCAGCCCGATTCGAAGAAGAAGGACATCACGAACCGTTCGCCTTTGGAGATCGACGCGGGCGATGCCGATCTGTATAAGCAGGCGGGCGAGTGGTTCAAGGAAGCCTCGTCGTTCGCGAGCGCGGAGAAACACGACAGCGCGGGGAGTTTTCACGCGTGGATGTACGCCCAGCGCGGGATTCCGAGTTATGCGATCAACGCATGGGCACGCCCTGAAGAATCCAAGGGAGACCAGGGGGGAGAATCGGTAGAAAAGCAAGATACTACAAACGATGAGACTGCGCTGACACCATCGCCGGTGGGTGACATCTCCATGGAGACCCTTGATGAGCTCCGTGAGGCGTACACGCAGATGACGGGCGAGGAACCCGACGAGTCGATGCTCAATCAAATTACGCCTGCAATGGTTGAGCAGTTCGCTGCTCAGGCGGGGATCGAGGTGCGTCGGGTCAAGCAGGAAGAAGATGCGCCGTCGGATGTGTCCAAAGCGGACGCGAAGAAGGAAGCGAAGATTTCCAAGAAGCTCAGCGAAGATGCGAAGTGGTTGAAGTACTTCGAGCAAGAGGGGATCAATGGGTTCATTGATTGGCAACCAATCGACCACCCGACTCTCGGGAAGGTTGAGATCGGTGGATTCATCCCCGGTGCGAAGATCAACCCCCCCGCGAGTCTCCTTGATGAGTTGGCAACCATGCACACGAACTTTGTCACCAAGGTCATGGACATGCAGCCTGAGGTTGAGGTGCTTGGTCCTGAGGTTAAACAAATCGCAGAAGGACTCTTCGAAGTCCGGATTGTCATCCAGAACAACGGCGAACTCTCCACAACCACATCGTTCTCCAGAACCACGCGTAGCGTGAAGCCCGTGATCGTTCGCTTGTCTGTTCCGGTTGATCGCATCATACAAGGGCAACGTGTTGATCGAATCTGGGGCGTCGGGGGCAACGGGGGGCGTTCATCTCATGCATGGGTCTTCCGGACGACCGACATCAACAACGAAACCATCACCATCGATGATCCCCGCTTCGGCAAGCAGATTATCAAGCTCGGCACTAACTGAACGGAGAGTGAACCATGAAGAAGTACACAATGAAGAACTCAGTCGTTCGTCTTGCAGGGCTGGCACTCATGATGGGCGCCGGGGCAACAACCGCGATCGCGCAGCAGCAGATTCCTTCCAAGGTAGATGTCGCTTGGAACCGGTTCTATGACTTCGACGAGACGGAGCAAATCATCAAGGATCTGGTCGATGCGTACCCGGAACTGCTCACGCTCGAATCCCTAGGGAAGAGCGAGCAGGGGCGCGACATGTGGATGATTATCCTCAATAACCCGGAGACGGGCGCGGATACCGAGAAGCCAGCGATGTACATTGACGGGAATGTCCACGGGAATGAGATCCAAGCAACAGAAACCGTGCTGTACTCAATCTGGTATCTCACCAAGAGCTATCGCGAAGTTGATCAACTCACGGAACTGATCGATCGTACCGCATTCTACTTTGTGCCATCGATCAACCCGGATGGGCGTGCGGAGTGGTTTGCAAATCCGAATACGCCTCATAGTGCTCGAACGGGTCAACGTCCGACAGACAACGATTACGACGGCGAACTTGATGAGGATGGATACGAGGACCTCGACGGCGACGGTCACATCACCCAGATGTGGAAGTTTGATCCAAATGGGCGCTGGCGTCGGAACAAGCTCGATCCGCGCATTATCGAGCGTGTGCCCGAGGGTGAGCAGGGTGAACTGACCCGTCTGGGTTCCGAAGGGATCGACAATGACGGCGACGGACGTATCAACGAAGATGGGCTCGGCGGGTACGACATGAACCGAAACTGGGGAAGTGATTGGCAACCCAATCACGTGCAGTTCGGTGCGGGCGATCATCCGTTCGATCGGCCTGAGGTGAAGTCAGTCGCAGACTTTATCCTGACGCGTCCGAATATTGCGGCGGGTCAGAGTTACCACAATACCGGTGGGATGATCCTGCGTGGTCCTGGTGCTTCGTATCTCGAGAACCTTTACCCGCGATCCGATCGTCAGATGTACGACGCGCTCGGTGAGGCGGGTGAGGATCTGCTTCCATTCTACAACTACTGGGTCATTCACTCGGACCTGTACACAGTCCACGGCGGGTTCGTGAACTGGCTGGCGGAGGGGCTCGGTGTTGCGAGTTTTACGAATGAACTCTGGACGAATCGGCGGATCATGCCCGACCCGGATCGTGAGTTCTCCGACGAAGAGCGGATGCATTGGCAGGACCGTATGCTTTTCGGGCAGACATTTACCGATTTCACGGAATACGACCATACCCAACACGGCAAGGTACTCATCGGTGGGGGGACGAAGTATTCTTCGCGCGTCACACCGCCGTTTATGTTGGAGGAGGGGTGCCATCGGAACTTTGCGTTCACGATGTTCCACGCGAGCAGCATGCCCGATCTCCATTTCAAGTGGGCGGGGATCAAGAGCATGGGTGATGATCTATGGGAGCTCACGGTTGAGATCGAGAATACCCAGATTATCCCTACCCGACTTGCGATCGCTTCTCGCAACAAGATCGGGATGCCCGATCTGCTGACATTGTCAGGCGCGGAGGTCTTGATCTCAGGTCAAGTGAACGATCGCTTTGATCAGACGATGACCACGATCAAGAACCGCCCTGAACGCATGCTCATTGAGCAGGGAATCGGAGGCAACACATTCAGCACGTTCCGATTCCTTGTGAAAGGGGCGGAGGGGAAGATGATCCGTCTAAAGTATGAGGCAGAGAAAGCGAAGGACATTGAGATCCGCATTCCTCTTCGTGAGAAAGAGTTGAACTGGACTGATGACTAAGCACCCTGAGCCCAGATCGTGCGTTGTTTGCGGCCGCCAGATCGAGTGGCGGAAGAAATGGGAACGTGATTGGGACTCTGTGAAATACTGCTCCAAGTCGTGCAGGTCTCGCAAGCTCTGTTCAACCGACGAGTTGCTTGAGCAAGCGATTCTTGATCTTCTCAACGAGCGATCGAGTGGATCGAGTATTTGTCCGTCGGAGGCTGCGCGTCGAGTGAGTCCAGGCGTTTGGCGTGACCTTATGGAACCAGCCCGCATGGCGGCACGTTGCTTGGTCGATCAGCAACGGGTTGTCATCACCCAGAAGGGACATGAGGTCGACCCCTCGCGAGCGAATGGGCCGATCCGTATATGCTTGAGATAAAAAGTAAGCCCGCCGGCTCAGGACCAGCGGGCTCTTTGAATCAAGTGAGGATGATTGCGTTCGTTATCGACGACGGCGGGTCGCAACTAGACCGCCAAGCCCAAGGACCGCGAGTGCGCTCGGTGCGGGGACCGCATTCACACGAGCATCGCCAACATCAGCGCCGGTCAGGTCGGCGGATGCGAGTTGGTTATCGAGAAGGAATCCCGCGAACTCGCTCGAGACGAGCAGGTCTGCTTCGATGATCAACCCGTTCGCGTCGGCGCTCAGGAATGACGGTGCAGCAACATCGAAGAGGATTGCAGCGATACCGGTGGTGCTTTCCACGAAGAATCCGCTGCGATCACCGCCGACTCGTGCAGCGTCGTACCCTATGGAGAAGTTGCCAACTTCTACAGAATCGCTGTTGAAGAAGACGGATCCTGTGTGCTCGATCGAACCTGCATAGCTACCCAGCCCGGCGTCGTCAGAGAATGTCGTCGGGAGCATAGATGCATTCCGGTCATTGATCCCAAACGCGACGCTCATGTCTCCGAGTTCGCCGGGGGCGATGACATCTGAAGAGACACCGGAGAGTGAGAGGCTTGCGGCGGCTGCGAGTGTGTCGGTGTCAAGCAGTACGCTGGTTTGGCCACCGGTGACATCAAACTCCTGTGCATGCGTGATTGCACATGTGCTTGCGAGTGCGAGTGTTGCGATAAGCTGAGATTTCATGTTGTTTCCTCCTAAATCACAAGTTGAGGACACCCCCCTTGAGTGGGGATGACCAGAAAATGGACCTGTGTGTGGTGGAGGGGTGTGAGGTGATCACACTTACTGATCGCGGACGAACATTGCCGGGGACGTCTACGAGTAGGTTGGTTCGTGTATGGATCCCTCGTCAAGATGCATCCTGCACATGCAGCGCCGAAAAGATACACCGAGTTATAGGGCATGCAAACCAATCGGCAGAAAAACTTGGATATAGAAAACCTATCCTCGCATGTGCAACTAAACCGAGATGATCAGTGTCCAGATGTACTTTGAGTGTTGATGATGTGAAGTTCGAGTTCTGCCAAGTGTCGAGTGATTTTGGTAACGAGAAAACGCTACCCACATGAAAAGCATCATGTGGGTAGCGTTAAGAGCGGGTGATCGGGATCGAACCGACGACATTCAGCTTGGGAAGCTGTAGGCCTAGCGAGGAAAAGGCTGAAACAACAGTGGGTTACGGCGAGCAGGATGTAAGCGTCCGCACTCCCCACAGCAGTTCGGGTGGATATGCTCAAAATGCGGCTGGATGCAACTCGGCGCGAGAGTGTGATTCTGAACTGAGCATGCTGGTCGAGCAATGGCATCAACTCCCTGAAGCCATCCGCAAAGGAATCGTTGCCATGGTCATAGCCACTGTTTGAGAAAATGGATTAAACATCGCTGTCGATATCTGGATATTGGCATGGCATTTGCATCGCGCGTGTGCGCACGCGCGTACTGGTCTATGCAGCGTTGATATGCGTTAACATCAAGGCCTCAGAATACGAATAGTGCACGCACCCAGGTATACATCTAGGGTGTGATCTGAATGCTGACTGGGAGCAGGTCACTTAAATTAATGGCCTGGCGTACGATTAAGATCGACACACAGGGGTAATGCAGATGATATCGCCGCACCAAGCGTGTTTTTACGCGTATGAACTTACAAGACTCGGTACTGTCGGCGAGTTTGACCGCCTCAGCACCACCCTGTTCGACTCAAAAGTTGATCTCAACCCGCATCAGGTGGAGGCTGCACTCTTTGCTCTTTCCAACCCGCTTCAGAAGGGCGTAATCCTCGCCGACGAAGTTGGGCTTGGCAAGACTATCGAGGCAGGGCTCGTACTCTGCCAGCGCTGGGCGGAACGCAAACGCAAACTCATCGTGGTCTGCCCGGCACATATTCGGAAGCAGTGGCAGATCGAGCTCATGGAGAAGTTCGCCCTGCCATCAATCGTCGTCGATCGCCGAGCGTACAACAACCTGATCGCAGAGGGCTACCCAAACCCGTTTGACTGCGGCAAGATCGTTGTCGTCTCATACGGCTTCGCCTCTCGGATGAAGGAAGAGCTCCGCGCAACCCACTTTGATCTGGTCGTCTTCGATGAAGCTCACAAAATGCGTAATGCCTACCAACCCAGCCGCAAGGGCGGGCAAGCGATCAGGTGGGCGTTCGAACTCCGTCAGAAGGTGCTACTGACCGCAACCCCGCTCCAGAACAGCCTGCTTGAGCTCTATGGGCTCGGGTGGGTCATCGGTGACCACATCTTCGGCGACAAGAGCGCTTTCCAATCCCGCTACTGCAACGCAGGAGGAGACATAAACGAACTGCGTGAGCGTCTCGCACAGGTTTGCAAACGCTCGCTCAGGAAAGACTGTTCGTACATCAACTACACCGAACGCAAGGCCATGGCGCATCACTTCGAGCAGACCGCCGAGGAAAAGCAGCTCTACAACGATGTCCTCGATTTCATGAAGCGGGATATCAGCTTCGCGTTCCCACAGCGACAACGCCAGCTCATCGAGATCATCCTCTTCAAGATGCTCGCCTCATCACCGCAAGCCCTGGCGAGCACACTCGGAACCATGCGAAAGCGCCTGATCGCAATCCGGGACGGGCTCGAAGACCGGCTGGATGATCTATACCTCGATGAGTTCACACTTGGTGACGATATCGATATCGAGAGTATTCTCGAACAAATCGATTCGGATGATCTCGAAACTCTCTCCCAACCTGCGATCCAGGGGAAGCTCATCGCCGAGGAGTTGGCAACTCTCGATTCGCTAATCCAACGCGCCGAACGCATCAAGAGTGACAGCAAGTCAAAGGCGCTCCTGAGTGCGCTGGAAAAGGCATTTGATCGACTCGACCATGTGGGCGCAAATCCCAAGGCCCTCATCTTCACCGAAAGCCGCAAGACGCAAGCCTTCCTCGCCTCGTACCTTGAAGCCAACGGCTACGCGGGCAAGGTCGTCATGTTCAACGGGGCAAACTCGCATCCTACCGCAAAGCAAGCATACGAGCGATATGTCAAAAACCACGCAGGGACCGATAAGCTCACGGGCTCAAAGCCCGTCGATATCCGTTCAGCGCTGATCGAGGAGTTTCGAGATCATGGGCAGATCATGCTCGCGACCGAGGCCGCTGCCGAGGGCATCAACCTGCAGTTTTGTTCTTTGGTCGTCAACTACGACCTCCCATGGAACCCGCAACGAATCGAGCAGCGCATCGGTCGTTGTCACCGCTACGGTCAGAAGCACGATGTCATCGTCGTCAACTTCCTCTCCAAGGGCAACCTGGCCGATCGTCGCGTCCAAGACCTGCTACAGCAGAAGTTCAATCTTTTCGATGGGCGCTTCGGTGCCTCAGACGAAGTACTCGGCGCGATTGACGACGGCGTTGACTTCGAGAAGCGGGTATACGACATCCTCAAGTCATGCCGCACCGATGCCGAGATCGAGACCGCATTCGATGCGCTCCAAACTGAGCTTGAAGAGACGATCTCCCAGAAAATGTCGGAGGCACAGAAGCAGCTCTTCGATCACTTCGATGAGGATGTGCACGACCGGCTCAAGCTGCGCTCCCAGAACGCCAGGGCGGCGCTCGATCGGGTAGGGGAACGATTCTGGAAGCTCGCTCACTGGGGCCTGGACGATCGGGCAGACTTCAATGAACGCAACCTGGAGTTCCTGCTTCCTGAATCGCCAGCCCCGACGATTCCATCTGGGAAGTATCGCCTGATCTCCGCTGCTCGTTCAGACGAGGAGTACGAGAACACCGAAGCACACCTGCTGCGTCTCTCAAGCCCACTTGGGGAATGGCTCACCAAAACCGCGAAAGAGCGGGACTGCACGGCCTCGGGTGTCAGATTCGATGTCAGCAATCACCCGCGCAAAGTCAGCATGCTCGATCCGCTCGTCGGAAAAGCTGGCTGGCTCGCTTTCGAGCTCATGAAGTTCAAATCAGACGACCAAGAGGAATACCTGCTGCTCACGGCCGTAGATGACCATGGGTTAAACATAGAACAAGAGACAATCCAACGCCTCATGGATGTAAATGGGCAAATGATTGATTTAGTAACTGAGTGCCCACCCTCCGTTCTATCTCGACTTGATGGCGATGCAAAAACACTCGTTGCGGCAACGCTCACCAAGGCAACTGAGAACTCAAATCAACGGATGCAGTTACTCCAGCAGGAGATCAACCAGTGGGCCGACGATCGAATCTACGGCGCTGAAACCGAACTTGAGCAGATCAAGCGAAACCTCAAAGCCGCTCGAAGAGAAGCTGAGCGTGCTGAGACCATGCAACTACGCAAGGAAGCAGAAGAACGAGTGGTACAGCTGGAGCGCACACAACGCCGCAAACGTATGGCCATCTTTGAACTCGAAGACGAGATCGAAGTGAAGCGACGACAACTTATCAAGGCACTACACAACCAGGCTGCTCAGTCTTCGTCTGTGGAGCGCATTTATCTCATTCGTTGGGAAGTAGTGTGATAGGCCAAGGTCGCCCAGCACAGCTGCCAAGAACACTGTGGCATCCTCCTGCATCCCCACCCGTATCAAAATCAGGTTCTGGGTATCGCAAGAGTCATTACGCTATCTGGGCAACACGGGGTCAGATCGCATTCCCAGCATATGAGGAGATGGGGTTTCTCACTACGGCGAGACTTGTCAGACGAGCTCAGTCCGATGACAAAGCAGCCATGCAGGAGTTGTGGTGCAGGCATGTCCGACTTTGCTACACCGTTGCAAATAGAGTCAAGGTGCGCGCCGATCTTGTTGCAGATCTCATTCTGGAGTCCCAAGAAGCATTTCCCAAAGCGATCCGCAACTTCGACATTGATCTATTGCTTGAGTTCTCAACTTATACATACTCCGCTATCCGCAGCCATATGCTGCTAGCCCTTCCAAAGATTCGATTCTCCACGAAGGTTCCGGATCAGCTCTATCGACCGCTGACCCGGTACGATTCACAGCTCGTGAACGCGCCGAGTCGTGACGATTGGTTCGATGCGCGTGAGCACATGATCGAAGAGGGGCTCTACGAGCGAGTGCGCGATCTCCACGTGATCGCTCATCCAGACCCAATAGAGACAGCCACAGACATTGCTTGCCCACGACAGAATCCTGCAAGGATGCTCACGGTCAGATCAGAATCCGACTTGATGCAACAGTGCATTCAGAAGCTCGATGAGCGAGACCAGTTCATTATCGTGAGTAGGTACGGGCTCTGGGACAGGCCAGAGATGACGCTTCAACAGGTGGGTGACATTCTCCAGGTGACTCGGGAAAGAGTCAGGCAACTCCAACTCATCGCTGAGCAAAGACTTCGAGAGCTGCTCACCGAAACAGGCACACCCAAGCCTCAACAACCCGGGTGAACCCCTATCATGCTTGTGTAAAACGTTTGAGGATGATGATTCATGACCACCGCCACCGCTCCGACCATCACTGAGACCCGATACGCCAAGCTCAAGGCCAAGCTCCGAGAGCTCTTCGAGCTCGACAAGTCCGACCTAGACTTCGGGATCTACCGGATCATGGCCGCCAAGAACCAGGAGGTCACCGATTTCCTCGATCGCCAGCTCAAGGACAAGGTCAGGGCGACCCTCGCCGAGCACGGCTCAGGCGAACTCGACAAAATCAAGACCGAGCTCAATGAGACCATCGCGAACCTGCGAGACAACGCCGTCCCCGAGGAACAGATCGAGACCAACACCAAGGTGGTCGGGTTGCGCAAGCGCCTCGAAGCCGCCGGCGGCAAAACCGGCGAAGAGCTCGAAGCCGACATCTACAACCACCTGCTCGCCTTCTTCTCACGCTACTACGACGAGGGCGACTTCATCTCCCAGCGACGGTACAAGGGCGACACCTACGCCATTCCTTACTCCGGAGAAGAAGTCACACTCCACTGGGCCAACAAAGACCAGTACTACATCAAGTCCGGCGAATGGCACAAGGACTACCGATTCAAACTCCCAAACGGCAAGCGCGTCCAGTTCGCCCTCGTCAATGCGACGCAGGAGACGGGCAACAACAAGGAAGCCGACGAATCCAAACGCCGGTTCATTCTCGTCGAGGACAACCCCGTCTCGGTAGAAGGCGATACCCTGACCCTTCGGTTCCACTTCAAAGCACCAAACGAAGCCGAGAAAGATCGCGCCAACGAAGTGGATCTCGAATCTGTTTGGGGAGGTGAAGGAAAAACAGAAGCTCGGTCCAATACGGATTCTGGCGAAAGAGAAAGATTCTGCGCAGATGCCGAAGATCGTGCGAGTTCGTTTATACCCATAGAATGGGCTGAGCATTTGAACAAGGTTGTTCCGCTAGGTGCAGATAATCCAACAGCAACTGTCAAGAAGCCCGAGCGCACTCTCCTTGGAAAAGAGCTGAATAGTTTTACGGCTAAGAATACATTCGACTACTTCATCCACAAGGACCTGGGCGGGTTCCTTTCGCGCGAGCTGGACTTCTACATCAAGAACGAAGTTGTCCGCCTCGACGATCTCGATAAAGCACCAACCGATCACCTGCAGCGGATTCAGGGACGCGTCAAGGCCATCCGCGCGGTCGCGTCCTCGATCATCGACCTGCTCGCATCGATCGAGAACTTCCAGAAGAAGCTCTGGCTCAAGAAGAAGTTCGTCCTCAACACGAGCTGGCTGATCACGATCGACCGTATCCCCGATTCGCTGCGTGATGTCGTCGCCGAGAACCAAGCGCAATGGGACGAGTGGGAGAAGCTCGGATTCAAACCCAAGGACGAGGAGATCGATGGGTTGTTCGAGGGTGCCAAGTGGGGCACGCGTGCGTATCTGGATGCGTGTGACAAGCTCGTTGTGGATACGCGGCTGTTCGACGAGGTCTTCGCGGCGGATGTACTAGCAGCTGAAAATATACTTGCTGGATCAGGAGATTTGCACAGTAGCACAACTAGCCTGCTGTTGAATGGTGACAACTTTCATGCTCTAAAATTGCTGCGTGAATTGTATAGATCCGATATCCAAATAATCAAAATTGACCCACCATACAACACCGACACAAGCGGATTCCTGTATAAAAATTCATATCGACATTCCAGTTGGATGTCATTCATGCTTGACAGGGCGATAGAAGCGTCTTATCTGCTTGCGGCAGATGGCGTTTATCAGTGTCATATTGATGAGAATGAGTATGAGCGTCTACATCTTCTTCTTGATAGCACCACAATGCCCGGTCTCGGTACACTGGTGTGGGACAAACGCAACCCAATGAATTCTGGGCAGGGTTTAGCAAATCAGCACGAGTATGTAGTTTTGCGAAGTAAAGCAAAGCAGCCGGTGCTTGCGCCAAGTTCAGGTGTAGATGATATACTGGATAAGGCACAAGAGCTGCTTGGGAAGTATGGTTGTGCTAATGACGAGCTACGCAAGGAGTTTTCGGCTTGGGTATCTTCAAATAGCAAGCTTTCAGGCGGCGAGAAGGCGTATCGGTATATAGATGACGAGGGAAATGTTTATCAAAGCGTCAGTCTTCGTGCCCCAGAGCCTCGGAAGAATCCTAAGTTTCACACGCCTTTGATACACCCCGTGACAGGGAAGCCTTGCTCCATGCCACCAAATGGGTTTTCGCGCACGCCAGAAACCCTAGAAGGCATGTTGAATGAAGGTCTTATTCTTTTTGGATCTGATGAGAGTAGTCAGCCGAGACAAAAATCTATTCTGAAAAGAGGTAACCGCAGACAACTGTCATCCCTCATCTCTGACGGAAGTAAAGGCAAATCGAGCTTAGATCGGCTTGGCTTCGATTTTCCCTATTGCCATCCGGTGTCCGTTTACTCAGATCTCATTCAGAGCTTTGAGTTGCTAGAGAGTTCTGTTGTATTGGATTACTTTGCTGGATCCGGCACTACTGGTGAAGCAGTAGTAAGTTGCAATCGAGAAGGTTGTGGTATTTCAAAGGCAATACTTGTCGAGGTAGGTCTTCAGTTTGAGAAGACGTTGAGGCCTCGCATGCTTAAGATGTATTACTCAGACACATGGAAAGACGGCCAAGCCCAATCCCACGATCAAGGTCTCTCCGCCCTCGTCAAATGCTTCGCCGTCGAGTCCTACGAGGACGCGCTCAACAACCTCCCCGCACCCACCGGCGGCATGTTTGATGGGCAATCCCCTGAGCAACAGGACGCGCTCATCAAGTACGCGCTCGATCTGGAGATGGGACCCGACCTGCTCGATCTCGACATCTTCCGCGATCCGTGGGGGCACACGATCAACGCCCAGCTCGCCGGCGACGACGAGATCAAACGCCACAAGGTCGATCTCGTCGAGACCTTCAACTACCTGCTCGGGCTCCGCGTTAGCGCCTACGGCCCCATCGAACGCTACAACGCCGAGTTCGAACGCTCCGAACACAAGGACGATCTCGGACGACTCAAGCTCAAGGGACGACTCCGCCGCGACCCCGACGGCCCCTTCAAGTTCCACCGGGTCGAGGGCATCCTCAACGATGAGAGCAACACCCGCGTGCTCGTCGTCTGGCGCACGCTCACCGACGACCCGGAGAAGGACTCCGCCGTGCTCGACGCGTGGATGGCCCGGCATCGCCAGGAAACAACCGAACGCACCGAGCACCGCGACTACCACCAGATCTACATTAACGGCTGCGTGACGCTCCCCCAACCCACCCAAGAGATCCAAACGGTCTACCGGATCGAAGATACCTTCAAACAGAAGATGTTCGAGGACACGGACGGGGTCTCCTGAGATGGCCAAGAAGACCACCAAGAAGCAATCGACGAAGAAGAAAGCATCGCGCCGGACGAAGCCCAAGATGGACTTCCACGGCCAGATGGTGCTCTTCCGCTGGGCTTTGGGCAGGCTGGGCGTGGACACGCTGGATCAGTTCAAAGAACGCTTCCAGATCGATCCCAACACTCAAGGCGGGATCAGCGATCGCACGGGCAGGCACCGGTTCTTCGATTCGATCGCCAATATCCTCGAAGCCACAGAGGGCGATGTGCTGACCGTCGATCGCTTGCAGCTCTACGAGCAGAACCTTGTCGAGCACACCCAGGCAATCAACACCGCGCGGGTGAAGCATTCTCAGCCGACGATCGAGTGGAAGTACCACCAGTACCTCGCCCTGCTCTTCACCGAGATCTTCCTCGACCGTTACTTCGATGACCCGCACGGGCTCCGCAATGAGCTCAACGCGATCATCGCCAAGCACAACGACCGCATCGGCGACGAGAAGCACCCCGATTGGGTCGCACCCTACCCAACCGAGCCAGCGAGCGATGATCACGGCGACCCAAAGAACCAGCTCTCCAAGCTCGCCTTCTGGTGTGCCACGGGCAGCGGCAAAACGCTGCTGATGCACATGCACATCCACCAGTTCAAGTGGTACCACGAACGCGCCAGCCGCGAGCTCTGGCCAGTGCTCGATCAGATCATCCTCGTCACCCCGAACGATGGGCTAAGCGACCAGCACGCCAAGGAACTCACTTGGGCCGGGTTCGATGTCGTCTCGGTGGGCGAGGCGGGTGTCGATGGGCTCTACGCTACGCACGCTCGCAAAGCGATCAAGATCCTCTCGATTCACAAGTTTCGTGACGACCACGGCAAGAGCACCGTCGCGACCGAGGCCTTCGAGGGCCATAACCTCGTGCTCGTTGACGAAGGGCATCGCGGCGCAGGGGCTGGCGGCGAAGGCGCATGGCTCTCACGCCGAAACCAGCTTGCCGAGGGCGGATTCACCTTCGAGTATTCGGCAACCTTCAAGGAGGCTGTACAGGGCGATGATGCGATGCGGGTGCAATACGCCCGATCGATCCTGTTTGACTACGCGTACCGCAGCTTCTACCGCGATGGGTACGGCAAGGACTTCTCGATTCTCAACCTTGAGGACGACGAGAAGCAGACGCGATACCTGACCGCGGCGTTGCTCTTGTTCTACCAGCAGATGCATGTCTGGAAGAACGGAGGCGAGCAGATTAAACCGTTCCAGATCGACAAGCCCCTCTGGGTCTTTGTTGGGCACACGGTAACTGGCGGCAAGGTCTCATCCAAGGACGACAAGGTCTCCGTCTCGGATGTCGTTGAAGTGCTTTTGTTCATCAAGGAGTTCCTCGCGGATCAAGCACGATCGATCGAGCTGATTCAGGACCTGCTTGAGCATGGTTTCGTCGATGAGAAGGGGCGAGACCTGCTCGCCCATCGCCTTGAGCACATCCAATCTGGCGGCGACCCTGCCCAGTCGGCTCGCGATATTCATTCGGGCATCCTCAGTGATATCTTCAACGCACCCAGCGGCGGAACGCTGACCGTGCAGCTTCTCAAGGACGCAACGGGCGAACTCGCCTTACGCGTTGGTGAGGGCGAACCCTTCGGCGTTGTCAATGTCGGCGAACCCGGCGCGGTCGCAGACAAATGTGAAGCACAGGGAATCGTCAAGCTCGAAGACGATCAGAACCGTGATTCACTCTTCAAGGGCATCAACCACGACGACAGCACAGTGAACCTGCTGGTCGGCTCCCGGAAGTTTACTGAAGGCTGGAACTCATGGCGTGTCTCCTCGATCGGGCTCATGAACATGGGCAAGGGTGAGGGCACGCAGATCATCCAGCTCTTCGGTCGCGGCGTGCGTCTGCGGGGCTACAAGATGAGCCTTCGCCGCTCCTACATGCTCGCTCAGAAGCCGAATCCCCCCAAAGGATTGCGTCAGGCAGAAACACTCCAGGTGTTTGGCATCCAAGCGAACTACATCAACCAGTTCCGCGACTGGATCTTCAGCGAAGTGCCCGAAGCTCAAGAACGCCAAGTCTGGGATTTGCCAGTAGTTAAGACTCTGCCCAAGCACAAGCTCAGAACACTCCAGATCAAGAACGAGATCGAGGGTGTTCAGGTTGAGCGCGGGCAAGCCTTTCGTAAGCTCGGCCCACTCGTCCGGCTTCGTCCACCATCTTCAGATTCGAAGGACGACTGGATCCGTGCGCACCCCACCCGACTAAACTGGCTGCCAAGGGTGCGTGGTATCAAGGGTGAAGATAAGGAGATCACAGGCGCACTCGCTCAAGTCGACGCGCTGCCTACCCAGAAACTCTCAAAGATCCCGTTGTGCTTCTTTGATCTCGATGAGCTGCTCTTCGGACTCGAATCATTCAAAGCCACGAAAGGACTCGATCGCTTATTCTGTGACAAAGTCGCGATTGAGAATCTCATCAATACTGACCACTGGTACACACTGCATGCGACCGATGCAGATATGCTGCTCAGCTGCTACGAAAACCGTCAGCAATGGCAACGCATGGCCCAGCAGCTCATCAACGCCTACGCAGAGCGGTTCTACTCCACCATTCGCTCACGCTGGGAAGCACCCTATCTCGAAGTCGCCGAGGTTGACGACGAGAACCCGAACCTGATTGACAGCTACACCATCGAGGGCGAAGGTGATCTCGAGAAGATTCAGGAGCTCATTGTTGAACTCAAGGAGATGATCGATTCTGAGCCGCTCAAGGCATGGAGCAAGGCATTCTACAAGTGGAGAACCGTCCCCTTTGCAGGGCACTTGTATCAGCCCCTCTTCTGTGTAGGCAAGAACACAGAAATCCGTATTAGCCCGGTGCCGCTCGACGAAGGAGAAGCCCAGTTCGTTACCGATCTCGCAAAGTGGTGCGAGGGCAAGGATGACATGGAGGTCTATCTGCTTCGCAACCAGGCGAAGACGGGCCTTGGTTTCATGCAGGCATCAAACTTCTACCCCGACTTCTTGATGTGGATCAAATCAGAGGATCACGAGCATCTGGTGTTTGTAGAGCCCCACGGGCTTGTTCACGAGAAGCCTCATCATCCCAAGATCCGATTCGCGAAGGACATGCTCCCTGAGATTCAGCGAACCATCAGCGAGCAATGCACAGATTTATCGCTGCATGCGTTCATCCTCTCAACGAGTCCGTTTGCGATGGTGGGTTGGGCACATGAAGACAAGACGCTATACACAAAATCTGAGCTCGAAGAGCTTGGGATCTTCTTTCCAGTTGATGAGGAATCCCAGTACACAGACAAGATGATGGCTGCTGTTTTATCTACTCGGGTTTGACTCGCGATTTCTCGTGCAGCCTGGGAGCCGCAGATGGTGCCTCCCAGAGGCCGACGATAGACATTTGCACTCCTCATCAATGTTTTCGCCACTCACTTCGCGGTTGGATTGGCGGTGATGTATAAATGCCGAATGGGAATCCGTCAATCACAACAAGAAGGCCGGTTTGTATTGCGGCGAATGTCAAGCATTGATCACGAAAGGCTTGGTGATTCACAGCTATAGCGTGGTTGTGACCATCGGCGGAGGTTGGCCAAGCGAGATCGTCTCTCTCACTGAAGATGTGCCAGCCTGAAGCGCATGGTTCGAGATGACTATCCTCGCCCTTTCTGAGTAAGCATCGGTGCAAAATCCCTAAGGCACTATCAGTGCATTCTCGTGGGTCAGGTATCTCGCTGTGCTCCTTAGGTAGGGGCACAAATGTGCTATGAAGTTCGGAGTAGACAATATCTTCGTATTCAAAGAGTCGCTTCAGGATCTCACACACCAGTGCATGATCGAACTTCATCGGGATTCCTAGCTGCCATCTTTCAGTGGCGAACAAGCAGATTGCGTTCTGTGAACTCGGATCGATTTTGAGGGATCAGAGGGCACAGCGAACCAATGGTATGGAGTTTTGATCATTGCCTTTCAGCGTAAGCGGCGATCTCAACGGTGTGGGATGGCATTCCGTGCTCAAGGTTGGAGGCCGTAAGGTGCATTAAACCATCCATTCGAGTATACTCGTAGTACGGGCCTGTGATGGTTGATCCCCTTCACAGCGACGCGGACGGGCGGCATCCTCCTCCAACCCTGAGGGTGCCCCCCCGCCTGGCCCGTGAAGGGTTGAAATCATGGAAGAGAACGCCGAGCAAATGACGGCGCAGCAGCAGGTCCGTTCATTCCTTCGTGATATGAAGTCGATGGCGGAGGCGTGTTCTTCCGCTGAGATTCGCATCTGGTCTGGCATCGACTGCTCAGGTGAACGCCCGAGTTGGAAGAATGCCATTACTGACCCGATCGGCACTTCGGAGCAGGCGCTCAACGAAGCATTGATCGAGCTCGAAACTATTGACAATCTCAGCTTGGGATGGGTTGGGTCTTTCTCGATCGTTACAGATCCTACGAAGCTTCGTTTGGCCACGGAGCACCTGGGTGAGCCAGGGAAGGATTTCGCCGAACGACTGATCAAGTGGGCGGGTGTGCTGGCTGACGCGTGCGGTGAATCGGCATTTCGAATCGCTTGTGAGCTGCATGCGGAGGCGGTAGAGAGAGCTTGCGTCGCATGGATCGATCCATTCCCGCCATTCGATCAAGAGCCCACCAAGCCCGATTTCGTGCTCTATGAGGCCTGCCAAACGGTTAAGCAGCAGGTAAGGCTTTTCCGGCGGCGGGTGATTCAGGAGGTCCCCTTGGCTGAGAGGTCAACTGAGACCGATGCGCTGAACAGCTCGCGTGAAGAGCTAGAGCGGATCGGTAAGCTCTTCGAATATGCCTGGAGGGTACTGAGTGGGATGAGTGAGTCCGTTGTAGCGGGCTGCGTCAGCGAACCTGTGTTTCGCCCGGCACGCTGGTTCGACCGCGCTACAGGTGGAGCGTTGAACGCGGATCGTCTTCGAAAAGCTGCCGATGCTGAGCGATTGCAGAGCGAGAAAGTGGGGGGGCTTCGCCATTATTCGGTGGATCAGGTCAAGCGCGTATGGCCTGAGCACATGCCCAAACTCAGTGAAGCGCTCGAGAACGACCGGAACTCCCCGGAAGAGAGCGGAAAAGCCCGGAAATAGCTGCAGTAGTCGCTTTTCTCAGGCGCTCAACCCGTCATGCTCACGGCATGGCGAGCAACGAATCCAGATACATCCCAATCCGACAGACAGCGCACCGGCTTGGCGTGCCCACGGCATGGCTCAAGCGCGAAGCGGACGCGGGGCGGTTGCCCTGTCTCCGCGTCGGACGGCGGCGGATGTTCGCGCCTGACGCGGTGCGTGCTGAACTGGATCGCAGAGCCCGCGTCGAATCCCAACACCCCCAGCACTTGGAGGCCCACACATGAGCACGACGGCTCAATCCAACCGAACCGATGGCATCCCCACACCAGCGCTTGCTCTGAGGCCCAAGGAAGCCGCCCAGGCGCTCGGCATCGGAGAACGCAAGCTTCTGGGCCATGACCAACGCCGGTGAGCTTCCACACACCCGCATCGGGCGTGCGGTGGTCTACCCGGTCCGCGAGCTGCAACAATGGCTCAGCGATCGAACAGGGAAGGGGGCGTGCGGATGAACGTCACACCAAGCCTCACGGACGGGGAAAGAGCGGCCCAGCGGTCAGGCATAGGCGACGCTCGCGATCAACTCCCCGAGGATATGCATCAGGTGGCCATGCAGCCGATGCGGCCACCATTCTGGGGCTCAGCTCCGAAGACTTTCCGCGACGCAGCTGCACGGACCCAAGCGACCGCGCCCAGAGTGCGTGATCGTATGCTGGCATACCTGATCGGCCGCGGCCCATGTGGAGTGACAGACGATGAGGGTGAACGGGCGCTCGGGCTCAAATCTCAGAGCTATACCCCGCGCCGTCGTGAGCGGGTCAAGCTCGGGCTGGTGACGAACTCGGGCGCACGACGCGCCGCCGACTCTGGGCGCTTAGCGGTGGTCTGTGTGGTGATGAGTGGGGGACAGGCGAGGTGCGCCCGGTGAAACCGAACAAAAGCCCCGGCCCCGTCGAATGGATGCTTGCCGTCGCCCGAAGCGAGCTAGACAAACGCGAGAAAGCGGCTCTGAATGCGATGATTCCTTACATCGACTGGGGGCTGGAAGAAACGAGCTGCTACCCGTCGATGCAGAAACTCGTCCAGGCGAGCGGATACTCCGAGCGTTCCCTCCAGAGCGCGATGAGCGACCTTGAGCGTCGAGGGATACTGCGGGTGTCTGAAGGCCCGCCCGGTTGGAAGACCTTCACCCGCACCCTCTCTTGGCCCGCACTGAACGCCGCGACCCCCGCAGCCATTGCGGGGGTCAAGCACACGGACCCCCGCAGACACTGCGGGGTTGGAGCACCCGATCACCGCAGCCATTGCGGGAACCCCGCGCAACCACTGCGGGGGACCCCCGCAGCCATTGCACCCCACCCCCGCAAACCTCGCACCCAATCTTTCCATAGACCATCCATTGAACAGCCAACTGAACAACAGGAGGGAGCTGACGCGACAGATGGCATGGATGGCCAGTACTCCGAAGCCACACGCAAGCGGCTGGCGCTCAGTGCACTCAAAGCGAAAGGCGTGAAGGGGAAGAATCTCGATCGACTTGCGGCCTGCCCGCAGCTCACGCCCAAGTTGATCGAACACGAGTGGGCACGCCTCACTGCGGCCTCAGAGGTTCGCAACGCTCCCGCCGCCCTGGTGAGGGTGCTCGAAGACCACGCGGGGATCAAGCTCAGCTCGCTGCAGGCGCTGGCGGGCATGGACCCGAATGAGAAGCGAGCGCTCATCGAATGTCAGTCGAGGATCGAACAGCGACGGCGTGATGCTCAGCTGGCGGCTCCCTAGCTTCCCGACTTGCATTGCATCGCACCATGTAGCATAATTTAGCAAATCAGGGTTGGACACAGGGTTGGAGATCAGCATGGCGAAGCGGCAGCGACACAAAGGTACCGGCTCGATCTATAAACGGAGCGAGCGCGGAGCATGGGTGATTTCTTGGTACGACCACGAAGGGCGGCGTGTCGAGCGCAGCACGCGCACGACCGATCGTGCGACAGCCGAGCGCATCTTGCGTGAGCGTCTCTCAGAGGCCGCTCTGAGGCGCGACGGTGTGATCGACCCAAGCCAGGATCGCTACTCGATCGAGGCCAAGAAGCCGCTCAACGAGCATGTGAGCGATTACATCCAGCATTGCAGACGAACCGGGCAAGCATCACGGCATGTGGATCAGAAAGCCTCTCATCTCGAGCGTCTGATGGCAGCATCGGGCGCGAAGCGGCTCATGGATCTCACCCCTGATGCACTTGAGAAGCACATGGCGCTCATGCGAGACGACGGGCTCTCAGCTCGATCGGTGAACTTCGCTAGGCAGATCGCCGTCGCGTTCTTGCAGTGGTGCGTGAAGACCTCAAAGATACCCTCGAACTCCTTACGCGTTGTTCCGAAGCTAGACGAGACCTCAGACCGCCGACGGGTGCGCCGGGCGCTCACAGATGAAGAACTGGGGCGATTGCTCGAGGTTGCTCGAGAACGTGGCCGTGAAGCCTGGTATCTCGCAGCTGCGCTCGCTGGGCTCCGACGAGGTGACTTGGTGCGACTCACCTGGTCGGACATCGATTTCGAACAGGGTGTCATCACGATCCGCGGCGGAAAGGCCAAGCGTGTTGACCATGTGCCAATGCACCCGCAGCTCGAGGAAGCTCTCAGAGATCGGCTGAGGGAATCTCGGGCGTTGCCTAGGGCAAAGGTGTTCAGCAGTGCTGTGACCTCCCGTACGCAGCTCTTGGACTTCCACAGGGCTGGTCTAGCTCGTGAAGAGGTCGTCACTGATGAGCAGGGCAAGCCGATCATGGTGGGGCAGGGCAGTCGCCAGCGTCCTAAGACACGGATTGTGACAGAAGATGAAGATGGGCGTGTGATCGATTTGCACGCTTTGCGTACCACGCTGGGGACTCAGCTCGCGAGAGCTGGAGTTGCTCCACAGATCGCCCAGAAGATCATGCGGCATGGCGACTACCGGACCACGCTCAAGCACTACACCGTGTTGGGTCTCAGTGATACATCCAAAGCGGTGGGGGAGATCCCGTCGATCAGATCGCCTGGAGCAGAGTCACAGCAGGCAACAGGCACTGCTGACGAGCGCCCGCACTCCCCACAGCAGTTGGGGCGCGAAACCGAGCAGTTTGGTGCAAAGTCGTGCGCTGATCGCAGTGCGGAAAAGAGCAAGTCAGCGCAACACAAAGCCCGCTCCAGTGCTGCACTTAGCGGCTCTGAGCGGGCTCATGCGAAAGAGCGGGTGATCGGGATCGAACCGACGACATTCAGCTTGGGAAGCTGACGTTCTACCACTGAACTACACCCGCGAGTTGGTATGTGATCATAAGGTGCGTAAAGGTATTTTATCCAGCAATCGGATCAAGGCCAGCCGGTGAATCTGGGAATCTGGGTTCTCTATTCGTCATTGATACAGGCTCAATTGCATTCAGGGGAACCCAGCATTCACTCCCGTCAATGAGAACGAGCTTGCCCCATTGATCACGTGACTCGACGAGGGATGCTTCGACACCCGAGTGGAGCGGCTCGGAGTAAACCGGGTCATAAATAGCGTCATCCGGGCCACTCATCGCCATCACATCATCGTGAATGATCACAACAGCTTGGTTTGAATGCGTGTATGACCATTCGTACCAGAGGGCACTAAACGGGAGGAGTGAAGCGACGAGCAGCACTACTCCAAAGACTCGGTACGGTTTCGGTTCCTTGGATCGGATACCGAGAGCGAGCACACACCAGGATGCGATGAAGAAACCCACAGCGGACATCCATATCAAATCACGGGGGATGATCCCCCGCCATGAAATGAGTGCTGAGCGGATCCGGCTGGGGACGCTTGGTTCAATGGAAACCTGAACCTGATCTCGGATGTGTTCGATCGAGTCTTTGATCCTGATGTTTCGAGGATCAATCTGTTCCCCGCGACGGTACGCGAGCATTGCGTGTCCGAGGTCCCCGTTGAGCGTGAGTGCGTTTCCAAGTGCGTGGTATGCCTTGGCGGAATGTATGTCGTACTCACGCATGACGGAATCGAGATTTGCAGCAGCTGCTGATAACGCAGCAGGGGCGCCCGGATCATTCGATTCAAGCAACTCAATGCTGGTATCGAGCTGGTCAAGAGCGGATTGGAGCTCAGCCGTTGCGTCTCCCATGCAGTGAGCTGTGATGCAAGCCGTGATGATGAACGCAAGTAGGTGTAGATGTCTCATACGCCTGCCTCCGATCGTGCATTCACGATCAGTTGCGCGTGTATACGTCGGGCTGTGGTGCGATCATCAGATTCGATCGAAGATCTCGATCGAGGATCCTCGCGCTGAATGAGCGTCTCATTGACTTGTGTCCGGAGGGCGTCGTCGATGTGCAGATTCACGGTATCCGCAGCAGTCAACGCTTCGGGATCAATGCAAAGTACTCGGGCAACATACGCAAACAATGTCGAGTGCTCGCGTTGTTGTGATGCGTATCGCATCGCCTGCTTGAGGCGCACGATCTCCGGGTCGCGGTTTCTCCGGTACGCAATCACGAAGAGTGCGGTGAAGTAGAGCCCCGGTGGCGTTACGAGCGTCGCGATCCAAACGGGCTCCTGGATTGCCTGAGTGAAGTTGAATGAGCGGGTGTCTGTCATCTCATCGATTGGTGCGTGTGCCCACAACGCGGGAGCGATCGGGGAGAGCTGGACTTGCTCTACCCGTGAACCGGTTGGCGGTTCAGGTTGGTAGAACTGCTCGCCGGTGACAATGGCATCCGCGAGGGTGACTTCATTCACCGGCTCAACGAAGAGAGGGATCGGCTGAGATGCGTACGTTCGGTAAGTTCCTGATGGTGGATCAAAGGACTGAATCTGGATGGGAGGTATCTCCTTGATCTCGTCATTCAGTGCTCGGATAGTGGTCTGATATGTGCGGTACCCGTTGCGACGGGGCGCAACTTCACGCCATCCGTCCGAATCGACTTTGAACTGGTCAACAAACCCGGGGTGTGTATCAAGCGCGGGTGCGTCTTGAACCCCGGTCATGGGTTCCTGCCCCTGTAGTTGAAGTGTCAACTCAATCGGATCGCCTACATGCACGCGTCTGTTCGATGCTCTGGTTTCCAGTTCGTATGCACCGATCGCACCAGAGTACAGTTCGGACTTGCCTTCAGTTGGGACCGGGATCACATCGATGGGGATCCTATCCGATTCAACGTATGCGCGGAACCGATCTCCAACGCTCGGTTGTCTTGTGAACAATGACCGGATTGGACCGATCTCGAATGAACCAAGCTCAGTGGGGGTGATTGAGAAACGAAAGGTAAAGCTTGATTTCTCTCGCCCTTGATGAATCCCGCTAGAAACATACCCTTGGATGGTCTCCCCACCAAGTGGGAAGTCTATTTTGTGTCTGACGCCACGTGGTACGGGGACAGGGTTGATTTTGATAGATTCAGGAATTGTTGATGAACCAAAGTTGAACTGAGACGTGTTGTCACCGAGCCACCATACACACTCGACCTCGATAGTCTCGTTCTGATACAGCTCTTGGCGTTCGATGCTGAACTCGA
>SPJK01028114.1_pt1 | contig 110081 bp, 96 predicted proteins | sample 3741771 | NCBI WGS metagenome assembly SPJK01 (sample SAMN10925997, study PRJNA522277) | cold seep metagenome | isolation source: Elba SIP-enriched marine methane seep metagenome, extraction at timepoint T2 | place: Italy: coast of Elba, Mediterranean Sea
ACTTCTTTGGGCTCCCGGCAGAAGTTGTGACGGTCTTCACCCCCTCTGCAATTATCATGTCAATGATTGACGGGTCGCGAATAAACGCCTGCGCAATGTTCACGCAAAACGGTTTGTCTGTCAGCGTCTTCATCTTGCGGATTTCTTCGACAATCGCGTCATTCTCGCCCGATGATGTTTCGATCATGCCCAAGCCGCCTGCCGCGGAAACAGCCGATGCCAATTGCGACCGCGCAATCCATCCCATAGGGGCCTGAATGATGGGGTATTGCATCCCCATCATTTGTGTCACACGATTATTGATAGCCATAATTTTCCCTGTTCTATTGCTTATCTAGTAGTCAAAAACTTTTACCAGCGGGTGATCACTTCCTCGGCAAAGCCAAGCAGGTCTTTCACTTCAAGCACCGTGCCGTCATCCAGCACAGCCTTGCCGTTGAACCTGCCAAATGTCTGATGGGTGAAGGAGCGCAACACCATGGCATCAATCATGTCTTCGCGATCCAGCACCGGGTCGAAGCTCATTTCAAACCGGCCATCGCTGGACGTAAACTGCCACGGCCCGGCATCAAAACCATTCGGGTTAATGTGAAATGTGATTTGATCCAACTTGTGGGCCACACCATCATAGAACAGCATGTTTTCACTGGCCGCAGACGTGTCACCAAAACCATAGCCAATATTGAATCCGAAGCGGTGTCCGTCTACCAAGCCTGAGGCTGAGCCCCAGTACCAACAATTGCTGTAGGCCCAGACACCGCGTCCCCAATCCAACACGCCAAAATTTTTGTCGGGCGAAAATGTATAGGTTTGCCCCGCCACATTTACTGTCCCGCTGGCGGGCATACAGTTGATCTTTTGATTATAGTAAAACGCACGTTGCGAATGCGTATAGGGCGTGACAATCGTCATGCGATCATCCTGCCGATCCTCCAAAAAGATGTCGGCAGCAATACCCTGCCCGTCATTCCACTGCGGCGCATCAACTACCAAACGGCGCCCACCATGTTCGTGCCGGAAACTAAGCGTCATGCCCTTGTGACTGGCCTCTACATCACCTGCATTGGCGCTGGCGGGCATACCCATTTTACCGCGCGGCAGCAAGGGGACAGCGGCAATCGGCACAACCGTCCCGGCCTTGAAATCAAACCATGTCGCAGACAGCAATCCCATATAACCATTATCCGCCACCACACAGGAAAAGCCGAAATCATCATCAAGGACGCAGTAATAATCCCATTCCTTCAACCTGAACCACGGCGCGCGCACCTGATCGGATGAATAGGTCTTTGCCTCGTCGGTTGCATAACCGACTTCCGCAAGATTGCCTGCCGCATCGAATAGCGGCCCGTGTGATAGTTTATGATGTGTCACAATAAGTCCTGAATTTGTCAATCAGCCAAAGCTGGTTACATCGGCACCTTCGGGCATGTCGATGCCTTCAAGCCCGCCTGACGCGGCGCGCGGTGCGCGGCCCAACGCCACTTCTGGCGGGCAAACGCCCGCGCCTGCGCCATCCGGCATTTCGGGTACTGAGAAATAACCCAATACATAGTTCCCCATTGTATAGCCCAACAAATCCGTCAATTCCGGGTCAAGCGTTTTGGCCACATCCGGCGGACAGGTCAGATATTGGTTCTCCTCCTGGCGCAACCAGCCGACCACATAGTCAACATTGAAGCCCAAGCGTTCTTCATCCTTGGTTGAGTTTGGCCCACCGCCATGAAACACAGTGCCGGTATAGATCAGGACAGACCCTGCGGTCATCTCAACCTGCACGGCCTCGTCAGCTTGGGGCAGCCTGTCAGCCTTCCACAAATGACTGCCGGGCACGATGCAGGTGCCACCGCGCGCTGCGGTGAAATCATTCAGCGCCCACATGGTGTTACACTCAACCTCAACCTCGTTCGGGATCATGACGCCCCATGCCCAACGATCACGATGCAGTGGCTGCGCCTCCTGCCCCGGCAAAATGCGAATAATCTGGCTGAGGTTCAGTTGAATTTTCTCGCAATAGGGACCAAGCCAACCGCGTGCTGTTTCCAGCACAAGCGGGTTCATCACCAGTTCCCGACACCCCGCAGAACGTGAGACCAGCGCCCCTGTGCGCGTGGTGTGATAACCTGAAAATCCGTCCTGCCCCCGCGGCGTCGCCTCAACAAAGGGGCGGCACTCCGCCTCAACCTGATCAAGCAATGCACGGTCAACCAAGTTTTCGACAATAACAGCACCGTCCTGTTTCAGAACATCTGTCACGTCCTCAACCCGCGCCTGATTTGCCAGCCGTTGCAGTTCAGCCATTCGTGCCCCCTATTCGTGTCTGGTCGTCTATTTTTCTGCAAGTAGTGGATCATCCACCATTGAAATTGTGAAGTTCGTCAAATGCGCGACGGCTGTGCCAAAGTCTGTCGGTACCAGAACCTTTACCGGGACCAGAAATTCATTCCCATCATCTGTGATGACACGACCTATATATAGCTTTGACGGCTTGTCTTCGCTTGACCGGGCATCAAGACGTTCCTGCGCCTCCTCGTTAAAGGCAGCAAGCGGTTCGCCCGCAACTTCGCAAATATAGGCTGGGCCTTCAAATGATGTGTAACGGCTTTTTTTCAGTGTGGTTTCACGTAGAAACTCAAACCCCAACGTATAGGCAGAATCGCCACTGAATATGCTGTGCGATCCAGCACAGACCTGTCCGCCACTGACAAAGGTTTGATTGAACATTGCCGCGCTTAATGGGTCAATCATACCGCCAACTTGGGTCAGTATTTCATCATCGGGCATGGTCTGTTCGCCGCCCATGCTGACCAGTGCAATCGGGCCGGTTTCATCAAAGTCTATTTCGACGGAGCGTACTTCTTCGCCATCTTCAAGGTAGCGGCTGTCGAAGCGTTGTGGGATGGCCACGCCATCAACAATGCGTCCCATCGCCTGACTATTCACATCGATGTCAAACAACATAGACACAAGGCCAACCGGATAGACATGGCTTTTGGACCGATAGGCCCCGTCCTTGTGAATGGTTTGCCAATCAAATTTCAGGATTTCCATACCGCCAATAAAGACACTGATTTCAGCATCAAGCTGATAGGCAGGCATGTCGCCATCCCCTATCGGCATTTGCGCACCAGCACCAAACGGCCACACAGCCGCACAAGCCACCAACAAGCCCTTAGCTAACTTGATCATTCCATTGTCCTTTGCCCCAAGGCTGGAAACTTAACATGAGTTACGCAAAATCAATAGCTTTTCGGCAAATCCAGCACGTTTTCCCCGATGAATGACAGGATCAATTGTTCGCTGATCGGGGCAATACGGGCGATCATAACCTCACGATAAAGCCGCTCGACATGAAACTCCTTGGCATAGCCCATGCCGCCATGGGTCAGGATGGCACGTTCACAGGTTTGATGGCCTGCCTGCGCACCCAAATACTTCGCGGCATTCGCCTCCGCCCCGCAAGGCTTGCCCGTATCATAAAGCCATGCGGCTTTCATCACCATTTGCCATGCCGCTTCAAGCTGTGCCCAGCTATCAGCCAAGGGATGCTGGATGGATTGATTTTGCCCGATGGGGCGATCAAATACTTTGCGGTCAGCCGCATAGCGGGATGCCCGGCCCAGCGCATCGCGGCCCACGCCAATCGCCTCCGCCCCGATTAAAATACGTTCAGGGTTCAGGCTATGCAGCAGATAGGAAAAGCCTTTGCCTTCCTCGCCAATGCGGTCTGCTTCGGGAACGCGCAAACCATCAATAAAGATTGCGTTGGAATCAACCGCCTTGCGTCCCATCTTTTCAATCTCCCGCACCTCAATCGCGTCGCGATCAAGGTCGGTATAAAACAGCGTCATACCGTCAGTGGGTTTTTTGCACTCTTCCAACGGTGTGGTGCGGGTCAGCAGCATAATCTTTTCGGCGACCTGTGCTGTCGACGTCCAAACCTTTTGCCCATGCACCACATAGCCATCGCCCACCCGTTCAGCGCGGGTTTTGATGCGCGTTGTGTTCAACCCCGCATCAGGTTCCGTCACCCCAAAGGCTGTGCGCTCACGCCCTTCAATCAAGGGCGGTAAGAAACGGGCCTTTTGCTCATCCGTACCGAACACCACAATCGGATGCGGACCAAACAGATTGATATGAACCGCTGATGCTGCCTGCATCCCGCCACCATGACGGGACAGCTCATGCATCATCAGGGCCGCTTCGGTAACGCCAAGGCCAGCGCCGCCATACGCCTCAGGCATTGTAATGCCCAAAAATCCGGCCTGCGCCAATGCCTGATGAAACGCGACCGGGAAGCCGCCCTTGCGGTCCTTTTCAAGCCAATAGTCATCATCGAATTTCTGCGCCACGCGGCGCACATTCTCAACAATGGCAGCCTGTTCTTCTGTCAGTGCAAAATCCATGCTGACCCTTTAGGCAACGCGTTCAAGAAAGGTCGTCAACTCAACCCAATAGGTTTCAGGCGCATGTTCGTGGATCAGGTGCCCCACCTCGCTGACCAGCAAACCAGAGCTGTCGGGGATCAGCCCCTTTGCCATTTCAAAATCAGATTCTGAAATCACTGCGCCTTTTGCAGCATTCCCAACCACCACATGCACAGGCACGTTGATATTGGGCAGGTAGTTTGCGGGGGCATCAAAGCCAATATCCTCATCTCCTGTAATCACATCCAGCACATGCCAATCGCATTGATGCATCAGCATTGCCTGAATTGCGATGTCTTCTTCAGACACAAGGTCGATATTTTTTTTCGTCAAGTCACCGAATGCCGGGCCTTGCGCAATCAGCGCCGCCAAGTCCTCGATTGACTGACCGGCCTCATGATGGCCTTTCATCAGGTTTTGCAGGGCGGTAAAGATCGTCGTGATCATATCACTGCCGTCTGCACCATCAGACTGCCCGCTGTTCAGGGGCGGGTCTTCCAACAACACACCGCGCAACGGCACCGCATGGCGGCCAGCAATCATTGCGGCAACAACACTGCCCAATGAATGACCGACCAGCACAACAGGCTCCTCCCCCACCATCGCCTCAATAAACTCAACCGTGTCAGCGATATAGTTTTCAGCATTATAGGGGCCGCCAATCTTGTCAGAACTGCCATGCCCGCGAAAATCAAGCGCAAAGACCCGGTGATTTTCAGCCAACCTGTCCCCAATGGCCCCATAGGTTGCCGCCCCGGCGGTAATGCCGTGCAGCAACACAATCGGCGTGCCCCCATCGCCTGCCGCCAAATAGCTGAGCGTCACACCGCCAGCGGTGGTAAAAGTCTGCCTGTTCATGATTGCCCCAATATGTTTATAAGTTGAATTAACAGATCGACATTATGAATGGGGGAACACAATTATGAAAGCGCTTTGCTATCACGGGGCACATGACATTCGCTATGACACGATGGATGACCCGACACCGGCCGCACCAACCGACGCCATCGTCAAAATGGATGCCTGCGCCATTTGCGGGTCTGACCTGCATATTTATCACGGGCAGGGGTTCAGCCCCGACCAAGGGTTCTGCGTTGGTCATGAAGCCGTGGGGGAGGTTGTGGACGCGGGCAAAGGCGTCAACCGCCTGAACGTCGGCGATAAGGTCATGATCTCAGCCGCTGTGGGTTGCGGTAATTGCGTGAACTGCCTGTCAGGCCGGGTCGCCCAATGCATGAACGGGATGATGGGGTGTTTTGGCCTGTCTGCCAATCTACAGGGGTGCCAGTCGGACTATATTCGTGTGCCAGTGGCTGATTTTAACACAGCCCCTATCCCTGAAGGGTTGACCACTGATCAGGCCCTGATGCTGACCGATAATCTGCCAACCGCCCATATGGGCGTGCTGAATGCAGATGTTGCGCCGGGTAAAACGGTTGCGGTGATCGGCCTTGGCCCCATCGGGCTGATGGCAGTTGAAATTTCAATCCTGATGGGGGCTGCACAGGTCTTTGCGCTTGACCTTGTGCCTGAACGGCGTGCCATCGCCGAAAAACTGGGCGCAACCCCGGTTGATCCTGCCACCGCATTTGAAACCATTGCCGCCGCCACAAAAGGCCGGATGGTTGATAGCGCGATTGAGGCTGTGGGCGCAGACCCGACCATCAAACTTGCCATCGACCTTGCCGGATTTGGCGGCACCGTGTCAGCGTTTGGGGTGAACCTAAATCAGGACTTTCCCTATCCGCTTGGGTCCGCCTTCACAAAGGGGCTGACTTTCCGCATCGCGGGTTGTTCCGTTCCCGAACATTGGCCCACGCTGGTACCCCTATTACAGCAGGGCCGGCTAAAACCGGAAAGCTATATCACCCATCGGATGAGCCTGTCTGAAGGTGCCGAAGCCTATCGCATCTTTGACCAAAAGGAAGATGGCGCCATGAAAATGGTGCTGACCAACTAATCTAGTCAGGCAGGGCAAACGCCATCAAATGATCAGACGGGGGTGCGCCGCCAGACCAGTGACCACCCACCGCGATCACAACATATTGCCGGCCGCCCTTTTGCGTTTGATAGGTCATGGGCACCGCATTGCCTGCTGTGGGCAGGCGTGCCTTCCACAACTCGGCCCCTGTTTGCAAGCTATAGGCACGGAAGGCATGTTCATTGGCAACGCCGCTGAACACCAAACCCGAGGCGGTCACGATCGGCCCGCCAAAACCGGGCAGCCCCTTGATCCACCAAAAGGGAAACGGTGCCAAATCGCGGGACGTGCCAAGCGGCACTGACCACAGGATTTTGCCAGCCTCAATATCAATCGCATCAAGCGTCCCCCAAGGGGGTTGTGAACACGGAATGCCAAGGGGCGACATGATAAAACCGGTTTCAACACAATAAGGCGTGCCATTTTGCGGCTGTGCAATTCCTTCGCATTGGTCACGCGGGATAAGCTTAATATGGCTGGGCACATTGCTGGTTTGTACGATCATGATCTTGCGCGCCGGGTCAATCGCGGGGGAGCCCCAATTGTTGCCCCCTGCATTCGCCGGATAATGGACAGACCCCTTAAGCGACGGGGGCGTATAGATGCCCCTGTTCTCATACTCGCTAAATATCTGCCGACAGCGACGGGCATCAAGACCGATTCGCCCCCATGCCCTATCATCAGTCAGCTTATGGGGTGCGGTATAGGGGATGTGCGTCGGGAACGGTTGTGTAGGTGACAGATACTCCCCCGGCACGGCACCTGATTGGGGAACAGGTCGTTCCTCAATCGGCCACAATGGCTCCCCCGTCTCGCGATTAAAGGCAAAGGTCATGCCCATCTTGGTGACCTGCACCACGGCGGGAACTGTTTTGCCATCAACCTCAATATCCACAAGGGTCGGCTGGGCCGGGGTGTCGTAATCCCACACGTCATGATGCACAAATTGAAAGTGCCAAACAACGTCGCCTGTGCTGCCATCAAGCGCAACCAACGCACTGGAATAATAGTCCAACCCGTTTTTTGGGTCACCGCCACGGTGGCCGCCATAATAATCAGGCGTCGTATTCCCGGTGGGCAGGAAAACCAAATTGCGCGCGGGATCGACGGCGATAATCGACCACACATTAGTGGTGCCGCTGCGCCATGTCCCGTCCGGGTTTTTGTCCGGCCCGCCAGGCGGCACAGGGTTCCATGCCCACAACAATTCGCCGCTGCGAATATCATAGGACCGGACCACGCCGCCGGGTGAATCCGTACGTTGATTATCAAGCACCAAACCGCCCGTAATCACGCTGTTCCCCAATATCGCGGGTGGGGAGCTTATGCCATATTCTGCCGGGTGATGCGCCGACAGACCGTCCGACGTATCAACCTGCCCCTTGTCGCCAAAATCTGTACAGGGTTTGCCCGTATCGGCATCAAGCACGATCAGGCGGGCATCCTGCGTGCCCATCACAATGCGCTTTTCACAAATCCCCGCCCCATCTGTATCAACCTTGCCTGAAGCCCAATAGCTGACGCCCCGGCAATTCGTGAAGATCCGCTCCTGATCCAAATTCAATTGCGGGTCAAAGGACCACAACTCAGCCCCGGTATCGGCATCAAGCGCAAAGACGCGGTTGAACGGCGTGCAATAATACAGCCGATCATCAACCATAATCGGCGTCACTTGGTGGGAGCTTTGCATGGTCGGCAACTCACCGGGACCAAAGTCCATATTGGCCTGCCGCACATCGCCGGACCGATGTTCCCACGCAAGCGTAAGGCCCGCAACATTATCAGGGGTGATTTGATTGGCCTTTGAATAATGCGTACCGCCGGGCGTTGCGCCATAGGCGGGCCAGTCAGCCGCCTGCCCCGCAGGAACAGACAGGTCAGTTTCGCCCCGGCAGGCAGTTAGCCCGACCATAAGCATCAATAACAATCCGGTTACATGACCCAAACGCATAACGCCCCCTTTTTTTTTGTTGGGGACAGCATAAAGCTTCAAGGGAAAGCGCTGCAAGGTCTAACCCGCCGGGCAAAGAAGGTTACAGTGTGATTTGATCAATCATTTTCAACGTGTTGCGTGCCATCCCTTCAAGCAAACGGGGGCTTGTGGTCTGTTCCCTGTCGCCGGGAATATGATGATGGGAATGATAGCCGACCATGCCGATGGCCGGGTCATAACCGCTCTCAGTCACGGCCAACATCTCGCCCACATTAAACTCATCCGTTGAAACGATTTGCGCCTTCAGGCCAGCCATATCAGCAGATACCAAATCCCGCGCCTGCGGCGTCACCATAAAAATCGCGCCTTTGTGATCATCGCTGAATGTGAACTGCCCCTGCTCGTCAACCACCCAATCGCGTGAGGCAAAGCCCGCGCCCAAATGCACCCACAGGGCAGTATCGCTTGGGTCGGGCAAGCCATGCGCGTCATGTAACAGACGCGCACCAAGATTATGAAACTCATGCCCGCTATTGCTGGTAAAGCATAGGCTGGGACCGTTGGCGCGACTGCCCAGCACGTTTGCCAATCCACGGAACAGGGCAATTCCCGGCCCACGTTCACCACCGCAATTAGTCCAGCCTGATTGCGGCGTGGATACAATGATCCATTTTTTACCCCGGTCGATGCGTCCGGTCACGGACTGCCCCGCAACCTGTTTGAAGGCCCCCTCTATCACAATGCGGCCTTGTTTGGCAGCTGCGATAGCGACAAGGTCCAGCTTGCCCGCCAACACAATCGGGCCCGCAAATGGCCGCATATGTTCAGACACATTGCCGATTTGATACAAGCCACTTTCATGGGTGGACACGGCAATAACCGCCGCCGCGCCGGCTGCAAATGCAGGCGTAATGCGGCCCAGATTATCTTCTGTATCAATCGTATTGCCGCTGACGCGCACAATGGCGATATCACCGGCCATAATGGGGGTCGCCTCATTTTCTGTGCGGTCAACCAGCGCCCCTTCAATTGTGGACGATGGTTTAGGCTGGGGCCATTGGGCCCAAACATCTATGACCTGTCCATTATCAAGGGTCAGGTCACTGCGGCTGGCAATATGTTGTTGCACGGGCACAGCACTATAGGTGACGTTAAAGCCCTGCTGTGTCAGGTGACGTGCCTGCCAATCGGACACGGCCAAATCAGCGGCCAGCCCGGTATGATGACTACCGAAATTCACATAGGTTTTGACATCATCAAACAGGGCTGCGCTGGACAGCGGATCAAACGGTTTCGGTTCCATAGCTAGCGCCCCCATTTGGCTTGTGGCAATGGCGGCGGCACCACCAACGGTGAACGCCCCAAATTGACGCCGGGTAAAATCAGAAACCATAACCCACTCCCGTTACTGTGCGTTGTCAGACTGCCCCGGCACTTATCAACGCCTACCAGCGCAGTGAAAACTCTGCAAAGAAGCGACGCGGGTCATTCACAGCACCGATGAAGGAGCCCGTCTGTAGCGGGATATCGGCACTGGCGGTAATGATCTTATTGTCCAGCAAGTTTTTGCCCTGCACAACAAATTTCCACACCCCATCATCATCACGCAGACCGATGCGGGCACCAAGGTCCACATGCGCGTCCTGAATGGCGCGTCTGTCATTGTCGTTCGAGGAGAAGCTTTTCGACTGATAAGATGATGTCACACCAAGGATCAGGTCAAACGGCAGGTTACCAAGCGGGTTGATGTGATTTGCCATCAGGCCCGCCGTCCATTTCGGTGCCCGTTGCAGGCGCTGCCCTGTCAGGTCGCAAAACTCTTCTTCCGAATCTGCCGGGCATGGGGCGGTATCAAATTTGTCATAGGTGGCATCAAGCCACCCGCCATTCAACGCCAATACAGTGCCCAGGAACGGGGCGTAGGCCACCTCAACCTCAACACCCTGACTTAGGGCATTGGCGGCATTCCCCACGGTGAAGGCATCGCCGGTGAAATGCGTGACTTGCAAATCTTCAAATTCTGTCCTGAATAGCCCGACATTGACCGTCATGGCCCGGCGCATCCATTCGGTTTTGATCCCCGCTTCATAGGTTGTGGAATATTCGGGGTCATATGACAGGTCTTTTTCAAAGGACGCATTGGCGTTAAAGCCCCCTGCCTTATAGCCCTGCGCCCATGTGAAATAGGCCATGATGTCATCGGTTGCCTGATACTTTACCGACGCCTTGCCCGTGAAGTTGGTTTCATCACGATCCAGATAGGCCTCATAATCCTCAAGCCCCAGCACGACGCGGAAAACGACAGACACGTCCTGCACATCATACAGACGCTCCAACTCCTTTTCCTCATAGGAATAGCGTCCGCCCAGCACGAATGTCCACTTGTCGAACGGTTGCCAATTGCCCTGACCGAACACGGCATAGGTCAATGTTTCCTGATCGAATGTGGCGTCAAGTCGCTCGGTCTCAAGCGTAATCCCCGGCACAATGCCGCCCAGCGCATCGGCAATAACCTCAGGCAAAACAAAGTCACCGGCAAACTGGCCGACATCATCAATCTTCAATGCGGTCAGCAGGTTCGTCCCCTCGAACGTTGCGCCAAACGCATAAAGCCCGGCGACATAATCAAACTGCCCCAGCGCGCCCAGCTCAATCGGTGCGGACTGCAAACGCAGCTCCTGGCTCCACTGGGTGTAGGTGTCGTCATTCAGGGTCGTCAGGATCGGCGCGGGGCCAAAGTCAGCATCCAGCGCGGTTGAGGTTTCAAGCGATGACCATGAGGCAATATAGATAATATCAGTATTGGCCCCCACTTCCCAATTCAACGCGCCAGACACAGTGTCAAAGCTGGTGACGTAAAAACTTTTGTGATCTTCATGGATTTTGTAATCGTCAAAATCATCATCTGCCTCAGCGTCAAATGCTGTATAGGCCGCGCGCGTGGTGTCGGTATAGATATAGGGCTGCATACCAATGCCCGTGCGATCATATTCGGCGGTGTGATAGGCCAATTCAATATCCATCGCATCTGACGGCTTTATGCGCAATTTGGCACGATACTGGGTGCGGATTTTATCAACCTCTTGGCGGTCCAATGTGGTGTTGTAGATGAACCCTTCGCGGTCATTGTACACGCCGCCAATACGGAACGCTGCCAGCCCATCAAACAATGGCACGTTCAGCACACCGCGAATACGTTGATGTTCAAAATCACCCATCAAGTAATCAAGCCGCACTTCCCATTCATCAAACTGCGCCTGACGCGTGGTCAGGTTCATCGCGCCCGCGACATTGTTTTTGCCAAACAATGTTCCCTGCGGTCCACGCAGTACTTCGATCCGTTCAAGGTCCAAAAAGGCCGCCTCAAGATAATCTACCCGGCCAAAGAAAATCCCATCAACATACAAGCCGACAGATGTTTCAAAGCCACGATTGGGGTCTGAGCCCAAACCGCGAATACGCATATTCGTGCTAAGACCGTTTGAGGTGAATTTGGTATTGGGCAGCAGCGCGCCCATTTCCCCGTAATCGGTGATGTTCATTTTTTCCATCGACTCACCGCCAATGGCAGAAACGGATAACGGCACATCCTGAATATTCTCAGCCCGTTTTTGGGCTGTCACGATAATCTCATCCAGTGTCGCGCGCGGCGATGCCGATACCTCAGCTTGCGCCGCTATATCGTCCCCCTGCACCGCCGCGTCAACACTCCCCCCGGTTTGTCCGTCTTCGGATGCGGTCTGCGCCCAAACTTGCGCGGTCAACAAACTCATGCCCGCAGCAATGCCCATTATTTTCAAACGCTGTTTGGTCATCAGACCCCCCAATTACTCGTCCTCGCTATCCAATGCGCAGTTCAATACAATATTGAAAACTTTATTGTCAACAATTTTGTTGACTGTTTGGTTTTGATATGGCAAATAGCGATGAAACGCAGATAGCGCAGGACCGCACCAATGGCTTCAGCCAACTTGAAAACAGACCAGAACGGCAATCGCCTGCCCCTGAATGATTGGGTCATTCGGGAGTTGGCGCGCATGATTCAGCGCCGTGAGTTACAGCCCGGTGACCGCCTGATCGAGGCTGATTTGGCCGCAAAGCTGCAAGTGTCACGCGGCCCTGTTCGCGAAGCCCTGCGCCAATTATCAGCCAATGGCGTTGTCCGCATTGAACCGATGAAGGGCGCCACCGTTGCCCGCCCCGATCAGGACAGCACCCTTGAAATGATGGAAGTGTCTGCCGCCCTGTTCGGCCTTGCTGCCCGCCGCGCCTGCCGGTGCCGGACAGATGAAGACCTTGAGATGCTGCTGTCAATTTCCGAAGAACTCGTCGCTCGCTCTCGCGATGACGACACAACCGCGCGCGCTCACCTGCGCACATCAGGCAGGCTGTTCGACCAAATCGTAACAGCCGCACATTCAGAACAATTGGGTCGGATGCTGCGCAATCTGGTCTTTTTGGGGCCGTTTGGCCTGTTCGCGCAACTATCAATGGAAAGCAAGACCGCCCGCATGGAAGGCGCCGATTGTTACCGCGCAATGATTGAGGCTATCGCCGCCCGCGATGAAGAAGCCGCAGCGGCAGCCAATAACAATCTGCATTCCCGCGCGCTACAGGTACAGGGCATCGACCTGCCTGTATAATGCACGCGCCGCCTACCAAGTCGGTTGCCACAATTCCTCCCAATTTTGACACATTGCACACAGAATGTGTCACGATAGTCCCATTGTCTCGCAAGGTTGGGACGAAACAGGAGGAGAAATCATGCGTAAGGTCAATTCAATGTTGGTGGCGGGTACTGTTGCCCTTTCCTTTGTTGGCATGGGAACCGCGTCTGCAATGGCGGGCAAACCCGATAGTGTCGGCAAAGCAAAGGTTGAACACTCACAAAAGGCCAGCAAAGCAAGCAACGACCACAAGGGTGGCAAGGCCGACAATGACGATCTGGAAGATCGCATCGGTGACCGCGTTCTTGACGCTGCCGAGCGCGCCTTGATCGGTGACTATTTTGAAGAATCAAAGAATCACACCGGGGCCAAGCCCCTGCCCCCCGGCATCGCCAAGAATCTGAAACGCGGCAAGCCGCTACCGCCCGGCATTGCAAAAACCCGTGGGGAGTTCCCGCAGGATTTGCGCAGCAAGCTTCGCACCCGTGATGGTGTTGAACCGCGCATCGTCGGGACAGATGTGATCCTTGAGGATCTGGCCACTGGTATTTTGATCGATATTATCCGCGACGTCGTGCGCTGATTAAAACCAATATGTGATTTGGAAAGGGGCTGGCCTTTACGAAGGCTGGCCCTTTTTCTTTAGCGCCAGCAATTGCACCGTTGCGCCGCCGATTTCAGACAAAAGAAACAGCGCAAAAATCACAGACGGTCCCGTCCCTGCCCAATAATAAATCAGCAACAGGGCAACCGCGAGCCGGGCATAGGAATCTATCCTTGTGGTTAGGGCTGTCGGTTCCATCAAACGGGCAATCGCCCACATGGCAGCCAACACACCGACCACATTGACGAACAGCATCCCCGCTTCATTCATTTGACCCAGGGGTGATTGAATGCCAACCGCCCCATCAGCCAGAATGAACAGACCGATCAATATATGGGCCAAACCGGGCAGCGCCATCGGCCCCACCAAAACGAGATCGAGCAAGGCAAAGCGCTTTGCAATTTTGGTTTGCTGCTCCGTCATTTAGGTCACCCTTCCAGATCAACCTCTGGCGATAATTTTCTCTGCGATGGCCCATGCTGCATCGCCTAGGCCGCGTACATTGGATGACATCTGTTCTGCATGTTCTGACGCGGCAGTACCATCACGCAGACGACCACGAATGCCCTGCAAAATACCACCAATGCGGAACATGTTATAGGCCAGATACCAATCCTGATTATCAATGCCGCCTGTCCGGCCCGTCCGTTCGCAATACATCTTGGTGTATTCTTCTGCAGTGGGAATGCCCAGTGCTGCAAACTCGTCTGCTGACAGGTTCGCCAGGTCATTGCCCGGCATTTGCCAGCTCATCAAATGATAGGTGAAGTCACCCAGCGGATGACCCAATGTGCACAATTCCCAATCCAGAATGCCCAACACTTTAGGTTCTGTGGGGTGGAAAATCACATTGTCCAAACGATAGTCACCGTGAACCAACGTCACCTCGTCCCCTTCGGGGATGGTTGTGGGCAGCCAGTCTATCAGCTTGTCCATGCTTTCAATGGTTTCGGTTTCTGACGCCTTGTACTGTTTCCCCCAACGTCCGATTTGGCGCACGAAGTAATTTCCCGGCTTGCCAAAATCTTCCAAGCCAACAGCCTTCACATCCACATTGTGCAGTTTGGCGATGGCATCGTTCAAGGAATCATACATGGCGCGGCGTTCTTCGGGGGCAAAGCCGGGCAGCTTTTGGTCCCACAACACGCGGCCATCAATACATTCCATAATGTAGAACATGGTGCCGATGACGCTTTCATCTTCACACATGCAGTAGGTTTTGGGCGTGGGCACATCAGTTTGGCCCAACGCGGTAATAACGCGATATTCCCGATCAACTGCATGGGCAGAGGGCAGCAACTTCCCCGGAGGTTTACGCCGCAGCACATATTTGCCGGATTTGGCAATCACCTGATAGGTCGGGTTTGACTGACCGCCCTTAAACTCCTTCAGTTCAATCGGCCCTTCAAAGCCTTCAACATGCTTTTGCATATAGGCTTCAAGCGCCGCTTCGTCGATCTTGTGTGCGTCGGCAACGTCTTTTGTGCCGGTAAACTGCTCATCCTTGTTAGCCATGGATCAGTGCCCCAATTTGTTACTTAAAAATGTTTATGCAATCTTTTTAGAAGCTTTCGCGTTCCCGCTCAATAGCGCGCCAACCGATATCACGGCGGGAAAAGCCGCCGGGCCAGTCGATCTTATCTAGCGCCGCATAGGCAAGGTCGCGTGCCTCTGTCACGGATTGGGCGCGGGCGGTAATGTTCAGCACACGGCCACCGACAGCCACAATCTTGTCGCCATCCTGTTTGGTCCCGGCGTGAAAAATCTCAACCTGCTCGCCCTCGCCCGCCACGCTAAGGTTCTTGATCTCATCGCCCTTGTTATAGCTGCCCGGATAGCCATTGGCGGCCATCACAACCGTCATGGCGGGGCTTTCAAACCAAGCCACTGTTTTTTCTTCCAGCGTCCCGTTGGCGGTTGCCAACAATAGCGGCACAATATCCGACATCATGCGCATCATCAGCACCTGACATTCCGGATCACCAAACCGCGCATTATATTCAACCAAACGCGGTCCCTTATCGGGGTCAATCATCAGCCCGGCATATAGAACGCCCTGATAGGGCCGTCCTTCCGCTGCCATACCCGTGATTGTCGGCTCAATAATATCTGTAATGGTTTGGGCAATCAGCTCATCCGTCATAACCGGCGCAGGGGAATAGGCCCCCATGCCGCCCGTGTTGGGACCAACATCGCCATCGCCCACGCGCTTATGGTCCTGCGCCGTTGCCAGCGGCAGGGCCGATTTGCCATCCGTCAGCACGAAGAAGCTGGCTTCTTCGCCCTGCATAAACTCTTCAACAACAACTTCGGCACCGGCATCACCGAACGCACCGTCAAAGCAATCTTCAACAGCGGCCAATGCCTCGTCCAAAGTCATAGCGACCGTCACGCCCTTGCCGGCGGCAAGGCCATCAGCCTTGATCACAATCGGTGCGCCCTGTTCCTTTACATAGGCCATCGCGTCGTCATGATTTGTGAAGCGGGCATAAGCGGCGGTGGGAATATTATACTTGGCGCACAGGTCCTTCATGAAGCCCTTGGACCCTTCAAGGATCGCGGCGTTTTCCTTCGGACCGAAGGCAGGAATGTTCAGCTCTTCCAGCCGATCGGCCAAGCCTTTGACTAGCGGCCCTTCAGGGCCAATGACCACAAGGTCAGGTTTTTCGGCCCTTGCCCACGCGGTCAGCGCGTCCACGTCCTCGGCACCGATATCAAGCGGGGTGGCGATCTTGTCCATGCCGCCATTACCGGGGGCAACAAACAATGACGAGACAAGCGGCGACTGCGCGATTTTCCATGTCAGCGCATGTTCGCGCCCGCCACTGCCAACAACCAGAATTTTCATAAGAATCAAGCCCTTGCGCTACCGGACAAGCCGGCCTTTCAGAATGTTGTCAGCCCTTGTAGCATGGGGTCCGATTCGACTCCAATAGAGCAGATACGCGCAAAAATGACCGACCCAACCCCAGACCATAATGATGCCGCCCTGACGGTCAGCCAGATCGCCGGGCAGATCAAGCGCGTGGTAGAGGGGGAGTTTGGCCATGTTCGTGTGCGCGGTGAAATCAGCCGCTTTACCCGTGCCGGGTCCGGCCACTGTTACTGGAGCTTGAAGGACGACAAAGCCGTCCTTGATGCGGTAATGTGGAAGACCGTTGCGGGCCGTCTTGCCTTTCGTCCCGAAGAAGGATTGGAGGTCATCTGCGAAGGCAAGCTGACCACCTATCCCGGGCGCTCGCGCTATCAAATTGTTGTGGAGCGGATGGAGCCTGCAGGCGAAGGCGCGCTGATGGCCATGCTGGAGGCACGCAAGAAACAACTGGCCGCCGAAGGGCTGTTTGATCAGGACCGCAAAAAGCCGTTGCCAAAACTGCCCGCCACAATCGGGGTTGTTACCTCCCCCACCGGGGCCGTGATCCGCGATATTCTGCATCGGCTAAATGATCGGTTCCCCCGTCACGTCTTGGTGTGGCCTGTTTTGGTGCAAGGCGAAGGGGCGGCCAATCAAATCGCCGAAGCCATTCGTGGCTTTAACGCCATCCCGGCACAGGGCGGCGCAACCCCCAGACCTGATCTGCTGATTGTGGCGCGCGGTGGTGGATCGCTTGAAGACCTGTGGTGCTTTAACGAAGAAATTGTCGCCCGTGCTGCCGCAGATAGTGACATTCCGCTGATCTCAGCAGTGGGGCATGAAACTGACACAACGCTGATCGATTTCGTCAGTGACTTGCGCGCGCCCACGCCGACCGCAGCCGCAGAAATCGCCGTGCCGGAACGACGGGAATTGATGACCCAAACACTGGAATTGGCCGCACGGATGAGCCGGGCACAATCCCGCATTTTGACGGAGCGGCAGGACAGGCTGGCCGGGCTATCACGCGGGCTGCCCCGCGCCGACAAGCTGTTCGCCATGCCGCGTCAACAATTTGATCGTCTGGCGGCCGACCTGCCGCGTGCCTTACGCACCAGACTGAACGCCGCCCGCCTTGCCCTGACCCGACAAGGCGCAGGGCTGCGCCCGACGGCTATCATTACCGCCACACGAAATGCCCGCAGCACCCTGACATCATTGGACGGGCGTTTCACGCGGTCTTGGCCACGCCATCAGGACAATTACGCAAAGCGTCTTGCCCGCGCCGGGCAATTGCTGGACGCCTATTCCCATCAGGGGGTTTTGGCCCGCGGCTTCGCACTTGTTATGGGGCCGGACGGCAAACCTGTGCGCCATAAAAAGGACACATGGCCCGGCGAAGATGTGACCCTGACATTTGTTGATGGTGACGTCAGCGCCCGCATTGAATCAGGTGGCCACGGGCGGGCTACACGCCCGGCGAAAACCAAAAAGGGACGTGCGACACGGCCTACAACGACAAAGCCCGCGTCATCAGCTAAAAAGGCTGCAACGAAACCATCAGATGCCCCAAAACAGGCCAGCCTGTTTGATGAGGAGTAACGCATGTTGAAACGCGATGGCGGCCTGCCCGACGGGCCTGCAAAACTGGAATTTGAACAGGCAGACTTTTCAATTGTCTGGCCCGGCCGTTATGTTTTATGCGCCGTCACTGGCGACAAGATCCCGCTGGAAAATTTGCGCTATTGGTCGGTTGAACGACAGGAAGCCTATAAGGATGGCGAAATTGCCTTTGGGGCGGAGTTGAAATGGCGCAACGCACAGTCATAGGCCTGCTACTTTTTTTGTTCAGCACGGTTACTGCCGCTGCGGTTGAGGTCACGCTGGATGGTGAGCTGACGCAGGGCGGCTTTATCAGCGCCCAGACCGTTCCTGGTGCCACCGCCAAGCTAAATGACAAACCTATCCGCGTTGATGATCAGGGCCGCTTTGTCTTTGGGTTTGGCCGGGATGCTGCCCTGTCCCACACGCTGACTGTGATTGGCCCCAACGGGTCCGAACAGACACGCGCCCTGACCCTTTCCAAACGACACTACAAAATTCAGCATATTGATGGGCTGCCGAAAAAATATGTCAGCCCCCCGGAAAGCGTTCTGAGACGCATCCGCGCAGAAAATGGCCGCATCTATACAATCCGCAATCATGACACTGATTATGGTGGCGTGTTTGGCGGCTTTATCTGGCCCGCAAGCGGCATTGTATCCGGCGTTTATGGCAGTCAGCGCGTCCTGAATGGGCAGCCCAAGCGCCCGCATTTCGGCCTTGATGTGGCGGGGCCTGTCGGCACCCCGGTTGTGGCCCCGGCCAGCGGTATTTTCCGCATGGCGGAAACCGATCTTTACTACACAGGCGGCACCATCATGCTTGATCACGGGCATGGGATCGTCAGCGTGTTTTCGCACCTGTCGAAAATTGACGCCACAATTGGCCAGTGGGTCGAACAGGGCATCAAGATTGGCGAGATAGGCTCCACCGGACGGTCAACAGGGCCGCATTTGGATTGGCGGGTCAACTGGTTCCAAACCCGGCTTGACCCTGAATTGCTATTACCGCCACGCGACTGACAAGGCAGTCCTTGCTCAGTCCTTGGAGTCCTTGTTCAGCCCTTCTGGCCAGCCCAAGACACGTACTTCCCGTTGCGGGAAGGGGAAATGAATATCGTTTTCGTGGAACCGGTCCCATAATTCCAAAATCACTTCTGACCCCACATTGGCAACGCCGTCCTCGGGGTCCCTGATCCAGATACGCAGCTCCAAATCAACTGAGCTTTCGCCCAACGCCATCACATTGCAGCGCGGCGCAGGATCAGCCAGCGCACGGGGCACAGCCTCCGCCGCCTCCATCGCGATCTTCTGAACTAACCGCAGATCGGAATCATAGGCGACCCCGAACGGAATTTTGACCCGCACAATTTTTGATGAAAATGACCAGTTGATCACCTGTTGCGTGATCAGGTCTTCATTCGGGATCAAATGTTCTTTGCCATCGCGCGTCACAACAGACACAAATCGCGCGCCCAATCGATCAATCCGGCCATAAGAATCGCCAATTTCAATCACGTCACCGGGCTTGATGGACCGATCAGCCAACAGGATCAAACCGGATATAAAGTTCGCGACGACCTTTTGCAGGCCAAAGCCAATGCCAACGCCCAAGGCACCGCCAAATACGGCAAAGGCGGTGATGTCCACCCCGATCACCGTCATGGCAATCATGAACGCTGCGCCGATCAGCGTCAGGCGCACAATCTTTGAAAACAAGACCTGCGCTGATGGTTCAAGGTCGGTCAGCCCGCTTAACCGGGTATCGGTCAGTCGCCCCAAAATGGATGACAACCACAACAGCCCGAACAGAACCGTTGCGCCCTGCAACACCGACAACAGCGTCAGCCGTACCTCACCCAATGTGAAGCCAATACCGTCCAACGCCTGTGTCACCGGGTCAAGCAGGCCAAATATGGTCAGCCCCGCAATCGCCAGCGCAGCCCATGTCAGCAGGCGGCGGATCAACCCATCCTTGATGAACGAGCTGGCAAGCAGGATCACAATCCACGCAATCGCCAGGCGCCACAGGCTGGCCAATATAATCGGGTCTTCACCAAGGCCCCTGCCGATCCCCTCACCCGTGGCGAGCATCGCCGCCGCAACCGCCAAATAGGCTGACAGATCAGGGAATTGTCCGCGAAACCGTTCCGGCACAAGGCTTAACAAGGGGCGTGTCAGCAGGCTGGATAACCCCAAAATCACCATCAGGCCAATGGTTTCAACCAAGCGGGGGACGGTTAGGATTTCCGCTTCGGCAAACTGCCGGATCATATCCCAGATGTCAGTCAGAAATTCGGTCATACGTCCCCTGAATTCTTGTCGTGGGTGATTGCCAATTGTTTACAGGCATGACACAAGAATAACACTGTAATTACCTTCATTAATAGAGTAACCCGCAAAGCACTCAATCATGGGCAATCAATCATGAGCAATCAATCAAAAGACATCACAACCCACGGCAATGTCGGCCAAGTCGCCGACAATCATCGTTTCGATGAAGCAGCCTTGCTTGCCTATATGACACAGACTGTAGACGGCTATTCTGGTCCGGGCAATGTCCGACAGTTCGCCGGCGGTCAGTCAAATCCCACATTTATGGTTGAAACGCCGGACGCGTCATACGTGATCCGCAAACAGCCGCCCGGTGAATTGCTGCCCTCCGCCCATCAGGTTGACCGTGAATATCGGGTGATGAAGGCATTGGCCGACACTGATGTGCCCGTCCCTGAAATGATGGCGCTGTGTCAGGATAAAGACATCATCGGCACTGATTTCTATGTCATGCGCTTTTTGGAAGGCCGCATTTTCCGTGACCCGCGCCTGCCTGACGAAACCCCGGAAACCCGCGCAGCGATCTATGACAATATGGTCGATACGCTGACGAAATTGCACAAGGTCGATTACAAGGCCGTGGGTTTGGAAGATTTCGGACGCGCCGGCAATTACTATGACCGGCAGATCGGGCGCTGGACCAAGCAATATCGCGGCGCCGAAACCCACGAAATCGCGTCGATGGAAGCGCTGCTGGAATGGTTGCCCGGTGCCATACCGCAGGACAACACGATATCAATCGCGCATGGTGATTTCCGCCTCGAAAACTCAATCTTTCACCCGACCGAGCCGCGCATGATCGCCCTGCTTGATTGGGAGCTTTGCACAATCGGCCATCCGTTTGCGGACCTTGCCTATAACTGCATGCTCTATCACATTGACAGCCCGTCATTGGGCTCGTTAATCGGGTTGGATTTTGACAAGCTGGGCATCCCGACAGAGGACGCCTATGTCGCCCGCTATTGCGAATTGTCAGGCCGTGACAGCATTCCCAATTGGGATTTCTATCTGGCCTTTGCGATTTTCCGTATCGCAGCGATTTCGCAAGGCGTCTATAAGCGCGGCCTTGATGGCAATGCCAGTTCCGATCAGGCGAAAAACTATCGCGATGCCTGCCAAACACTGTCAGACGTGGCATGGCAGATTGCCCAACGGTCAGCCTAGGGGCTAACTCTACCGGCGGTCCTTGAAAAACTGGGTCAGCAGGCTTGCGGCATCTTCGGCGGCAAGCCCGCTGTAAACCTCTGGCCTGTGATGACATGACGATGACGCGAATATTCGTGGCCCGTGGTCTACACCGCCCATTTTCGCATCCTCTGCCCCGTAATACAGCCTACCGACCCGCGCATAGGATATGGCGGTTGCGCACATGGGGCATGGTTCCAGCGTTACATAAAGCGCGCAGCCTTCTGGCAGCCGTTCAGTGCCCAAACTGGCACAAGCCTGCCGAATAACCAGCATTTCAGCATGGGCTGACGGGTCCTTTTGCGCCAGTGTTTGATTGCCAGCAGCGGCCAAAACCGCCCCATCAGGCCCCACAAGCACAGCGCCCACGGGCACTTCCCCCCGCTTTGCGGCCTCCTTCGCCTCAATCAAGGCTTGATCCATAAAATCTGACTTGTCATAGCTTTGTGTCATGGGGTCAAAATGGGCATTGCCCCCTGCGCGGTCAAGGCCAATTGTGATATTGCTTCCCCCCTGTTAAGGAGCGTCATGAGCAACGGTTTCGAAGATAAAGATAACAAGGAACGCATCGCCAAGTTTATGGCGCGGGCGGGCCTGTGTTCACGCCGCGATGCAGAACGCTGGATTGCCGAGGCACGTGTGATGGTCAATGGTCAATTGATCACCACCCCTGCCACATTGGTCGGCCCCAGCGATGCTGTGAAAGTGGATGGCAAATTGGTCGGCGAAGCCGCCGAAACTTTGTTATGGCGCTATTACAAGCCTGATGGTCTGGTCACCAGCCATAAGGACCCCGAAGAACGCCCCACGGTCTTTGACAATCTACCGCCCCACATGCCGCGCGTTGTGTCTGTCGGCAGGCTTGACCTCACCAGCGAAGGGCTGTTGCTGCTTACGAATGATGGCACTCTTGCCCGTTTTTTGGAACACCCCTCAACCGGGTGGGTCCGGCGTTATCGTGTGCGTGCCTATGGCCGCGTAACGCAGGAACAATTGGATGCACTGGCCCAAGGGGTCACCATCGACGGCATTCGTTACGGCCCGATTGAGGCTGAGATTGACCGCGTGACAGGTGGCAACACATGGCTGACCATCGGGTTGACCGAAGGCAAGAACCGCGAAATACGCCGCGTTCTATCCAGCCTTGATCTAACCGTGAACCGCCTGATCCGCATGTCCTACGGGCCATTCCAATTGGGCCGCCTAAAACCCGGCGATGTGGAACAGGTGCCGCGCCGCGTATTGTTCGACCAGTTGGGCTTGAAAAAAGGTGATGATCTGGGCAAGTTTTTGACAGATCAAAACCGCAAGGCACCCAGCGCCTCTCCCCTTGCGCAACCAGCGCCTTCCGATGCCGCTCCCGCACCGGACAAGTCAGAAAAGTCAGCTGAACCAATGATGACCGACGACACACAAAACAAAGATGGCACCGCGTCTTCTGATGACGTTGTGATCAAACCCCGGCAGGCGAAAAAGACTCTGCCCAAGAAACAGCGTGTACGTCACGTCAAGGCCAGTTCCCTTTATGAACGGCGGACCTTGCGCCGCAACCGCCGCGAAGACGAAGAAGATCAGGACAATCCTGATTTTGTGCGTCCGCGCCGCTATCGCGACCACCGTGACCCCCCGCCCAAAAAACGTAGTGATGACAGTCGTGGTGAAGGCCGGGGCGGTGAAGGTCGTGGCGATAACAGGGGCGACAGCAGGAGCGATAGACCCTTCCGTGGTGATCGCCCCGCACGCGGTGACGGCCCGCGTCGGGATCGCGCTGATGGCAAACCCGGCTACCGCGGCAAATCAGATGGCGGCTACAAAGGCAAGTCAGACGGCGGCTATAAAGGCAAGTCAGATGGTGGCAAACCCGGCGGACGGCCCGGTGGCGGCAAACCCGGCGGGCGGCCCGGCGGGCGGCCCGGTGGTGGCAAGCCCGGTGGACGCCCAGGTGGCGGTGGTCGTCCCGGTGGTGGTGGTCGTCCCGGTGGTGGTGGTCGTCCCGGTGGTGGTGGTCGTCCCGGTGGTGGTGGTCGCCCCGGCGGCGGTGGACGTCCCGGCGGAGGTGGTGGTCGCCCCAACAAGGGTGGCGGTCGCGGTAGATGAGGATTATTGCCGGGCAATGGCGCGGCAGACCCTTAAGCGCACCCAAGGACCGAACCATACGGCCAACCACTGACCGTATTCGTGAAGCCCTATTTTCAAAACTTCAGGCGATGAATGCGATTGCAGGTGTCGCCGTGCTTGATTGTTTCGCAGGCACGGGTGCATTGGGCTATGAGGCCCTGTCGCGTGGCGCAGCATCGTTGACCAGCATTGAAAAAGCACCATCCAGCATCAGCCTGATTAAGACTAACCAACAGGCACTTGGGGCTACGCTGACACTGATCAGGCAGGACGCGACCAAGTTGGGACAATGCAGCACCGCTGGTGGGTTCGGGCTGATCTTCCTTGATCCGCCCTATGATAAGGGCATGGTACCGCCCTGCCTGTCCGCGCTACGCGCAGGCAATTGGATTGCCGCAAATGCGGTGATTGTCATTGAAACGGACAAGCGTGAGACACTTGTGCTGCCTGATGGTTTTGATGAAGTGGATGAGCGGGTCTATGGCGACACACGCCTGACATTTGTGAACGCTTCGGTTTAACGACGCCCAAACAACCGTTCAATATCAGCCTTATCAAGTTCAACATAAGTTGGGCGGCCATGATTGCATTGACCTGAATGGGGCGTTGCCTCCATCTGGCGTAGCAGGGCATTCATTTCCTCAACCGTCAGGCGGCGTCCGGCGCGAACAGACCCGTGGCACGCCATTGTGCCCAACACATCGTCAAGCCGGTCTTTCAGGGCATGGCCCTCGCCCAACTCGTCAAGGTCATCTGCCAAATCCTTGATCAGCCCCTTTACATCGCCCCCCGCCAATAGGGCTGGCACTTCCTGCACCGCAATCGCGCCGGGGCCAAAGGGTTCAATGATCAATCCATAGGCTGCGAACTGGTCACCAAGGGCGCATAATTGCTCTACCGTTTCTTCGGGAAGGTCCACAATTTCAGGCACAAGCATCGCCTGTCGGGGCACAGCGCCGCCTGCCATTGCCTGCTTCATCCCCTCATACACCAGCCGTTCATGGGCGGCATGCTGATCAACGATGACAAAACCATCGCGGGTTTGCGAGACAATATAGGTTTCGTGCAACTGCGCCCGCGCGTGACCGAGTGGAAAGTCGGCATTGCCATCATCGTCGGCACTATCGGCCTGCGCCTGCGCTAGAGATTGCGCCTGTGATTGCGACCCAAGGGGGGCTGCATACTCAAAGCTCGCCTCTGCCATTTGCGGCGTGACGGGCACGGCGCGGGACGGCTGGTAAAACTGTGAGGTGAACCCCGTCTGGCGTGGCACGGCGGCGGCACCATCCGCGCCCTCAACCTTTGCCCGCGCCATCAAGTCAGACGCAACAGAGGTGCTGGCCCTGTGCCCCGCGTCATCAAGGGCACGGCGCAACCCGCCAACGATCATCGCGCGCACGCCCTGTTCATCGCGAAAGCGTACCTCAGCCTTGGCCGGGTGGACATTGACGTCCACCAGTTCGGGCGGCACGTCAATAAACAGAACCAATACCGGGTGACGGTCCTTTGCCAGAAAATCACGATAGGCACCACGTATGGCGCCGATCAAGGCACGGTCCCGCACGGGACGGCCATTGACGAACATGAACTGCGCTGTCCCTGTACCCCGGTTAAAGGTCGGCAATCCGGCAAATCCACCAAGATGGCCCTGACTGTCACCAGCCAAGGGACGGGTGTAATCAATCTCTATCGCGTTTTCAATAAACTCAGCCCCCACCACGCGGGCAACGCGCCCAGCCAAACTGGCATCTGGGGGGAAGTCAAACCGCTTACGCCCATCAAGGGTTAACCGAAACCCGGTATCAGGATGGGCCAGTGCCAAACGCTGCACGATTTCAGATACGGCGCGATGTTCCGCCTGATTTGATTTCAAAAACTTCAACCGCGCGGGCGTGGCGTAAAACAAATCGCGCACCTCAACCCGTGTGCCTTTGTTCAGGGCCACAGGTTCCACCCCTAAAATGCGGCCCCCTTCAACCCTGACCGCATGTCCTTCGGCGTCACCCGCCTGTCTGCTCATAATCTGCAAACGTGCTGCTGACCCGATGGAGGGCAGCGCCTCGCCCCGGAAGCCCATGAACCCAATATGGGTCAGATCATTGTCCGGCAGTTTCGAGGTGGCGTGCCGTTCAATCGCCAGTGACAATTCATCGGCAGACATACCGCGCCCATCATCACTGACAGAAATCAGCGACCGGCCACCATCAGCCAGTTCAATCGCCACATGCTGCGCCCCGGCGTCGAGCGCATTTTCCACCAGCTCCTTCACAACACTGGCGGGACGCTCAACCACTTCTCCCGCAGCGATGCGGTTGATCGTAATTTCGTCGAGTTTGCGGATCGTGACGGGCATGATGATCAGTTGTTACCTTGTAGATAGGCACGGGCGCGCAGCTTGCTATCTTCAACCCCCGGCTGGTCATAGGGGTCAACGCCCAGCAAGGCAGCTGTCAAAATCGTTTCAATCATGAAATGCATAAACAGATGACCAATGGCCCGTTCATCAATTTGCGGCACATGAATATGGCGGACGGGACGCCCCGCCGCAATCAAGCTATCCATCGTGCCGCGTTGTTCGGCATCCACCAAATCGCCGGCCGTCTTACCGGACAGATAGGCAAGTGACGGGTCTGTGGCAAGCGCGGCAGGCACAACCGGCCCTGTGCCTGCAACATCTGTTGTCAAAATCGTATAAAGCTTATCCGCTGGTCCTTCGGCATATAGCTGCAATTGCGAATGCTGATCCACCGGCCCCAGGGCGTTCAGGGGCGTTGTTCCCCTTCCCTCCTTGCCAAGGCTTTCTGCCCATAACTGGCGGTACCAAAAGCTCAACATCTCAAACCGGTTGGCATAACCCATCATGACAGATTGATTGATCCCGCGTTCGTGCGCTGTATAGGCCAGCGCCGCACCGATGGCGGGCGCAACATGGTCCAACGGATCATCACCCAATAACGGCACAAGGGCAGCATCCGCGCCTTCACGGATTGCAACCGGATCAAGCCCCATCAAACGGGCAGGCAATAGACCCACATTGGTCAGCACCGCAAAACGGCCCCCAACGCGCGGGTCGTGATCAAGAATGGGCAGGCCCATCTGTGTCGCCAGACGGCGCAACAACCGATCGCCCGGTTCAGTAATCACAGCCATTTGTTTGGCCGCCTTGCCGCCCCCCAACCAATCATGCGCCGCAAAAAATTGCGCCATGGTTTCAGCGGTGCTGCCAGACTTTGAAATCGCAACAAAGAATGTCCGCCCCTTGGGCAAAACAGCAAAGGCGCGCGTCATGGCCAGCGGGTCAAGATTATCCCAAAAATGCAATTGCGGTTTGTGATCAGGCGCAGCGATGGCCTGCAGGGCCTTGCCGCCAAGGCCGGACCCACCGGTGCCCAAAACCACCACATGATCTGCCCTATCCGTGATCAACGCTGCCAAATCATCTATGGCGGCCAGATCATCCCGTTCTGCAGGCAGACGCCACAGACGCAACTGATCGTCGGCATAATCCTGCTTAGCCTGCGCGCGCACGGGGGCCAGTGCCGCAATGTGGCGGGCCACATCCGCCGCACCAAACGCAGAAAGGCAGGAATCCGTGTTTATTTTCAGGGACATAGAAAAGCCGCCAGCCAATATTCAGAATTAGGAATCAATTTAGGAAATGCCAGTTTAACGGCTATACGACGCAACGGCGACTCTTAATGGCGCGGGTATAGTGCTTGTTATTGCGGTTGCTGGTGGGGCTGGGCATCCAAACCAGTTGGCTGACCCACGGCCACAACGTAAAGCTGATCGACCTTTAACAATCGCGTGGCAACACGGCGAAGATCATCCAACGTCACCGCCGCAATCAGATCATTCCGCTCAACAAAATAATTGGGATCAAGCCCGGCCAATTGCAGCCCCAATAGCTGGCCTGCAATCTTGTCATTGCTGTCAAAGCGCAAGGGATAGGCCCCGATCAAATATTGCTTGGCCTTGGCCAATTCGTCCGCCGTCACACCGTTTGCGGCGATATCCGCAATCACATCACGCACAATTTCCATTGCCTGCCCGGCTGATTCATTCTTGGTGGCAAAGCTGCCCATAATGGTGCCCGCCTGCTGATAGGGGGCAAGCCCCGTGCCAATGCCATAGGTCAAACCGCGTTTTTCCCGCACCTCAATCATCAAGCGTGAGGAAAAACTGCCTCCACCCAAAATGTGATTCAGCACATAGGCAGGTAGAAAATCAGCATCATCACGCAAAATACCGGGCATACCGAACTGCAAAATTGTTTGCGGGATGGGCAGGCTGATTATGTCGGTTCCTGTCGCGGCGGGCTTGATTTCAACCGTCGTCTCACGCAATGCAACCGCTGGCAGATCACCAAAAGCACGATCAATCAATCGTCCCGCTTCTGCCGGCGTTACATCACCGACGACCGACAAACGCACATTATTGTGACCCAAGCGCGTTGCGACAAACGCTGTCAGGTCTGACCGTGTCAGTGCCCCAACGCTGGCTTGTGTGCCGCGCACGGGCCGTCCGTAACCATGTCCGGGGAATGATTGCGCCATCCAGTGACGGGCAGCAATTGTGTTCGGGTTTTGCGCATCCCGCGCAAGGATAGACAGGATCTGTCCCTTGATACGTTGAAGCGCATCGCGGTCAAAACGCGGCGCTGTCAGGGCAAGGCGCAACATCTCAATCGATTGGGGCATGGTCGCAGACAGGCTGGTCAGTGTGCCAGAAAAATGATCACGCCCGGCGCGAAAACTGACGCCCGCGCCCAAATCATCCATCCGCTTTTGAAACGCCAAACTGTTGAACGGCCCTGCCCCTTCGTCCATCGTACCGGCGGCAAGACTTGCCACGCCCTGTTTGTCGCTTGCGTCGGCTGTTGCCCCTGCGCCCACAAAGGCAAAGTCGATGCTGGTGACGGGGGTGCCGTGATCTTCATACAGCCAAAAGCTGATGCCCTTGGGGCTTTGCACTTGTTGGACTTCCAGTGCCCAGCCCTGACCACCCAGAACGGACAAAACGACAAGAAACGCCAGCGTCAGTACGCGGCAATTCACAAATGCGCGCAAGCGGGTCATGACGCATCGCCCTTAAGGGCATGGCCCGTCACTGATGGTTGGGCAAGCAACGCCTTGGCGGCCTGTTGCACCTGTTCTGCGGTGACGGCGCGCAAGCGGTCAGGCCACATACGCAAGTCATCCGCGCTCATCCCAATCGTCAATGCGGAACCGACAATGCGGGCCAGGTGACTGACGCTATCCTTGGCATAAATCTGATCGACAAGATTGTTCAACTTGGCGCGCTGCAATTCCTCTGCCGTTACGCCGTGATCTGCAATCGCCTGCAGAGTGGCAAGGGCGCTTTCTTCAATTTCGTCCAATGACTGGCCGGGCAATGCTGTGACCGCGATGCCAAATTTTGCCATATCCATCGCAAAACCCTGATACCAAGCGGCAGCACCGGGCGCGCGCTTTTGTTCAACGACAAGTGATTGATAAAGCCGACTGGTCGATCCTGTGCCCAAAATATCAGACAGAAGTGACAGGGCGTAGGGGTCAGGGCCGCGGCCATCGGCAGCCGCAGTTTTATAACTCGGCATCAGCCAATTGATCTGCAAACGATCCTGCGCCAAGCGCGGGTCAGCGAATGTCATCCGGCGGGACACGGTTTGCGCTGGTTCCTGCGGACGCGCACGCGGCGGAATATTCATGGATGGCAGACGGCCATAGGTGCGCGCGGCAAGCCGTTTGACCTCAGCCAAATTGGTATCGCCAGCCACAACAAGAATAGCATTGTCAGGCCCATAGTGACGTTTATAGAAGTCGAGCGCCGCTTCAGGCGTTAGGCCCGTCAACTCATGCTTCCACCCAATGATCGGCACGCCATAGGGATGGTTCAGGTAAAGGGCTGCATTCAACTCCTCCCCAAACACGCCATCGGGACGGGTTTCTATGCGTTGGCGGCGTTCTTCCATCACCACATCACGTTCGGGCAGCACTTCATCGGGGTTGAACGCCAAATTGGCCATACGATCAGCCTCAAGCGCCATCATTTCAGGCAGGTGCTGCTTGGCAATTTTCTGGTAATAGGCGGTATAGTCCTGACCGGTGAAGGCATTTTCCTGCCCCCCAGCCGCAGCGACAATATCGCTGAACTCACCCGCCTTGCGGGTCGTGGTGCCCTTGAACATCAAATGTTCCAGAAAATGCGCAAGGCCAGAGGCACCGGCATCTTCATCCGCGGCACCAACGCGATACCACACCATATGGGTGACGACCGGGGCGCGATGATCCTCTATCACGACGATCTGCAACCCGTTTGATAATGTGGCGGTGTCAAATGACAGGCGTGCATCATTATAAAGCGCCGCAATATCAATCACGGGCGGCATATCGGTTGCCGCCGCATACGTGGCGCTGTGAGCGCCCGTTTTGTTGTGATCACATATCAGAAAATCTGCGGGCGCATTCCACGTCCACAATAAATATCCAGCAGCAATCCCCCCCAACAGACTGACAAGCCCCCCAGCTCGTCCTAGCGGTTGGGCCATATTTAGGATCCTGAACGCCAGAATAGAATTGAATCAATGAAGCTTTCGTCTTTATCGACAGCGCTTTGATTATCCTGCGGCATGGCAGGACGATTATCAGGGTCAATCTCATCGGCCCCGGCGCGGGTCAGCAACTGGTTTTCACCAGATGATAGATCGCCATCATTTTTCGATGGTGCGCCAAACACCGCAGACCGGGCACGGTCATATGACGCCTGATCCTGCGGGCCACGGGCCCCTGCTGCTGGCGGACGCAGATTAATATCCGGCGGCATAACCAACGGCGCGCGGGTCACCACAGTGAATTCATCCGGCACATCACGGTTAAAGCCGACCAAATCGTTTGAGCCGCCGCAGGCGCCCATCATCAGGGCAACACCCATCAGGCCACCAAACCGCATCCCCCGCGAAAAATTATTGCTGCCAATCATCAAATGTCTCCCAACGCGCACCCATGCGCTGACTATCAATAGCGTTATCCGCTTTTACCCTGTTCCGCAGTATCAAACAATCCATCGACCAAAATAAGGCACATTCCGATCACAATGGCGCTGTCAGCCACGTTAAAGGCCCAAAAATGCCAACCAAATGCATGAAAATCAAAGAAATCAGCCACCGCGCCGAAGTGAACACGGTCAATCACATTGCCAATCGCGCCACCAACCGCCAATGGCAAGGCCCAGCGAATCAGCGGCTGCGCGCCCTGCAGGCGGCCATACCAAATGGTCAGCCCCACAGACATGGCCAGCGAAAAGGCAATCAGCAGATATTTGCCCGTTTGGGCATCCTGCTTGAACAGGCCAAAACCAACACCGACATTCCACACCATCACCAGATTGAAAAACCCGGTAATCTCGACAACGCCGCGCGCGGGCATATCAAACACATAAATCAGCCACAGCTTTATCGCCTGATCGACGGCAACCACCGCCACCGCCAACAAGATAAACCGTAGCCAGTCAGTTTTTGCAGCAGCGTGCGATTGGGTTGCCATTAGGCCAATGCCTCGTCACAACGACCGCAAACACCTTCATGGGTGTGGGTTCCCACATCAGGCAGAACCATCCAGCAACGTTGGCACTTTTCGCCATCTGCCATACCCGGCACGACAGCAACGCCCGAAACATCATCCAATCGGAAGGCGTCAGCGGGACCATCAGCCTGATCAAGCGTAGCCGCCGATGTGATCGCAATCTCATCAAGGTCCACACCATCAAGCGCAGCCAACAGATCAGCATCCGTCACATGCACTGTGGGGGCTGCTTCCAAGCTGGCACCAATGCGTTTTTCACGCCGCTCAATCTCCAACGCACCGGTTACGACACGGCGCACCTGCAATACCTTGCGCCACTTATCGGCCAAGGCATCATCACGCCATGCGTCCGGCATGTCGGGGAAAGTACGCAAATGAACCGAACTGTCATCACCGTCAAAACGGCTAAGCCACACTTCTTCCATCGTGAACACCATGATCGGTGCCAACCATGCCGTTAGGCTCATAAACAAATGATGCAGCACGGTTTGCGCCGCGCGACGACGGAGTGATCCCGCATCATCGCAATAAAGCGCATCTTTACGAATATCCATATAAATGGCCGACAGCTCAACCGTACAAAAGTTAAACAGCGTGCTGTAAACCCGCGCAAAGTCATAGGCGGTATAGGCATCGCGCACGACCTTATCCAACTCAACCAATCTGTGCAGCATGTAGCGGTCAAGGGCGGGCAGCTGTTCCAGCGCCAAGGCATCAGCCTCGTCAAAGCCGTGCAGATTGCCAAGGATAAAGCGCATCGTGTTACGGAACTTACGATAGGCGTCTGTCCGGGTTTTCAGTGTTTCGGGGCCGATTTTCAAATCTTCTGTGAAGACTGAACTGGCCACCCACAGGCGGATAATTTCAGCACCCGATTGCTTGGTGATTTTTTCAGGCGACACGGCATTGGTGCCGGACTTGGCCATTTTTTTGCCGTCCTCAGCCAGAATAAAGCCATGCGTGACGCTGGCCTTATAAGGCGCCACGCCCCGTGTACCGCTGGCTTCAAGCAATGACGACTGGAACCAACCGCGATGCTGGTCCGATCCTTCCAGATAGACATCCGCAGGCCATGCCTGCCCGTCATTGTTTTCCAATGTGAAAACATGGCTACAGCCGGAATCAAACCAGACATCAAGAATGTCCGTCACTTGTTCATACTCATCCGCCTGATAGTCACTGCCAAGGAAGTCTTGGGCATCCTTGGTGTACCACGCATCCGCACCTTCGGCCGCAACCGCATCGACAATGCGCTTGTTGACGGCATCATCACGCAACGGCTCGCCCGTTTCCTTATTGACGAAAACGGTGATGGGTACGCCCCACGCACGCTGGCGCGACACAACCCAATCGGGACGGTCTGCAACCATGCTTTGAATACGGTTGCGCCCGGCTGCGGGGGTAAAGGCAATTTCGCCGATGGCCTTCAACGCGTTGTCACGCAAATCGTTCTGGGTCATTGAGATGAACCATTGCGGCGTGTTGCGGAAAATCACCGGCGCTTTTGAACGCCATGAATGGGGATAGGAATGGCGCAAGCTACCCTTGGTCAACAGGGCGTCATGATTGATCAGTTCCTTGATCACCGCACCATTGGCGGGCCACTTCTTGGCATCCTGTGTCATGATTTCGACACCGCCAAACAACGGCACGTGATCGAAATATGTGCCATTGTCCTGCACAGTAAACGGAATTTCGATCCCGCCATCGCGCTGGCAAATGTCATAGTCATCCACGCCATGTCCCGGCGCGGTGTGGACAAAACCTGTCCCCGCCTCAACGGTTACATGATCACCGTCCAGCAGCGGCACGTCGAAATCATAGCCATCGCCACGGAACGGATGGGCGCAAACTGTCCCGGCGATATCACCGGCATCACCGACCCGCGTCCATTCTGTGATCTTGGCATCAATGCGCACCTGTTCAGCCAAACCATCGGCCAGCACCAAACGTTCGCCCACTTTGGCAAGTACGTCGTCTTCGGTGGCGGTGACCTCATAAACGCCATAGTCGATGGCAGATGAATAGGCGACCGCGCGGTTGCCCGGAATGGTCCACGGCGTCGTTGTCCAAATCACAATAGATGCGTTCTCAAGCGCCGGGTTGCCCGCGGTCACAACCGGGAAGCGGACCCAGATTGTCGGCGACTTGTGTTCATGATACTCAACCTCAGCCTCGGCCAGGGCGGTTTCTTCGACGATGGACCACATGACCGGTTTGGAGCCACGGTACAGACCGCCATTCATCAGGAACTTTTGCAGTTCCTGCACGATGGTGGCTTCGGCATCATATGACATGGTCAGATAGGGGTTTTCCCAATCGCCTGAAACGCCAAGACGCTTGAACTCATCGCGTTGGATATTCACCCAATGATCTGCGAACTCACGGCACATACGGCGAAATTCAACGGGATCAACATCATTTTTGGTTTTGCCTTCGGAACGGATTTTTTCTTCGATCTTCCATTCAATCGGCAACCCATGACAATCCCAACCGGGAATATAAGGGGCGTCAAAGCCCATCATGGTGCGCGACCGGACGACAATATCCTTCAACGTCTTGTTCAGGGCATGGCCCATATGAAGATTGCCATTGGCATAGGGCGGGCCATCATGCAGGACAAAGCGCGGGCGGTTTTCCTGCACGGCCTGTTCACGTAGGCGCTTATACAGCCCCATCTTCTCCCAACGGGCCAGCCATTCAGGTTCCCGCTTGGGCAGGCCTGCGCGCATGGGAAAGTCCGTTTGCGGTAAAAACAGCGTGTCGCGGTAATCGGGGCCGTCTTTTTCGGTGGTTTCTTGTGACTTGTCGTTTGTCTGGTCAGACATGGATCAGGTGTTCCAGCAATAATGGGAGAAAGGCAATAGGGGGTTTTTCCCGGACCGGACGCCTGCCAAATGTCAGGATCGTCTGGCCGGGCCCATAATTCGTAGTATGCCGCGGGGCGGCTGGGCCGGGACAATCAGTAAAGTCATAGGGCGGGTTCTACACGCCCAAAAGGTCACGGGCAAGGTCACAATCTGCGGCGATCTGCGCCTTCAGCGCATCCAAACCGTCAAATTTCCGCTCTGCCCTGATATGGCCGATAAAGCTGACGCGCACCGTTGCGCCATAAATGTCGCCGTCAAAATCGAACAAATGCGCCTCTAGCAGAATATCCTGCTTATCAAATGTGGGCCGTTTCCCCACATTGGCGACCCCGAAATAGGCCCCCGCATGGTCGCGGTCAACAATCTCGACCTTGATGGCGTAAACGCCCAAAGCAGGGACGAGATAGCCGCTCATCGCGACATTAGCGGTGGGAAAGCCGATGGTGCGGCCCCGTTGGTCGCCCTTGATCACCGGGCCTTCAACATACCACGGATGGCCCAGCATGGCCGCCGCGTCATCGACATGACCGGTTTTAAGTGCCTGCCGGATTAGTGTTGACGATATGACGGTGCCATCCTCGCCAGCCACAGCCTCAATCACGGTAAGGCCGATGCCCAATTCAGCGCCCATTGATCCCAGCAAATCCGTATCGCCCTGCCGGTCGCGGCCAAAGCGGAAGTCATACCCGACGATGATGTGGCTGACGCCCAACCCCCCGGACAGAACATTTTCCACAAATTCCGGTGCGGACAGATGCGCCAGCTTCTCATCGAAACTAAGGACAAAGGCGTAATCCACCCCATAGGTGTCCAGCAAATGGGCCTTGGCATCCAATGGCGACAGGCGCATGGGTTCAGGCGAATGGTGGAAATATTCTGCCGGGTGCGGCTCAAACATCAGCACGCCCAGCGGCGCGCCCTTTTCCTCGGCCAGTTTGGCGGCCCGACGGATCAGGGTTTGGTGCCCCTTATGGACGCCATCAAAATTCCCGATAACGACAACCGCGCCGCGCGCCGCATCGTCCATGCCTTGCATATCTGTAATGACGCGAATGGTCATACTGCTTCAGCCCCTAAAACTTCAATCACTACCAACTCAATCTCTACCAACTCAATTGTGTCATTGCAGCCACGGCGTCAAGCCCCGCTGCGCGCATGGCATTGTTCATGGCTTCATGGTCAAGCTGCCCAACACCGCTATAGCCCAGCTCCTTCGCGTGGATACCGCCGGCAATCAACAGCGCATCAATGCCCGCCTGATTGGCACCCAGAATATCTGTTTTCAGTCCATCACCAATGGCAAGCACGTCAGACTTGTTCAGGGGAAATCCTGCCTTCAGGCCCAGCTCCCGCAAAACAGCCTTATAGGTTGGGGCGTGCGGCTTGCCATAGATCAACACCTTGCCGCCCATGTCTTCATAAAGCGCGGCCAGCGCCCCGGCGCACCAAATATGATCATCGCCGCGCATCACCTTGATATCGGGGTTGGCGCACACCATCGGCATTTTGCGTGACAGACCAACCTGAAACAGCTCCCGGTAGTCTTCGGGGGTTTCGCTGTCATCATCAAACAGTCCGGTATTCAAAATGAAATTGGCGGTATCAATATCGCCCTCAACCAGGGGCAGGCCATCAAACACACCACGATCACGTTCCGGCCCCAAATGCAGAAAGATCTCGCCCCAATCACCATTGGCGATTTCAAGGCGGGTCAGATCACCGGAAGTCAGGATCGTATCATAGGCCGTGGTCGGCACCTTCAGCCGATCCAGCATATCCGCAACCGCTGCGGCAGGGCGCGGCGCGTTTGATAACAGCGCCACCGTCCCGCCACCTTCGCGGCGGTAATGGGTCAGGGCAGCGACCGCCTGCTCGTAAGCGGTTTTGCCGTTATGAACAACGCCCCACAGATCGACGATCAGGGCACGATAATCGGGCAGCAAGCCCCCCGCCCCTTCGATTACTGGAATTGTCTGCTGGTTATTGTCTGTCATTAGAAGGCGCTTTTTCAGTTGCGGCTGTTGAATTGTGCAAAGTGCTACCCCGTCCAGTCGGGAAGGTCAACGAATGCCAAAGATCAGGGGCTTTTCATCGCACAGGAAATGGCATTATTCTGCGGTCCTTAGATTTAACGCAGTCACTGCACCACACAAATGGGGATTTAATAGATATGAGCAGCCTTTTCGACCTAACCGGCAAAACCGCCATCGTCACCGGATCGACCCGCGGCATTGGCGAGGCGATTGCCAAACGCTTTGCAGAACATGGGGCCAATGTCGTGGTCTCCTCACGCAAAGCCGATGCGGTTGATAAAACAACGGCAGAGATTAATGCCGATTGGGCCAAGTCAGGCAATCGCGCCATTGGCGTGCCCTGCAATATCAGCGACAAGGCTGACCTGCAGCGTTTGGTGGACACAACCAATAGCGAGTTTGGACAGGTTGATATTCTGGTCTGTAATGCGGCTGTGAACCCGTTTTTCGGCCCCAGCGCGGACATCCCCGATGACGCCTTTGACAAGATCATGGGCTCAAACGTGAAATCGAACCATTGGCTGTGCAATATGGTCCTGCCGCAGATGAAGGAACGGGGCGAAGGGTCGATCACCATCATTTCCTCAATCGGGGGCTTGAAAGGCAGTGAAGTCATTGGTGCCTACTGCATTTCAAAGGCAGCCGATTTCCAGCTGGCCCGAAATCTGGCATGTGAACATGGCCGCGACGGAGTGCGTGTGAACGCCATCGCACCGGGCCTGATCCAAACCTATTTCGCCAAGGCGCTGTGGGATAATCCCGATATCTTGAAGGCATCAACCTCAGGCTCTGCCCTTAAGCGGATTGGTCAGCCGGACGAAATTGCCGGGGCTGCCGTGTTCCTTGCCTCAGACGCTGGGGCATTCACCACAGGTCAGGGCATTGTGGTTGATGGCGGCGCGACCATTACCGGCGGCTGATTCTATTTGACGGGAAAGGTGCGACCCCCACCGGGGTGGGCGAAATGGTGGGGGTCGCATACCGTGTCAGGCTTTCGCCCTTCACGGCCTATAAGTATCTCGCGCAACTTGGTAATTCGCGCTCGCCCCATAAATCTGCTGTAGCAGAAACGATGATTGGTTTCCATTCCCTCTTTACACGTTGTACACCCTGAACAATGATCATTGGCAGGCATGCTGAAAATCAAACCATTCCGCTTAACGGCAAGTCGCCTGCGCACGAAAATGGACACCAATTCAAATATTTAGGTGACAATCTTCACCATATTGGACAAACTCTCATTGACTGAATTTCAGGGGGGCAACACCCCGCATATGGTCAGTTTTGAGATTATAATGGCCCACTTGCGCCACTGAAAAAAGGGAACATTGTGATGGCTGTCACAGCAGCACAGGACCAGCCAAAGCAATCGCTGGCGACTATTGATTTGTTTGATGGTCTGCCGGCTGATCGCATCAAAGCCATTGAAGAGGAAGCCGAATGGCACAGCTTTGCCAAGGGCGACACGATTGTCGAGCAAAACTCAACCAGTGCCAATTTGATGCTGGTCGCGTCAGGCGCAGTGCGCATCGTCAACTATTCCCCCACCGGACGTGAGGTGGCCTATGCCTCATTTTCTGCAGGTGATTATATTGGCGAAATTGCAGCGCTGGACGGTCAACCGCGCACCGCCCATGTGGTTGCGCTGAAACCGTCGGTGATTGCAAAATTGGCCCCAGAAAGTTTCCGTGACCTTTTGCTGGAATTTCCGCAAATGACCATCAAGGTCGCGCAGCGTTTGGCAACGATTGTTCGCGCCGCAGATGAACGGATTTTGGACCTGTCCACCCTTAGCGCCTATGAACGTGTCTATCGGGAATTAATGACCCTCAAACGCGAAGACCCCGTCGTATTGGGCCGTTATTTGATTCACCCCATTCCGACACAGGCGCAGATGGCAGCATCCGCCAGCACCACGCGCGAAACCGTGGCACGTGTGTTATCGCAACTGGCGCGTGATGGCGTAATCGAAAAGCGTGACAAGACCATCTATATTCGTGAGCTTGAGGCGTTGGAAGTTTTGGCTCGCTCCGCCTCTGCCCGCGCCTTTGGATTTGCTGACGCAAACTAATGCCAAGAACGACGTCTGACCAAATATTAAGCGCCGCACGCAACCTGTTTGTGAAATACGGGTTACGGCGCACATCGCTTGATGACATCGCGGTGGCGGCAGGCATTGGGCGGGCCACATTGTTCCGCCGCTATCAGAACCGTGACGCCTTGGTTGCAGCGCTGGTCGACAAGGAACTGGCTGCCGCGCTTGCTAAGATCGATACCGCCATTAACAAGGCAATCGGCCCCGAAGACCAGTTCATCGCCGGGTTCCTGTCATTCATGGATATGGTCCGCACCAACGAATTATTGCATGAATTATTGCAGTCAGATGCCGAAACGGTTCTGCCCCTGCTCACCACCGCCGGGCATGACGTTATCGCAATTGCCCGCTTGTTTGCACAAAACAGGCTTGAAATCATACGGGACAGCGGGGCCACCCTGACCGCCGACCCTGAATATTTGGCGGAAATTCTGGCCCGCATTGGCCATTCGCTCGCCATGACCCCGCAAACGGTCCTGCCGATCCATGACGAACAGGCGATGGCTGCGTTCGCCCGCACCAGCCTAATTCCTTTAGTTTTCAAATAGTGATGAGGGCTGCAAACAGGCAGGTCATGGGGTCGATGCTGGCTTGACCTTTTCCGATATAATGATACTATTTATGACTTTTAGTATCAAATTGAGGAAACGCACATGCCCATAAAAACAAGTAAAACGGCATCACCCAAAGATCTGCCCTACAGCTCAATCTCACCAGAAATTGCACAGCGGTTTCGTGACCGGGCCTTGGCAATTCCCTTTTATGCACGGGTCATTGCGCTACAGCCGTCCCACCCGATTGTGGGCGCTGGCCTACAGGAACATTCAGTTGTTTTTGATGATCCGTTTGGCCGTGCCGTGCGCACAACACAGGCATTGATCAGCCAGATTTACCAAGACCCAGAAGAGCTGGGGAAACAGATCCGCGCGTGGCACAAGGATGTGAAGGGCACCGATACCAGCGGCAAGGCCTATCATGCGCTTGATCCTGTTCCGTGGGCGTGGGTCCATTATTCAGCATTTGATGCGATTTTATATGCGCTGAAAACAATGGGCAGATTGCCTGACCGGGACACACAGGAAATCATGTATCGCGAATGGAAAATCGGCGGCAAATTTCTGGGCGTGAAGCCGCAGTTAACCCCTGATAATTTTGCTGACTTTGAAGACTATATTCAGACCACAATTCAAGACGACTTAACAGCCACAGATAACCTGCGCAGCCTGTGGGACTATCTTGATCATGTGCCCCTGTCGGCATTGCCCGGTGTGCCCAAGCTGGCCGGGAAATTGGCGCAACAACCATTGGCCCATGCCGGCAAGGTTTTGATCGGTCACGCCCTGCCCAAAAACCTAAGGGGAGAGCTGGGCATCAAATGGGGTATGCCCGAAAGCCTGCAACATGAAGCATTGATGATGACACTGAAGACCACCAATGCCGCCCTGCCCGAAAGTGTGCGGGTCTGGCCTGAATCCTTGGGCAAGTCCGGCACCGGCTTCACACTGGCACCGCGCGCCCAAGCAGCCTAAGGGGCAAGCCGCACCGGCTTAAGCAGCGGCCTAAAGAGCCTCCAGCGTCGCCCGCACATTGGTGGCCAGCTCATCAATCTGGTTTTCGCTAATGATGAAGGGCGGCGACAGGATAATGGAATCGGCCGCTATGCGGACCATTGTGTCCTGTTCTTCAAATGCCTTGCAGCCCGCTTCGAAACCACGCTTACCCGGCGCGCCGGCCTCCCCCTCCAGATCAATGGCGGCGACCAGACCAATGGTGCGAATATCAGTGACATAAGGCGCGTCCTTCAGGGCGTGCATTGTGTCGGCCCACAGATCGGTCAGCGCATCAACGCGCTCGAACAACCCTTCGTCCCTATAAACATCCAATGTGGCAAGTCCCGCTGCGGCCGCCAATGGATGACCAGCATAGGTGTAGCCGTGAAACAGCTCATTCACATGGGGCGGGCCGGACATAAACGCATTATAAATATGCGGCCCCATAATCACCCCGCCCATCGGCACTGCCGCATTGGTCAACCCCTTGGCGCAGGTGATCATATCGGGTGTGACGCCGAAATATTGCTCGGCAAAGGGCGTACCCAAACGGCCAAAGCCTGTGATCACTTCATCGAAAATCAGCAAGATGCCGTGCTTGTCGCAAATCTCACGCAGGCGCTTCAGATACCCGATAGGCGGCGGCAACACACCGGTAGACCCCGCGAAGGGTTCAACAATCACAGCGGCAATGGTTTGTGCCCCATGCAGGCCGACCAGCCGTTCCAAATCTTCGGCAAGCTCCACCCCATGTTCAACCTCGCCGCGGGTAAACTTGTTTTGACCCGGCAGATGGGTGTGGCGCAGATGGTCAACACCCGGTAATCCCGGCCCGAACACCGCGCGGTTGGTGACAATGCCACCGACTGACATGCCGCCGAAATTCACACCGTGATAGGCACGCTCCCGCCCGATAAGGCGCGTGCGGCTGCCCTCTCCCCGCGCCTGATGATAGCCGATGGCAATCTTCAGCGCGGATTCAACCGCCTCTGACCCTGAGTTGCCAAAAAACATATGGGTGAAGTTTTCGCCTGCAAGGTCCGTTACGCGGGTTGCCAGCTCAAACACCTTGGGGTGGCCAAAGTTAAATGTAGGACCGTAATCAAGCTCGCCCGCGGCAGCACTGATCGCATCAACGATCGGCTGGCGGCAATGCCCCGCATGCACACACCACAGCCCCGCAGACCCATCCAATATCGCCCGGCCATTATCTGCTGCGAAATAATGCATGTCCTTGGCTGCCTTCACCATGCGCGGCTTTTCCTTAAACTGCCGATTGGCGGTAAAGCCCATGAAGAAAGCATCAAGATTATTGGGGATCACAGACTCAGAAGCGGTCATAATCAAAAAAGTCCCATTAGTCGCAGACGGCTTGCCATGCCGCCGCTGGATTGATAGATGTCCCAAATGTTTACCACGCCTTATAAAATTCGCAACGCCGCCGCGGCTGATTTCCCCGCCCTTGCCGCAGTTGAAATGACTGCCGGGCAAATCTTCTATGATCAGGGGATCATTGCCCCCAGCGATGACCACACAGTCACGGCTGAGAAATTCACCTATGGCTTTTCATGTCTGGTGGAAGCTGATGATAAGGACACTGACGCCCCCGGGGCGGCCATTGCAGGCTTTATCCAGTTGGTTTGGGTTGATCGTTTCCTGCACATCGAAGAATTGTCGGTCCATCCTGACCATCAAAAGCAGGGCATTGGCGCAGCCCTGATTGCCCACGCGCTGGACCTTGCCCGCCAACGCGATGCGCTGGGCGTCACATTATCAACCTTCCGCGACGTGTCGTGGAACGGCCCCTATTACGAAAAGCTGGGCTTTGAAGAAATTTCCGCCGTCGGGCTGGGCGAAGACTATACTGAAATGCGGGAAGAGGAACATACGGCCGGTCTGGATATCACAGCCCGCTGCCTGATGATCTATCACCTTTAGGCCGCTGCCCGCGCAGACCAGCAGCAAAAGTCTGCCTTTTTCACAAATTTTCCGCCCGTTCCCCTTGACGATACCGCTCATCAGCCCTACATCACGGGCAGCTTGTTAGCACTCCCCCCGCGTGAGTGCTAACAACATAGGGGAAAAACGCAGTATTCTGCGATTTTTCAAATATTGAACAGCTAAGTGACCTCGTCATTTAAGGAGAACAATGATGGCATTCCGCCCTCTTGCAGACCGTGTTGTGGTCCGCCGTGTTGATTCAGACGAAAAATCAGCCGGTGGTATCATCCTTCCCGATTCAGCCCAGGAAAAACCCTCCGAAGGCGAAATCGTATCCGTTGGCGCCGGTGCGCGCGACGAAGCCGGCAACCTGATTGCCATGGAACTGAAAGCAGGCGACCGCGTGCTATTCGGCAAATGGTCCGGCACAGAAGTTCAGATCGGCGGCGAAGACCTGCTGATCATGAAAGAAGGCGACGTTCTGGGCATCATTGGCTAATCAGCCACTGACCGCTTAACCGCTTTCATTCAAGTCCACACAAATTAAAGGAATCTACTCATGGCTAAAGAAGTCCTGTTTGATACCGAAGCCCGCAACAAAATGCTGGCCGGTGTCGATATTCTCGCCAATGCCGTTAAGGTCACACTGGGCCCCAAGGGTCGTAACGTTGTGATCGACAAGGCATTCGGTGCCCCCCGCACAACCAAGGACGGCGTTTCCGTCGCCAAGGAAATCGAACTGGAAGACAAGTTCGAAAACATGGGTGCCCAGATGGTCCGCGAAGTGGCCTCACGCACCAATGACATCGCCGGTGACGGCACCACAACAGCAACCGTTCTGGCACAGGCCATCGTTCGCGAAGGCACCAAGGCCGTTGCTGCCGGCATGAACCCGATGGACGTTAAGCGCGGCATCGACCTTGCAGCATCCAACGTGATCGAACAGCTTCGTAAGATGGCCAAAAAGGTCAAGACAAACGAAGAAATCGCTCAGGTCGGCACCATTTCTGCCAATGGCGAAGTAGAAATCGGTCAGATGATTGCCGAAGCCATGCAGAAAGTTGGCAATGAAGGCGTGATCACAGTGGAAGAGGCCAAGGGCCTTGAAACCGAACTTGATGTCGTTGAAGGCATGCAGTTCGACCGTGGTTACCTGTCACCTTACTTCATCACCAATGCTGACAAGATGATTGCGGAACTTGAAAATCCCTACATCCTGCTGCACGAAAGCAAGCTGACAAACCTGCAGCCGATGCTGCCTTTGCTGGAAGCTGCTGTGCAGTCCAGCCGTCCGCTGCTGATCATCGCAGAAGACGTTGAAGGCGAAGCACTTGCCACATTGGTTGTGAACAAGCTGCGCGGCGGCCTGAAAATCGCTGCTGTTAAAGCCCCCGGCTTTGGCGACCGTCGTAAAGCCATGTTGCAGGATATCGCTATCCTGACAGGTGGTCAGGTTGTTTCCGAAGACCTCGGCATCAAGCTGGAAAACGTGACACTGGATATGTTGGGTCAGGCCAAGCGCGTGTCATTGTCCAAGGACGACACAACCATCGTTGATGGCGTTGGCAAAAAGAAAGACATCGACAGCCGCGTGACACAGATCCGCGCGCAGATCGAGGACACCAACTCTGACTATGACCGTGAAAAACTGCAAGAACGTCTGGCCAAGCTGGCTGGCGGTGTTGCCGTGATCAAGGTCGGCGGTGCAACCGAAGTCGAAGTGAAGGAACGCAAGGACCGCGTTGATGACGCCCTGAACGCAACCCGCGCTGCGGTTGAAGAAGGCATTGTCCCCGGCGGCGGTACAGCGCTGCTGACCTCCACCAAGGTTCTTGAAAAGATCGAACTGGAAGATTCAGACCAGCAGGCTGGCGTGAACATCGTCAAGAAAGCCCTGCAGGCACCAATCCGCCAGATCGCATCAAATGCCGGTGTTGACGGTTCCATCGTTGTTGGCAAGGTTCTGGACAATCGCTCCAAGAGCTTTGGTTACGACGCCCAGAACGACGTCTATGGTGACCTTGTTGCCATGGGTATCATTGACCCGGCGAAAGTTGTTCGTACTGCCCTGCAGGACGCAGCTTCCGTTGCCTCACTGATGATCACCACCGAAGCCATGATTGCTGATAAGCCGGAGCCGAAGGGCGCCGCACCGGCAATGCCTGACATGGGCGGTATGGGTGGCATGGGCGGCATGGGCGGCATGATGTAATCATCCGCCTTTGGAACAGCCAGAGCGCGGCATGATGTAATCATCCGTCTTTGGCGTCTGCCAAAGTCACAACAAATTGAAGGCCGGGGTGATCCCCGGCCTTTTTTGTTGCGTATAAACCTGTAGGCTGCACACATGAACACACACCTATGGGGGACATCATGATCAAACTTCATCATCTGCAAATTGGCCGCTCTATCTTCACGCTATGGCTGCTTGAAGAACTGGGCATCGATTACGACGTCGAAATCTATCAGCGGCTGGAAACGTTCCGCGCGCCGCCGGAACTGAAAAAGGTTCACCCCCTTGGCAAAAGCCCGGTCATTGAAGATGACGGGATTGTCGTGGCAGAATCAGGGGCCATCGCCACCTATCTTCTGTCCACCTATGGCCAAGACAGCAATCTGGCCCCTGCCCCGTCTGACAAGGCAGCCTTTGCCCGCTATCAAAGTTTTCTGCATTTCGCCGAAGGCACGCTGGTCGGTCCCTTCATGATGACAATGGTCGGCGGCGGAGCCGAACAGATCACCAATTTTGCCGCGCCTGAGATTGCCGCTAATTGCGCCTATTTGGCGGACGAGCTGGCCGGGAAGGATTACATCATGGGCAACCAGTTCAGCGCCGCAGATGTGGGGCTGGTCTGCGTCTTGTCGATGGCCAACAATATGGGGGCCCTGCCAGACAATAAAGTGCTGCAGGATTACATCGCCCGCTGCACAGCCCGTCCGGCCTTTGCCAGTGCCATGGAAAAGGGCGGCGGGGCCTAATCAACTCCCGCAGTCAGACCCAGCGGCCAGACCCAGCGAACAGACCAAGCGGACAGACAGACGTCATCTGCCCCGACCGGGGCGGGTGATACAGTAGGGATAATACAATCACGCTATGGCTTGATAAAAAGATCGGGGTCATGTGGGACGTGATCAGCATGTAGCTTGGCGTGCTTCAGCTCAATCCGGGCGCGGCTGGTAATCTCCAACGCACCGCGGAAGAACAGCCCCGCCATTATCAGCGCCGCCACCAAATCAGGCAGGTGCGAGCCGGTAAGGTAAACCACCCCCGCCGCTGCAATCACCACCACATTGCCAATCGCATCATTACGGCTGCACACCCAGACGGCGCGCATATTGGCATCGCCATCCTTCCACTTCATCAATATCAGAACGCTCAACACATTGGCGGCCAGGGCGGCCAGACCAATGCCGCTCATAATCGGGGCATCAGGAACCGGCCCGTCAATGAGGCGATAGACACTCATCCCCAGCACGGTGACAGACATCAGCAGCAGCGATATGCCCTTTAACAGCGCCACCCGCGCACGCACCGCAAGTGCCGCCCCAACCACCGCAAGCGACAGGCCATAGCTGGCCCCGTCAGCGATAAAATCCAACGCATCAGCCTGCAATGCCATCGATTCGGCCAAGCCGCCACCGACGATTTCAACCACCGCCATGCCGATATTAATGATCACAACTGCCCACAAGGCTGTTTTGTAAGCTGTTGAAATATCGCCACTTATGCCGTGGTCATGTCCGCATGATGATGACATGGCGCTGGTTCCTTTACACTTTGATTCTCATCTCATTTAAGGGCAGGATAGATTCTGTAACGATTACAGGAGCAAGCCCCATGTCAGCACAAAATGCAGAAAATCATAGTATCGGTGAAACTGCCGCGCTGACCGGGATTACCCCTGAATCGATCCGCCATTACGAAAAGATCGGGCTGATCCCCGCCCCTACCCGAACGGCAAGCGGACGGCGCACCTATGGTGATGTGTTGGTTGAACGGCTGCGCTTCATCCGCCATGCGCGATTGTTGGGGTTTCCGTTGGATGATATTCGCACGCTGCTTAATCTTTCCGACGACCCCAGCCATGATTGCAGCGCCGCCGATTCCATTGCCCGGCGGCATTTGGGGCAGGTTACGGCCAAGCGCGAAGCATTGCAGGCGCTGGAATCAGCGCTGACCGATATGATCGATAATCATTGTCATGGGAAGGTCAGCCAGTGCCGCGTGATCGAAACACTGGCTGATCATGATATGTGTGCGGATGACCACCCGCCCCTGGCCGGCCCCTTAACCGGCCAGTCGCCTAAAGCATCGCCTAGTCAAGAGCTGCCGTAAACCGCAGGTAAAGCGGATTGGGATCGGCAAAGATGTAATCGACATCAAAGGCGACGATATCGCGGAACCCTGCCTCCTGCAGGATATGCGTGATGGCATACAACTTCTTGTGCGGGCCATAAACGACATAGGCATTGGCGTTACCACTTGCCGCAATAGACGACCCAAGCGTACAGCCCAAGCCATCCGTCAACTCATCCGCAATCTCGGCAAAGGCCAAAGGATCACCGTTAAAGCGGATTGCCTTGCGGTCCTGCGCATCCGCGCGGGCACCGATCATATCAAGGATATGACGCAGCGCGCGGCGTGCAGCGGGGCTCCACTCACGTTTGAAAGACCCCGCAAGGCAGGCATAGCTTTCCAGCATCACGCCATCGGACAGGATCTTCAGATCATTTGCCTCAAGCGTTGATCCGGTGGTCGTGATATCCACGATGATTTCAGCCGCACCGGAATTGGGCGCGCCTTCCGTGGCCCCAAGGCTTTCCACAATGCGGTAATCGCTGATCCCTTGGGCGGCAAAGAACTTGCGCGTTGCGGTCAGATATTTTGTGGCGACCCGCATCCGCTTGGCGTCATTGGCGTGCATTTGCGCCGCCACATCATCAAGGTCTGCCAGCGTGTCCACATCAATCCATGATTTGGGCACCGCCACCACAAGCTTGGCATAGCCAAAGCCCAGCGACAGGATTTGTTGCAGCACCAAATCAGGGTCAGCCAGTTTTTCGTGCAGCAGGTCTTGGCCCGTCACCCCAAGGTGAATATCGCCAGCCTCCAACGCGGCAGGGATTTCGCCCGCCTGCATAAAGACCACGTCCACATTGGCAACGCTTTTCAGGCGTCCGCCGGTATAGCCCCGGGCACTGCCATCCTTGGCGATGGGAATGCCAGCGTTGCGGAAATAATCCTCAACCTGTTCTTTCAAGCGGCCCTTGGACGGCACTGCCAGGATAAGATTGTCTGTCATAATCGCCTCCTACCCTCTACCGTTTATTGCCAATGGCCGTGGCCAGCCGATCAGGCCGGATCATCGCCCCGATGGAGCTACAGCCAACAGGGCCGCCCAGTTCAGCGACAAGCCCGTCATAACGACCACCGCCCGCAATCGCGCCTTCTGGCACCTTGGGGGCGCGGACCTCAAACACGATGCCCGTATAATAGTCCATCGACCGTCCGAATGTTGTGGACAGGGTAACGGGACGGTCACCGATTGCGCCCAACACGGCGGTCAGGCTTTCCAACGGTGCTACCACGGCATCACCCAAATCACCGACCAGTGCCTTTGCCTGTTCAAGCGTTGCAGCAGCCGGGCCGTTCAGGGCCATAAAGGCACGCAGACGATCCAGCACATCATCACCGACGGCTGGTGCTGCCAAAGCCTCAGCCTTTTGCAACAGGCGTCCGGCAATATCTTCAAGGCTGCGTCCGCCCGCAGGCTGCACATTCGCCAGCGATAGCATTTCATCCATCATGGCGCGGCGCGCGGCCTCATCTGGCAGGGCAGCAAGTGCAGCGGCAACACCGCCAGCATCACCATCTTGTGCCGGATTGGCCAACGCCTCCAACAAGGCTGCAAAGCCGCTGGGGGTCGAAAACCGCCGACGCAGCTTGTCACGCACTTGTTCGGTTAGGGGCAGTGCCGCAATCATGGCGCGGAACAGGCCGACATGGCCGATCTTCACTTCGTAATCGGTCAGGCCCATCGCCTCGCATGTTGCAAATGTTTCACGTGAAACAGCAACATCTTCAGCAACATCACCAGAACCGCCAAACCATTCAAAGCCAACATGCGTCGCCTCACGCGCGGCGGCGGCTTCTTCGGGGCGTGGTACGCGGAATGCAGGGCCTGCATAGGTCAACTTCGCAGCAGCAGGGGCCAACCCGTCAATATAGGTCAGGGCCGTCGGCACAGTCAGGTCAGGGCGCAAGGCCAGTTCCGTCCCGTCCGGGCTGTTGAAAATATAGGTGCGGCGGCGAATATCTTCGCCCGACCGATCCAGAAAAATCGCGGCATCTGCCAGCACGGGCGGTTCAACCGGGGCAAAGCCCGCCGCCTCAAATCGCGCTTGCAGGGCGCGGGTCATTTCATTTGTTGAAACAGACATTAGTCCAGTCCCATCTTCGGACAGCCACAATCAGCCATCCATGCGTCAATTCATGTGATGTTTGGGAGATTTCCGGGCCACGGTCAACCGCTGAACTGTCCTTTTTGAACAAGATCGCGGGCACCTGTGACCCTTTTAATGTCGGTGATGACGGGAAAGTGCCTCACGCACCTTGGCGACAAGCTCATCCCGTTTGATTGTGAACTGGGCCGGCTGTTCTTCACGCCAGACCGTATTGTCCTCAATTTCTTTTGAAAGCTCCAGCCCGCGAACCAAATCCTTCACGGTCAGTTCACCCCGGTCAAATTCATCTGACCCGGCAATAATAGCCAACGGCGCGGCGCGACGATCAGCATATTTCAGCTGCGCCTTCATGCCGGAGCTACCCAAATAAAGCTCTGCCTTGATACCCGCGGCGCGCAGTTCAGCGACCATCGCCTGATAATCTGCCATCCGCTCACGATCCATCGCGGTGACCACAACGGGGGCTTGCCACCCGCCGGGCGCACGATCAAGCGCATCAAGGGCGGCCAGCAAACGATCCACACCGATTGAGATACCGGTGGCAGGCACGTCCTGCCCGGTAAAGCGTTTGACCAAGCCATCATAACGCCCGCCCGACCCGACGGAGCCAAAGCGGCGCGGCTTGCCCTTTTCATCGACGGTTTCAAACGTCAATTCAGCCTCAAACACAGGACCGGTATAATAGGCAAGGCCCCGCACGACAGACGGATTGATAATCACCTGCCCGGCGGGCACATTCTGCGCCACCAACAGGTCTGCAATTTCGGACAGCTCATCAATGCCCTGCCCACCAACTTGTGAACCACCGACAAGCGCGCGCAAATCTGCAATCACATTATTGCCGCCTGCTTCGACAAAGCCCATGACCTGATCAGCCTCACCCGCGGTCAGGCCAGCGCCTTTGGTGAAGTCGCCGGACACATCCTTGCGCCCCTCACCCAACAACAGGCGCACACCATCGGTGCCAAGCCGATCAAGTTTGTCTATCGCGCGCAGGACGGTCAGCTTCTTTTCAACGATGACAGGATCGCTGCCATCATCCAAAAGGCCAATGCCTTCCAGCACGCCATCCAAAACCTTGCGGTTATTCAGATTGATCACGAAATCATTGCGCGGCAGGCCGATGGCATCAAAGGCCGCAACCTGCATGGCAAGCAGCTCAGCCTCTGCACCCATTTCGGCAGTGCCAACCGTGTCAGCGTCAAACTGTGTAAATTCGCGAAAGCGGCCCGGTCCCGGTTTTTCATTCCGGTACACAAGCCCGGTCTGATAGCGGCGGAACGGCTTGGGCATGGTCGCGTAATTTTCAGCGACATAGCGGGCCAAAGGCGCGGTCAGATCATAACGCAGGGCCAGCCATTGGCCGTCCTCATCCTCAAAGCCGAACACGCCCCCTTCGGGTCGATCGACATCGGGCAGGAACTTGCCCAGCGCCTCTACATATTCAATTGCGGGGGTTTCAAGCGGCTCAAACCCATAAAGCTCATACACATCGCGCACAGCATCCAGCATGGCGCGGCGGGCTGCGATTTGGGTAGGCGTCAGGTCCCGAAACCCTTTAGGAAGTCGAGCCTTGGGACGCGGCTGTTTTTTCGGCTTTGCCATAATGGTTGCCTATTGTTTATCCAGCGCAGTGAGAAAAGCTCGCATTGGTCAGGATGGTACAGCCGCCCCGAATTGAACGGGGGACCTCTAGTGCCACAAACTAGCGCTCTAACCGACTGAGCTACGGCTGCACATCCCGATCATCCCCAAAAGTGGCTTGCACATCGGGGATAGGCGCTGGACACTATACTGTGATCATTGCTTTTTCAAGCGCCCTTCCCACCTAAAAACTGCGACACGGCGACCAGCCCGAAATGGCTGATTCAAAAGGATTTTGCGGTTCAAGGCGCACAAGTCCCCCTTGCCCCGACTTGGGCAGCAAGATAGGCTGCTGCGCAACTGACAATTTTATAAGGATAGGAGATTCGCCATGACCGCAAATCTTCCCACCCCCACCATCCGCTATGTAGAAGCCAATGGCCAAACTTTCGCCGTTGATGAAATGGGCGATGGCGACACACTGGCACTTTGCCTGCACGGTTTTCCAGAAAGCCGCCATTCATGGCGCGCCCAACTGCCCCTATTGGCAAAGCTGGGCTATACCGCATGGGCACCTGACCTGCGTGGTTATGGCGACACAACACGCCCCAAGGGCGTTAAAAACTATTTGATCGACACTTTATGCGATGATGTTGCCGCCCTGATTGACGCCAGCGGCAAAAGCAAGGTTGTGTTGATCGCGCATGATTGGGGCGGGGCTATCGCGTGGTCATTCGTCATGCAACAACTGCGCCCGCTTGATAAGTTCATCGTCATGAACCTGCCCCATCCGCAGAAAATGCAGGAACGGATGAAACAGGGATCAAAGCAATTGTTCCGCAGCTGGTATATTTTCTTTTTCCAGATCCCGTGGTTGCCCGAATTTATGATGAAGCTGGGCAAGGCCCGCTTTATCCGACAGGCATTTTTGGGCATGGCCATCGACAAGCGCCGCTTCCCTAAAGAGGTGTTGGATCATTATGCCGACAATGCCCGCAAACCCGGCGCGCTGACCGCGATGGTCAATTATTATCGCGGCCTGATCCGCGGTGGCGGCTCTGAACGGATGAAGGACAAACAGATCGATATCATCGACGTTCCCACCCTGATGATTTGGGGCGAAGAAGACACCGCACTTGATATCAGCACGACCTATAATACTGATGAGCTTGTCAGCGATTTCACAATCCGCTATGTGCCAAACGTTTCCCATTGGGTGCAACAAGAAGCCCCCGAAGTAGTCAACGCCATTATGGAAGCGTGGCTGACCGGACAACCCGTCCCCGAAGCCATCACGCTTGACCCCCGCCTAGAATCACGCGACCGCGTGGAAAGTGAGCCCTATCGTGAGCCAGCCTGACACAAATCTTCAAGCAGACCTGCAAGTCGGCCCCACAGAAAACGGCATGGTCCGTATTTTGATCAGCGTTGGGGAAACCGAAATTCCGCTCGACTTCTATCCTGATGAAGCAGAAGAAATTGCCAGCGAATTGCGCGCAGCGGCATCACAGATCAGCGGCGGCGGTAAGAAAAAGAAATAGCCGCGCCCTGCTTGCAACAATCAGGCGCGTTGCGGTGTGCAGGCGCGCCCTCACCCCAGATCAATATCAACGGCAAGTTGGGCGGCCAGCGCCTGAAACGCCTCATCAAGTGCGGCGCGGTCTGTCCCATCTGGTGCCAACGCCTCAATATGGGCGCTAAATACGGGCTGACCGGACATCGCCGCAGGTTCCTGTTCCGATGACATTTCAGTCACATTGATGGCGTGACGGGCCAGCAGATCGGTCACTTCATTGACAATGCCCGGATGGTCGGCGCCGCTGACCGTCACGGTCAACCCTGTCTGACTTTCAGCAGCCAAGGTATCATCGCCAACCTCAACTACAATCCGCGCGTCTTGCTGGCCGAAGGCTGCCAACGCAGCAGTCAACTCATCGGCCTGTTCTGCGGGCACATCCACCAACACAATCCCGGCGAATTTGCCTGCCAGTTGTGCCAAGCGGCTTTCCAGCCAATTGCCGTGATGGGCAACCACAATATCGGAGACTGATTTGATCAGGCCGGGCCGATCATCGGCCACCAGTGTTAGCACAAGTTTGGTCATCGGTTTTTATCCTTATGGTTTTTGCCAATGTAGGAATCAGACCGTGTGACTGCAACCTAATTCGCGCACCACACAAAAACAGACGGCGCAGATAAACACAAATCAGGCAAACAAAAACCCCGGCACGCCGCACGCACCGGGGTCTTTATGTTTTTTATGCTGGCGCGGTTTAGAAGCGCAGCTCAACCTCTGCACGGCGGTTACCGCGTTCGCGGACGCCATCGCCGGTTTCGATAGCCAGACGGCTTTCACCAAAGCCGGCCAGTTCGAGCAGGTCGGGGTTCACACCCTCAGCAATCAGGGCAGCACCAACAACGTCAGACCGGGCCGAGGCCAGCTTTTCGTTATAGGCCAATGAGCCTGATGTATCCGTATGACCGTGAACAACGATCAGCACAGCTTCCTGGCTCATCGCAGCTGAAGCGGCCTGTGAGATATCACGATAGGCTTCTGCTGATAGTTCAGTTGAATCATGGTCGAAATAGATGCTGAATGAAATCGGTTCGATCACTTCAGGTTCAGGCATCTTCGGCTCAGGATAACGCACTTCTTCGATTGCCTGCTCATAGGCAGCGCGGCAAGCATTGGCGTCTTCAACATTGATCTGCTCTTCGACTTACTGCACCCAGCAATCATAAGAGACCTGCGCGCGGGCCAAAGGAATGGGGGTTTCAAAGTCACCACCCTTTGCATAGCCTTCCATGATGCGTGCGCGGGCAGCATCAAGGGCCACAAGCTCGTCCCCGGTGATGTTCCATTCGGAAGCCACCCAAGGTTCAACATTGCCGCCTGATTTTGCCAAGTCACGCTTGGCAGCAAAGGCATCGCCATCAACATAATCAGCTTCAGCATATTCACGCGAGGCAAGGTCGGCATAACCGGTTGTCAGACCTTCCTTCAACGTTGTGCCCGACACTGCCGGGGCGCTGGCTGATGAACCGCCAAACATGCCTGCTTCAGCGTAATTTGCTGCTGTCATACCCAATACAGCAACCGAAGCAGCTACAAGAATTTTGCCACGGATCATGGTCAATCCCTTTCAACTCATTCCCGTCTACGCGGGCCCGCCAATGCGGGTTTACACAAAAACAACGACCAAAAACCTGCGCAAACGCACAATCCCCAGCCGCCTATATTTCAGGCCCCTAACTTAACGCCGCCAAACCGATCTGTCTTGGGGCAATTAAGGATTCGGTAACGTAAATTTAGCGCAACTAGGTGAATTGCGCCAGAAGTAGCAAAATTTCATCACTTTCATAGAGTTAATGTTGCAAATTGGTGCCACTATTGAGGTCAATTTGCCGTCGCTTGCCCCTTGCGGCTATGCCTCGTCCGGCATCTCGCCCGACGTCTCCCCCCGGTTCTCGTCCAACTTCTCATCCAAAAGCGCGATCAGGGACTTCATATTCAGCGGTTTGGTCATAAACCGATAGGCACCGCTTTCCAGTACGCTGGCAGCATCGACATCACCGCCATGTCCCGAAATCACAATGATTCGCGGCATGTCATCGGCCCGCAACTCTCTTAACCGGGTCAGCAACCCCATGCCATCAAGACGCGGCATTCGCAAATCCGTCACGATCAGAGAAATGTCAGGATTTTGGGACAGTGTTTCCAACGCCTCAAGCCCATCGCGGGCAATCCGCGCGTCAAATCCTTTACGAACCAGAAACTCTGCTATATTGGCAGCGATATCAGGCTCGTCATCAACGACTAATACGGAACGGGTCTGGGCAGTCATAAGGATGGGGACAAGGCTTTCATGCTGAATCGGATAACACAGACAATCAGCTTACAAAGCCGACAGGCAATCACAAGCATGATCTGCCTGTTTGCCCTGATCGGTGCAATCTATGCCCCGATTGCCACCGCATCGGAACAAAGTAGGGTTAATGCCACCACCGCCCGTTTGGCATTGATCCACGCGCTGACCGATAAGGCTGCACACGGCAACCCGGATGCGCAATACGCCTTGGCTGAAATTTTGCGCAAGGAAGCCAATGGCAATAAAGTCATACTGGCACGGGCAACCGGATGGTTGGTGCTGGCTGCAAAACAGGGTCATCACTTGGCGCTGGAAACGATGGCCGCACGCGGCATGTCACTGGGCGCAGACCATGACGCCATAACCGACAATGCTGGCAATGATGGCAATGATGGCGAAGACGTTAGGCTTGGCGAATTTCCGCCAACGCTGCTACCCCCGGCACCATTTGCGGCACCTGCCCCGCAATCGGGTTATGCCATCATATTGCGGCCCACAGGGGGGCGTGCCCAAGATGCCCACGCAATGCTGGCGCGTGACAAACAGCTTGCCCCCTATTTATTACCGCAAAATCAAAATCAAAATGAAATTTGGCTTGGCCCCTATTATTCAAAAGCCGACGCGGTCAAGGGGATTGAGCGCGCGGCCCAATTGGGCGCATTCACATCATGGATGAAAAAACTGCCCTGACCGGCGGCACAAGCTAGGCGTCGATCACCGCCTCAACGGTTTGGTGCAGAGCCTTCAGTGAAATCGGCTTTTGCATAACCGCAATCACACCTTCTGCTGTTGCACTTACCCGGTCATAGACATCGGGAAAGCCTGACATCAATATCACCGCTGTTTTATGATCAAGGCTGGTCAAGACCTGCGAAATCCGGTCGCCCTGCATTTGCGGCATATTGATATCCATCACAACAAGCTGGGGGCTATGTTCCCGCACCATATCAAGTGCGGTCAGCCCATTATCAGCGGTCATCACCGTCAACCCCTTGCGGATGAGGTAGTCTGTAATTTCCTCAAGCTGGGAGGGGTCGTCGTCAACGACCAGCACATCAATCTGGGCTTGCGCGTTCGCCACTGCGATTCCTTTGGCCTTAATGGCGGCGCTGTTTGATCTGCGCCCCCATGATACTGCATGGTTAATTAGTCTATTCATCATACAAGTCCCGGCTGCAAACGCAAAATCAAAGACGCTCGATCATTTGGGGGGCACATCAGCTCTACTCTGCCGCCTCATGAAGTGGATTGGCGGCCCCTTCGGTGTGCGAGACACCAAACAAGGCACGCAACTGGCTTAACGCATCAAGCAAATAGGTCGCCACCTGCCCGTTGCCCATGTCGGTCGGGGCTAGATTTATCCGGCGCCGATCAGCGGGATCAGGCTCACGCACCAACAATTCGGCCGCCACCAACTCATCCACCTTACGCATCGCAGTTGTCTGGGGAATGGTGCTGGCATGGCACGCCGCGGTAACTGACACGCGATTGCCCAGCAATGCCTGTTCGTAAACAAACAGCAAAATATCAAAGCTGGGATCACCATCAGCGCAAACCGCAATCGCCCGATCACGCGCCCGGCGCATATATTGCAGCGCCCTGATCACTGCCAACTGGTCATGCCGATCCAGTGGTGCGGCATTCATGGGCCGTTTGGCCGGACGTTCCAGCACTTGCAACAAAATCGCCCCATCTGAATCGGCAGCTGCGGGCGCAGACATAACGGCAGACTTATCCAAAGCAGCATCAGGCGTCACAACTTGATGACGCAGGGAATGCAGCATCTCATTGACCTGCAACTGCCGCTCACAATAAGCCTCCAAAATCTGGCGATTAACCTGAAAGGCCTGCCGCAAGGTGCGGGCATCTGCCTTTGCGGGTAGAATATCATTCACCCCCATCTGCACCGCATTGCGCAACAGACCAAAACTTGTTTCACCCGCAAGCAACATAGTTCGATAAGGCACTTTCGCAGCTGCCCCCGCCGCCAGTGCCGCCAAAAAGGCCGCCCCCGACATGAGCGGCATATCTGCCTGCACAATCACCAAAAACGGTTGTGCCTTGTCCTGGCAGTCTTTTTCAATTTGCTTAAGCGCGTGACCGGGCACCGCAAAATAAATCGGCGTCAGGTTCAACGACCGGGCCAGGCTGATAATTCCATCAACGACTGTCCTGTCAGGCTCTACAATATAAAGGGGTATTTTCTGCATATCCCTGTCCTTGTTTTTGCATCGCGGCCTCAACGGAATTGCGCCATCACGGTGCAAACTTGAACCACTTCGGGGATAATGCGGGAAAAGGGGTTAACAGACGGTTAACCCCGGACTGCGCACCCAAACCGCTTACGTGACGCTGATCACACTGGATTAGTGATTTATCTGCTAAATTTATGGATTCAACGGGTTTTCGGGGCTGGAATCATTGTTTTATGATCGCTATTGTTCAGGTTAATACTTTGTCTGCTCGATCAATCGCAGCAGGCGCTAGGCAATGTGCGCAAGGGGACTGCAAATGGCTTTGAATGCTAGGGCAACGAATCGCAATATGAACCGTGGGTGGCGCATGGTCGCCGGGGGACTTGCGCTGTTAACGCTGGCCGCCTGTGCAACAGAAGACCCCCGCGCCGTTTTGAAATCACACCGCGATGTTGACGCGCTGGAAAATGCGGCGAAGTCCAACAACCCCTTCAACCGCGCGCTGCAGGAAAACTATCTATCCTTTGCACAAAGCGAAGTGATCGCCGGTGATGATAATCTGGATGCCGGCTATTTCGCGCGAAAAGGAATGCGCGCAGCAAAGGGCGAAAAGGTCGAACCGGAAAGCCCCGCCTTCTGGCCGTTGAAAGCCAGCCAGCGCAGACAACTTGAAGCGGCACGTGCAAATCTAATGACCGCACTGAACAATGGTGGGCGTCAAAAAGAACCACTGTCGTCAGCCAAGGCGCAGGTCTCGTTTGACTGCTGGATTGATGCTGCATCGGATTACACCCCGACACCGGCACAATGTGCTGATGATTTCCATATCGCAATGGGCGGTCTTGCCCCCTATTACAAAACAGCGGAACCTGCGGCTGAACCTGAAATGACTACCGTACCGGCGGCGACCGCACCGAAACAGCCCACCATGCCGACCGGCGATATTCAACGGCACCTTTATATCATCCTGTTTGACCTGAACAGCGCCGCCCTGTCGACTGATGCCAAATCAACATTGAGCAGGATCGCAACGGAGCTTGCCGGCTTTGACCGGGCATTGATCCGCATTTCCGGCCACACGGACAAGTTGGGATCAGCAAGCCGCAACCTGCAACTGTCACAGCAACGCGCCAGCATGGTGGCCCGCACCCTGTCCGAATCGGGCATCCCCAATCATCTGATGCAAATCATGTGGGAAGGCGAAGACCAACCTGCCGTGCCGACAGCAGATGGCGTACCTGAACAGATCAACCGCCGCGTTGTTCTAGAGGTAACGGCGGCCCGCCGGTAACAGCCTTGCCGCGCTTTACGCCGACGCAACAGGCCCTCAAAGCGCTGCTTGGTGCGCAAGCGGATCTGCTGACCGCTGCCCCGCAACAATCAGACAGTGCCCTTGAACAATTTTTGAACAAGGGCGCTGACTGTCTGCGGCAGATCACACAGGCACGCGTCGTCACGGTTTGCCGCGTTGTGTATAGCGGCCAAACAGACCTTGATGGCAATGCCACATTAGGCATCGAAAAAGGCCCGACCGGCACCAGCGTGCCCCCGGACCTGACGGCACAGGCTGTTGCCCTGACCTATGAACTTGGTGACCTGGCCGCAAGTCGTAACCTTGACCAATTACATGAGGACGAGATTACCCGCCTGCGCAGTGCTGCCCTGACAGACAGGATGCGCGCGCTGGTGCATGTTGACAGCATGACGCAAACAAATGTGCAGGTTTTGCGCTGTTGTGCCGGTAGCCAAACCCGCGCAACAGCCTTGGCCCTGTTATTCTTTGTTGATTCTGACGGGCAAAGCGCCGATCAGCTTGAAGCACAGTTTCTAGCCAGCGAAATTATCGGACAGTCAATTCGGCTGCACCGGAAACAATCCCTGCAATCGCAGCGCGGCACCAGTTCAGACACCGCGCAAAAAGACACCCCAGCATCACAACAGGAAAGCTGGTTGGAACAGGCGAAAGCCGGGCTTGATGCGTTTTGGGAGGCTGACCCCCGTGGCCGCATCACAACCCTGATCCCGCTGTCACCGCGTTTTCAAGATATGGACCGCCAAAAGTGGATTGGCATGGCCCTGCCCGCATTGCCCCCGGCAAACAAAACCGGCGACACGCCGCCCCTTGATAGCCTGCTGGAAAGCGGATCAGCCTTTCGTGACATCCCGGTACGCACAACAGCTGACACAGGTCGCCTGCGGGTCAGTTTTTCCGGCGCGCCGATTTTGCCCGAACATCGCGACGGCGTCAGTGCCTTTGCCGGGTGCCTGACCATCGCCAGCGATGATCAAGGCAGCGAACAGGAACGTCGCGCCCTGATGGAGCTTGTCTCGCGTCTGGAACGATCCCGCGACAGGGAACGGCAATTACGCACAGAATCAGAAACCCTGCTTGAAGGGTTGCGCCTGCTGACCAAACCGTTGCCAAGCCGGCAAATATTTGACGGCCTGTTTTCGTTGCTGCAAGGCACTTTGGCGTTTGAGGGTGCGGTCCTTGTGCGCCGTCATTGGCAGGGCCATCTGACAGCAGGGATGGCGACCGATCAGTCATTGGAGGATCTGGACTGGCGCGACATCGCCAGCCAAATCGGCGACGGCCTACCCAAACAACCCAGCCTGTTGTCAGAGGATCATCAACTGCTGGCGGGCATCCGCAACCACGGCACAGCAACGCGCGATTGGAAAAGCGGCCTTGCCGTTCATATTGATCTTGAGAACCAGCCTGCCTGGTTGATCTGCCTACACCGTCAGCCTTTCTTTTTTGATATGACCGCCCTTGCCCTTGCCGGGCGGCTGGCCCTGTTGACCAGTCAGGCGCTGACCCATGATGCTGAACGGAACAAGGCACTGCAAAGCGCCAAGCTTGCTACATTGGGTGAGATGGCAACAGGCATCGCCCATGAGATGAACCAACCGCTGGCTGCCATTTCCCTGGCGGCACAAAATCTTGAACTGGTGCTTGAGGACGAACCGATTGACGTTCCTTATGCCCAAGGCAAGGTAGAACGCATTCAGGCCCAAACCGAACGGGCAAGCCGCATTGTCAATCAGATGCGCGTCTTTGCCCGGCAGTCTTATGAGGTTGATGGACACTTCAAGGCATCCGATCAGATTGCGGCCGCCTTGCAAATTGTTGGCGAACAATTACGCAGCCATAATGTCGTTCTGACACAATCAATGATGGATGACGAACCGGCGGTTAGTGGCGATCCATTGCAGTTCGAACAGGTCGTTCTGAACCTGTTCAGCAACGCACGTGATGCAATCGATGCACATTTCAAGACCCTGCCCCCCGATCAAATCGCAAGCCAGACAGGCCGCATTGATCTGACACAGGATATGATCGACGCGGACCATATGCGCATTCGGTTTACGGATAATGGCGGCGGCATCCCTGAAGATATTTTACCGCAGTTGTTCGACCCGTTTTTCACCACCAAACCTGTTGGCGAAGGTACGGGGCTGGGCCTGTCAATTTCCTATGGGATTATGCGGGATATGGGTGGCGCCATCGAAGCCCATAATGGCCCCGACGGCGCCCAAATCGATCTAATCCTAAAGATTGCGCCATCAGCACAATCCTAACCCTGCAAAAGAAACCTTTGCCTAGTAACCGCCATTGGACACTGTCGCGATGACGTTCGGCTCTTCGGCAGGCAGCGGCACAATACCTGAGAGTTGACCGAAGCTTGTAGCTGAAAATTGATAGCGCAATTCAACCTCGAACAGGCCGGGATTATCGGCTGCCGGGCCAATACGCTGCTCAATTAAATCGGTATTGATCAAGCCACTATAGGCATTAAGGACACGGTCCACCTGCTCCTGCGCAATGGTGCTGCGTTCTGCAGCATTCATCGCGGTGAGAGAGGCACGCGCACCCTCGCTGGCAGCATGGTCCAACGCCAGCATGACGGAAAAATAAAATCCATACACGCTCGCGCCAAAGACCAGCATCAACAAGGTGGACGCGACCAGAGCGAACTCTACAGCTGCCGCGCCCCTATCCTGTTGCTTGCATAGCTTAAGCCAGTTTTTCAACCGATCTGCCACAGACGGATCAACCGCCGGTGAGGGTCGTGGTCATTGCCGTAAACTGCGCAGCAACTTCATCACCAAGTGAGAAGGCAGCAGCCGCAATAACCAAAGAGATGGCCGCAATGATCAGCGCGTATTCAACGGCTGAGGCACCACGATCGTCCTCTTTAAACTGGGCAAGTTTCGTTTTCAGTTTTGAGTAGATAGTCAGCATGTTTCACTCCATTCGCTACCGCGCCTTCAGTGACCATAAGGTCAATATCCCAGCGCGTCTACCAAGCTCCGATCGACATCATTGCCTATCAGATAACAATAACCGGCGTACCACAGCGCACGTCTGATGGTGCCAGCTCTACATACCCCGCCCGAAGGCCAAGGGAATTCAAAATTGCAAACACAAGCGGATCAAGGGTCGATGTCACAGACCCGATCAACGCTAAAATCGGCCCCGAAACCAAGCCAAGGGCCAAACTGTTGCCATTACCGTTGCCAAGACCTAGGCCAAGACCGTTACCGTTGCCGATCCCGCCCCCATTGCCATTGCCGTTGCCATTGCCATTGCCGTTGCCATTGCCATTGCCATTGCCATTGCCATTGCCGTTGCCGTTGCCGTTGCCATTGCCGTTGCCATTGCCGTTGCCGTTGCCGTTGCCGACATTAATGCCAAGGCTTAGTTCGTCTTGCAGTGAACTGAACAGGCTGCCAAAGGTTTGCTCGTTCCCGGTCAGGGCGGTATTACCCGCCTCGATATCGGCAATGGTCATTGCCACTTGCTGCACACCCGACCCCAACACATCAATTGCCGCAAAGGCACTGATTTGCAATAGGCCCAGGTCCACAATTTCCACCGAACCGGGGTTAATAACCGGGCCGTTGGCGATATCATTTGGGTTAATATCGGCGATATAGGCGCGGCTTAAAGATGACGTTGTTTCAAATGTCATGATCGTGTCTTGCGACGGATCGAACCCGCAGCTGACATCGGTCAAGGTCACGTCGGCACCGCCCAGTTCAATGTAAAGCGGTAATCGAACAGACAAAAACCCCAGAATACCGCCGCCGCCAAACAGGTTAACATCCAACAGGACACGCCCTGCGCTGGCATGGATATGCGTGCCCTCTGGGCCAACCACCAGCGGCGCACCGCCACTGCCCGCACCACCACTAAGCGAGCCACGATCAAGCGACACGTATAAATTCGCCTCAATCAAGCCCGGAATATTTTGCACCAAACCAAGGTCAATTAACTCGCCCGCACCGGCGATTTGAATGGAATGCATCATCACATCAAGGGCACGAAACCCGGTGGACGCATCGGTCCGCCGATCAGGGTCACCGATCGGTCGCGCACCAAGCGTGCCAAGATCGACCAAATCTGTCATCGGGACGGTCATGCCGAACAGGCCACTCAGCCCCGCAACGGTTTCTACCGCGCCTAGTGCCGTGGCACTAACGCCCGGATCAAGCCCCAACACATTGGCAAGCGATCCAACAAGGCTACCGGCGCTGATTGTTTCGTCCAACAGCTCCTGATAGGTGTCGGCATCAGACCCGGTTTGATCAGCCAAATCATCAAGCACGTCCAGAATATCAACGCGCTCTTCACCAAGGGCATCATATTGTTCTGATGAAAGGTTCAGCGTATTGCCCGTCAGCGCACCAATCAGATCATTGGTGATCTCGGCATTTAACACGCCTGACGAGGCACTGAAGCCAACCTCAGGGATATAGGCAGCGACGGCATCAGCCTCAATCTCAAGGGAATCATTGCCGCCAATCGCACCAAAGAAAGCCATCGGCACATCATTACGCAGCACAACCTCAATCGCGTTATTGCCCTGATCGGGGCGAAAGCGACTGCCGTGGCTGGCAAACGGGTCATACTCGCCAACCCGCACCTGTTCCAGCGTTTCAGAATCAAACCCGTTGGATGCCAATGACGCCAATACCAGTTCCTGTGCCCGATCGGGGTCAAGGCTGGCGGCAAGCGCGGCCTGGTCAGCTGCGCGCTGTAAATCCTTTTGTCTGAAATGAAGGTGCCCGGCATCGACCGAAATAGCCGTCAGCGCGATCAGCATGCTTAACATCCCGGCGGCGAGCACAGCAATATTGCCGCGATCCTCCCGCAATGTTTGCACCGCTTTCGCGCCGCCTGTCAGCGATTTTTCCCAATTTTTGGGCATGGTCACTCTAGCCTCGGTCAAGAAGGTCAGTGGTTATGTCTAAACAGTAGGACAAATTGGTAAACCAGTTATTAACAGGCTATAGATTCTGCAGGTCTGGCGCGTCTGGCCACGCCTTTATCATTGCGGCAACTGCCTTTTTCTCAACAGCGCCAAGCTGATCGAACATCGCCTTGGCGGTTTTCCGTTTTTTGCCATGGTAATAGGCCACAATCAGATTGTTCCTGATCTGCGGTGAACCGGGGGCCAGGTCCATCGCCTGACGTAATAATTGCTGCGCCCTGGCGTAATCGCCGGTTTGGGCCAAGGCAAAGCCAAGATTGTTCAGAATTGACGGATCGGATGGTGTTAACGATCGTGACCGTTCAAAATAAACAACCGCGTTGCCCCACTTGCCCCGCCCTGCGGAAATACGCCCGGCGATTTTGTTGGCCTTGGCCTGAATGGCCTTATTATCGCCACCGCGTTCACGGCGGACAAAGGGCGCAACCGCCGCCGCAGCCTCGTTCAAGCGACCAAGCCGTGCCAAAACATCCGCGCGCATCAAATCGGCAACCGGGTCACCCACTACGCGCAACCGATATTCATCCAAATGGGCCAACGCCGCATTCAGCTTGCCTTCAGCAATCAGTTGCCCGATCAGGTCGAGGTAAAGCTTTTTGGACCGTTCATCCTGCGCGTTGGCCGTTACCATCTGCCCTTGCGTGGCAGGCTGTGCAGCACCGGCACCGGTCGTTGTCCGTTCCTGCGTAACGCATCCGGTTAAGATTAATGCCAATCCCAAACCTAAAATCGTCTTGCGAAGCATAACGCCGCTCTCCTACATGGTTGGCAATTTAGCAGACATTCTTATGGCCCCAATTGCGGGGGGACATTTGTTTCGGGCATACCTGTCAGACCACCCACAATGGCATTCACCGCAGGACCGCCAATTAGGATCATCAACGCAGGCAAGAAACACAGCACCATTACCAAGGTCATGCGAACCGAAATCTTACCGGCAATTTCACGCGCCTCTGTCATGCGCCGTTCGCGCAGGTCACTGGAATAGCTACGCAATGTATCGCCCAGCGGGGCACCATGAATTAGCGATTGACGGAACATTGCCGCCAGCTCGCGCGCCTCCTCAACACCCAGTCGGCGTGACCAGCGGGTCAGGGCATTGTCATAGGTCATGCCGGTATCAATATCATGCACCAGTTCCATCAACCCTGCCTGCGTCAACGGCGCTGCACGGCCCGCATGACGAGCAACATGGCGAATGGATTGATCAAGGGACAAGCCCGCCTCGACCGTCAGGACAAACAGATCAAGCACGAAAGCGAATTCCTGCCGCACGCGGTTCTTGCGTGAGTTCGCCATGATGGTCAGCCATTGGCCTGCGCCAACATAAGCAACCGTAAAACCAAGCATGGTGAGCGTCAGTTGGATCAGCAGGGGCAATCCCCCGTCCGAAGATGCCCAAACATAAACCGAGACAGTCACAGCAACGCTGACCACCAGCCGCAACAAGGCAAACCGTTGCAGCGCATTCACGGCGGAAAAACCCGCCTCCTGCAATTGGGCTATCAGCTTCAACCGTTCCTTGCCGGTTGGTTCCAACCAACGCCACAGACCAAAGCTTTCAAGGTCGATTTCGATATCAGGCTCAGGCCGGCGACGCTTGCGCACAACAACAAATTGGGCCAAGCGCTCTTCAATACGGCTTGCCTGTCCTTGTTCGTTTATGGCGCGCGCAACAAGAACGGACCCACCGGCGACCAAAAGCGCAGCGAGAAGTAACAGCAGGCTCACATCACACCCCCTTGCCGCATCATCCGGCGCAGTATCAGCGCCCCGGCAAGCACCAAACCAACGGCAACCCCAAACAACATATGGCCCGTCGGATCGATGAAGAAGAAGCTGATGTAACTTGGATTGATGATGGCAAACCCTGTGCCGATCACAAATGGCAGCGCTGTCAGCACTGCCGCACTGCCGCGCGTTTCCGACGTTGCCGCGGCCAGTTCCCGACGCACCCGATCCTGATCCTTCAACATGCTGATCAGATTACCCAAAATATCGGTGATGCGGCCACCATAACGCAAATTGGTATCAATGGCGGTGTGGAACATGTGAAGTTCAGGCACATCGATGCGATTGGCCAACCACCCCGCAGCCTCTGCCACCGTTGCCCCATGATCGATCCGGCGAACCATCGGTTCAAGATAACGCTTTGACTGGTCCGGCGCAGCTGCCATGGCGCGGCCCAATGCCTGTTGCAACGTATTGCCGATCAACAGCAACTGGCGCACACGATCAAAATAGCCGGGCAGTGTTTCGCGAAATTCGGCAAGGCGGCGTGCGGCAATCATCTCAATCGTGACCCATATCACGGCAACCAGTGCTGCGATTATAATCAGTTCAACCATGATATTGACGATGAAACTCAACAATATCAAAAACGATCCGAGGAACCCGGCGACAACGACAACCAGATTCGGACTGGGGTTGATGTCAGCGCGGGCGACACGGACACGCACAAAATCGGGTATCCAATTCGGCAATAGTTCAAGAAACCGCCCCTCGCCTTCGGGCCAGTCCAGCAGGCGCTGGTCGGTGCGCAGCCGGCGCAACCGTTGCAATACCACAACCTCCCGATCATGGCGGTCCTGTTCCGCCCGCCATAACACTAGAAAGCCGAATATCAATCCAACACCGACGATAAAAAGCAATATGGATACAAGCACGCTCATCTTTGTGCCTGCCTTGCCTGTGCGGGGGTGACGGCCATCCGGTCACTGAAAAACGGCCTGCGCGATAGGGTTTCAAAATGACCGCGGCCCGACAGGGGCGGGTCTTCCACAAACCGGTATAATTCATTCAGGGAATAGGTATCCCCTTCCACCCCGGTCAATTCCATCACAGACGTGATCCGGCGTTGCCCGTCCGCAAGGCGCATGGTTTGCACAATCAATTGCACAGCGGATGAGATATATCGTTGGCGCAGGCGTGTATCAGCCTCAAGCCCGCCAAAGCCCAACAACATTTCAAGCCGGGCCAAACCATCACGGGCTGAGTTGGCATGCATTGTCGCCAGCGACCCGTCATGCCCCGTAGACATCGCCTGCAACATATCGACCGCCTCGGCGCCACGCACTTCGCCCAACAAAATTCGATCAGGGCGCATACGCAGGGCGTTACGCACCAAATCGCGGGCTGACACTTCACCACCGCCTTCGGGGCTGGCAGGGCGGGTTTCAAGCCGCACCACATGATCCTGTTGCAATTGCAGTTCTGCTGCGTCCTCAATCGTCACCAAACGTTCAGTATTTGGGATATAGGCCGACAGCATATTCAGCAATGTGGTCTTACCGGACCCAGTGCCGCCCAACACCAATATATTCAAGCGTGACAACACGGCCTGACTAAGAAAATCAACCATCCCCTGCGAGGCAGAGCCCAACCGCACCAACTCATGGCCGGTGAAGGCGATGTTGTTAAATTTACGGATCGAAACCATCGGCCCATCAAGCGATATGGGCGGAATAACAATATTCACGCGGCTGCCATCGGGCAGACGGGCATCAACAAACGGGTTGGCCTCATCCACGCGGCGGCCAATCGGTCCGACAATACGGTGAATAATCGACATCAAATGTTCATTGTCACGAAACCGGACAGCGACCTGCATCAGCTTGCCCTTGCGTTCCACATAAACACGGGAGCAGCCATTGACGATAATATCGCCGCAATCTGGGTCAGCCAATAATGGTTCCAACGGCCCAAGGCCGCGAATTTCATTCCGCACATCTTCGACAAGGCGACCACGTTCTGCTGCATTCAGGGCCACACCCTCACCCAACAGGGCAACACCGACAGATTGCGAAATTTCACCCTGCAATGCCTCAATAGACATATCTTCGGCGCGCAAATGTTTTTGTTCAAGATGATCAAGGGTCAGTTGAAAACTTTGAAACTTGATATCCTGATAAAGATCCGTCGTCGCAATATCGGACGTACGCGACCGATCGATCGTCATATGTTCACGCGCTGCCACCATAATCTCAGCTCCGGTTAATCAGGCTACGAACACGTCCGATAATACCGGCCGCACCGGCATCTACTGTAACGTCCTCGCCCAGCAATAGATTGCGCACCCGCAAACTGTAGGGGTGCGTTGGCTGTTCCACCACAAGCGCCACCCCTTCATTGACTGCCTCAGGATGGTGAAGGGGGGCTGCGGGCAATGTGCCGGCCAGGGGCAGGCCCAATGTATCTGCAATGCGGTGCGCGGACAGGTTTTGCCCCGGTTCCTCATTCACAACCAACAGACGCAGACCTGTACGGGCCAACTCCTCTGGTTCTGCCTGACCGAAAATCTGCCGCAACAGGCGGCTGGCGCCGCTAACGCTGATCATATTGGGTTGCACCGCCAAATAGTCAAACGCCACGCCCACAGCGCTGATCGACAATAGCGGCCCAAGGCCGATATTCAGCCAACCGCCGCTGCTGTAAATCACAATCTGGTCAAAGAATGGCCGCACCAAGGTCAGCAATGAATTCAACTTGGCGGGGTCCAATACCTCCTGCATGGCAAGGGCATTGCTGTTCACCAGACGCGCCGGCAACAGGTATAATTTTTCGTTCTGATCATTGGCCAACGCACCAAGCAACAGCGTTTCATCAAGTCGGGGCAAATCCACCATCGCATCTTCGACCGTGTATGTCGGCTCCAACCCCAACGCGAGCGCCGCCTCGTCCCCCTGTGCTGACAGATCAATCAACAGCGTTTTTGCACCATTGGCGGCAAAGGCCGCAGCAAGGTTCACCGCCGCAATGGCAACGTCCTGATCTTCACGCGCTGACGCAATCACATGCAACACGCCCTGTGCCTTGGACATTGTACGGTCATGGTGTCGATGCAGATGCGCACCGACCTGCACCCGCGCCTCGTCAGTCGAAATATCGCGATCAATAAAATCAACCGCCCCGGCACGCATGGCTGACAAGACCAGCTGCGCGGACAGGGAATCGCCGGACGCCACAATAGGCAGGCCCGGACGGCGTTCTTTCATCATGCGCACAATATCAAGCAGACCTTCGCCGCCAGCGGGGCGGGCATCAAGGTCAAGCACCAACAGGTCAGCATCCAACCCGTCGATCAATTCATCGACCAACGACACATCAGGTTCGGCAGCGGCTAGTGTTGCGGTGCTGCGCAGCCCGTCTGTCAGCCGCTCGATAAGTGAGCTGTCTTCAGACACAACGATGATACGAAACGGATCATCCTGATTGGCCGTTAAATTCGCGACTTTGTCGTTCATGGCAACAGTCCCTGATATTTCAACTTATCCTCAAGATCATTGGTGCCGAGGATGAAATCACCTGTAGTCGGGCGGTAATTGATTAACGTTTCACCCGGCAGGGCCACCGGCACCTGTTTGCCTGTTTCAGATGAAATCAGGCGCGGGGTCGCAATAATGATCAACTCCTGCGTTTCCTTGACCGCACGAATGCGCTTGAAAAAGGCACCAAGGATCGGAATATCGCCCAACCCCGGCACGCGTTCTTCGATATTGGCGGTGCTGCTCATCATCAATCCGGCAAGGACGAAACTTTGCCCATCTTCCAGCGCGACCGTTGTTGTTGTTGACCGGCGACGCAATGCGGGCACGTTGAACCCCTGCAAGGTCAGCGCATTGGCGTAGTCAAGCTCGCTCACCTCCGGTGAAATTTTCAGCTCAATCTTGCCGCCTTCTACGATGCGCGGTTCCACATCAAGTTTCACGCCAAAGGGTTTGTATTCAATGGTTACTGTGCCGCTACCGGCGGTGCCCTGCGGCACCGGAATTGGCACTTCGCCGCCGGCAAGGAAGCTGGCTTCTTCACCGGACTTCACCTGCAAGGTCGGTTCGGCCAGAACCTGTGCAAGATCAGTGCCGTTCAGGGCAGAGATAACGCCCAAAATATTGGCGCCGGGCTTCCCGATCAGCAAATTGAAGGCATCATTTATCGGCAGACCTGCACTTAGATCAAGCGCTGTGCTGCCAAGGTCAAAATTACTGACGCTGTTTGGTGCGGTTGTGGCACCGACAATGTCGCCGCCCAATACGCGGAAATCAAAGCCCAATGACTTCAGGGTCGAAACTGAAACCGCCGCAAAACGCACATCCACCGCGATCATGTCCGGGCCTGCAATACGGCTTAGATCAACAAAACGGTCGCCAAGAATGGCCTTCACCAATTCACGTCCACGATCCAGTGCTGCCTCGCTTTCCGCTGTGCCGACCAAAAAGGTTCTGCCCTTTTCGGTGCGCACATCAAGTCCCGTCAATGACGGATCACGATCAAGCAATCGGCGCAGGGTTTCTGTATCAGCCTTAACGGTGACAAGAAAATCATAACGCTGTTCCTGATCTTCGGTGCCATCCTTGATCACCCACACAGACAGTGCGGTACGGCCATAGGATTTACCCAATATGCGCAATTCGTGATCAGACACGGCCACGACTTCGGCAATCGCCTCGTCCGCAATGGCAGCCCGGATCACAACGCGGTCTTCCTTGATGAATTTTTGCATACCCGGGTTAAGGATAATGTCGCGTGCCTGTGCAGTTGTTGCACCCAGCCCCGCCACTATGGGCAGCATGACAAGCATGGCCAGAATGAATGTAATACGCCTAATCATTACCGACGACCTCCAACAGTTGACCGTCCACCCAGAACACGAACCTTCTGGGGCGGTGCTACGCGTTTTTGATTTCCATGCTCTGCCGCGGCTTCTTCCTGACGGCGTTTGACACGTTCTTTTGCATCTTCGCCGCGCAGATCATCGACGATGATGGTCTTGTCCTCAGCCTCATCATGGTCTTGCAGACCACGCAATGACAGGAAGTAGCTGCCCATGTCACGCGCCAGCGCAAAGCGCGAGGCTTGTTCAGGCATCAAGGCCAGGGTGACATTACGATAAGGATCGACATTGGTTGCCTGATCCCCCTTGATCAATGGCCCGATACTCAACACCTCAATATTTTGAATGAGAATGCGTGCTTCGCTGCGATCTTCCCCACCGGCGGGGTTTTCGGCCAATTGCGTTTGACTGACCCGGCGCGACGGTGCCAGCGCGGTTTCCTTCAGCACATATTGAATATCAACAAAGTCGCCCGGACGGATGAAATTACCCACCGCGATTTCATCAGACACGCGCACAGCAATTGCGCGCATTCCTGATGGGATCAATGCCGCCAACCCCACTTCATGCGGTGTATTGGCCATCATACTATCCAGCAAAATTTGTCCCGGCTTCACATCCTCGCGCAAATAGCGGCCCCGAATGGGACGGCTTGTCGGCACTGCACCCAGCGGGCTTTCACCCGCCACCTTCATGATTTTGATATCCTGATCGGTCAGCTGCGTGCCCCGCTCAAGCTGGCGAGATGTCGCCCAAATTTGGTAAATGGTCTGTGAACCATCGCCCTGCCCATTTGCACCATTCCGGCCTGAATCTGGACCGAATTGACTGGCGACCAAACCATAACCGGCAATGACGATAAGCACCGCCGCGATCATGAATCCGATCCCAATAATAAGCTGCGTGCGCGTTTTGCGCTCCATTGAAGCCTCCATGACCAAACCGGCCGGTATTTTGCCACTATTGCCAGCGGGCTGGCGAAACTGGAATACACTCTCGCCTAACCCGGTTAACTAAAGGTTAACAGCTATCGGGCTGCTTACCCAACACGATTATTAACTATTTGAATTTTATGAACTAAATAAATTTAATTGTTTAACGAATCGCCGCCACATATGGTGCGCTGATTCTGTTGATCCCCAGATTGGAGCCGCCATGCCCGCCCCATCGCTTATCGCCGCCAACGACATCAGCGTTGCCTATAATGGTGTGACGGCGGTATCCGGTGTCAGCCTGACGGTAAACAGGGGCGAGATTGTTACCCTGATCGGGCCAAATGGTGCCGGGAAATCCACCATTATCCGCGCGTTATTGGGGTTGGTGCCGCTGCAGGATGGCACCATTACCAAAACAAATGGCCTGCGCATCGGCTATGCCCCGCAGAAACTAAATCTTGATGCGGCCATGCCGATGACGGTGACACGGTTTTTGACATTAAACCCTAATGGCAAGGATGCGGACTGCGCCGAAAGCCTTGCCCTGACCGGGGCCGCAAATTGCGCTGACAAGCAACTGGCCGATTTATCTGGCGGCCAATTGCGCCGGGTATTGCTGGCACGCGCCTTCATGGCTGCGCCAGATTTGCTGGTAATGGATGAGCCCGTCGCCGGCGTTGACGCCCAGGGGCAATCAGACCTTTATGCCCTGATCGGGCAGATTGCCCGCGCCCGCCAATGCGGCGTGTTGGTGGTCAGCCACGATTTGCATCTTGTTATGGCCCAAACAGACCATGTGATTTGCATCAATGGCCATGTGTGTTGCGAAGGGCACCCCACAAGTGTGACGCAGGACCCTGCGTTTCACACCCTGTTTCAGCCGGCATCAGATACCGCTGACAAAGCGGCTGGTGATCTTGCCCCGTATGAGCATCATCACGACCATCACCACCACTGACCGCTGCCTTGCCGCGATACGCGCAGTTCTGCACAGTTCACATCTGCTGCCAACACAAAAAGAAACCCGCCTGTTTCGCAACCGGCGGGTTAAGTTTTTTGGGTTTACTGTCGTGCCACTCGCTTACTCCACACGACGATAAGAGTGGCAGGGACCCCGGTCACGCAACAGGGGGGATTGGGGGGGGCTGGGTTGGCATGATCGGAAAAGCCCCTGCCATCTCAGAAAGCTATCCGTTAGTTGATTGCGTTCTGATAGGCACATCATGGCCCCATTACCTTAACGAATGATTAACGGCACCAAAAAGATTTCAAGGGTGGCCTGCGCCCTATATCAAGCCCTGTTCGTCAAGGAATTGCGCAGTCTGTTCAATCGCCTTCATGGCGCTGTCCATCTGGCCGATCATGCTGACAAAGCCGTGGATCTGGTCATCATGCTGTACCGCATGGACATGATTGCCCGCCCCGGTCAAGGCGGCGGCATAGGCGCGGCCCTCGTCCCGCAGTGGATCATATCCTGCCGTCAGGACAAACGCGGGCGGCAAACCCGACAGGTCGTCGGCCTGCAGGGGCGCGGCCAATGGGTTGGCATCATCCTCATTCCCGTTGACATAGCTTTCCCAGAAAAACGCCATCCCCTTTTTGGTCAAAAGATAACCGCTTTCATTTTCACTGTATGACGCGCGGGTGAAATCCCGGTCTGTCACCGGATAGTACAGCACCTGCGCGGCGACATGCGCTGCGCGACCATCACGCGCCATCATGCTGACAGCTGCGGCAAGGTTGCCCCCGGCGCTGTCACCGCCAACAATGATTTTGTCCGCATCAATGCCAAGCGTTGCGGCATTGTCCCGGCACCAGACCAACGCATCGAAACAATCATGCAACGGAATGGGAAAGCGATGTTCAGGTGCCAAACGATAATCGACCGAAATGACGGATGTCTTCAGGCGGTTCGACAGACTTTGACACAGGGCATCATGCCCCTCCAAATCACCAAATACCCAACCGCCGCCATGATAATAGATCAACAAGCTGCCCTGACCATCACCCCCCGCTTCATCGCCAGCAGGCCGATAGTGACGAGCCTTAATGGAGGCGCCATCGCGCACGGGGACGGCCAAATCCTCACGCCCGCCAGTGGCAATCCCCTCAACAGGGGCGCGGGTTGCGGCCATCATGGCGCGGGCATCTACAAGGTCCATCGCGGCCAAATCAAGCTCGCCCAGTTCTGCCAAGGTCGCGACCAACGTTGCTGCCTGCGGGTGCAAAGTCATAAGTCTATCCAGTCATGCTTAAAATGCGGTGCCCAAAAGAGTCTTCAAGGCCACAATAGAGTCAAGGATGTTTTCCACTATTTAAGAGCCTTTGTGCATTGTATTTGCAAAAACCCGTCCTAAACTTAACACACAGTAAAGTGCCATTTGATTCGGGCTGGAGAAAATGGCTGTCTGCGCACAGGCAACGATGCAGACCTTTGCAACATATAACGCAGTTTAGGAGCGACAAATGGCTATCAAAACCATCATCGACACCGTGCGGATGCAGGCTGATCTGGGCTGGGGCGCCTCAGAAGCAATTACAGGGGCACTGACATCCCGGGCATTGGCACGTATTGTGCCGCACCATGAAGAAGGCGCAGGGCCAAAGGGCGTGATGACCCTGCCGGGCTTTACCGGTCCTGAATTTTCGATGCAGCCTTTGAACAGGTTCCTTAATCGTTGCGGCTATGACGCCATCGGCTGGGGTCAGGGGCAGAACCTGGGGCCGCAGGGCGAAAATGCCTTTGTCGCGTTAATGGAAATGGCACAGGTACTTGGTGATCGCATCAAGGCCCATTGCGACAAGACCGGTGGCAAGATCGCCCTTGTCGGGCAAAGCCTTGGCGGCGTTTATGCGCGCGAGCTGGCCTTTTTGATGCCTGATCATATTGAACGGATCATCGGTCTGGGCAGCCCCACAATGGTCAACCCCGACACGATGCATCATGTGAATTCATTGCTGACCAGCCTGATGCAACGCACATCCGGCAAATCGGTTGAGGAAATGGCATCAGAACAGTGGATGATGAACCGCCCCAGCAATATTCCCAATGTACCGTTCGTATCAATCTACAGCCCATTCGATGGCGCTGTTATGCCTGATTCAGTTGCCATCAGTGGCCCTGACATGCGTACAGAGCGCAGCACGATTACCGAGAATATCGAGGTTGTGTGTTCACACACCGGCATGGCATCGGGCCCGCTATGTCTATTCGCCGTTGCTGACCGCTTGGCGGTTGATATGGAAAACTGGACACGCTTTGACCCGACCACCTATGCACCCGAACGGTTGAAACCATTGGTCAAGGCATGGTATCCCCGGCCCATCGGCACGATGCCCGGACCGGTTTTGGCAGCACCTGCTGTTGCCGCCTAGTTCACCCCCCTACCAAGCGGAGCCATCATTAATGCTGGAAGGCAATCTGCACCCTGATTTCGGGCTTGTCGCCCATCGCCTGCGCAAAATTATGCCGAAAAGCGGCTTTGGCGGCGCAGCTGTTACTGTCTATCACCGTGGTGAGAAGGTGGTGGACATTTGGGGCGGCACCAAGGATGCAGACCGCACCCCTTGGGCCGCTGATACAGTCTCGTTAAGTTTTTCAACGACAAAGGGCATGGCCTCTACCCTGCTGCATATTCTGATCGACGAGGGTCGGGCAGACTATGACGATCCGGTTGCCAAGCATTGGCCTGAATTCGGCAAGAACGGCAAGGACAAGATCACCATTCGTCAGGTGATGTGCCACGAGGCAGGCATGTATCATTTGCATGACATGCTGGATGACGCGCACGAAATGCTCGACTGGGCCACCATGATTGAGCGGCTGGAAAATGCTGAACCTTGCCACCACCCCGGCACAGCCCACGGCTATCATGCTCTGACATATGGCTGGCTGGTTGGCGAGTTGGCGCAACGATTGGCCCATGACACATTCCCGAACCTGTTACATGACAGGCTTGCCGGGCCGCTTGCTCTTGATGGATTATTTTGTGGACTGCCGGACAGTGAAAAATCACGGCGCGCCACGCTGAACACGCCCTCACCCAAAACAGACTCGCCGGACAACAAGCTGCGGACAGACCGCGAACCTGCGCAGTTTCGTATGATGCGCGCCTTTTTACGCGGTGCCAGTTTGGGCAAGCTTGACCCGGCTGAGGGGCGACGCGCCCTGTCTGCCCGGGGGATGAGCCGGTTTGACTTCAACGCAGATGCCACAATCAGCGCCGTTATCCCCGCTGCCAATGGGTGCTTTACCGCCCGCTCCCTCGCACGGGTTTATGCGGCACTGGCAAATGGCGGGGAGCTTGATGGCGCGCGCATTATCAGCGCCGAGGGCATTGCCCGGGCGACGCAAATTCAAAACACAACGTCTGACCGCGTTCTGATGATCCCACAGCGCTGGCGCTTGGGCTATCACCGCGTCTATGACTGGTTTGGCCCCAAATGCCCCAACGCCTTTGGTCATTATGGTTATGGCGGATCAGGCGCTTGGGCGGACCCGGATCGCAATCTGTCATTTGCCCTGACGCTTAATCACGGTATTGGCACACCGACCGGCGACACACGCACCACCATGCTGACACGGGCAACCCTTAAATCCGCTGATATGAGGCGCTGATCATGCGCCGCGCCCTTCTACCGCTTGCCGTATTTGTATCGCTGATCGGTCTATCAGCGTGCGAAACTGCACCACCCAAAAATCAGGATAATGCCTGCGAAATTTTCCGGCATGAGCCAAGCTGGTTCCACGCCATGGAACGGGCAGAGGCACGCTGGGGCGCGCCCATTCATATTCAATTGGCAATCATGCGGCAAGAATCTGCCTTCAAGGCCCGGGCTAAGGCCCCACGCGACCACATTTTGTGGGTCATTCCGTGGGGGCGTAAATCATCTGCCTATGGCTATGCGCAGGCGCAAGACCCGACATGGGACTGGTATCGCGATAAAAGCGGTAACTGGAACGCTGACCGGGACGATTTCGACGATGCCGCCGATTTTGTGTCGTGGTATGTCGCCCAAACCACGCGCATGACCGGCCTGTCCAAGTGGAATGCCTATGGCCAGTATCTTGCCTATCATGAGGGGCAAGGCGGCTATAAGCGCGGCACCTATAACAGCAAGCCCTGGTTAATCAGCGTTGCCCGCAAGGTTGAGCGGAATGCCAATATCTACAGCGCCCAAATTGCCAAATGCCGTGACGAATTTGATGGCCCGTGGTGGTGGCCGTTCTAAGGCGACGGGAAATCAAACCGATTTGGTTAAAAATACCGCAAATTAACTTACAAAAATGTCATATGCCACTGGACGCTCAAGCGCTCTATTTATATAGTGCACTTCACTTTTGAACATGAACGCTGGTGCAAAGCTGATAATGACGAAACTTGTCCAACTAAAACAAACCGATCTTCTGGCGCGCGCGCCCAAACAGGCACGCGGCAAGGTCAAGGTCGAAAAAATTCTGGCCGCTGCCGAAGAATTGATCCTGAAACATGGGGCCGACGGCTTCTCCTCCCCCATGGTGGCAGAATCAGCAGGCATTCCCGTTGCCAGCGTCTATCAGTTCTTTCCGACCCGCTATGCCATCCTGCGCACACTGGCAGAGCGCAACTATGAAGCGATGAGCGCGGCCCTGCTTAATCATTTCAAAAACAAACAGGTTGAAAACTGGACCGCGGCCGTCAATGAAAGCATTGACGTTTCTGCGGCATTTTCCAATGACAATCCCATCAGCATGGCCCTGTTCTTGAATGGGCCCGTGCGGGCAGAGGCAATTGACGTTGTCAGCCCCAGCGCGATGGAATTGGCCAACCACATCGCCAAGGCCATTATTGATGATGGTTATGCGCCTGATGCGTCCATTCCCCGTGGGATGGAACCGATTACCCTGTTGATGGACCTTGTGCAGACGGTTTTTGCCGCCAGCTATCGGGTGGATGGTAAAATCTCCGACCATGCCCGCGAAGAAGCCAAGCGCGTCGCCATCGACTATTTGGGCCGCTACATGGCCTAACCCCACCGAATGGTCCGGGGCAGATGCTGCTGGGACCGCAGGTCGCACAAATTTCTGCAAATCGGGCTATTCAATTGGTTGCAAGCCAAGGTCCGCATCGTTATTGTGCGCCACCAACCGCCCCATACGGGGTGTGATTCCTGATGATGGGGCGTAGCCAAGCGGTAAGGCAATCGGTTTTGATCCGATCATGCGCAGGTTCGAATCCTGCCGCCCCAGCCATCTTACTTTCCCAGCCATTTTAGACGCCGCCCTGTCGTCACCGCCCCCGGTTCACAGCGAAATTTGTGCGCCCCGCTTAGGGCATGAATTTCATCGCAACATTGAACAGCAGCACCATGCCGCTGACCAAAAACCCCAATAACGGTAACCAATTCGGGAAATTCGGCACATCAGATGACATCGCCGCGCGGCCCTGAACCTTCAGCCGCCACAGGGCAAGGTTCACAAGCGTAAACACCAAAAGGACAATACCGCTTGTCACCTCAGCCAATGTGGCGATGGGCAGAAAGCTGGCCAACATCCACCCAATACCGACCACCAGCGCAGTGGCCTTTATCGGTGTGCGGCGCGTTTTGTGAACCGCGCCCAACCACGCCGGTGCCCGGCCTGCCCGGGCCATACCGTAACCGACCCGTGCTGCCATGATAATTTGAACAAGCGCACCGTTTAGGCCGGCCAGAATACTGACCATCCAAAGCCCTGTAGTGGGCCACCACCCCTGCCCGCTGGCAAGGGCCGCGACCGGGGCGGGGCTATTGGCCAACGCTTCGGGCGAAACGGCCAAGACCGCAACCAGCGCCACCGCCACATATAAAAGCCCGGCTGCGCCGATACAGATGAATATGGCCAGCGGCATGTTGCGCCGGGGGGACTTCACTTCCTCTGCCAGGTTCACCATATCCTCAAACCCGATAAAGGCATAAAAGGCCAGAAAGGCCCCTGCAAAAACGCCAGTCCATTGGGTGGGCCAAATGTCTGCGGCCCGGCTGGGCAATGTGGTCAGCACATCAGCGTTGATAACAAACACATAGACCAACGCCCCGACTTCAATAATCGTCACAAGGCTGACAACAAGAACTGAGCCGCCAATGCCCCAGGCTGCGATCACAAACATCACAAGGTAAAGCAGGCTGATTATGACGAGCGGCGCTGCAGCAAGGTCAGCAGGCAAAAGCGGTGCAATAAATCCAGCAGAGGCAACACACAACGTCGCGGTTGAGACAATGCCCGTGGCCATCACCAACCATCCGGTTAACCGGGTCAATGCCGCGTTGCCAAACCCGGCATCGACATATTGCGCCTCACCTGCGCTAACGGGAAAGCGTGCCGACAGTTCCGCAAATGAAAAGGCACTGACCATCGCCAAAAGGCCCGTCAGCAAAAACGCAATCGGGGTCGCCATGCCCGACAGGCCCACAACCTCGCCCAACAGGGCATAAAAGCCGCCGCCAACAATCGTGCCGACGCCATAAAATATCAAAAATGGTAAGGATACTGACCGTTTAAGATCGACTGATGACATATCGTTCCCGCCAAGCTGTGCCAATTCGCTATGCCATAATATCCAGTGGCGGGCGATGACCTACATCAACTGCGGTAAGGCGTCAGCCCAACTCGTCAACGGTGACGCGCATATTGTGGCGCACAAAGCTTTCCACATAACGACCCGGCGCGCGGGGATCAAACAGGGCCTTGTCGATAAAGCGGCTGCGCGGCATGGCAATCGGCTCGTCCGCGTCGGTCATAATCCATGCCCGATCATGACCGCCCTCAATCTTCTGGTCACTCATCGGGGCTGACACACCAACGGCGCGGGCGGCCAAGCGATACAGGTCTGGCCGATACCCCTGTTCTGCCACTGCCACAATATCCTGCGGCACAGCCACCTGCCCCCAGCGCACCATTTGCGTCAGGAACCACAGGGCATGGCTTTTCCACGGGAAGTTGGCGGCATAATGATGGAAGATCAGCGCATCATCTTCTTCAAGCAGGCTTTTGCGATCACGCAACACCCCCTCACCCAACAGGGCAGGCATAAACAAGGTGGGCGACAGGCCAACATAGTCGGGCAGCGATAACATATAGGCTGCCTCGCGCCGGTGTTTGGGTTGATCAAGCCATTGCAAGGCCAACAGCACGGCGCGTAACAGCGCCAGATGCGTGTCATTATTGGATGCCGCCCAACCGGCACGCACACCCAAAACCTTTTCCGGGAAGTGACGCCAAATTTCCTTCATCAGAACAATTGTCCGGCCGGAGCCACGCCGTTCTGCATAAGAGTTCCAAGGCTCCCCCACGCAAAAGGCATCAATCTGGCCTTGCTCCAACTGCTCCACCATCAGCGGCGGCGGCGCCATCACCATACGCACATCACGGTCAGGATTGATCCCCTCGGCACCCAACCAATAGCGCACAGCATAATTATGACTTGAATAGGGAAACACCGCGCCAATGGCAGGCGGCTCGCGCCCGTCTTCAATACGTTTGGCAATCAGCTTGCGCATGGCCCGGGCAGAAACAGGTCGTTCCGCCATCGCGTCGGCGTCCGCTGCCACCAATTCATCATAAAGCGCATTTGATACCGTGATGGCATTGCCGTTAAGGTTCAGCGACAGGGCGGTCACAAAGGATTCGCCCCCATAGGCCCCATCAAGCCAACTTGCCGGCACCATTGGCGCCAGCATATGGGCCGCATCAATATCGCCAACCGCAAGCATATCGCGCACCTGCGCCCAGCTGTTCATCCGTTCAAGTGAAACCGTCAATCCCTGCTGGGCAAAGAAGCCCTTTTCCTGCGCCACAATCAGCGGCAGGGCATCTGTTAGTGGCAGGAAGCCGATTTTCAACACGCTCGGATCTGCCATAACTATTCCAGCAAGCTCATCACAGACAGGATATTTTCAGCGACATCCTTGATGGTTTTGCCCTGCTTCATCGCCATGTTGCGCATCGCGGCATAGGCATCATTTTCAGACATGTCCCGCTTTTGCATCAACATCCCCTTGGCCCGTTCGATGGTTTTGCGTGCCTCAAGATCGGCGCGGGATTTTTCAAGATCCTTGCGCAGGCTATCGACCATCTTGAACCGTTCAATTGCGATTTCAATGACAGGCTTGATCCGGCTTTCAGACAGGCCATCAACAATGTAGGACGTGACCCCTGCGCGCACAGCCTCCTTTGCCAAGGCACCGTCGCCATCCTCGACAAACATCACGATAGGTTTCGGGTTTTCACGCGCCACAAGCTGCAAATTTTCAATCGTGTCACGGTCCGGGCTGTCGCAATCAATGATGATGGCATCAGGTTGCAGATCACGGATGATCGCCAACAGTTCGGTTCCGTGAACGGCAGACGCCTGCTTGACCACAGCGGCCCCCTGCAGACCGTCTTCAACGGTCCGCGCGCGTTCTTCATCGCTGTCAATCAGCAGAACGATCAGGGGGGCTTCATTCATTTTTCGTCAGGCTCTTTCTCGATCAGTTGCCCATAGTGTGCCACTATTTTGAGCATGATGAAAAGAGCGACACCGCGTCACAAGACGTTGTTTTTATTTGCCTTTTTCTTATGCAGCAGTTGCCTCTTTTGTGGGCAGAAACTGCGCGAGTTCTGACCGGCAAGACCCGCAATTGGTCCCCGCCCCGGTCGCCTCGCCCAGCGCATCAATGCTGCAAGCGCCTGCTTTCACTGCCTGTTTCAGATCGTTGGTGCCAACCTGCATACATGAACAGATGATCATGCCCTTGTCCGGTGCGCCGGCCCCGGCACGCCCCGCCAGTATGGCAAGACGTTCCCCCGCCGGAATGGGGCGCGACAATAATTGTGCCGCCCAATCGCGTGCAACAGCCACAGGCCGTTCTGCGACAAAGACAAGCGCCTGCAGGTCATCACCGTCATAAAGGGCAAAACGGCGATTTTGACCATCATCATAGGTTTGCCACGCAGCGCCATCAGCGAAGCCCAGTCGCGACAGATCAAACGCCCCCTTGCCCGCCAATTCGACCCGCGCACCACCGTCAATGCGGGCCTTGGCCCAATAGGCACATTTGGGCCTGACCTCGGCCAACAGATCAGCGCGAATAATGGCAAAGCCATACCAATCCGCGGCAAAGCGGGCCAGACTGACCCGCCCGCTTTTCAATGCAGGCTGACCAGAAAACGGGTCGGTTTCAGCGGCCATCACCGCATCAACCCGTCCGGCACTGGCATAGGCATCAGTCCAATGCATCGGCGCAAATAACTGCCCCGGCTTTTGCCGATCCGTTACCAGCGCGCGCGCAAGCATGGTGCCGTGGGCGCTTTCAACCTGGACAATCTCCGCAAGGCGCACCTGTTCGCGCATCGCGTCTTCAGGTGAAATTTCAACAAATGGTTCGGCGATATGCGCACTAAGACGTGTTGATAGCCCGGTACGTGTCAGCGTATGCCAATGGTCACGCACACGGCCTGAATTCAAATGATATTTCCCTGCTGGAACTTTATCCGGCTTGGCATCCTGCGCCACAACAAAGCGTGCCTTGCCATCGGACGTGAAAAACCCGCCATTACCAAACAGGCGCGCCGCTGAACTGCCATCCTTATAAACCGGCCATTGCTGCGGTTTGAAGGCGTCATACTGGTCTGCGGTTTGGCCAAGCAACCCGCCCAAATCAAGGTCGCGCAAAATGCCGTCTGCTTCATCATTTTCAAAGCTGCACAAGCCGACATAATCTTGAAATACGTCATAGGCCGTATCGAACGCAAAGCCATCGACGAAACCCATCGCATGGGCCACATCACGGATTTGCCGCCAGTCCGCACGGGCCTGCCCCGGCAGCGGAAGGAACGCACGCTGACGCGACATGCGCCGTTCTGAATTTGTGACCATGCCTTCCTTTTCGCCCCATGTGGCGGCGGGCAACAGAATGTCGGCAAGCTGCGCGGTGTCTGTATTCGCCGTCATGTCTGACACGACAACCAGTTCACATCTGCGCAGGGCTTCTTTCACCTTGTCAGCTTCTGGCAGCGACACAACAGGATTTGTCCCCATGATCCACACTGCCTTGACCTTACCGTCATGGATGGCATCGAACAGATCAACAGCCTTCAACCCCTCATGATCGGCCATCGTCGGTGCATTCCAATAGCGTTGCACCAAATCACGATGGGCCGGATTGGCGATATCCATATGGCTCGCCAACTGATTGGCAAGCCCGCCAACCTCACGCCCGCCCATGGCATTGGGCTGACCAGTGATGGAAAAAGGGCCCATACCGGGCCTGCCAATACGGCCTGTCAATAAATGGGTATTGATGATGGCATTGACCTTGTCGGTGCCATCCTTTGCCTGATTGACCCCCTGGGAATAGACGGTCACTGTTTTTTCTGTTTGCGCCACCCAGCGGAAAAACTTGGCAAGGTCATCCTGCGCGATACCGGTTAAATCGCTTGTCACGTCAAGGTTGAAGAATGCGGACGCCGCCAGTGCCTTTGACACATCATTTGTGTGTGCGGACACAAAGGCGTGATCGACAGCCCCGCGTTTATCAAGCGCATGTAGCAACCCCGTAAACAAGGCCACGTCACCACCGGGTTTGATCGGCAAGTGAAGATCAGCCAAATCACAGGTTGCTGTGCGGCGTGGGTCAACAACAACCAGACGCATGTCGGGACGCGCTTCCTTTGCCGCCCGGATGCGCTGGAACAGGATCGGATGACACCATGCAAGGTTGGAGCCGACAAGAACAACCAAATCCGCCTGTTCCAAGTCCTCGTAATTGCCCGGCACAGTATCAGCGCCAAAGGCACGTTTATGCCCCACAACCGATGACGCCATGCATAGACGTGAATTGGTATCGACATTTGCCGTACCGACATAACCCTTCATCAGCTTGTTGGCGATGTAGTAATCCTCTGTCAGGATTTGCCCCGACAGGTACAGCGCAACCGCATCGGGCCCGTGATCGGCAATCACCTGATTGAATTTGTCTGCGATTGTTTGTGTTGCCTGATCCCAACCGGCCGCAACACCATTGATCATCGGTTGCAGCAACCGTTCTTCGCTGCCCAATGTTTCGCCAAGGGCTGATCCTTTGGAACATAGCTTGCCCAAATTGGCGGGATGATCAGGATCGCCCTTTACTGACACGGCTCCGTCGGCGGTCTGCTCTACCAGCACACCGCAACCGACACCGCAATATGGACATGTTGTACGCGTAGGATGGACAGCCATATCCTATGCAGCCTCAATAGCATTTTGCGGCAGGGCAATACGGACCCTGCCATCAACTATCCGGGTTTCACGGGTCGGCACCTGCCCTTCGTCAGCGCCCTGCGCCATCCCGGTTTCAAGGGAGATGACCCAATTGTGCAACGGACAGGTCACTGACTTGTCATGCACAATCCCCTCAGACAGGGGGCCTTGTTTGTGCGGGCAATTGTCATCAAGGGCAAACACTTCATTTTCCCCAGTGCGGAACACGGCAACACAGCCATGCACGCCCTTTACAACCCGCGCACCGCGCAGGGGAATGTCTTCAACAGCGCAAAGGTCCATCCACATATCACGTGTCATTGTCATGGCATGTCCTCCTTAAACAGCTTCAAGCAACGGCTTGGGTTCGATGGGATTAAACTCATGCGCCTCACCGCCGTCAGCGCGATTGGCCCACGGATCTGATTGCATGAATTGTTGTGAATAGACGAAGCGGTCGTAATACCCCTTGCGCGCTTCAGCATCATTGCACAGCGTGTCACGCACATGATCAATCCCGACCTTGTCCGCCCACTTGTAGATGCGGTCCAGATAGATCGCCTGTTCGCGATACATCTGCATCAACGCACCGACATATTCGAACACCTCATCCTCTGTCGCGACGGTGACCAGTTTTTCGGTGCCCTTAATGTGCATTCCAGCAGCGCCCGCAAAGTGGATTTCATAGCCCGCATCAACACAGACAATGCCAATATCCTTACAGGTCGCCTCGGCACAATTACGCGGACAACCGGAAACTGCCAGTTTGACCTTATGCGGGGTCCAACTGCCCCACAGGAATTTTTCAAGCCGAATGCCAAGACCGGTACTGTCCTGCGTGCCAAAGCGGCACCAGTCGGTCCCGACGCAGGTTTTGACCGTCCGCAACCCCTTGGCATAGGCATGGCCGGACACCATGCCTGCCTTGTTCAGGTCACGCCAGACTGCGGGCAAATGTTCCTTTTTCACACCCAGCAGGTCAATACGCTGCCCACCCGTCACTTTCACTGTGGGGATATCGAATTTATCAGCCACATCGGCAATGGCGCGTAACTCATCCGGGCTGGTCATGCCGCCCCACATACGCGGCACGACAGAAAATGTGCCGTCCTTTTGAATATTGGCGTGGACCCGTTCATTGATAAAACGCGACTGCGCATCATCGGCATAGTCAGCGGGCCAAGACGCCAGCAAATAATAGTTCAATGCCGGACGGCATTTGGCGCAACCGCATGACGTTTTCCATTCAAGCTGCTGCATCACATCGGGAATGGATTTGATTTCACGGCCCACGATGGCGCGGCGCACATCATCATGGGTGAAGTCCGTGCAAGGGCACATCGGCTTTTTCGCATTGGGGTCAAATTCATCCCCCAACGTGCTGGCAAGCAACCCTTCGACAAGACCTGTGCAACTACCGCATGAGGCCGATGCCTTCGTCACGGCCCGCACCTCGTCCAGGCTGCCTAAACCATTATCGCTGATGGCAACGGTAATGGTGCCCTTGCATATGCCGTTGCAGCCGCAAATTTCTGTGTCATCGGGCCACGCTGCAACGGCCGCCATAGGGTCGAGGGCATCGCCCCCCTGAAAGGCGGGACCGAAAATCAATGTGTCGCGATTTTCTGAGATATCTTCTGCTGCCTTCAGTTGCGAGAAGAACCACGCCCCGTCGCCTGTGTCGCCATACATAACAACACCGATGATCTTGTTTTCTTCCAACACCAAACGCTTATAAACGCCCTGGGCTGCATCACGCAGGACGATCTCCTCTCGCCCCTCGGCTTCGGCAAAGTCACCGGCCGAGTAAAGGTCAACGCCTGTCACCTTCAATTTCGTTGCTGTGACCGACCCTGTGTAGCTTGCCCCTGCCTCACCTGACAGTTGGGCGGCAACGGTTTTGGCCATATCGTAAAGTGGCGCGACAAGGCCATAACAAATGCCGCGATGCTGCGCGCACTCCCCCAGCGCATAAATCGCCGGGTCAGACGTTTCCATCTGGTCATTGACGACGATGCCGCGCTCACACTCAAGCCCTGCATCCTTGGCGACAGTCACTGATGGTTTGATACCCACCGCCATGCAAACAATGTCTGCCTTGATCCGGCGGCCATCATCCAACACAACTTCCTCGACCTTGCCATCACCGATAATCTCCTTGGTGTTGGCCTGTGTCAGCACCTCAATCCCGCGATCCTTAATCGCCTTTTCAAGTAGGTGACCTGCGGCTTCATCCAATTGCCGTTCCATCAATGTCGGCATCAGATGCAGGACCGTGACTGACATGCCACGGGCCTGTAGGCCGGCGGCGGCCTCCAGCCCCAGGAGACCACCGCCGATGACGACCGCATGGCCGCCATTTTCTGCTGCACCTAACATTGCGTCCACATCATCAAGGTCGCGATAAGTCAACACACCGGGCAAATCGTGGCCCGGCACCGGAATGATAAAGGGATCAGACCCGGTTGCGATAATCAGCTTGTCATAACCCGCCGTGGTGCCGTCTTCGGCTGTGACGATCTTTTGATCACGATCGATGTTGCTGACCCGTTTGCCCTTGTGCAGGGTGATATTATGTTCTGCATACCAGGCATCATCATGAATGATGATCTGCTCATAATCCTTTTCGCCGGACATCACGTAACTCAACATGATGCGGTCATAATTGACGCGCGGTTCGGCATTAAAGATGGTGATGTCATAGGCATCCGGATCACGCTTGAACAATTCTTCAAGCGCACGGCCGGGGGCCATTCCATTTCCGATGATAACTAGCTTTTGCGTGCTCATTTGGGGCCTCATTTGCACAGGGGGATATGGGGATTAGTTGGTTGATTCAATTAATTGACTTTGCCGAGCTTGAAGCCGACCTGTAGCCACAGACGATCAATGTCAGCGGCGAAAGTGTCCTTGTCGTAACCGGCATATTTGGCCACGAATGTGAGCGGGCCTTTATTGGCGACCGCGATCAAATCAAGTTCCGTACCGAAATCTTGGTTGGTCGCTTCGGCCTGAAAATCGTGATAGATGGCGACAAGCTTGCCGCTATCAAAGGGGCCGAATTTTTTGAATTTGTAGACGGCCTTGCCATAAATATCTTCAAGCCCACTACCCGGCGTCGCCAAGAACACATCTGCATAACCGTTAAATGCATGGGCAGTTGCCAGCGGTGTGGCGAACCCTTTAACGCCATCGCCTGTCAGCACTTCGTACCCGGCAAATAGTTTTAGCGAGTTGATTTTGTAGGCCGCCTCAATCAGGTAATAGCTTTCATCATATGTGACCGGTTGATCAGCATAATCAGACTGCGCCGCATAGCTGGCCTTCAACCCGACATTGCCTTTCCAACCAGAGATGACGCCGCCGAATGTCTGTGATGAAGACGCCTTGGCATTATCGAAATCAAGCATATAGGCAAAGCCTGTAACCGATAGTTTGGCATCATCCAGCGGCACATCAAGCGTGGCGTTGGCAAACCATGACTCACTATCGAACTGCCCCTTGGGACTGTCTGATCCGAAGATGCGCAACACTTCTTCGGCATAGGTCACATCAATGGTCAAATTGTCGATGGAGGTGTTTTCAACGCGAATGGCATCAAAGGTTTGTTCATTCTGACGCCAACCGACATTGCCGACAAAGCGGGCATCACCAAGAATGATCCGTTGACGACCGATGGTCACTTTTGTGTCAGGCAGGCTGGAATTAACCAGCTGCAAGCGGTTCAGCTGTGTGTCTGCGGGGTCGGCAACAACGGGGAATTGCCCCTTACCATTAAAAGTGTCGTTATAATCATCAACCCAATCGCCGACATGCTCAAACTCCACCAGGATTTTCGTGTCGTGATACGCAGCGCTTTCAAGACCGACGCGGGCGCGGAAAGTAACGGCATCCGCATCCTCAACCTTGCCGTCCTGATCGACGCCTTCATACCGCAGGCGCAGATCGACCAAGGGGGTGGCATCTTTCAGCGCCTGAAAAATGCCATTCATGTCGCCGGCCAAATCGCCAGCTTGCGCCGGCGCGGTGGACAGCCCTGCCATCAAGGCAATGGTGGAAAGGAAACTGGTTCTATTCTTTATAGTCATGGCAAAAGCCCTTTCAAAACATCAGATATGCGGTGACCCGCGCACAAACACTTGTGGGGATCGAATGCATCGATGCAAAAGGGGCCGCCGTTGACCCGATTATTCGGTTTCAAGGTCGCCTGAACGCTGTTGTTCAGGCAGCCTTTTCTTTTTTCTCGTTCTCATATTCTTCCAAGAATGTGAGAAGTTGTTCGCGATATTTGTAATAGTCCGGGTGGTCAAGCAATGCCTGACGGGTCCGGGGGCGGGGCAGATCAACGTCCATGACCTTACCCACCTTGGCGTTGGGGCCGTTGCTCATCATCACGACCCGATCAGCAAGCAGGATGGCTTCATCGACATCATGCGTGACACAGATTGCGGTAACTTGCGTGCGGCTCCACACATCCATCAACACGTCCTGCAACTCCCAGCGTGTTAAGCTGTCGAGCATGCCAAACGGCTCATCAAGCAGCAGGAATTTCGGTGACAGGGCAAAGGCCCGGGCAATACCAACCCGCTGCTTCATCCCGTTTGATAGGTCCGCCGCCGACTTGTGCATAGAATCAGCAAGGCCAACGCGGGTCAGGTAATATTCAACAATATCCTTGCGTTCAGCAGCTGCAGCATGGGGATAAACACGTTCAACCCCCAGCGACACATTTTGATAGGCGGTCATCCACGGGAACAGGCTGGGTGCCTGAAACACAACGCCGCGATCGGGGCCAGCACCGTCAATTTCACGGGCATCCAAAACGATACCGCCATCGCTGATTTCATTCAGGCCAGCTGCCATTGACAGCACTGTTGACTTACCGCATCCAGAATGGCCGATCAGGGAAATGAACTCACCCTTTTTCAGGTTCAAGTCAAACCCGTCAACAACCTTCAATGGTCCGGTGGGCGTGTCATAAACCTTGGTGACATTATAAAATTCAACGAACTTGTTGGTTGCCTTGAACTTTGCCTTACCAGCATCAAGCGCAGCCTGCGGCAGCTCAATCTCGCGCGTGGCGCGGGCGTCCTTCAGGCTGGTTTTCAACCCATTCAGCATCGCCGTTATCGGCGTCACATCCGGCAGTGTCGGTCCGCTTTCTTCGGCAGCTTTCGCTAGGCCCACTTCGGTCAAATAGTTGGTGATTTCACCACGTAGTCGAATGAATTCTTCATCATGGTTCATTGCCTTGCGATCACGGGGCCGGGGAATATCAACCTTAAACGCCGGGCCGAAGGTTGCGTTCGGACCGGGGTTCAGCGGGATAATCCGGTCAGCAAGCAACAGCGCCTCATCCACATCATTGGTGATCAGGATGACGGTCTTTTTCTCGCTGGACCAAATCTGCTCAATCTCGTCCTGCAAATTGGCACGGGTCAGCGCATCAAGCGCACTTAACGGTTCATCCAGCAATAACAGCTTGGGCTGAATGGCAAGGGCGCGGGCAACATTCACACGTTGGCGCATGCCACCCGACAGTTCCGCGGGCTTGCGATCAACAGCGTGGCCAAGCCCCACCATATTGATATAATGCGTGATCCGCGCCATTTTTTCCTGCTCTGACATATCAGGAAACACGGCATCAACCGCCAGCTTGATATTTCCGCTTACGGTCAACCACGGCATCAGCGAATAGTTCTGGAACACAACACCGCGATCACGGGATGCCCCCTTAACCGGGGCACCGTCAAAACTGACGCTACCCTGATCGGGCGCCAGCAGGCCGGCAATCATTGAAATCAATGTGGTCTTGCCACTGCCCGAAAAGCCGACAATGGCCACAAACTCATTTTCTTCAACATCAAGATTGATGTCTTGCAAAATTGTTTCCTTGCCATAGCCCTTGTGGACATTCTTCAGTGACAGGATTGGTTTGACGTTAGCGGTCATAATGGGGCTCCCTCTCCTGTCCTAGCGTTTGTCTGTAAAGGTGAAGGCGGTTTGTAGTGTGTACATGATCCGGTCAAGGCCAAAGCCGATGACGCCGATGGTCAGCACCGCAACAATAATCCGGGCAAGCGATACGGATGAGCCGTTCTGGAATTCATCCCACACAAATTTCCCAAGGCCGGGATTTTGCGCCAGCATTTCTGCGGCGATCAACACCATCCACCCAACACCCAGCGACAGGCGCAGGCCGGTAAATATCAACGGCAGGGATGATGGGATCACCAATTTGAAAATTGTATCCCGTTGTTTGAGTTGCAGCACCTTGGCAACATTCATCAAATCCTTGTCAATGGATGCCACGCCCAGCGCCGTGTTGATCAATGTCGGCCATAGTGAGCATAAGGTCACCGTGACAGCAGAAATCAAAAAGCTTTTCGGCATCCATTCTGCCGGGGTCAGATAAACACCGGACACAACCATTGTCACAATGGGCAACCATGCCAGCGGCGACACCGGTTTGAAGATTTGGATCAGCGGGCTCATCGCTGCGTTAAAGGTTGGTGACAGGCCAGAGAATATGCCCAGCGGCACCGCGATTAATGTGGCGATCAAAAAGCCGAAAAACACGGTTTGCAGTGACGTCCAGATTTGATCGAAATAGGTTGGCTTGCCGGTAAAGCTACGCTCCTTCACGCGTTCAGGCTTGCCCTGTTCGATGAATTTGGCGTTACGCGCATCTTGGCGTTCAAAGAACGCCGCTTCCTTGTCACGCATCCGGTTGTGGTCATCAACCAGCGCCCCAAACTGTTCAAGAACAGCTGTTGGGCCGGGAATAACTCCAAGCGAGGTTTTCACCTGTGACGCGCCAGCCGACCACAGCAGCACAAACGCACCGATGGCCAGCAAAGGCACGCCAAGACCGCGCCAAATCTCAAGCAGCTGCGTTTTAGGGTCTTCACCCTTTATCAGTTTGATCACCGGGGTGATGAAACTGAACCCTATCAGGGCAAGGAAGGCGGCGAGTTTGCCAAGCACCATCAGAATGATGGCACCAACATTTTTCAAACCACTATAGGCAGATGATTTGGATGTGATGGGCATGGTGGTCACTGTTGCACCTTCGGTTTCCGTAGTTTCGGCAATCACAGCACCATTGGGGCCGTCATCTTGCCGGATTTCATCAGTTGCAACAGCGAGGTTGGAAATGGGGCTATTCATGGTTATTTCCTTACTCTTTCACCAGATCGTCGCCTTTAAGGCCGATCTCTAACGCTTCAAGGTAGGCATTGGGCTGGTTGCCATCGAACGTCTTGCCGTCGATGAAGCCTGATTGCGGGGGTTTGAAGCCATCGGTTGCGAAGTCAAAATCAGCTTCGCTGGCAACGCCATCGTCAATCAATGACAGGGCTGCCTTTTTATAGATTTCCGGGCGATACACTTTGGCCGCTGTTTCCTTGTACCAGCCATCGGTCTTGGCTTCGGGGATTTGGCCCCAGCGGCGCATCTGCGTCAGGTACCAAATGGCATCTGAATAATAGGGATAGGTTGCGTGATAGCGGAAAAAGACGTTGAAGTCGGGAACGTCGCGCACATCACCCTTTTCATATTCAAATGTACCGGTCATTGATGCGGCGATCACCTTTTCATCCGCGCCCACATATTCTGATCGTGACAGGATGCTGACCGCCTCTGCCCGGTTGGCATTGTCATTTTCATCCAACCACATGGCCGCGCGGATCATCGCCTTTACAAATGCGATATGGGTGTTGGGGTTTTCTTCTGCCCATTTGGCTGACACGCCATAGACTTTTTCAGGATTGTTTTTCCAGATTTCATAATCGGTCACAACCGGCACACCAATGCCCATAAAGACCGCCTGCTGGTTCCACGGTTCGCCCACGCAATACCCATAGATCGTGCCCGCTTCCATCGTGGACGGCATTTGCGGCGGCGGGGTTACGGATAACAGGGCATCGGCACCGATTTGGCCTGATGTGTTTTCACGACCGTAATAGCCAGGATTGATGCCGCCAGCGGCCAACCAATAACGCAGTTCGTAATTATGTGTTGAAACGGGGAAGACCATGCCCAGCTTGAACGGCTTGCCCTCCTCCTTGAAATTATCAATCACAGGCTTCAGGGCAGCGGCGCTGATCGGGTGTTGCAGCTTGCCATCATCACCGACCGGCACGTGCGGTTTCATCTGTTCCCACACATCGTTCGACATGGTGATGCCGTTGCCGTTCAAATCCATTGAAAAGGCCGTGATAATGTCAGCCTTGGTACCAAACCCAATGGTCGCCGCCAGCGGCTGGCCTGCCAGCATGTGCGCCCCATCAAGCTGTCCGTCGATCACGCGGTCGAGCAGGACTTTCCAGTTAGCTTGGGCTTCGAGTGTGACGAACAGGCCCTCATCCTCAAAAAATCCTTTTTCATAGGCGATGGCGAGGGGGGCCATATCCGTTAATTTGATAAAGCCGACTGTCAGCTCGTCCTTTTCAACATCCAAAAGGTCAGCGGATGCAGGCACTGCGAGCGCGGTCAGACTGACAGCAAGGGACAGGGGCTTCAAAAAACGGGAGATTTTATTTGTAAGTCGCATCTAAGACAGGCTCCAATAAAACGTAAGCGATCAACACGAAATCAAAAGATTTCAAACTGTGTGAAGACGCTCTTTCGTCAACTGCCTTCGCTATTTCTGAAAACGTTCTTGTCTTCAGTCGAAGGCCAAGGTCCGTCACCGAACCAATGGATACCCGTCGTTGGGATGACCAAACTACATCATAGGTCAGCAATGCTGTCAAATATATTGCACTGCGCAAAACCGCACAGGCGCAAATAGTTTCCCAGCAGCAAAACAACATATAACCTATTGTTTTATATTTGTTAATTTCCTTTTCGATCAACTTTTTCGACATTTTTCCCCTCAAAATGGGCTGATTTTTTTGTGGCTTCTCCACCCAGAAAGCCCTTCCCGAATGCGCAAAGCGGACCTTTTGCGATTCTTGCGACTCACTGCGCCTCGGCAGGCATGGCCTTGTTCACCAATTGACTCTTAAATAGAACAAATATAGAACATTGGAGAAAGCAGATCGCGGAACATAAAGACAAATGCAGACACAGTTTCAAAATATTATGGCTGTCACGCCCGCCAGGGCAGTGCCCACATCCCCCCTTCAATTACTGGGGCAAGCCACCCTGCATGAGGTTGTGCCCGCAAGCTGGCAGGAGGCCGGGGCCGCGCTTGGCTTTATCATGGCGGCAATCGGTCAACAGGCCGGGCCATGTCTGTGGCTGCGCAGCCCCCAGACAGAAAAGGATTTGGGGCAGGCGTTTGGTCCCGGCCTTCATCATTTTGGCGTGAACCCCAACCAGATCATGATCGCCACCGCCCGCCATGACAAAGACGTGCTGGGCATTATGGAGGAAGGGTTGAGCGAACCTGCCCTAACCAATGTCATTGCCGCCCTGCCCGCCAACAGCGTCCATTATGATTTGACAGCCTCCCGCCGGTTGGCATTGCGCGCCAAGGAACATGGCGTGCGTGCCGTGTTGATCAGAACCGGCCCCAGGTTGGCCCCATCGGCAGCGCATTATCGCTGGCAGATCAGCGCCCGCCCGCATCAAGCGCGCAATACACACCAAACCCACAATGCACATAAAACGCATCGGGCAGCCCATCAACCTGCCCCGTCATTCACCCCGGCGTGGCAGGTCGGCCTTGTCAAAAGCAAACAATGCGCACCGGGGCGCTGGGCTATGAGTTGGAACCATGAAACGCATTCTATTTGTGTGGATGCCCTATCTGCCGACGGATCGGCTGATCAGGCAGCCGAACAACGCGGCTGACCCGGATGCCCCCCTTGCCCTTATCAGCCAGCAAGGGAACGCCCGGCAAATCACCGCCCTTAATCACACCGCCCGCGAACGCGGCCTGACCCCCAACATGCCGGTTGCCGATGCGCAGGGGGTTTGCCCCGGCCTGCAACTTTATGATCACGACACAGATGCGGATACGCGATTTTTGAAACGATTGGGGCTGTGGGCCATTGGTTATAGCCCGCTTGTCATGCTGTGCCCACCTAATGGGGTGGCACTGAACATCAGCGGTTGCGCCCATCTGTTTGGGGGCGAACAGGCCATGATGCGCCACATCCACAACGCCCTGACAGCACAAAACATCACCGCCACACTCGCCATCGCCGATACGCGTGGAGCGGCGAAGGCATTGGCCTGTTTCAGTGGCAAGGCGCTTAACCTTGTGCCTTCGGGCAATGCTGCCACCTGTGCCGCGCTTTACCCCCTGCCCTTACAGGCCTTATTTCTTGATCAGGCCATCACCGACAAGGTTAGATCCTTGGGGTTAAAGAATATCGGTGACTTGCGCCGCGCCACCCGTGGCGGGCTGACCCGGCGATTTGGCAAGATCATGATGGACGCCCATGATCAGGCGCTTGGTTATGCTGCTGAACCGTTTGATCTGTTATTGCCCCCCGCGCAATTCCGGCACATGCAGAACTGCCCCAATCACCTATTCACCCTTGATGATCTGACACAGGCCGCAACGCACCTGACCCCACCGCTGGCACAGATGATTGAACAGGCAGGCCACGGGGCAACACATCTGCGCCTGTCTTTCTTTCGCGTTGACGGCCATGTCTTCCGGTTTGAAGTGCGCTTGGCCACCCCTTCACACGATCCGGCACACATGACCCGCCTGTTATGTGACCGGTTAAAACAATGCGAGGGACAGGTGGATGCAGGCTTTGGATTTGAACGCGCCGTGCTTGAGGCTGTTGCCACCGCACCGTTTCGGCATGATCAAACCGGGCTGACCCAAAACACAACAGCACAGAAAAATGACACCAGCATTGAAAGCCCACAATTGGCAGCATTGGCTGACCGTCTGAATGCTCGTTTCGGTGACGGAACCATGCAGCAGTTTCACCCCCGCGCCAGCCATTGGCCGGAACGGTCGTGCAAGATCAGCTCATATGACAGTGGCGTCAGCGGTGAGTGGCGTGGCCATGATAAGCCCCGCCCCCTAACGCTTCTGTCACCCCCCCAAGCGATTGAGGCGATTGCCGAACTGCCTGACGGACCGCCCGTGCAGTTCAGATGGCGACATCAGATTTTTCAAATTATTGAGGCCAGCGGGCCGGAACGGATTGCCCCTGAATGGTGGCTGTTACCTGATGCTGTGCGCAAGGCTGGGCCTGATGTGATCAAACGGTTCAGGTCACGCGATTATTATCGGTTGGAGGATCGGGACGGCCATCGCTTTTGGGTGTTTCGGCGCGGGCTTTACGGCCCTGACCTTGCCGCAGAGGTGCCGGACACGCCGCACTGGTTCGTCCACGGCCTGTTTGCGTAAAGGACACACAGGCATGAGCGGCGATAAATCCCCCTACAGCTTGTCCAAGTATCGTCATCCGGCAAAACGCTATTTGGATGGCCCGCCAGACCTGCCCGGCAGCAATATTGATGGGACAGACTTTGTAGAGCTTTGCGCCTGTTCCAACTTTTCATTCCTTCAGGGGGCAAGCCATCCTGATGAAATGGTCATGCAGGCCGCGCTTTTGGGACTGAAGGGCATTGCCATTGCTGACAGCAACAGCTTTGCCGGAATTGTCCGCGCCCATGCCGCCGTCCGCAAAGTCAGGGAGGTGCAGCCGGACTTTCAATTCATTCCCGGCGTGCGGCTGACCCCCTATGACCCGCCCCCTACATTGGGGGGGGAGCCTGTGCAGACAGGTCCAGCGCTTGTCACCCTACCGATAAACCGCGCGGCCTATGGCCGTTTGTGCGCCTTGTTAACAAAGGGTAATCGCGCCGCCCCCAAGGGGCGTTGTTATTTCAGCCTAACCGATATATGTGACAATGCTGACGAACAGATCGGCATTGCCATGCCCCCGCGCCCCCTGACGGCGCAGTTCGAGGCGCAACTGATCCAGTTGAAAGCAGCGTTTGGGGACAGACTTTATCTTGCCGCAACGCGCGCCTATCTGGCAGACGATGCACAGCATTTGGCAGCACTTTCCCACCTGTCTGACAAAACCGATGTGCCCTTAATCGCCACAACAGATGCGCTTTATCACGACCCGGCCCGCCGCCTGTTGCACGATACCGTTACCGCCATTCGCACCCATCAGAAAGTTGATCAGGCAGGCTTTACCCTGCACACCAACGCAGAACGGCATCTGAAAAGCGGTGCTGAAATCGCGCGCCTTCATCCATCTTATCAAGACGCTGTTTTGCGCACGGATGAGGTTGCGGCCCGCTGTACGTTCAGTTTGGATGAATTGCAATATGACTATCCTGATGAAGTCATTGGCGACGGCAACTCCCCGCAAGAGGCACTTGAAAAACTGACATGGGCAGGGGCTGCCATACGCTATCCGGGCAAGGTGCCAGACAAGGTGCGTGATACGCTTGTCCATGAACTGCAATTGATCAAGCAACTGGACTACGCCCGTTATTTTCTGACGGTTTATGACATCGTGCGCTATGCCAAGGAACAAAACATTCTGTGTCAGGGCCGTGGCTCCGCCGCGAATTCAGCCGTGTGTTACGTCATCGGCATCACCGCTGTTAATCCGATGGAGGTTGACCTGCTGGTCGAACGGTTCATCAGCGCCGCCCGGGACGAGCCGCCGGACATCGACGTTGATTTTGAACATGAGCGGCGCGAAGAAGTGATCCAATATATCTATAACAAATATGGACGCCATCGCGCCGGCATCGCCGCGACCGTCATCACCTATCGCTGGAAAAGCGCCATCCGTGAAGTGGGCAAGGTGCTGGGGTTAAGTGATGACATCACCGGTATTTTGTCAAAGCTGCTGGCACGGTGGACCGCGCATGGCAGCGAAGATGATATGTTACAGGAAGCCGGGCTTGACCCCGCCGACCCGCTATTACGCCTTGCCATTGATCTGGCCGGGGAGCTGGAAGGGTTTCCCCGCCACCTGTCGCAACATGTGGGCGGCTTTGTCATCACCAAAAATCCACTTGAAGAAGTTATCCCGATCCACAATGCAGCGATGGATGATCGTACCTTTGTTGAATGGGACAAGGACGACCTTGACGCGCTGGGCATGTTGAAAATCGATGTGCTGTCACTGGGCATGCTGACCTGCATCCGCAAATGTTTTGACCTGATCGACCAGTATCATGGCAAACGTTACACCCTGCCCACCATCCCGCGCGATGACCCTGACACCTATACGATGATCCAGCGAGCGGACACGATCGGCGTATTTCAAATTGAAAGCCGGGCGCAAATGTCAATGCTGCCGCGCCTGAAGCCCAAAAACTTTTATGATCTGGTGGTTGAGGTGGCAATCGTGCGCCCCGGCCCCATTCAGGGGGATATGGTACACCCCTATTTACAGCGGCGCGAAAACCCAGACCTGATTGATTATGCCATTCCCGCACTTGAGCCTGTCTTGAACAAAACCCACGGCGTGCCATTGTTTCAAGAGCAGGCCATGAAGATCGCCATCGTCGGCGCGGGCTTCACCCCCGAAGAAGCAGACCAACTGCGCCGCGCTATGGCCACCTTCCGGCGCAATGGCACCATTCATTTGTTTCAGGATAAGTTCATCAATGGACTGGTGTCCCGTGGGTCGCCACGCGATTTTGCCGAACGCTGTTTCAAGCAAATCGAAGGGTTTGGCGATTACGGCTTTCCCGAAAGCCATGCGGCCAGCTTTGCCCTGTTGGCCTATGCCTCATCTTGGTTGAAGTGCCATTATCCCGCCGCCTTCGCCTGCGCCCTGTTGAACAGCCAACCCATGGGGTTTTACGCAGCTGCCCAAATCGTCCGTGACGCGCGGGAACATGGCGTCGCCGTCCTACCCCCCGATGTAAATTTCAGCACTTGGGATAACCAGCTTGAACACATGCTTGATGGTCCGGCCCTCAGGCTTGGTTTGCGGCAGTTGAAGGGCTTCAAACAAGATAGCGCCGACAAGCTACTGATCCATCGCCATAATGGCTATGACAGTTTGCGTCACCTAAAGTTGCGCGCCGGATTGGGCCATGCTGATCTGGTCCGTCTGGCGCAGGGGGATTGTTTCCGTTCCCTCAGCCTGACGCGCCGCCAGGCCCTGTGGGCCGCAGAAGGGCTGATGGATAAGCAGGCCCCGCCCCTATTACAACATGTAGAGGCTGAGGAGGACGCCGACGAAGCTGACCTGCCGCCCATGCCGTTGGGGGAACAGGTGGTGTATGATTATCAGGCCCTGAACCTGACCTTGCGTGATCACCCGTTAAAGCTTTTATCGGCGCAGTTCCGCAATCGCACGCTTGGCGCAGGATTGGCTGCCCTGAAAACCGGGCGCAAGGTGCGGGTTGCCGGTTTGGTGCTGAACCGCCAACGTCCCGGCACAGCCAAGGGCGTGATCTTCATGACGCTGGAGGATGAGACAGGCGCGTTGAACATCATTGTTTGGGCCAAAACATTTGAAAAATTTCGCCGCGACCTGCTTACCTCTCGCATTATGGAAGTTGAAGGCACGTTACAAAATGAATCCGGCGTCATTCATATTGTGGCTGACTGCCTGATCAACCGAAATGATCTGTTCGGACAGTTGATGAATGTGGACATGACGCCGGGGCAAATCGACAGCTATGTCCCCGGTCGCCACCCGCGCAATCAACAAAACATCGCCAGCCTGCTACCCAAAAGCCGTGATTTTCACTAGCTTGAAGACACGCCGCACGATAGGTTGCGGCAAAACAGAATGAAATATTTGGGGAGCGTTATGTTGCGGTTGCTTTATCTTTTATCGGTCACGCTGGTCAGTATCAGCCTATCCACAAGCGCCAACACCGCCACCAGCACCGCCACCAGCAACGCCCCCAGCAACGCCCCCAGCAACGCTAATGACACGCGGCCCAATATTCTGCTGCTGGTGGCAGAGGATATGAGCCAGCATATCGGTGCCTTTGGTGACCCGGTTGCGGTCACTCCCACGCTTGATGAACTGTCAACACAGGGCACCAACTTCCGTAATGTCTTCACAACTTCCGGTGTGTGCGCCCCCTCCCGCGCAGCACTGATCACCGGCGTTCATCAGGTCAAGTTAAACGCGCAACATATGCGCACAAAATCCGCCATTCCAGGCCTGTTCGCGTCGGGTGCCCCGGTTCCCTATGATGCTGTGCCCCCCGCTGAGGTTAAAGCCTTTCCTGAATTGCTGCGCGCCGCAGGTTATTACACCTATAATGTGACCAAGACGGATTATCAGTTCGGCAATCCCTTTACGATCTGGGACAATAACTCCAGTTCGGCCCATTGGCGGGACCGCCCTGATGATGGCAAGCCGTTTTTCGGCATGGTCAATTTTATGTCCACACATGAAAGTGGCCTGTTCCCGCAATCAGGGTTTCCCCAAAGCCTGATGCATTTCGTTACACAAATTATTCTGACCATCAGGTTGTGGGGCTTCGACGATGTCGTGACCCCCGATCAGGTTGAGGTGCCGCCCTATTACCCCGACACGCCAGCAGTGCGCGAAACGCTTGCCCGCCTTCAAAACAATATCGCCTATATGGATGGGGAAGTGAAAACCCTGCTCACCCAACTTGAAGAAGACGGGCTGGCAGACAATACAATCGTGATTTTCACAACCGATCATGGCGATGGTCTGCCGCGCGGCAAGCGTAGCCTGTATGACCTTGGCATCCGCGTGCCCATCATTGTCCGCTGGCCTGAACATTTGCGCCCAGCAGATGAACCTGCCGGCACATGGCGTGATGATCTTGTCAGCTTTGTTGATTTTGCCCCCACCTTATTGAAGCTGGCAGGCAGCACTGTGCGCGACTGGATGGATGGCCGCGTGTTCCTTGGCCCGCAAACCGACCCGGCACCGCAATATGTCTATTCTGCGATTGACCGGGTGGATGTGGGACAACAGCGCACCCGCGCCGTAACAGATGGGCGCTATAAACTGATCGTTGATTTCAAAACGGACGAGCCGCCACTGCATCGCATCGAATTCCGCGATCACCTGCCCATGATGGCTGACATTTATGCCCAGCGAGACAAAGGCGGGCTGCCGCAGGATGGCGGGCTTTATGACATGACCCGGCCGGGGCGCGAGTTGTACGACAACACCGCCGACCCGCATGAGGTCAACAATCTGTGGGATGATCCGGCCCAACAGGCCCGCGCCGCCACAATGGAAGCGGCACTGCAAGGCTGGCTGGTCGCAATGAATGATCATGGGGAGCCTGAGTTTGACATGATCAAACGCATCTGGCCCGGTCTGGTTCAGCCCGAAACCGCAGCCCCGCAGATCACAAAGACAGGGGATGGCAATCTACACCTGACCAGCGCCACGAAAGGCGCCTCAATCGGGTGGCGCGTCAAAGACGGTGACTGGCAACTCTATCAGGGGCCGATCCCAGCGCAATCACGGGGCGAGGCAAAGCTGGAGGCGAAGGCCATTCGTTATGGCTATAAAGAAAGCGCCGTAACCACCTTTAGTGAGTGATCACTTATCAATAATGGCCGCTATCAATAGGTCCATATCAATAAGTCACACACAACTTAGTCGTGGTGGAAAACCTCTTCCATCGCGGCCCACCATTCCCCCTCTGCCCGGGTTTCCAACCCCTCCTGACATGGGTCGGTTACCGCCCACCATCGCTGAGTTGCTGGATCATCGGCCATTTTCTGCATATCGGCATCATAGTCAGTGCCATGATATTCAAACATGCCGAACAGCAGATTCTCAGGCTCCCGCAAAAAGATAGAATAGTTGCGGATATTGCATTCGGTAATTTTGGCTAGAATTTCGGGCCAGGCATTGGCGTGCAAATCCTTATATTCTGCTATCTTCTCAGGGCGAATGGCGATTACCATTGCTTTGCGTTCCATCATTACCTCTCCCGCTTCAAAATGGCGTATGCCATCATCAATCAATCACTTGCATGTAATTTACCCTATCTATAGGGTCCGCCACAGTAAAGCCGAGTTTTTGGGGGCATCCATGTCAAAAATCGACAGCACAATTGCGCGTATCACCGCGAAAGATATCCGCTTTCCGACGTCACGGGAACTGCATGGCTCTGACGCCATGAACCCAGATCCCGATTATTCCTGCGCCTATGCCACCTTATATGCCGAAGACGGCACAGCAATCGGTGGCGGGCTGACCTTCACCATCGGCCGCGGCAATGAATTATGCGTCGCGGCGATAGACTCGCTGGCCTCGCAATTGATTGGCCGCAGCCTTGATGAGTTTGAGGCTGATTTGGGTCTTGCAGCTCGCCTATTGATGCATGACAGCCAGATCCGTTGGCTTGGCCCGGAAAAGGGCGTCGTTCATTTGGCGGCCGCTGCCATGATCAACGCCGTATGGGATGCTTTGGCAAAACGCGCGGGCAAGCCGCTTTGGCGTTATGTTGCCGATCTGACACCAGAACAATTTGTCAGCGCCATCGACTTCCGTCACATCAGCAATTTCCTGACCCGTGATGAAGCATTGGCCATGTTACAGGCGCAAGCCCCGACCAAGGCCGAACGGATCGAAACCCTGTTGGCAGAAGGTTACCCCGCCTACACCACCGCCGCAGGCTGGATCGGTTATAGCGATGAGGCCATCGCCGAAAAGCTGAACACCGCCTATGCCGAAGGATGGCGTCATTTCAAGATCAAGGTCGGTCGCGATATCGAAGAAGACAAACGCCGCTGCGCCCTTGTCCGTGAAATTCTGGGCGATGATGTGCGATTAAGCGTTGATGCCAATCAGGTTTGGGAAGTTGATGACGCCATTGCCGCGATCAAGGCCATAGCCCCCTACAACATCCACTGGGTCGAAGAACCAACCAGCCCTGACGATATTCTGGGGCACAAGGAAATTGCTGACGCTGTTGCGCCGATCAAGCTTGCCACGGGTGAACACGCGCATAACCGCATCATGTTCAAGCAATTATTGCAGGCCGAAGCGATCGGGTTCTGCCAAATTGATTCCTGCCGTCTTGCCGGTGTGAATGAGAACCTGGCAGTACTGTTGATGGCGAACAAGGCAGGCATCCCTGTTTGCCCCCATGCCGGCGGTGTTGGTCTGTGTGAATATGTACAGCACCTGTCCATGATCGACTATCTGTGTGTTTCAGGCACAACAGAAGGCCGCGTCGCGGAATATGCAGGTACCCTGCATCATCACTTTGCCAACCCGGTAGAAATTCGCAATGGCCGCTATATGGCTCCGCTTGCCCCCGGATATTCTGTCGATATGCTGCCTGACAGCATGGCTGATCATGAATATCCCAACGGCGCAGCGTGGACCGAAGGCGCCTGACATGGCTTTTACGTTGCCGCCATACGGGATCGGCGCCGCCGGGTTGGGCAATCTTTACCGCCCAATCCCAGATGCCGACGTCACGGCAACGCTTGCAGCCGCGCGCGACAGCGGGTTTACCTATCTCGATACCGCACCGTTTTATGGGCATGGGTTAAGCGAGTTGCGCCTTGGTACATTTATGCGCGAAACTGGTTGGCGGCCACAGCTGTCAACCAAGGTCGGGCGTGTCCTAACCCCGGTGGGCAACCGGCCAATGCCAGACAATGGCTTTGCCAACCCCGCTCCCTTCATCCCGTCATTCGACTATTCGGCAAAGGGGATTGAAACATCCTTTGCTGGCAGTCAGGACCGTTTAGGGGTAGAGGCCGTCGAAACCTTGCTTTTGCATGACGTTGGTCAGTTGACCCACGGCGACGCACACGGCGCCATGCTGGCACAGGCACTGGATGAAGCTCTGCCCGCTATGGATGCCCTAAAGGCGGCTGGCAAGACAAAGGCTGTGGGCCTTGGGGTCAATGAAATTCCGGTTTGTGAAGAAATCCTCTCCCACCGCCCACTTGACTGCATCCTGCTTGCCGGGCGCTATACATTGCTTGAGCATGACACAAGCCTGCCGTTCCTGAACGACTGTCACAAGGCAGGAACGCGCATCATCGTCGGCGGGGCCTTTAATTCAGGTCTGCTGGCCACACCGGATATCAAAGCTGCAAAATATGATTATGGGGACGCGCCGGATTGGGCCGTAGCGCACGCGATTGCATTGCGTAAGGTATGCGCGGCACATGATGTTTCACTACAGGCCGCGGCGCTGCAATTCTGTGCGGCCCATCCAGCTGTTGCGTCTGTCATTCCGGGGGTGCAGCATGTCAGCCACGTAACAGACGCGCGGGTCTGGATTGACGAAACCATTCCCGCCGCCCTTTGGACTGATTTGAAGGAGCGGGGCTTGATCAATAAAGATGCCCCGACACCATCATGACCATTATCGATTCCCACATGCATATCTGGACGATGGCACGCGGCGATTATGACTGGCTGACACCGGACCTTGGCGATATTTATCGCGACTTTTCTGTTGATGATGTGACGGACGATCTGAACCGGCACGGTGTCGATCAGGTCGTGTTGGTACAGGCCGCAGGCACCACAGCGGAAACAGATTTCATGCTGTCAGTCGCCCGGTCCAACGACAAGGTAGGCGGCGTGGTTGGCTGGATTGACTTTGCTGCTCCCGACGCTGTGGAACAAGTCAAACAACGGGCCGCTGACCCCCATATGGTTGGGTTGCGCCCAATGATTGCCGATCTGGACGATCCTGATTGGGTGCTGCGCCCGGAATTTGCGCCCGTCTTCAACGCAATGATTGATACGGGCCTGATTTTTGATGGACATGCCCGCCCTGATCTGATCGGTCAGAAAGTTGAACTGGCGAAACGCCACCCCGACCTGATGATTGTTCTTAACCATGGGGGCAAGCCGCCCATCGCCTCAGCCGACCTAACACAGTGGAAACGCGACTGTAGCGCCATTGCTGCCTGCCCCAACGTGATCAGCAAATTTTCAGGCCTACGGACCGAAGCGGGCGACCGCACAGATGACGCCGCCATGCGCGAGGCAACCGACCATCTGCTCGCCACTTTTGGCCCCGCGCGTTTGATGTGGGGTAGCGACTGGCCGGTTTTGACATTGGCCGGTGATTACGCAATCTGGTTTGAACAAACCGCCCGTTTGCTCGACGGTCTGTCAGATGATGACAGGGCCGCGATTATGGGCGGCACAGCACAAAACATCTATTTCGGCGACCCATCGTAAAAAGGGAACAGCGGCATATGCCCAGACTTCAAGGAAAGACAATCATTCTAACCGCGGCTGCGGCCGGTATCGGGCGTGAAAGCGCCCTAGCCTTTGCCCGCGAAGGCGCGCACGTCATCGCTACCGATATTGATGATGCCGGGCTTGCGACCCTTCACCAGGACGTGCCGTCCATCACGGTTGAGAATCTGAACGTGACCGATAGCGACGCCATCGCAGCATTTTTTGCGAAACACACAAAAGTTGATGTCTTGTTCAATGTGGCTGGCTGGGTCCATCACGGCACAATTGAAGACTGTGATCGCAGCGCATGGGACCAGTCATTGGCCCTGAATCTGACCGCCATGTATGAGATGAACCGCGCCGCCCTGCCGTTGATGCTGAATGCCGGTGGCGGCAACATCATTAATATGAGCTCCGTCGCGTCATCAGTCACGGGCGCGCCCAACCGCTTTGCCTATGGTGCCACAAAGGCGGGCGTCATTGGTATGACCAAGGCGATTGCCGCCGATTATGTCGGGCAAAACATTCGCTGCAATGCGATTTGCCCCGGCACCGTGGACACGCCGTCATTACAAGGACGCATGGCCGAACAGGGTGATTACGACACAGCCCGCGCTGCCTTTATTGCGCGCCAACCCATGGGCCGCCTTGGCACTGCCGAAGAGATTGCCGCACTTGCCACCTATTTAGCTTCAGATGAATCAGGATTTGTAACCGGCCAGACGCACGTTATTGACGGCGGCTGGACAGCGTAAAGGAAAACAGCATGAAACTTTTACGGGTTGGCCCCTTGGGTCAGGAAGTTCCCGCTATTGAAGATGCAGATGGTGTCTGGCGCGATGTCAGTGCCCATATCGGTGATTGGAAACAAGACGCCTTAAGCGATGAAACTTTGGCAAAGTTGGCCACGCTTGACCTAAGCGCCCTGCCTGCGCTTGACCAGAACAGCCGCATCGGCGCCTGTGTCGGTCATGTGGGCAAGTTCATTTGCATCGGTTTGAACTATGCTGACCACGCAGAAGAATCCGGCATGGAAGTTCCTGAGGAGCCTGTAATCTTCTTTAAGGCCACCAGCGCCATTTGTGGCCCTGACGACGATTTGTTGATCCCGCGCGGCAGTGAAAAGACTGACTGGGAAGTTGAATTGGGCGTCGTTATCGGCAAGGCCGGGAAATATATCGACGAAGCAGACGCCATGAATTACGTGGCGGGATTTTGTGTTGCCCATGACGTGTCGGAGCGTGCGTTCCAGTTGGAAGGCACCGGCGAATGGGAAAAGGGCAAGGGCTGTGATTCCTTTGGCCCCATTGGCCCCTATCTGGTGACACGGGACGAGGTTGCAGATTTTGACAATCTGGATATGTGGCTCGACGTGAATGGGGAGCGTGTGCAGAACGGCAATACGCGCACCATGATCTTCAAGGTGCCGCACCTAGTCAGCTATGTTTCCCAATTTATGAGCTTGCAGCCCGGTGATGTGATTTCCACAGGCACCCCCCCTGGCGTTGGGTTGGGTATGGACCCGCCCCGCTACTTGAAGGCCGGGGATAAGGTCAGCCTAAGCATTGCAGGCATGGGCACCCAAACACAGACCTGTGTCCAAGACTAACCCTACCCCAATCTAATGCATGAAGCCCGGATCAGCCGATCCGGGCTTTTTTGTTTTGCAACGCCGTTTACGCTGCGCGCCACCTACAATTGGGTGCATTTGGCGGCGTGATCACAACAGATTCGGACGCAAGTCTGCTCCAAACCAACACAAACACCCCCCAAAACCATTGGAATCGGCACGATGCGGCACAATGGCGTAGTTTCATAAATACCCGCACAAAAACAAATGGTTAACGGGTCACTAGGACCTCAAATCAAGCCAAATAGGCGTCATATTTTGATTTTTTGTCAAGTTTTAGTTGTCATTCAAAAATGATTATGACACAACACTGACACCTCGGGGGGCCGAACGAACTCTCCTCCGAAACACATTGAAAATTGATTTTAGTCACTCGGAGATATCACCATGTTTAATTTCGCCAAAAAAGTCGCCGTTGCTTCAACCGCTGCCGCTCTGCTGACAGGTTCTGCCTTCGCTGCAAGCCAGGGTTCAATCGGCGCCACATCAACCGGTTCAATCGACATCAACGCCGTCATCCCCGGCCTGATCCAGATCAGTAACCTTGATGACATTGATCTGGGCACATGGTCCGGTTCAGGCGACATGACAGGCAATGACAATAACTGCGTATGGTCAACAACACGCGGTTACAACCTGACCGCAACCGGTTCAGGCGCATCCGATGCCTTCACCATCACCGATGGTTCGAACACAATCGCCTATGCAGTTGCTTGGGACGACGTTGACACCACCGATCAGGCCGTAACAACAGGTTCCGCCCTTGCCGGTCAGGCAACCGATGCCCTGACAACCAATTGCGCCGGTGGCGACACAGCCAATGTGACCGTTACAGTTGCTGAAGCCGATGCGGCCGCAGCACCCGCCGGTACATACAGCGGCACACTGACACTTGTTGTTGCCCCTGAATAAGCACCAACAATCTGGTTTTGATCAGCCCCATAGGCTACATACGGGCTGATCACTAACCCTTCCAATTAGAATGGGGTTTCTTCTAGGAACACTCCTTGGTTTCCATCTTGCCCTTTACAGGACACGACACAGGAACCTCCTCCCTACTTCCCCGTTCGTTCGGCCTTCGGGTCTTGTGAAGATATGTTCGCATATTTTCAGTGAAGCACGCATCTTAACGGATGCGTGTTTTGCTTTTAGGGGGTGGTTGGCCCTATGATCAGATTTATGAACCATTCGGGCAAAAATAGAATCAGGCAAGGGTCGCATCACCAGCCGCAAAGACTGTCGCGGTTGGGGAGTATTTGCGGCTGCGCCTTGACCGTGATTTCTATAACGCTGATCTCCTCCCAACTTAACGCCCAGAACGAAACAACGCCAAAGCGTAGCGCCATGCTGGACGTATATGAAGACATCAATCTGCCGCCGTGGACGGGCAATGGTGATCAGGCGGGCGACGCAGATATTTGCATTGGGTCAAGCTCGCTTGCCTTTACGATCAAGGGCGTTGGCGCAAGAACATCGGACAATGGCGACAAGTTCTTTTCCCTGAAAGGTGACAAGGGGAACAAGTTGCCGTTTCAGCTTTATTTTGTGTCGCAAAATACTGTGATCGAGCTTGAGCCCAGCATCCCCAAAGGCCCCATCAGGACTGACGCAACTGCACAGGATTGCGCAGATCACCATATCGTCACCGCAACGCTTCGTGCAGTGCTGCAGGAACATCACCTTGCCGCCAGCCCCGCAGGCAGCTATAGCGGCAAGGTCAACTTGATCGTTCAGGCAGAATAGATTTGCTTTCAGTCACTTTTCGATTAGCGCTGATTACAGCATTGTTTTTTGGTGTCTTGGCCACCAAACCCAATGCCCATGCGCAAAACATCCCCGAAGGGTTTGAGTATCTGTCCGAACCACAAACAACCTTTGTCGATCTTTATTTCGGCGGCAATAATATCGGGGGCACGCTTGCAACCTTTACCCCGGACACAATCACCTTTGATGATGTAACAGCGATTGTTGATCTGCTGCCCAATCTGATAGACAAGCCAAGTGTTATCCACGCCCTGTCAGGCCCCCTGCCCCCCAATACCGACCAAATCTGCCTGAACGACACACAGGCTGATTGCGGCAGACTTTCACCGCAGATTGCCGGGGTCATTTTTGATGAAGGGCTATTCCGCGCTGACATATTTGTGAATGTTGCTTATCTGGAAGCGGCCACCCTTGACGATGTGCGATTTTTGCCGCGCGGTGACGATAGCTTCGCCATCACCGCAGACCTTTCAGGGTCTGTCTCAGGCTCAACCGGGGCGGCGCAGTCGCAAACCTCCTATCAGGCTATGACCAAGCTGATTGCGGCGCAGGGCAACCAGCGGTTGGAAGTCATCGGGGGCATTGCCTCAGACGAAAAAGGTGAGATTGACCGCATCGCAGCAATACGGGAGGCAGGCAGCACAAAGGCTGAAGCAGGCTATATACGGTCATCTGGCACGGCATTGATCACTGAATTTGAAACCTATGGCGCGCGTTTTCAATCAACCACCGACCTGCGACTTGATTTAGAGCAAACCTCAGCCACTCCTGTCATTTTGTTTATCGAACGCCGTTCGCGTGTGGAAATCCTGCGCGACGGCAGGCTGTTATCATCACGCACATACAATGCAGGCAATCAGGAACTTGATATATCCGAACTGCCGGATGGCGCTTATGACATCACGGTTCGTGTATTTGAAGGCGCAACACAGGTCAATCAGATCACAGAATTTTTTGTAAAGTCACGCCGCTTCCCGCCAAGGGATACAACCTTGTTCGTTGCCGAAGCGGGCGTCCTACCTCGGCGCAATGATACACGCACACTGCCTGATGCAACCTCTAACTTCTTTGCCCATGCGGGTCTATCTCGGCGCATCGCAGATAACATTGCCGTAAACGCTGATCTGTACGGTTCTGAACATGTGGCCAGCGTATCGGGCAACCTGATTTTTCTGGCACGCGATCTGAATGTTGAAGTTGATGCCCTTGTTGGCAGCGACCAATCAATCGCAAGCCGTCTGCGGGCTGCCTATGCCCGTCCGGGGTTCAGCGCCTCTATCGACGGATTGTGGGCACAGGACGGCTCATATGCCTGCAATACACCCGCCGAAATGTTTGACCCTGTTGAACAGGACGAACGCGAATTCACCGCCAACACAAGTTTTTCCGTTGGCCCGGTGCGCATCAGCGGGCGCTATGAACATCGAGCACGCAAAATAGCGGGTAGGTTTGATCGCGAAGATTTCTTTTTACCCACCGTGGACTGGACCTATCAGCCCAATAGTCGCCAAACCATTGCTGCCGCATTGTCTGGCCGGTTTGGTGAAGGGGACTCAACGGTATTCCTGCGTTTGACGATGCGTCAACAGGATGGCAAATGGACTTATTCAGGGGCCAACCGCTCAAGCTTTGTTTCCAGCGACCATGATTTATTTGATACCAGCACGGCGGAAGTGAACTGGCGGGACGGATTGTTATTTGACGATGACATTGACCTTGGCGGCGGCGTCCGCACACAGGCAGGCGCGGTTGAGCTGTTTGCAGGCGGCAGCTATATCGGCAGTCGTGCGCAGGCGCATTTCGATCTTGACCATGGCATCACAGACAATCACGTCACGTCTTACACAGGGTCAGCCCGCACCGGGGTTACATTTTCAGATGGGGCCGTATCAATGGCCGGCCGCCGTCAGGCCGGTAGCGCCATCGTGATTAACCTTGAAGGCGACGCCATCGGTGCCGAGGTTGTCTTGCATATCAATGGTCGGTCATACGGCACCGCAGCAGTTGGCAGCCGCACCCCCATATTCCTGCCCCCCTACGATCTTTATAAGGTTGAACTTGCAATCGAAGGAGGCGGCAATATTCGGTTTGATGGGCGGGCACAACAATCCCCGCTATATCCCGGCAATGTCGTCACCATGACCTGGCAGGTAGATAAGATTGTGCCCCTGTTCGGGCAATTGGTTGATGGTGCTGGCAACCCGCTGCCCAATCGCAAAATCACCATCGGTGACAATCAGGATTACACCGATGAGTTTGGCTTTTTTGTCATTGATGCTGCCGCGGCTGACCAACAGTTGATCGCATCACGCAAAGGTGTCGAGGAATGCAAAATCACCCTGCCAACGCTGGACTTCACGCAGGACCTTATCAGCCTTGAAGCAACGGTTTGCCCCTAGTTACATAACCTAGTCAGGCCACTGATCAGGCCAATCAAAATAAACACACGTACCCCGGCCATTTTGTCCGGTAGTGATGCCAGCATCACCGCCCAGCCCCATCACCAGCCGGCGTACAATAGATAACCCAAGCCCCGTTCCCTTGCGCTTGTTCTTAGGCAAGGCGGACGTAAATGGATCAAAAACTTTCCGACGCATGGCTTGCGGAATACCCGGCCCGTCATCTTCAACCGAAAATCGCCAGAACCTGCCGTAACGACTGGCGGCAACTGTGATATTTCGTATGTCGCGATCATGATATTTCAATGCGTTGCCAATCAAATTGGCCAAAATCTGTTCCAATGGCGCAACCGCAGTATGAAGTGTTGGCAGACCATCACAGACAATATTGTGCCGCAGTTCCGGCGGTTGACTGGCCGCAATGCGCGCGACAACTTTTTCCACATCAATCGTTTCCAACGTCACAGTCGCCTTGTCAGAACGATAATAGGCCAATAGTGATCCGGCCATATCACGCAAATGTGTCACCCGCGCCTCAATATCGTCAAACATACCGCGCGTTTCATCGTTCAGGTGCGGTTCCAAATCTTCCCGCAGCCATTCCTGAATTGACACAATGGCATTCAGCGGCGACTTCATGTCATGTGCAGCAACCGTTGCGAATTGTTCGATTTGGTCCCGGCGTTCCTCCAGCGCGGCATTGTCCCGCTGCAACTGGCGCGATTCTATCGAAAGCTCCCGCGCCATACGGCGGTTCACAAACCACTGATACGCTGCATAAACGGTCAAGACCCATGTCAGGATCATAAAGAACAGAACTGCTGTAATGCTTTCATCCTGAAAGCTTTTAATCGCAACAATTTCGGGCACCAATGCAACCGGAAAATACAGATCCCCCAACCTGATACCCGTGTGAATGACAAACTTGGGATAGGCGGCCATTGCCGCATCCGCGTTTGCCGACTTATATAGCACAAAGCCATCTTCGCGTTTGATGACAGCCTCAAATGCCTCAGGCGTCACTCGGGTAATCAATGACGCAAAGGGGTCGTCAGACCGCGTCAGAACATAGCCATGCGTCTTCCCCTCTTCGATCGACAGGCTCATCAGCCGCATATGGGTGTCCGGCGGAAACTCGCCCCAATAGCTCATCAAGTCCGCCGCCATTTTTGTTGGCGTTCCCAATGGCTGCCAAAATCGTTCGACGATTTGCCGGTCCAATGGCTGGCGGTCACGCGTTATAATTTTGATATAGGGCTTTTCCCCGTGATGCGTGACAGCAAATGCAAGTGCGTTCGGCACGTTTCTGAATAATGTGTCATAGGCTTCCTCGCCTTCAACCAATTCAAATTGCAAGATCGAATTGGCGATGAATTGCAGCTTCATTTCCACTTGCGCGGTTTGCGCAGCCACATAGGCACGGGCGCTAACCTCGCCAAAGGTAATGATCCGTTCGTCCGAGTTATTCGACAGCACCGCAGACATGAAACCAATCGCCAACACGCCGCCGACACCAAACGAAATGGCAACGCCTTGTTCCCGTGCCTTAGGTTTTACGATGGCATCGCCTGTCAGCGCGCTCATGATGCAAAGGCCGATCACACCGATCATAATTGGCGCATGTGAGCTGACCTTGAAAAAGAAAACTGACTGCGGGATATCAAGAAAGGTTGTGTAGATTCCAAAGAACGTCACCATCGCCACCAGCGCACCGACAAGGGCGGTGATGTAATAATGAACCTTCCTTACATAGTTCAAATCCAACAACAATATTGCACAGCTGATCAACCCAATGGCCTCCATTGGGGTCAGTGTGTGACTGATGGTTTGGGCGACACCTGTGGTGTGGCTCAACAACCGCATGATAAGAACACTGTCTATCCCCAGATAGGCTTCGACAAGATCGACCACACCTTCAATGATCACCAGCAAAGCCATTACGACAGCAATCTTGCTGGGCCGTCTGCGTAAAACAGTTGATAAATACCCAATACTCAAACACAGAATCGACGCCGTAACATAAACATTGGGTGGATTGCCGGTCAGTGTATAGGTGTGCAGAAAATCCTGCGCGAACATCCAGCACGTCAGATTGTATACGGCATAAAGGGCCAGAATTGCTGCGGTCAGAATTGCCCATCGGCCAATAAAGCTGCGCCGATACAAGTCAAACTCCATAAGTGCCCCCGCAAAAACCAGTCAAAATGCAGCTTGCCTGTCCCCGACAGGCGGTTCAAGGCAAAAACCGTG